>Ga0209991_10001041_pt1 | contig 12542 bp, 10 predicted proteins | sample ChitaG_FD_183167 | JGI IMG/M metagenome (GOLD analysis project Ga0209991, IMG submission 183167) | Deep subsurface microbial communities from South Pacific Ocean to uncover new lineages of life (NeLLi) - Chile_00310 metaG (SPAdes)... | ecosystem: Environmental > Aquatic > Marine > Oceanic >...
GCAGAATTAAAAGGCTCATTATGGAAGCATTTAATAATGGAACCTTTATGTTTTGCAGGAATGGAAGTAAACCAACATCTGATAAATAAGACAAAATTGTTAGAACGGCCAACACAAGAATCCATATAACCATTTATCTTTTCCTCCCTTTCAGAATAAAAATATTCCTCTGTAATTGATTTAATTTGTTTGTTCCCAATACAGCTTTTATCATAGAGTGAATTCATTTGTCAAATTAGACAGAAGTTCCCCCAAAAATTTAATAGTATTCTTTTCTTTGTGTAGGGGTTTGATTTATCAAACCCACGATATTGTCATTGCGAGCGAAGCGTGGCAATCTCACCTTTTTCCTGGTCTCATGTTTCCTTTGTAGGGGCTTGATTTATCAAGCCAACGTAATAATGTCCGGTTTTGTGCCATGCAAAGATGTCCAGTTCTTAGCAACGTAAAAATTTCCGGTTTTATTATTCTTTTTGACCTTTTCTAAGTAACAGTTGTGGTGAAGGGAGGTATTATATTTCCTCCATGGATAGTCAGGTATGCCGAGGGCCGGACTCGAACCGGCACGTTGGATAACCAACGAGGGATTTTAAGTCCCTTGCGTCTACCAATTCCGCCACCCCGGCGTGTTTATTTTCGTCCTTTCCTTTTAACATTTTCCAGGGCCTCAGTCAATTTAAGAGTTCATGGAAACATTGGATAATTGAAAAATTATTAAAGTTTTAAAGATCTGATCACGATTCAAAATTCAACAAGTTGACTTGAATTGTGTTTAATATTAGATTAATTATGTTTTTATAATTAGCTTTCAAACTTACAGTAAAAATGCGGATGAATAGCCAGACAAAGGAAATAGTGCGGATATTGCCAAAAAAATTGATATCTTTCGCTCTCAATTCTCTAGACAAAGTAGCTTTTGTTTTCATCAATCTTCACATCGGCCCTAACGCTTTAAGTGTTGTTGCATTCCTGGCAGGTATAGGGGCAGGCCTTTTATTCTTCCTCGAGCAGCCATTCTGGGCAGGGATATCAATCATCATTTGCGGATTATTTGATGGTCTGGATGGGAAAGTTGCTGAGCATACAAACCAGAAAAGCCTTTTTGGAGCTATATTTGACTCCACTTTAGACAGATACTCAGAATTCTTTATCTATTTAGGGATTGCAGCTCATTTTAGAAATCACTGGGCTCTCTGGATAACATTTGGAACTATTCTTGGTTCGAGCATGGTGAGTTATACTCGAGCTCGCGCTGAAGGATTGGGAATAGAATGTAAAGTAGGAATAATGCAGAGAGCGGAAAGAATGGTTCTCCTTTCCCTTGGCGCGATAGCTGGCTCTCTCATCAAGATCTTTGATCCAGCAATGATAGCAGTTCTGGTGATAATTGCAATTGTATCCAATATTACAGCGATTCAAAGAACTTTCTATGTTAAAAAAGTTGAAAAACAAAAAAAATTCAGAGAGGAAGCCTGAAAGAATGGATAAAGTTAGAGTCGCCATAATTGGTGTAGGCAATTGTGCGTCTTCTTTAGTTCAAGGTGTTGAATATTATAAAAATGCCAGAGAATCAGATTTTATCCCCGGAGTTATGCACATTAATCTTGGCGGTTATTCATATGATCAGGTTTAAGTTAAGCCTATTATTTTTAGGCATTTACTTCCTTTTCTGCGCCCAGGCCAGGGCTATAGAAACAGGTGAAATCCAGGGAAAGGTAAAGGAGGAAGGCGGCGAAGGTCTCCCTGGAGTTGAAATAACAGCGCAAAGCCCCAGCCTTCAAGGTAAGCGGACCATTCTCTCTTCAAAAACCGGGGATTTCTATTTTCCGCTTCTCCCTGTTGGAAATTACACCCTGACTTTTAAGCTTGCGGGGTTTAGCCTGCTCGTTCAGGAAAACGTCATTGTCCGCCTAGGAAGAGTGACCGACTTGAATGCCATCATGAAACTTTCAGAGATAAGGAAAGAAATCATTGTCACTGCAGAACCCCCTCTGATCGATAAAACCTCAACCGATACGAGTTTCCATCTTACAAGTAAGGACCTGGAAAGGCTTCCGGCACAGAATAGAACAGTAATCGATGCGGTCAAGATTACTCCCGGTGTTACAGGCGTTAGAGTCAACACCCGCCATGGCACAGCCACTGAAGGACTGCCAAGCTTTAGAGGTGAAGGAGAAGAAGGAACCAACTGGATCGTTGATGGCCTTTCAATCAGCGGAGTGAGGTTAAGAAATGCGGGAATGCATCTCAACTTTGATTCCATCGATGAAATACAGATCATCTCAGACCCATTCAGCCCAGAATTCGGTTCAGCTTACGGCGGCATCATCAATATGGTTACAAAAAGCGGAAGTAATGATTTTAAAGGCGAATTCTCACTTGTTTTTATGGATAAAAGGCTCCAATCTTCCCGAGAGGAGCAGATCTCTGTCGTGAGCGAACTCGATTCTTTCTCCAACTACAACTGGTATTTCAATCTCGGCGGTCCCTTGATTAAAGACAAACTGTGGTTTTTTGTATCCAACAATTTCTTCACCGATACAGAACAGACAAAAGAAGGTTCAGTGGGCTATCTTCCTGTCCCTGGCGGCAGTAAAACCACACAAAGCAACAATCTCTTCGCAAAAATCACATATGCATTAAACACCAATCACAACCTTTCCCTTACATCGATATTCCATAAATCCCTTGGACAGAAAGGAGGAACAGGAATTCCGGCCTTATTCGAAAAAAAATATTTTTCTGACCTCATATTCAGGCTAAACTACAAAGGAATCCTCAATTCTTCTACTTTTATTGAAGCGGGTTTTGGCCACATTAAAAGAGACTCCTTCATAGAACCTGTTGATAAAAACCTTGGCCCTGCCCAGTACTACATCGCGGACTTAGACCAGAATATTAACAACTCCTATGGAAATATTACAGATGACCAGAAAAGGCTGGACTTTAACATCAAACTCACAAAACACATAGAGACAGAAACATTTGGCCGTCATGAACTCAACCTTGGCTTTGAATACTACTCTTTTTCCTCTGAATTCGGTGTGGATTTTACCGGAAAGGATGAAGACCTCTTTCCTGATAATGGCTTTGACAGCGGAACAAAATACTACTTCGATACCTGGAGGAGCGAAAGCATAACGCCAGCCTCTTTCTATGAATACGGCCAGTTTAACTTTATCAATTCTGCACTGGGAATAGGGCTTTACTTTAAGGATAAAATTACCTGGAATAGATTCACTCTCATGGCAGGGTTTCGAAGCCAGACACAGCTCTGCCTTGACGACAAAAAAGAAAAACTCTGGTCCTGGAACTTATTAGACTTCCTTTCGCCTCGACTTTCTCTGGCAATAGACTTATTTGGCGATGGAAAGAACATTTTAAAACTCGGATGGGGAAGATTCTCAGATCTTATTACAAGCATGCCCCTGGGTTTTTTAAACTCTGGAGCTGGCATCACTTTCCGCAAATACAGTTGGGGAGGCCCCTCAAATCTTTCTGAGGCCGAGCTTCAGGCCGAGCTTCACAATCCATCAAACTGGCAGAATCCGATTGAGCAAAAAACCCAACCCTTTGAAATTGACAGGCATTTGAAACCGAATTTTCTCACACGGTACCTTATTGAGTTTGACCGAAGGCTGGGCCGGGATTGGGCATTCAAGGCCCGCTACATCCGCTCCAAAACAGAAAATCTGCTGGAAATTCTCATGGTATTTGACCTTTTAACAGGGTATAAATTCCTCTATGATAATTTCGAATACAAAAGAAGAAATTATCAGGGTATTGAGTTCGAGCTAAACGGAAAAATCGGGAACAATTTTTTTCTGAATGCTTCCTACTGCCACTCCTCTGCCAAAGGAACCAACCCTGGCCAGAGCGAAACCGGCTCCTGGTCTCAGGAAGAAGGGAACACCAATAATCTAGGGTTTTTCGGAAATCATATTGTTGTCCCTGACCTTCCTGGATTAGAAGAATTGTTAGAGGTGGAAAAGGAATTGAGGGGATTGGGCGGAAGAGGAATCGGGGATGAAGGCTGGTACGGGAAGCTTCCTTATTCTGTTGACCACAACCTCAAAATAAACTCCGTCTTTCTCGCTCCTTATGGCTTTACTTTTTCCGCCGCATTTGAATGGATATCCGGATATTACTGGGAAAGGCTAGGCGAAGTCCCTTTTTTCGGGATTTACCTTTCCTTTCCAGAAGGAAGGGGTTCAAGGAAAACACCTTCCCATTATTACCTTGATTTAGGTTTAGAAAAAGAGCTCGAGCTTGAAAGCCTCCATCTCCCTCAGAGTATGTCCTTAATATTGAGGCTCGACATCCTCAACCTTCTCAACAGCCAGAAGCCTGTCTCTTATGTCAAAGCAGATACTGACATTTTTGGGCTAGTGTGGGGAAGGCAGCAGCCCCGTCAGGCCCGGCTGATGGTTAAAATCAAGTGGTAAAAAAGAGAATAGCAGGCTGTCGGCAAACTCAAATATACATAAATGGGAACGTCCCCTTTTTTATTCGACTGTGACGCTTTTTGCCAGGTTCCGCGGCTGGTCGACATCCGCTCCCCTCTTCGAAGCAATATAATAGGCAAAAAGCTGTAATGGAAGAGTCGCTAAAAAAGGAGTAAAAAGAGGATTAACAGAAGGAATGGGAATGACATTATCGACTTTTTCCTTGATTTCTTCATCATCCTCAAAAGCCACGGCCAGGATGTATCCAACTCTGGTTTTGATCTCAGAGATGTTGCTCAACATCTTTTCATAAACTCCATCCCTGGGGACAATGGCCATCGTGGGCATCTCCTCATCGATGAGGGCGATAGGGCCGTGCTTCATTTCCCCTCCTGGATAGCCTTCTGCATGAATATAGGAAATCTCTTTCAGCTTGAGCGCTCCCTCCAGGGCAACAGGAAAATTGACCCCGCGCCCCAGATAGAGGAAATGCGAAAAAGAGACAAATTTCAAAGCCAGGTTTTCGATCGACTTGGCATTATTGAGAATTTTTTCCATTTTATGGGGAATTCTCTGCAGGTCTTCAATAAAGGAAAGACTTTCCTTTTCATCAATTTTTCCTTTCACCTGGGCAAGATGCAGGGCAAGCAGGGCCAAGGCTGCCATCTGGGCAGAAAAAGTCTTGGTGGCTGCCACTCCGATTTCTGGTCCTGCATGGGTATAGAGGACTCCATCTGTTTCTCTGGCGATGGAGGAATTCACCACATTACAGATTGTTAGAGAGAGGGGGTTCTTTTCTTTGACAGCCCGCAGGGCAGCAAGAGAATCGGCGGTCTCGCCGGATTGCGAAATAACAATAACAAGAGTTTTCTCATCCAGGATAAAGTCGTGATAGCGGTATTCAGAAGCAAACTCGACATCAACAGGAACCCGGGCGATAGTCTCTATGAAATATTTTCCGACCAGGCCGGCATGATAAGAGGTTCCGCAGGCAATCATCACGACTTTTGTAATTTTTTTCAGAGAATCCGGAGATAATCCAATCTCCTCCAGGTATATCTTCCCTGAATCAAGGGATATCCTTCCCTTAAGGGTATCTCTTACAACCTGGGGCTGTTCAAATATTTCCTTGAGCATGAAGTGTTTAAATCCTCTTTTCTCGATCATAAGGGGACTCCAGGTGAGATGATTCACCTTTTTCTCTAACACATTTCCCTTAAAATCGCAGAATTTTACGCCTTGTGTATCAATAATGGCCATTTCCCCGTCTTCGAGAAAGACAATTTTCTGGGTATGGCTGAGAAGAGGGTTAATGTCAGAACACACGAAATACTCTTTTTCCCCCAAACCGACAACAGCGGGCGGGCCGGCCTTTGCTGTCACGATTTTCCCATGGTCACGGGTGGAAATAACAGCAATCGCATAAGCCCCTTCAAGATCTCGAATGGCTTGCTGGACAGCTTCCTCCAGGGAGCCTTGAAAATATTTCTCAACGAGATGAGCAATCACTTCCGTATCTGTCTCCGTGCGAAATGTGTGTCCTTCTTCTCTAAGTTTCTGTTTTAAAGGAAGATAGTTTTCGATAATTCCGTTATGAACGACAACTACGGAACCCGTGCAATCCTGGTGAGGATGCGCATTTTCTTCACAAGGGCGGCCGTGCGTTGCCCATCGAGTATGGCCCACTCCATAGCTTCCGTTGAGAGGGAAAGATTCCAGGCTTTTTTCCAGCGCACTTATTTTTCCATCAACCCGCCTTATCTGAATCTTTCTTTTATCAACAACTGCAACTCCGGCTGAATCATATCCTCTATACTCAAGCTTCTTGAGCCCTTCTACCAGGATCGGAACCACATTTTTAGGCCCAATATAGCCGATGATACCGCACATTATTTCTTCCTTTTTTTCCGGACCTTTCTCTGTTTCTCAATCTGTTTGCCTCGGGCTATAGCCAGAGAGCCTGGGGAAACATCCTCGGTGATGGTTGAACCCGCTCCTATGTAGGCTTTTTTCCCTATCTTCACTGGAGCCACAAGTTCAGTGCCTGAACCAATAAAAGCTCCTGCTTTGATATAAGTTTTATATTTCTTTTTACCGTCGTAATTACATGTAATCGTTCCTGCTCCGATGTTAACATCTTCTTCTACCTCACAATCTCCCAAATAGGAGAGATGTCCTGCTTTGGATTTCCTTCCGAATACGGTATTTTTCATTTCGACAAAATTTCCCACTTTTGCTTTCCGACGAATGACACTTTTTGGCCTCAAGTGAGTAAAAGGGCCTAGCTGAGCATCATCTTCTATGACACTCTCCTCGATCATTGTCGAGCTTAAAATCTTGACACGGTTCCCCACCCTGGAATCAACTATATGGACAAAAGGGTAAAGCCGGCATTGTCTTCCAATAACTGAGTTTCCTTCAATGATCACAGAGGAATAGACAGTCGTATCCGCTCCAATCTTGACATCAAGGTCAATCCAGGCCGTACTGGGGTCATAGACAGTTACTCCTTCCTTTGTAAGGGCTTTGATTTTTCTCTGGCGGAGCACTTCTGTCGCTTGAGCCAGCTCGTAGCGGCTGTTCACTCCAAAAATCTCACCGGCTTGCTTTGTTTTGTAAACCCCGACCTTTTTGCTCTGGATAGCCAGTATTTCATGGATATCTGTAAGATAATATTCCCCCTTTTGGTTTTGAGTTGAAACCTTGGGTAGTGCCGCAAGGAGATCTTTTATTTTAAAAAGATAAACTCCGGCATTGATTGTTCTTATTCTCCGCTCGGCAGGCGTGGCATCCTTCTCCTCGACAACCCTTATCTTGTCTCCTGAACGGATAATGCGCCCAAAACCTGTTGGGTTTTCCAATTCAGCGCTTAAAAATGTCAGGGAGTTTCCTTCTTTCCGGTGGCATATCAGCATCGGCCTCAATGTTTCAGGTCTCAGCAATGGTAAATCAGCATTTATGACGAGAACATCCTTTTCTTTTTCTTTCCTCAAGATATTTTTTGCGGCAAGCACGGCATGAGCTGTTCCCAGCTGCTTATGCTGGATGACAAATTCAACTTTTCCGGATTGGGCTTCTTTCATAACTTCTTTTTTCTGAATACCCACAACAACGTAAACCTTCTGTGGTTTTAGCCCGAGAACGCAATCCAGCACCAAGCGAAGCATAGACTTCCCCGCCAGAGAATGGAGAACCTTAATTTTTTCTGATTTAAATCTGGTTCCCTTGCCTGCGGCTAAGATAAGAGCAAGAAATCCTTGTTTCATGCCATTCTGGTTATCAGTTTAAATTTTTTATCTTCCCAAAGAGGTTCGAAATCCCCCTCATTCTGAGCCAATATCCCAAAAAATTTATCAAGCTGAATGGCCTTCTTCAAATGTTCTAAACACTGTTCAGCCTGTCCCATCAAGCAATAAGTATCGGCCATTAAATAGAGAATTTTCCCTTCTTTTGGCTTCATCTCATAAGCTTTATCTAACAACTTCAGAGCTTCCTCATAATCTCCTTGATTTATTTTATAAACACTGTATTCATAATAGTCACCGAACGTTTTTAATTGAACTTTTTCTTTTTCTTTTCGCGCTCCGCTTATCGCGATGTAAATCTGAACACGATCAACAAGTTCTTTTTCGGAAGAATGCTTTTCTAAAAAGTCCTTCAGCAACTCAGAAGCCTTTTCGTATTCTCCTTTGTGATAAGCCTTCATAGCCTGATTGTAAGCTAAAAGAGCCTTCTGGTAATCATCCTTTTTTATCTTCTCTTTTTCTTTCGTAACCATTGATCCTTCTCAAATTCCTTAAAATATTTATTTTTCCCATTTTATATCATAAAAAATGCTTTGACAAGCGTGAAATCGGAAAGAAGGAAAAAATGGGACAGGTTACTTTTTTAACAAAAAAGTTGCCCGTCCACTTTCTATTTAAGTAGGGTCTTGATTCATCAAGCCCACAATATTGTCATTCAGACTGTATCACAATTCGAAAATACGAAAAAAATGTCATTGCGAACGCAGTGCGGCAATCTCCACCTGTTAAAAAAAGGGAAGAGCTTCTTTTTATGAAATAAGGGGCATATTCTCTTTACGTACGGGTTTGATTCATCAAACCCATCTTTGAGAAGAAATAAATGAAATGTCATTGCGAACGCAGTGCGGCAATCTCATCCTTTTTTGTAGGGGTTTGATTTATCAAGCCCACCTTTTTAATAATGTATATAGGTCCAGAATTCGGGATTCTCCAAAATAAAGTGAATAGCCTTCAGATGAAGCATGTGACCTGCCTTATGTGCTTCGAAATGTCCGATCAGCGGTGAGCCCAGCAGGGAGAGATCGCCTATCAAATCCAAGATTTTATGACGCACAAATTCATCTGGATAACGTAAAGAGCCGCTAATTACACCGTTTTCGTCAAGAACAACGGCATTTTCCAGCGATCCACCCATGGCCAATCCCTGATCTCTGAGAGCAGGAACATCTTTCAAGAATCCGAAAGTCCGGGCAGGGGCAATTTCCTTTACGAATTTTTTCAAATTCACAGACATACTCATTTCCTGTTTCTGGATAGAGGGATGATCATATTCGATAGAATAGGTTATTTTAAATTCTGAATCCGGATAAAATGAAACGGCGGCATCCTTTTCCTTAATAATAAAGGGCTTGAGAATTTTGATATTTTTTTTCTTCTCGGAAAGCAGCTTGATTCCAGCTTTAAGGATTGCCTGGACAAAAGGAGAAGCACTTCCATCCATAATGGGAATCTCATCTCCGCTTATCTCTACAATTAAACTGTCAATGCCAAACATGAAAAGAACGGCCAGGAAGTGTTCAAGTGTCTGAATTTTGCACCCTTTAGAAACGAGATATGTTGAACTCTTGGTCTCAATTATTTTCGGGTCGAGACGGAGCTCCAGATTGTTGAGATCAGTCCTGCGAAAAATGATCTCTCCTGATGAGGAAGGCCTTAATAGAAGATCCACCTTTTTCCCGGAATGTATACCGATTCCTGAAAGTTGAATCTCTTTTTGGATAGTGCTTTTCTCTATCATCCTAAGTTTCATAAAATATCGTCTATTTTAAAGTATCAACCCATGAAATTTCGGTGAAAGAATTCCTTTTTATGTGTTTATTAGTATAGCTTAAAACACTTACTCCCTGCAAATCAAATAAGGAGACAGGCAACTTTTTTTCTGCATAGCTTTATCTCTATATATTTGATAGAATCACAGCCTGATGAAATCTCAACTCGAAGATGTTTTAAATAAGGTACACCACGGAAAACTCTCCCCCAAAGAAGCCCTCTGCATTCTTAAGGATTACCCTTATCAAGACTTAGTCTTCGCAAAAATTGACCACCACCGGGAATTACGGAAAGGGTTCCCTGAGATAATCTACGGCCCGGGAAAAACAGATGATCAAATTTTAAAAATTGCCCAGGAAATTATCAATAAAGGGAGTAATTTACTTATCACCAAAGTCGGACCGGAAGTATTCAAGAAATTAAAGAAAAAGATTCCCAAGGCACACTATAATTCTCTGGCAAAGGCTATTTATCTCAAGCAGAAAAAGCCAATTCTGGGAGGGGGGAAAATAGTCATTATAACAGCTGGAACATCAGATATTCCGATAGCAGAAGAAGCGGTTGTGACCTGCGATGTTTTAGGCAATAAAATCGAGAAAATATACGACATCGGAGTTGCCGGCCTTCACCGACTATTTGGTGAGTATGAGAAGATCAATAAGGCAAAGGTCATTATAACTGTGGCCGGGATGGAAGGAGCCTTACCCAGTGTGATAGCTGGTATTGTCAAAATTCCAATCATTGCGGTTCCTACAAGTGTCGGTTATGGAGCAAGCCTAAAAGGACTGGCTGCTCTACTTGCCATGCTTAATTCCTGCCCGGGTGGAGTCGGAGTCGTTAACATCGACAACGGCTTCGGTGCAGGATACCTGGCAAGCCTGATAAATCACCTCTGAAAAACGCACTTGTTTCACATCATCATGGAAGGCGTTTGATTGATTAAACCATTCTTTTTAAATCAATCCCCTATACAGGAAACATGAAACCAGGAAAAATGTGAGATTGCCGCACTGCGTTCGCAATGACATTTTTTTCTTCTACTACTTATTGTGGGTTTGATGAATCAACCTCCTACACAGAAAACATGAAACAAGGAAAAAAATGAGATTGCCACGCTTCGCTCGCAATGGGCATAATACTATCAGAATGTTGTTATTTCTGTATATCACGGTAAAACAGTTTCTATATAAGCCCATGTTATTAAATAAATTAAAACGTGTAGATAAGCCATTTAAGCTGCCATCTTATTGTCATTTATTGAACCGTTTTAATAAACATGGCTAATTTTTGCTTTATATTGTTAAATTTAAATGAAATGTAGGATCACCCAACAACAATTTAATAGTATTATGCCCATTGCGAGCGGAGCGTGGCAATCTCACCTTTTTTATTGTAGGGGTTTGATTTATCAAACCCACCTTTAAAAATGCCATAATAAACGCAGTACAACAATCTTATAAGAAAAAGCTGTAGGGGCTTGATTTATCAAGCCCACCTTTAAAAATGCCATTGCGAACGCAGGGATATTGCCTTGAATGGCCCCTCCCTTATCCGTAAAATGAAATCGTATCATCACCAATTGTCACTTTCCTTTTGAGATCGAAATATTTTCCCTTAAATCTGGTCTTGAAATGATGACGAAGCAGGATTTTTCCTCCAGGCTTGAGGATCTCTCTCTTCTTTATAACCTTCAATGGATTTCTTTCATCCAAAAGCTTATAAGGGGGGTCAAGAAAGATAAGGTCAAACTTCATTCCTTCTTTTGCCAACTGGATAACAGCACGGTTAAATTCTCTTCGAATAATCAAGGCACCCTCCTCAGCTTCGCATTTCGCCAGATTGATCTTTATCACCTTTACAGCGGGATAATATTCATCTACAAAAACGACCTTTTCTGCCCCCCGGCTTAAGGCTTCTATCCCCACAGAGCCAGTCCCTGCAAACCCATCAAGAAAAACACTGTCTCTTACGTCTTCCTGAATGATATTAAACAGTGCTTCCTTGAGCTTATCAGGCACAGGACGAACATCAAGACTCGGCACCCTTTTGAGCCGCTTTCCCTTATAAATTCCGCTGATTACCCTAATCATAGGTTCCTTATCCTACCTAATAAGTTCCTCTTACACAAAGGCTCCGAATATCTTTCGGCATTTAATACTCAGTCATCAATTATAAGAAGCTTGGGTTTGATAAATCAAGCACCTACTCAGGAAACATGAAACCAAAAAAAGGTGAGATTGCCACGCTTCGCTCGCAATGACATTTCATTTATTTCTTCTTAAAGGTGGGCTTGATAAATCAAGCCCCTACAACTTTTTTCTGCTTAAAGGTGGGTTTGATAAATCAAGCACCTACGTTATAAAAAATACGCCTCTTTTAAATAAAATTTCCGTGTAACATGGGGCCAGTCTCCATTTTATATCAATAATAAAAAGCTGCTTTGCGGCGAAGAGTCTCAACATCTTTTATCCCGTAAGGAAGTTCAAACCAATCATTAATACTCCAGGGTTCTGTGTTTGTTATTTTAGAGCCGATGTATATGATAAGGTCTACAGTCATCGGCTGAATACGCTGGTCTTCAAGAAATAGGTCTTTAAAATCGAACCTTACTCTCCCATCCTTAATCTCAAGCTTTGCCTCAAAATATAATGTTATCTGAGGACGAAGGATTTTTGGGATTTTCTGCCCTCTTAAATCCATCAAGACTTTCCCTTCGATCTTATCTCCTTTGAATAACTTAAGGCGAAGCTCTTTCACGACTTCTTCCTTTTCTGTCTCTATCCGGTAGGCAATATAGGAATTGAGTTCGCTTTCGGTTATCACAATTTTCTTGAGAGAGTCTTTGTTTCCGCTTGATTGTTCGCGCTCAATCTTTTCAATGGCTTTTAAGACTTTCTGAGCCTCAGGAAGAGAATAATCCTGGATCCCAGTAGACAAGATTGATAAAGAAAGGAAAAGGAAACCAAAAGCAATCTTTCTGGCAAAACCAGCCTTGTAACTCATCTCATTAAAATGCTAACAG
>Ga0209991_10001042_pt1 | contig 12537 bp, 11 predicted proteins | sample ChitaG_FD_183167 | JGI IMG/M metagenome (GOLD analysis project Ga0209991, IMG submission 183167) | Deep subsurface microbial communities from South Pacific Ocean to uncover new lineages of life (NeLLi) - Chile_00310 metaG (SPAdes)... | ecosystem: Environmental > Aquatic > Marine > Oceanic >...
GTGTGCCGGCGAGCATCAGTGCTCCGATTCTGGATCCGAAAGAGAGAGTGTTCAGCATTTCATACATCGTCGCCCCGAATATCATGATAACTGATGGCTTCTTATCTAAGATGTATCCCTGTGTTGCCGCTACAAGAGCGGATTGACTAGCACCCACGTATAGGCTCATATCGTCTGTGTACATATCGGGTCGTCCACCTTTGGTATAACCTTCTTTAATCAGGTCCTGAGAAATAGGCAGCATATGGGGTATATTGCACATGTATTGGAGGAAGACACCGTATTTACCACAGAGTTCTGCAACCCTGCCCAATATAGCTAAAGCTGCAATGTTCATCGTGGCATATTGACCTTCCAATCCTGCATTTCCAGTGCCGAACCAGACGGACGTTCCCATCTCAGAGGCGCGTCCCACAGCTTCATCCAATGCTTCGACACAGCTTAAGGTTTTTATTTCAAGTGTCTTTCCCTTTCTAGCGAGCCAGATGCCTATGTATATTAGACCTAGTGTCAGTACGAAGAGTATGAATTCAAATCTTTTTCCTGCAATGATCAATGTTAGATCACTGTCCTTTATTGAGTTTCATTAGTCTATATAACATTTTTTAAATCAAAAAACCCAAAATATTATTTTAAATATGAATACTTACTCAATTTTACTCGTAAAGAATAAATCAAAGAAAGACATTGAATGAGAGAGGGTTTAAAAAATTGTCAATCGCTCAAAGGGGCTGGGTTGAAGACTCGGATAGTCTTTCAAAATTACAAATAGCAAGGGAAAAGATGAGTTATATTCTTGCTACTGATGTCGGAAGCACTACGACAAAGGCCAGGTTTTTCATGAAAACTAATGAGGAATGGAGATATGTTGCAAGTGGTGAGGCACCTTCCACCGTGGAAACTCCTTATGAGGATGTAACCATGGGGGTTCTGAATGCAATCAGAGAGATAGAGGAGCTCCTTAGACATCAAATAATGAACGATAAAGGAACTGGAATAGAGATACCCTTCGATGGTGAAAAAGGTGTGGACCTCTATTGTACTACCAGCAGTGCTGGGGGGGGCCTTCAGATGACAGTCGCAGGGAACGTCTCAAGTATGACTGCGGAGAGTGCGAATAGAGCAGCATTGGGTGCAGGAGCCATTGTTATGGACATAATGGCTACAGATGACGGACGACCAGACTATACCAAAATCACTAGGCTAAGAAGCCTTAGGCCTGATATGATTGTTCTTGCTGGAGGGACAGATGGAGGAACAGTAAAGTTAATCATAGAAATGTCGGAGGTGATAAGAGCGGCTAAGCCCAAACCCAGATTTGGAAAGGGCTATAAAATGCCTTTAATCTTTGCGGGCAACAAGGATGCTAGACTAGAAATTAAAGAGTTTTTTACTGGTGATTTCGATCTTACAATTGTTGACAACCTCCGCCCCTCTCTCGAACGCGAGGTCATAGAACCGACAAGAAGAGCCGTCCACGAACTATTCATGGAGCACGTAATGTCTCATGCTCCAGGCTATACACGCTTGGCTGACTGGACAGACCTTGATATTATGCCAACTCCAGCAGCTGAAGGATTGGCCATACAGCTGATAGCCTACATCAACAAATCCAATGTCTTAGGAGTTGGTTTAGGAGGGGCAACCACAAATGTCTATTCCATCTACGAGGGAAGATTCGTAAGAAGCGTAAGCGCAAACCTCGGGATGAGTTATAGTATATGTAATGTTCTCAAAGAGTCTTCAATCGAGAACATTAAGAGATGGATTCCCTTTGAAATCAATGACAAAGAACTGGAAAACAGGCTCTATAACAAGATGATCAGGCCAACGACTATTCCTCAGACTCTTGAGGAGTTGGTTATTGAACACGCAGTTGCCCGAGAGGCTTTGAGACTCGGGTTAGAGCATCATAAGTCTATTGCAACGCGTCTAAAAGGCATAAAGGTAGTTGATAGAGATCTAGGAGACATACAATATGAGGTTGAGGAGACCTATATCAAAATGATAAACTTCAATATTATAGCCGGTACTGGTGGTTTGTTGTCCCATGCACCTAGGAGAGCACAGTCTTTCATGATATTGACCGACGCCTTCCAGCCTGAAGGGATAACGAAGCTTTTCCAGGATAGCGTATTCATGATGCCCCATCTAGGTATACTCTCAACAGTATACAAGGACGCAGCTTGGAATATCTTTGACAAAGACTGCCTTGTCAGGCTCGGAACCATCATAGCACCCATTGGAATAGCGAAGGAGGGAGAACACGTCTTTGATGTAACCCTAGAGATGCCAGATGGAAACAATATAGAAGTTAAAATGAATTTCGGTGAAATAAGGAGAATACCTTTGCCAGAAGGAAACAAAGTGAGAGCAGTAGTATCACCCAGAAAAGGTTTTGATGCTGGATCGGGCCCTAAAAAACCAGTGATATCAGATATCAGCGGAGGGAGCGTGGGCGTGGTCATCGACGCAAGGGGTAGACCCCTTCTCTTGCCAGAGAAAACAGAAGAAAGACAAAAGAAACTTGCCGAGTGGATACACTCACTAGAAATGTATCCTCAAGACCAGATTACAAAACTGATGGAGAAATAAACTATGTCTCAGCAAAAGAAGAGACTATCGAAAGAGGCGTATGCCTATACTCCCGGCCTTAAAATCAAAGAAGCAATGATCGTAAGTAAGACCCGTATCCTGCCCATCCCTGGGGAGGTTCTCGTTGAGAAAGGGGACATAGTTGATTTTGATACTATCGTGGCCCGAGCCATGGCCCCAGGAGATCCATATATCTTCGAGGCCGCTAATCTTCTGGGATTGCATCCAGATGAACTCCCTCAGTGTATGGTTAAGAAAGTTGGAGATGAAGTCAAGAAAGACGAGATAGTGGCGCAATACATAGCCTTTTGGGGACTGATTAAGAGATTCGTTAAATCGCCGATAGACGGTGTGATAGAGAATGTCTCTCCACTCTCAGGCCGGATCACCGCAAGGAAACAACCTATTCCGATAGAGGTTAAAGCCTACATCCCGGGTGAAGTCGTCGAGATAATACCTAATGAAGGAGTGGTCATAGAGAAAAACGCCATTTTTATCCAGGGGATATTCGGTATAGGAGGGGGGAAACACGGTCGATTGAAAGTTATTGTGGATTCTCCTAATGAAACCATAAAAGAAAATATGTTAAAACCTGAATACAAGGGAATGATTGTTGTTGGAGGTTCTTTTATCACTCTGGAAGCCATGAGAAAAGCTATCGAAAATGGAGTTATAGGCATTATTGTCGGAGGAATCGATTCTTCAGACTTGACCAAATTATTAGGTTATAGAATAGGCGTAGCAATAACTGGAGAGGAGGAGCTTGGTACTACGCTTATAGTCACAGAGGGCTTCGGAAAGATGGGGATGTCTCATAGAACCTTTGAATATCTAAAGCTATCTGAGGGGAAGGAGGCTGCAATAAACGGGGCAACTCAAATTCGGGCTGGTGTTCTAAGACCCGAAGTGATTATCCCCCATTCTAGTTTACGTGAAGTAATATCTGAATCTAGTGAAATCGAGGGAGGAATGAAAACTGGAACACCTGTAAGAATCATAAGGGAGCCCTATTTTGGCAGAATCGGAACCGTTGTAAGTCTTCCTATTGAACTACACAAGGCCGAGACAGAATCCCTAGTAAGGGTCATAGAAGTAAAGATAAATGATGGGGAAATCGTGATGGTACCCAGAGCGAATGTGGAGATAATCGAGGAATGATTCAGAATGTTTAGCGATGAAGAGCTACCAACTGAAGAAGTAGATGAGGTACTGGGGCGCATCGCGGAAAAAGTAGTTGACCATGAGTTGGAGTTATTCGCTAGATTTCTATTAGGAATGAGTTGGCCTCTTGCCTTCATAGGAGGACAAATGGGGCGAGTCTTTCTCAGCCCTTATCTTTTCGTTTTCGGAGATAAGGAAAACAATGTGAGTAAGAAGATATTCATCTTCGAGAAAAAAGAAAACATCTTTAAACTTATTGATAAAATAGATAAGCTAACAGAAGAAAGATACGAGGAGAAAAAGAGAAAAAAGGAAGACGATAGAAAAAAGGGAATTAAAAAGAGCGGAAAGATATCAACGATTTGGAAAAAATTAATGGGGGCCTCAAGCTAGTGTTATCTCAGGTCACGAAGCAGTCATATGCGATTTTTGATACTGTCGCTATGGCTTTCTCTCCTGTGGGGACATAAATTTCAGGCTCTCCCTCGATATCTTTAGTGAATACACATACTATGTATGGCTCCTTATCCTTTGGGAACACTATTCCAACATCGTTCACGACTCCCTTTATGGTACCCGTCTTGTGGGCTACCTCGACCTCGTCTCGGGGAAGATACTTCGATATCCTGTTCTTTCCAGTATGGCATTTCTTCATTAGTTCAATGATCTCATCGCATGAACCCTTGGAGGCAGCCTCACCCTTGTAAATCTTCTCCAAGAGCTTCATCATCTCATTGGGAGTCGTTACGTTATCCATTTTCCTTCTGGTTTTCTCTGGGGGTTTGTAGCATTCGTCCCGCATCTTCTTGATAGTATCATTCCACAACTCTATAGTCCATTCACTTGGTTCGACATCTACTAGTCCAAGGAAACTGAAAAGTATCTCTCGGCATGTAGTTATCCTCGTATCTTTTAGCCCTAATTCAATCATTGTGTTGTTGATGTTCTCCTTTCCCAAGAGGTCTACGACCATGTCTGTCGCAGTGTTGTCACTGATCAGCATCATCAGGGTTCGATAGTCCCTTATCGTCATCTCATGACCTGGAGAGAGTTCCTTAAGGACGCCTGAACCTGGAACTCGCGCGTAATCGGTCATCTCTATCTTGTCATCTAGGCTGATATTTCCAGCATCAACTTGTCTGTATAACGTTACTATTACTGGAATTTTGAATACGCTAGCTAGAGGGAAAATGATGTCACCATTAACTATAGCTTCTTCTCCTGTTCCAAGGTTTTTAGCTGTAATCCCTAGGGTACCTTCAAAATCTTTTTCTATTTCCTCTAAATTAGATTTCAAGTCCATGTTGATCAACTCAAGATTTTTTAATCCTGCTTTTGAAATTGTCATATGCAGCCTTTGATATTTTTGCGATGGCTTCCTCACCCTGCTCGATCCCGCCGCCCTCGTCCCATGGAGCATATCCTTCTTCCCAGCCTTTGATAAACTTCGTAAAAACGCAGATGATGAATGGTTCAAACCCCTTTGGGAATACTATACCAGCATCATTAACAACACCACTAATGGTCCCTGTCTTGTGGGCTACCTCGACCTCGTCTCTGGGAAGATACTTCGATATCCTGTTCTTTCCAGTCTGGCATTTCTTCATCAAATCTATAATCTCATCGCATGAACCCTTGGAGGCAGCCTCCCCCTTGTAAATCTTTTCAAGAAGCAACATAATATCCCGTGGAGTTGTAACGTTACCCTCTTTATTTGGAAGCCAGCTGCTGCCAACTACCGTGTTATCTAGTCCAAGTTCCTTCATTGTATTATTGGTGTTCCCATTTCTAACAAGGCCAGCACATATTTGGGCAGATATGTTGTCACTGATCAGCATCATCAGGGTTCGATAATCCCTTATCGTCATCTCAAGACCTGGAGAGAGTTCCTTAAGGACGCCCGATCCGCCTCGCCATGCATACCTGGTCATCAAGAGCTTTTCATCAAGTTCGATCATCTCCTCTTCAACCTGTCGATAGAGTTCCACAAGAACTGGCAACTTGTATACGCTGGCAAAGTAGAAGCTCTCATCTGCATTTAATATGTATTCTTTGCCAGTTCCCAGATTTTTAATAGCAACCCCTAATGTGCCTTCAAGATCCTTGGATACCTTCTCAATCTCTTCTTCCAGACTCAAATCCATAACCTAGTACAGATTAAAAATAGGATGTTTATAATTTTTTATGCTTAGTGGATTAACTTGGATGATTTTCGGTTTTCTTTCCCTCGTGTTTCCGCTCTCTCCTTCTTCCGCTTCACATGTTCACCAGCAAGTTGTACAGGGATACCCTAGCCACCAACTCCTTCCTGATACAGTCCATACTCCTATCCAGGCTGTGCTCCCCAAACAAACGCTTGAACGTGGAAAACGCCATCTCAACAGCCCACCGCCGACCATAACCCTTCTCCACCGCCCAGCCATCGTAGCCCAAACCCAGGAACTCCTCCACCGCCCTCCCCCTCACCAATGACCGGGTATCCGGCCTACTGCCTCTCCGAGGCTTGATGGCAGGCTCGACGCCCCGGGCCTCCAGAGCGCGCGCTCAGGTTCTCCAGGTGGTAGTTCAGGAGGCCTGTCTCTATTTCGAGGCCGTTCATAATCTCGGTGTAGGTGGCCGGCGCCATCTCGAGCATCCTCAGAATTTTTCGGCGAATGGGGTGCTTCAGCGCGGAGAAGATGGCGGTTATATATCCTCTTCGAAGTCCATGGGAATGTCGATGAAAAGGCCGTCAGCCTCTGTGAAAAGCGTTTTTGACGAGAAAAATTGACAGAGTCGTTGGAAAGAGAAATTGACAACACCCTGCTGTTCTTATTAACTAAGGCATTAGCTTCATTTAGAAAAGGGATAATTAAGCCAGGAATTGAGAAGGAAGTGAAATGAGGTGGTGGCTCAGCTTTTGAGCTCATGCCCCCCGTGTCGATTAAATTGACCTCTTTTTCCGGCCAGGCCCGTCAACGATTCTTCCCGGTGTAGCGCCCGTATGTGCGCCTTCCTCGAGCACTCTGACCCCGTTCACCCAGACGTCTCGGACTCCGACGGAGAGCTGATGCGGGTTTTCGAAGGTGGCGGTGTCGCTGATCGCCACAGGATCGAAGACGACAACGTCGGCGTAGCAGCCTTCACGTAGCAGCCCCCGTGCGGTCAGCCCAAGCCTGTTGGCCACTGCTGAGCTCATTATACGCACAGCTTCTTCCAGCGTTATAACCCCCTCCTCCCGCACGTATTTACCCAGCACCCGGGGGTAAGTCCCATAGGAGCGGGGGTGGATGGGCCCCCTCGCCTCCGCCCACGCTGGATCGACCCCGCCAGCATCAGTCGATATTTTGATCCAAGGCTGCCGCAACTGCAGCTTTATGTTCTCCTCGTCTATAAAGAAGTAGATCGTGCTTATTCGTTGCTGCTCCGACGCCAGCAAGTCAAAGGCGGCGTCGACCCACTCCTGCCCGCGCATCTCGGCGATCTCAGACAGGCGTTTACCGGCGTACTTCTGGTTCTCTGGCTTCTCGAAGCCGATCGGCATCACGCTCTCGGGGCCGCACAGATCAGCCATCGCCTCCCAGCCGCCTGAGGGATTTATCGCTTCCGATCTGAGCTTTGCGCGCATCTCCGGGTCGAGTATGTTCTCGTACATCTTGCCATCCGCGGCTGCCCAGGGCGGAAAGACCGACGTGAGGCCCGTTCCGCCTGCGACGTATGGGTACATGTCAGCGGTCACGTCGAGCCCCTCGGCGCGCGCCTCGTTGATCAGGGCTATCAAGTCGCGCATCTTCGCCCAGTTTCGCCTTCCTAAGGCCTTGAGGTGGTAGATCTCCACAGGAAGGTTCGCCCTGCGCCCTATCTCAAGAGCCTCTTCGAGCGCCTCGATCAGGTTGTCAGCCTCCGAACGCATGTGGCTGATGTATATTCCGTTATACTCGCTGACGACCCTGCATAGCTCAACCAGCTCATCCGTGCCGCAATATGCACCAGGCGGGTAGATCAGGGCAGTGGAGATGCCGAAAGCGCCATCCTCCATCGCCTCGGCAACCACATGCCGCATGGTGTCCAATTCTTCCCCCGACGGCGGCCCCATCTCCATCCCCTTGGCATAAACACGTACAGTGCTGCCGCCGAGGAAGGAGCCTATGTTCGGCGATACGCCGTGCTCGATCATGGCTTCGAGCCAGTCTCGAAAACGGCTCCATTTGAGCATCAGCTCCAGCCACTCCGGGGCCCTCTCCTCCAATAGGGTGTTTTTGGGCTCCTCTATCCTCCCGCCGAAGGGGGCCGGGGTCGACCCCTCGCCCATTATCTCTGTGGTGACGCCCTGCGTGATCTTGGAGAGGCAACGGCCGTCGACCATCAGTGGCGTAGTTGAGTGGCTCATGATGTCGATGAAGCCGGGGCAGATTACCATGCCCTTGGCGTCAACAACCTCATTCGCCTCGCCGGGCGCCATGCTCCCAGGAGGCGCCACCCTAGCCACTTGGTCTCCGCTCAGCGCAACATCGCCATGAAACCAGGGATTCCCTGTCCCATCAACGACCCTTGCGCCTTGGATCAGAACATCAAAATCAGACATGGATACGACTTATCCCTCTTACAATTTATCGTTTGCCCACTCGACCCAATCATGTTTGTTGAATGTCCTTTGATACAGGGGAATCCTCTAGGAGGGGAGTTTATTGCTGGTCATCCTTGGGGATGATCGGGAGAACCATGTGGGACGGGTGGGCGGCTTCATGGTGGATCGTGTTGACGGCCCGCTCTGTCCTTTTGCTGAGACCTAGTGGTTCTCCAGTGTTGGGATTTATATCGAATCTGGGCCAGTTGCTGCTGGAGATATCAAGCCTGATCTTATGCCCCTTCTTGAAGAGGTTACTTGTTGGATAAGGTTGGATGGTGAACCTGCTGATCACACCGGGCTCCATGAGCTTCGGCTTCTCGAACGAATCTCTGTATCTCGCCCGGATGATGCTGTCAGCGAGGTTCATTGCATATCCGATTGGGTAGTCCTCGTTTGAGGGATATACGTCGATGAGTTTCGCCGTAAAGTCGGTGTCAACTGCGGACGAAGACGCCCAGAGCTCCACTCGCAAAGGGCCGGTCACCTCAACGTCCTCTTTCAGCGGTGGAGTCTGGAAGACGAGGATGTCGTGCCTCGACGAGAGGGGGAGATAGGGCGGCCTTGCCCCATAGACGTCTGGGGCTTCCACCTGGTCGTGTGCTCCGACCTTTGCCAACGGAACGCTCAACATCTTATATAGCGCGCGAGCGCGTTTGACACCCCATGCTCGCTCTATGAGTTCGTAATACTCCGGCTTAGGAAGTCGGGTAGATAGGGCGGAGATGTTGCCGCCTATTGTCGGGGCTGGGTCCTCGGGATCGTAGACGTAACTTGTCGAGGAGCATCTCTCGCCCGGTGGCTTGGGGCTTAATAGGTCCCCCTCGTGAAGATAATAGCTCGCGTACACGGCATGAGGCAACGGCCACTCGTTTTCGTTTCTCCATCTCCCTCCGTGGTTGAGGTGCCCTTCCCTGTTCCGTCTACCATTGCCGCCACCCATAACAAAGATCTTGACCGGTGGTTCATCGAAGATGCCAGTGTCTATACCCTTTAACGTCTGGTCGAACCACCTCAACCTTAGGGCGTTGTAATCGATTGCCGCTCCCGGGCCGAAGTCGACGTCGCCGGAGTATGTCCGTGCGAAGGTCTCGGCATCACCATGGATCCACGGTCCCATGATCAGCTTCACCGGGCTCTTCTTAGCCTTCGACATCTTTGCGTAGAATTCTGTCGTGCTCCTGCAGTAGGAATCGTACCAGCAACCCGAATAGTACATTGGCACATCGGCGTGGTCGTCTATGTACTCCTCAACATCCCCCATCCATCCGCGACCTGTCCTCCTCCAAAACCCGTCGTAATCAGAGTGGGTGAGTATGTCGAAGGCGAATTTCTCGTACGCGGGGGTCAGTCTGAGCGGCGTCTCACCCCTCTTCAATGGCCAGCGCGTGATCAACTCGTCAAAGCTGGTCTCGAGGAAGGCTGCCTCTGTAGTCGGATCGCTTGCAGCCTCCTTGCTGCTTGAGGCCATGCTATATGTCCAGGCCAGCCATCGCATCTCGAATGCCCCGGAGTGCCTGACGGAATGGAGACCCGCGTTGAATATGCTCACGTTTGGGAACATTGAGGCGAGATGCGGTGGGTTCAGGAGGGCGAGAGCGCTCTGCACCCATCCCCCGTAGGATGTACCCATGGTCCCCACTTTCCCATCTGACCATTTCTGCTCCGCTATCCACTCGACCGCGTCGTATCCATCAGGGGGCTCGTTCGCGTACCCATAGAACTCTCCTTCGGACTTGAAACGCCCCCTGCAATCCTGAGCCACGAAGTTGTACCCCCTCTTGACGAAGTACTCCGCCTTTTCTACCATCCCCGTTTGTTCCTTATTGTAGGGCGTCCTCTCTAAGATCGTGGGGAACTTGCCCCCGATGATCCCGCCTTCCCGCGCGGGCCGGTAAACATCGGTTGCCAGCCGCACCCCATCGCGCATATTCACCATGGCATCCTTCATTATTGCGAGGTCATACTCAACTTCCGACAAGAAAACACCTATTTACGTATCGGTATATTCTTAATAATTTTATTGCCAGAACTGCCGATTGGTTTCGATCCCTCCAACTTTTAGGGATTAGATCTCAAGAAGCATCCAGTCCCCTATGGGCCCTCAAGATGGGTTTGAATAGGATATATGCTCGCGCGCTCCTATGAGAAACGCTTGAGGAGCTAAGGCACAAGAGTGATATCCATATCAGTTCCGCAAGCCGTTTAACGCTCTTCTCCATGCTCTTAAGCTTTCTCTCCCACAACCCCCTGTTCACCCCTCTATACGGCTCGTTCCTCTTCAACATGAAGAAGATAATCCGCGCCATCTCGTGAGCCACCGTCACCACGGCGCTCTTCCCTCCCTTCCTCCGCGAGTGCCTCTCATAGAGGCGTCGAAGCCTCGGGTCATGCTGCCTGGCGGTGTGAGCGCTCTGCACCATCAGCCAGCGCATCCTCCTGTTCCCCGGCCCACCCACCCCACCGATCCACGTCTTCTCCCCGGACTGACGGACCCTCGGGGCCAGCCCCATCCAGCTGCAGAACCCCTTCTCACCGTTGAACCGGTCTACCGTGACGATCTCTACCAGGACGAGCATCGCCGCGAAGTAGTCCACCCCAGTCATGGTCATCAGCAGCCGCATATGGGCGTCGTCCACGGCGAGGGCCGCCAGCTTCTCCTCCACGAGGCTTATCTGCTCGTCGAGGACCTCCAGCACAGCGAGGTCGCTGCGGAGGATGGCGTCGTCCATGAACCCGAGGCTCAGCTCCCGCATCCACGCGACGGCCTTCTTACTGAACTTTGTCTTGTATGGCCCCCGGAGGCCGTGCTTGTTGAGGAGGGCGCGCGCGACGAGGACCACGGGAGACGAGACCCTTTTCTCGGAATTAAATGTAATCCTAATAGTTAATCGAATTTAGGGACAAACCAGCGCGCACCAATAACATAGCACACATCATACACTATAGACTAAGACACCAAATACCAGCACAAAACCCAAACCCCCACCCAAACAAAATAGATGAGAAACCAACCAACCGTGAAACACCCCAACCCAGCCACAAAACCGAGATAAAAAAAAATACGTAAAAATACGTTTTCCTACGAAAAAATACCCCAGTTAAACGAATCCACGACCCCAATCACAAAAAGGAGACCGAAAAACACACCTCCAAGAAAGGGGAGGGGGGGTCGCACATCCGCCCGTAAAAAACCCGCCAAACCACAGAAGGAACCTGAAAATCCCTCCTTCCCGATCCGATTCAAGTCAAAAAACCAGGCAGATCCAAGAAAAACACAGACCAAAACAACACACAGCACAGCCCCATATACAGGGGGGAGGGGGGGTCATGCATCAGAACGTGAAAACCAAGCCACTCGACAAACGGAACCCGAAAAACGCCACCGATTCGATCCCGTTCATACCAAAAGGAGCACTAATGCATACCAAAAGGGGTACGAATGCATACCCAAAATCCACCATCAAAACCCTCCACGCAAGAATGGCGCCGGGAGAGGGATTTGAACCCTCGGGCGCAAAGCGCACTGACTTAGCAGGCCAGCTCCTTACCAGGCTAGGAAACCCCGGCAAACAACCCTAGCCCTCTCATAATGCAACCAACCCGAGTTTTAAGCCTTTTCGAGAATGCCATCTCCTAAAAGAAAACATCCATGTGGCAAGACATTTGAAAGAACGCTGCGACCATCCGTAAACACTATTTATTCTAATACCACTGAATTATGAGGAACCAACAATGAGCTTCGAAAAAATAATGATCCAGGCCGAAGAGGCCAGGGAAGAGGTAGCCGAACTCTGCTCCAACCTAGTCAAGTTCAACTCCGCCCATCCAGAAGCCAGAACGGACGAGTGCGTCACATACATAAAAGAATACCTGAACAAACACGGCATAGAGAACGAGACTCACAGCATCAACCCCCTCAAGCCCAACATAGTAGCCAAGATCAAAGGCACCACAGACCGGAAGATCCTGTGGGTCGGCCACCTCGACGTCGTCCCAGAGGGAAAACCCGAGTTCTGGACCCACCCCCCCTACAGCGGCAAGATCACCGACGACGGCCTAATCTACGGACGCGGATCCAGCGACATGAAAGGCGCATGCGCCGCCGCCATGGTCTCCGCCCGCATCCTTAACGAACTGGGGCCTATAGAGAACAACGTCGAGTTCTGGTTCAC
>Ga0209991_10001043_pt1 | contig 12526 bp, 6 predicted proteins | sample ChitaG_FD_183167 | JGI IMG/M metagenome (GOLD analysis project Ga0209991, IMG submission 183167) | Deep subsurface microbial communities from South Pacific Ocean to uncover new lineages of life (NeLLi) - Chile_00310 metaG (SPAdes)... | ecosystem: Environmental > Aquatic > Marine > Oceanic >...
AGCAGCGTGTTCTCGATTGTGACATCGACCCCGCAGATAGGTATCTCGATCACGTGCGCTTGTGTGGTGTCGTTGTCGGTTGCATTGCAGAACTGTGATTCGGCCACGACTGTGATCTCCTTGTAGGTGCACGGCACTGCGTTATCAGGCACGTGCACGAACATCGTCGCCTGCCTGTGCTCGAAGGGCATGACGTCGGTGAGCACTTGTGGCACTATGTTGATGTTATCCCATCCGTCCGGTATGTAGCTGAGGTTGATGTTGTCCACGATGTTGCCTGAGTTGTGCACGTCGATCGGGTACGCCAGCACATGGCTCGGCCAGCCCTCAAGCAGCGCGTTCTCGATCGTGACTTCGACACCGCAATAAGGCGCTTTTTCGTTCTTGACCCTGAGGTAGTCCTTGAGGATGTTGTCCTGTGGAGTCGAGCTCGGGTTAACGTCGATGAACCTCACCTGCACCGTGCCGCTGATGACCTCGCTGCCTAACAACGTGTAGCTCCAGTCCGTCCAGCTGGTGGACGTCAGGTCGGCGCCCCGAGTGTTCCAGGCCGAGCCGTCCCAGACCTGGACGTTGAAGGTATCGTTCGTGTTCGCGAGCTCGTACCTCATCTCGAGGGTGTGATTATCGGCCGCTGGGATGCTAGTTATGTTCTCGTAGATCTCCATATCGATGACGGTTCCCGCAGAGGCAGTAAATTGAATATCATCCATATTGAAATAGCCCGCCGTGCGAGTATAAGTCCATTTGAATTTAACGTTGGACTGCCCAGCCAAACTGCTAATGTCTTGGTCGTCAAAGTATTGATGGTGAGTTGAATCACCTGGCAAAACAACTTGAGCCATTACAGGTACGGTATAAGTTGCGCCACCATCAATAGAAGCATCTATTTGTATCAGGCTATTTGCGGCAGTGGCCGTACACCTGCACCAAAAGTTCACATGAGGATTGGATTTCCCAGTATAATCAATCGTTTCGGAGATTACGCAATGCTGTGAACCTGAACCACCCGCTGTAACACCCGCTGAATAGGTTCCGCCGGGGGTATGATTCCCCGATCCTGTGCTCTTTATCACCATATTACCTGTAAAAGTCCAGCCAACTGGAATCAACCCTCCGTGCTCAAAAGTCTCAGTGAAGTCTAACCCTTCGCCTCCTGGAACATACCTCTCGGCCAGAGTCGAGTACGCGCCCCCGTCGTCGGCGGACTGCTGGTTAGCGAAGTCAGTGACTGTACCTTTCACGGCACTGTAGGAAGAAACGTAGGTATAAGTTGTTGCAGGTGTATCGGACACGTGCGCGAGAGCATTATCGTTGTCGGTTACTCCACAGAACTGTGATTCCGCCAAGACTGTGATCTCCTTGTAGGTGCACTGCATTGCACCATCAGGCACGTGCACGAACAACGTCGCCTGCCTGTGCTCGCTCGGCATGACGTCGGTGAGCACTTGTGGCACTATGGTGATGTCCGGCCATCCGTCCGGAATGTAGCTGAGGTAGATGTTGTCCACAACATTCCCAGAGTTGTGCACGTCGATGGTATATTCCAGCACCCGGCTCGGCCAGCCCTCCAGTAGCGAGTTCTCGATGATGATCAATTCACCGGGAATTGTAACCTGCGTTGTGCAGCTGGCTGAATCGCTGACACCAGTTCCATTAGCCGTGACGGTAATGTTGTCGATCGTGCCGCCTGCCGCACCCATTGGAATGGTCACGCTGAGCGTCGTCGTATTATCGCTGCTGAATGCATCCACTACGAGCGAGGTATTAGAAAGGCTCTTGGTCCAGCCAAGGTTATCCGTGTTATCGAGCGTATAGTTGTCCGAGACATTGCCAGTGTTGTTGACCGTCACGGTGTAGATCAGCGTGGTCCCGTTAGCTCCGCGCTGGGAGCTCGGCGAGATTGAGACATCAACGCCTTGGATGAGCCCTGAAACGAACTCGTGATCGAGCCTTATCCGCGAGAGTTTAGGGGTCTTTGCGCTGTCGGTCGTCGAGAGTTCAACGCGATATTGGACGTAGCGTCCATTCTCCATCAGAGCGTTCTCCGCGCCGTTGTCATGCTGATACCAACCGCTCCAGCCGCCATCGTACGGGTTATTGTCGTTGCCAGTGCGCGCTTCCACAATAATGCTAGTTCCAGACGGCTTGTTCTCGATCCAGCTCATAATTTTCCAGTCCGCAATGCCCACAGCATCATATATCGAGGACTCGAACCATCCAGCCGACCTGAACTGGGAGACAAAGTAGTAGGAGGGAATCGGGTTTTCTAATGTGCTTGAGGAGTTCTGTGGGTTGCGGCTACTCCGTCTGACCCAGTCATTATAGTTGTTGTTTGAATCGTAAGCATTACCCGAATTTTCATCCACGCCGCCAGGTGCCATCGAGCTCGCGGTTGAAGTACTCTGTGCCTTGCGCTCTACGCTATTGGGGGGAGTGGCGGCGTTTGTAGCAGTCAACCCTCCCTCAGCTTCGGCGTTAGAAGTGTTACCGTCGCCTTCGTAGACAACTGTATCGATCACCGTCACATTATCAGGCATTTTGAGCCTTATACCCCTTGGACTACCAACGGGACCGTCCGAGAGCCCGCCTCCATATGTGTTCCAATCTGGCGTGGGACCGCTATAACCTCTGTTGTTACCCCAGAGGTAGAATCCGTGAGCGGGGATCGTTGCACCAGATGGGATCGTGCCGATAGCAACATAGCTTGAAAAGCTATAGTACACCCAGGCTGTATCATTCCAGTATTCGAATATCCAATTGCCTATGTCTATGGCGCTGCTCGTCGGGTTGTAGAGTTCGACAAATTCATCATAAGCGCTACTCGACCCCCTCGTCGCGAACTCGCTTATGACCACGTGATCTATTTCCCTAAGCTCCAGATAATTATCGAGCCTAACGCTAGCCAACCAGTTTACGTTATCATTGTCGTAGAAGTTGTCGTAGGTGTTGTCCCAAGTCCCGACCTGCAGCGATGGCTTGGTTGGCCCGCCATCCCAGTTCGTCTGCTCCCAACGATTTCCGGCAATGATAAACAGTTTCCAGACGGTTGACCAATTGCCGGCATTTTCCTCGTTATCAACGGCTCGAACTCGCCAAAAGTACGTACCGGCTGCAAGCGCGTTCTCATCGGGCAGGGTATGATAATTTTCGACGAGGCCTACAGCAAAGTAGACCGGTGAGATGAAATCGGCATCATCATCGATCTGGATCTGGTAAGTCGCGTTGTCCGGGCTGATCACGGAACCCCACTCGAACGTTGGAGTGTTATCGTTTGTCCAGGAATCGTTGTCTGGCGCAATAAGGGTCGGAGTTGTGTCCAAAATCAGTGGGGCCGCTTCGGGCGGGGTGCCCCCAGGGGGCGGATCATTTTCGATCGAGCCGCCACCTATCGCCACCGCATTCCAGCCATAGGTCCCGTCGCCGGATGTGATATTGTAAGCGAACGTGCCATCAACCGAAGTATCTTCACCAGCCAAGATCCAGCTCGTCCCGCCGTCCTTCGTGTAGTAGAGCTTCACAGAGGTCGGCGTTTGCGTGTAGTTGTAGGTTATGCTAACACTGGGGTTTTTGGTGCTTCCCTCCGGTCCAGTTGCCGTTGCGGTTGTGGGGGCGTCGCCAATCTGGTACCTATAGAATTTGCTGGACCGTGTTGAGCCGTTGCCGTCTCCTCCCTTGAGTCTGTAAATGTATTCACCGACTATTCCTGCTGCACCACCATCATCATTGCCATTATAGTCACCATTGTATGGTTGCTCCGTCAATTCCACCCACGTGTCGCCAGAAATGGAATATTCCAAGAAGAGGTACTCATTACAATACCCCGCACTCGATTCACGATATGCGCCGGGCGAGAGGTAGAGGTAATCCCCCCCACCCCAGACCAAGTCAGCACCATCATCGGCCCCATAACCAGTCTGTGCCATCTTTGTCCACTGGCCATTGCTAATTTTGTATCGCCAGAATTCAGCGGCTGTGTAACTACCACCCGGAGTGGTCCCAAACTGGATGTATATGTATTTTTCAGCACCTATGGTTACCAAACATGCCGAGTTGCCCGGGCCATTTTTCCAGGGGGTCAAACCCATATAAAACCAAGAGTCCGTACTAATCGTGTACTTGTACCAATCGTATTGAGTATAACTGTATCCCGAGCCAGGGAAGTAATAAATAATGCCCCCACCATCCCAGGCAAACTCCGAGCCATTCCGAGGCTTCGTCTGGGAGCAGTTAGTCCAAGGTATACCAGGGTTGCACGAAACCCAGCTATTGTTATATTCTGTGTAGCGGTAAAACCCCTTCATAGCACTGGTTGTACCAGCAATGATGTATATGGCGGGATTGCCTGCGGTATCTTTTGCTCGTACTATCCCTGTACCGTACGAGCTGGTATTGGGAGCAGCCGTCAAAGTCCCCCAACTGCTTGTAGACGGATTATATCTATAAAATCCAGTAGAATTCGCAACCCAAAAGTAAACATAATTACCCATCGCCTCAATTCTATGGCCGTTATTAGATCCCACCACTTCTGGCGCGTCCGTCAGAGTTTCCCACTCACCGACAGTTTCAATCGTTACCGGGGTTGCCTCCACCGCGCCGACCGAAAATATGGTAATTGAAATCAGTGGTGTAATTAATGACGTTAACAGCAATATCGACAGTGGTATGCTACCCAAGTGCTCGGTCCTCAATTACACCCCCCTTTCTCACTGGATGTGAAGGGGCGCTCGCGACGCCCCTCCGGAAACTCGTGTTTTATCATATGCTGCGACCGCTTCACGACGGCGCGATTGGCCACTGGCCAATGATGTCCATGTACTCGCTGAAAAGGGCGTCCCTTTCGATGGGCGAGGAGATAGGCCACAAGCCCTTGATTTCCATTGTCCTGCCGAATAGGTCGTCCCTGGTGACGGTGAAGCTCGCTATCGTCGAGATCACATTCTCGGTGTCGTCGGTGGTCAGGTCCAGCCTAGCATTCTTCACGCCCGTGCCTCCGGGGTGTCTGGCGTTCTCGTTTTCCTCCACGTGAACTGGCGGGACAATGGTCTCGATGACGTTTTCGCCCTCATATGTAATATTGTCATATGCGTAGAACTTCACGACGAGCTTCGAGCCAGAGTTGATGTCAAGGATCTTCTCCACATTGACCGTGTATATGTTTACCAAGCTGAAAGTCGCCGTTCCATCCCAAATCAGCACCACGTGCGCCATTGCGTTGTCGTTGTCCATGACGTGGCAGAATTCGGACTCGGCTATGACGATGATCTCCTTGTAGGTGCATGGTTCAGCGTTATCCGGCACGTGCACGTACATCGTCGCCTGCCTGTGCTCGCAGGGCGCGACGTCGATGAGCACTTGTGGCACTATGGTGATGTCTGGCCATCCGTCCGGTATGTAGCTTAGTATGAAGTTGTCCACGATGTTGCCCGAGTTGTGCACGCTGATGGTGTAAGCTAGGACGGTGCTAGCCGCTCCCTCTAGGAACTTGTTCTCGATGGTGACATCGACACCGCATATGTCTTTCTCTAGCACGTGCGCTTGTGCAGTATCGTTGTCGGTTGCTCCGCAGAACTGTGATTCAGCCACGACGATGATCTCCTTGTAGGTGCATGGTTCAGCGTTATCCGGCACGTGCACGTAAAGCGTAGCCTGTCTGTGTTCGCACGGCTGGACGTCGATGAGCACTGGCGGGTCGATGTAGATGTCTGGCCATCCGTCCGGAATGTAGCTGAGGTAGATGTTGTCCACAACATTCCCAGAGTTGTGCACGTCGATCGTGTATTCCAGCACTTGGCTCGGGTAGCCCTTAAGCAGCGTGTTCTCGATCGTTACGTCGACACCGCATGTCGCCACCGCCACCCAGGGATTCACTAGGGGGTAGCGGTCCTGGTTTGCCCCTCCAGGGATATCATAACGGTTATCAACTATCCCATCGCTGCCTGGAATGTCCTGATTCGGGCCACTGTAGTCGTCCGGTGTGGTGTGATCGCTCCAGTAGTTTCCTCCCGAGGGGTAGCCGTTGTCCCAGGTATTTGTGCCGGAATCGTTTGCCTGTTGCACGTTGTTCACGAGGTTGTTGTGGTAGATGCTGTTGTTGTTCGAGTAGCGTGGGTAGATGCCGTAGTTGTTGTTCTCGCAGGTATTGCCAGTCAGGTTATTGTAGTTGGACGAGTTGTACAGGTAGATGCCGGACTGAGAATTGTTCGAGCAAGTGTTGTTAGAGAGGTTGTTGTTGTTGGACGAGGCGGATAGGCCGATGCCGTTGCCTGAGTTGTTCGAGCAGGTGTTGTTGGAGATGGTGTTGTTGGACGAGACGTATAGCCAGATGCCGTTGCTTGAGTTGTTCGAGCAGGTGTTGTTCTCCACGAGGTTGTTGTCCGATTTGTCTAGGTCGATGCCGTTGCCTGGGTTGTTCGAGCAGGTGTTGTTGGAGATGGTGTTGTTGGACGAGATGTATAGGTTAATGCCGTACTGAGAGATGTTCTTGACGGTGTTGCCAATTATGTTGCAGTTGGACGAGGAGTACAGGTAGATGCCGAACTTGCAGTTGTTGATGGTGTTGCTATCGATGCTCGCGTTTGGCGCGTTTTTAAGGTAAATTCCGTAGTAAGACGATCCCCCGTTCTCGACCAGGCAATTACGAACCACGAAATAAGCAGTCGTGCCATTTATCCAGATGCCATGAGCGGTCGCCGCGCTTATTTCCCAGTTTTCGATGATGTATGGGTCTCCTGCCGTGCCCGAGCCGCCGCCGTTTACGCCATTTGCAGGGGTGAAGTTGGCATTTCCGACGATGTTGATAGGAGCCCTCACATCGGGGCTTGCGGATGCTGTTTGCGATGACAAACTAAGCGATAGAATTGATACCAGCGAAATCACTAATAAAGTCGACAGCAATATGCCTTTATATTTCTCGGTCCTCACTTATAGCCTCCTTTTTGACTCTGATATATTATTATTTTTTAGACTATATAAAGGATATTTATGCTAAATAAATCGAATGTTCTATGACAAAATTAGGTATGTAATATACTTATGTTACTAACGTACTTATGTTATTTACATTAGTATTGAGTATAATTTACTTATGTTATTAACTCACTTATGTTATTTACTAAATAAATCGAATGTTCTATGACAAAATTAGGTATGTAATATACTTATGTTACTAACGTACTTGTGTTATTTACATTAGTATTGAGTATAATTTACTTATGTTATTTATATTAGTATTAAGAATAATGGCAATTAGAGGATTTTTGTGGAGCTAAGAAAGTTGCAACACGTTGGGCAGGCAAGTTTTTCGATCACGTTGCCCCCCAAATGGATCAAAGAAAATAAACTAAAGCCGAGCGATCAGATTACCGTCACCCAAGAAGAGGATGGATCATTAAGGCTCGTCCCTGGGATTATATCAGAACGAAAAGAATTCAAAATCACAATAAATGCCGACCGATGCAAAGAGCCCGGACTGCTTAGGAGGCTCATCGTTGGAGGATACGTTAGGGGCTGTGATTTGGTTGAAGTAGTTTCCAAACATGGGATAAGGCAAGATCATAAGGACGAGATCGAACGTGCAGTCGATGGTCTTTTGGGCCTGGGGATCATGAAATCAGCTTCGAATCACATCACGATCCAATCTCTGATAGACCATTCTAAATTCCCCATCAAGCCACTTTTAAAGAGATTGTGTGATCTAGCTTCCTCAATGCATAAAGGTGCTATGCAAGCGCTAAAGGATAGAGATGCGTCTTTGGCGGCGGATATAATTCACCGGGAAAATGAGGCCAACAAGATTTACTGGCTGGTCATAAGACAACTCGAGGCCGCAAACCACGATAAAAGCCTCCTCAAGAAGGTCGGCTTAGAGAAGGCACGGGATCCAGCTTATTACCAGACGGTAGCAGTTAGTGTGGAGTCAATAGCGGATTATGCCGAGGATATCGCAAAGAACCTGCTAGCTCTCGGAAAAAGAGAGATAAGTGATGCAGATTTACAAAAGGTAATCCAGCTCGGCAAGCTAGTACATGAGACAACCTCCAATGCGCATGAAGCGTTTTTCAATGGGGATATAGTGCTGGCCAACAGCACGATGGAAGCCGTTGACCCGTTTGAGAAAAAGAAGGAGGAATTGATTGGAGGGATGTGCCCCCGGATTAAGGATGCTCAGGTAAGAACGTGTTTATTGACCATAATCAGAGACCTGCACGCGATAGCTGAATGCGGAAAGGATATTGCAGAGATAACGATCGATAATTCCATTACTGAAAAAGGCAGTATACCTTAGGTGCTAGTTCTCTCCGGGGCCTGCGGAACCTTCTTTTCTTTTAATAAGAGCTCCCCCCAGGGGACCTCATTGGCCCATGCTATCGAGCGAGGGGTTTCATATCATCCGTAGTCTTAATAAGGCTGCCGATTTGCCATAAAATTAGCTAAAATCATGACGAATAAAAAACTCCTGCGTGTTTGGAACTATCTGCGTTTTGCGTCTTCTCGCGTAAATGACAGCCGCCCCAGTACAGATTGCAATTATCGTTATAACAACCATCACGGGAAGCATTTCCGAATGAGGGCTGATTAAGGATGGTTCTGTCATCTCGACCGGATTCATAAACGGGTAAAGGTCCGGGTTCACTCCACCAGGGATGCTATAGGGCGTGTCGCCGATCCCGTCATTATCTATATCCTCGCCGGTGTAGTCGCTCCAGTAGTTGCCGCCAGAAGGGTAGCCGTCGTCCCAGTAGTTGGTGCCTTCGTCGCGCGCCTGATTAATGTTGTTTAAAATGTTGTTGTGGTAGACGCGGTTGTTGTCCGAATAGAGGTAAAGGATGATGCCAAAGGAGGTGCAGTTCGAGGCGGTGCAGTTCCTGACTATATTGTTGTTTGAGGAGAAGTGGAGGTAGATGCCGTGGGAGTTGTTCAAGGTCATGCAATTTTCGATGAGGTTATTTGAGGAGGAGTTGAGATGTACCCCATAGGAGCTGTTCGTGAGGACGGAGTTCTTCACCGTGGAGTTGGATGTGTTCGCGAGCAACACCGCATTGATGTTATTCCTGATGTTGAGGTTCTTCACCAGAATATTTTTGCAGGAAACTAGACCCATATATCCTATGTCCGTGACACTCCCATCGATGGTCAAATTCTCCCTTTCGACCAAGTAATAGATGGGCCTACCCTCGACCTCATTTGAGTTGTCTATGTCCTGATAAAAATGGGATGCCTGCACGCCGTGGAAGCCGATGTTGCGCCAATTGTTCGAAAGGGAGTTGTTCCTCAGGGTGTTGTTCGGGGAAACCCAGAAGTAGATGCCAAAATCGTTATTCGAGGCTTTGCAGTCTCGGATGAAGTTGTTCGAGGAGGAGCCGAGGTAAATTCCGTTGCGATTGTTGGTGAAACTCACATTTTCTATCACCCCATTCTTCACGTCGCGGAGGTGAATTCCGCTGTTATACCCCCTTCCGTCTTGTATGTAGCAGTTCCTGATGATGAAATACGCGTCCGTGTTCCTCACCTCAATCCCATTGGCGGTCGAAGCGTTGATGTCCCAGCCCTCTATGATAAAGGGGTCGCCTGCCGTGCCGGAGCCAGCTACGACGCCATTCGCGGGGGTGAAGCCGGCGTTTCCGTCGATGAGGATGGGGTCGCGGGTAACCATCGCCCCTACTAAGCCGACCGGAAGAAGCTGCATAGCTACCAAAAATGAACCCAGCAGCATGACTAACAAAGTTGACCTTTTGAAGCCTTTTGCCCCCCTCCACCTACCTTCAACCATTTTTCCAACCCCTAAATTTTTTGCTGTTATGCTAAAAACACTTGTTATCCGGATCTAAAGAAAATTGTTTTCGCAGGCGGCTTTCCCCTTCGAACGCGCCGTACCATAAAAAGCGCCCCAACACCCACCGCCACGACAACCGCAATAATAATTCCGATTATAGTGTACGATACGGGTCCGGGCTGTGGTTGGATAATCGGGCTCAAGAGCGGGTAGCGATCCAGATTATTTTCTGAGACGTGATACGGTGTATCGCCTATGCCGTCCCCTCCGGCGATGTCCTGATCTTCGCCCCGGTAGTTATCGGTGCCCACGTAGTCGCTCCAGTAGTTCCCTCCCGAAGGGTAATCATTGTCCCAGTAATTTGTGCAGTAATCCAGAGCCTGGCTGGCATTATTCACGAAGCTGTTGTGGTGAACACGATTGTTGTTTGAGGAATCATTTATTTTGATGCCCAAGCTATTGTTCTCGATGGAGCAGCCCGCGATAAGGTTATTGTTCGAGGACACGAGGATGATGCCGGTGTTGTTACGCTCTACGGTGCAGTTCGTGATGGCACTGCTACTTGAGGAATAGATGTAAACGCCGAAATTATTGCCCTTGACGATGCAGTTCGTGACAGTGTCGTTATCGGAGTGATCTATGGTAATGCCGTGATCATCGCTCTCAATGGTGCAGTTAATGACTTTGTTATTGCTTGAATACCAGAGATGGATGTCCTCGAAATTGTTGTTCCTAGCTGTGCAGTCCTCGACGGTGTTGTTGTTGGAATACCAGAGCCAAATGCCCTTGCCCAGGTTATTATCGGCGATGCAATTTTCGATGTCACCATTTGAAAAACGAACGACAAAGATGCCGTGAAAGTTGTTTTCGCTTACGACACCGTCGATTCTTCCGTTCACCACATCTTCAAAGTAGACGCCATGCTTGTACTTGCTCCTTCCATCGCGCAAGTGGCAATTCCTAATGATGAAGTGCGCATCAGTGTTCCTTATTTCGATTCCGTTGGCGTTCTCCGCGCTAATGTCCCAGCCCTCTATGACGTATGGATCGTCTGCTCTACCCAAGCCTGATGTGACGCCATTTTGTGGGGTAAAATCGGAATCGCCGACGATGAGGATTGGGTCGTGGGGGATGAGTGTGCTGGCTTGGCAAAGGGACGGGTTTCGCGCGATTGCCACCATCGGCGAGAGAAGTATTAAAGCCAACAGCAATGTGCCCTTGAAGCTCTGAATTCCCACGTACCAACCCTTTTTGATTTTTTTCGCTTTCTGACATTCCCTTCTGCGCGTGAGGCGTAAAAACATTCTGCTTTTCAATATTCTAATAATAGAGGAAAGCAATCAGCTCGCTACTTTTTCCTAAAAAGAATGGAGAGGGACGCTTGTGGACCTCGGGGAACTTCGGGGTTTGCCGCCGCTCATGGAACTGTTACCAGCTTGCCCACTGGCACCCACCCCCAATGGCAGACGGTACACCGAGTTTAACATCTGTTATTCAGGGGTCCATTATGGTGCATCTTCTTTCTGATCCACTACCATGGTGACTTTTTGCGAGTTAACTATTTTCCCTAACATTTTAGATATACTATTTCTCCAGATGTGTACCCAATCGGCCAACAGGGGAAAATCGGTGTGAGTTGGCAGGGCAATTATTGGGGGCTCGTTAGAAATACAAGCGCTCGTGGCGCCCCTCCGGAACTCAGATTTTGGAACATCTTGGCATGCCTGTTACACGTGTAACAGTCGAAAGAAGTGCTGTGTTGAATCTATTTTTTGACTCCGCCCCATTTGGAGATATAAAGAATGCCGAAAACACACACTAGTGTTATGATAATCCCCGAAACTATTGCGATTATTGCACCTGTAGCGTCTGATATATCACTAATTTTTAGTCCCCCCAGCGCAAACAATCCCACGATTATATCTCTCCAGATTAGAGCGATGATAAACCCAAACGCAGCCGCAACCGCTGTGGCTATTGTTCTCCTTACTTCACCCCTAACCATTTTTTCACCCCCCACAATTCCATTATTTCTATACGACATTCATTTGTTACATTATAAATATTGTAAAAAAAATACTTACCATACGTATAGTGATAAGAAATGGGGGTGAAGAAATGGACGAAAGCAAGAAAAAGGCATTAGGCGGCTTAATTTTTGGGGTCGGTCTCATCGCGCTCCTCATCGGCGCAATGACTGATGCCTATCCAACGACCGTTGGTGTAATCAGCATGCTCGGCATCTGGTTCATCGGTGGTGCAATAGTGGCGTTAATATTTGGGGGCAAAAAAGAAGAACCGCCAAAACAGCAAGAACAAAAATATTTTCTGTTTTTTTCGTTGATCACTGAAAACCGCGCCCCACATCGCTTTTTAAACAGGCCGACTTTAGGAGCAAACACCCGACTTTAGGAGCAAAGCCGGTCTAGGGGGCTTTGCACAATAATTCGTCTTTTGACGTAAAATTTTTTAGTCTGCACAATAATTGATTTTCTGCGCAAAAATTACCCTGTCTGCACAATAATTGCGGAAAATGAGTCCGAGGGTTCAAACTCCTAATACCACACCATAGGCGTTCTGAGGTAAATTAGCTAGATTCTTAGGGGATTTTTCGGAATTTGCTGGTTACAAACGTTAGCGGCGTTTAAGCTTATCGCGCCATAGCTTTCGCCACGTCATCTATCATCCTTTTGATCCCGTAAATAATGCTAGTTAACCCCAATACAATTATAAGCCATCCAGAGGCTGTGA
>Ga0209991_10001045_pt1 | contig 12499 bp, 11 predicted proteins | sample ChitaG_FD_183167 | JGI IMG/M metagenome (GOLD analysis project Ga0209991, IMG submission 183167) | Deep subsurface microbial communities from South Pacific Ocean to uncover new lineages of life (NeLLi) - Chile_00310 metaG (SPAdes)... | ecosystem: Environmental > Aquatic > Marine > Oceanic >...
TTGGTGGTGGACCGGCTGGCCTTGAGGCGGCCCTTACTCTAGACAAAAGAGGCCATAAGGTTACCCTTCATGAGAAAAACAAAAGGTTAGGGGGCAATATGATCCCCTCCTCGGTTCCTTTTTTTAAAAAAGATGTAAAAAGACTCCTTGACTATTATCTTGGAAAAATAGAAAAAAGCGGGGTTGAGCTGCGGCTTGAAAAGGAAGCTGATGTCTCCACCATAGTCGAGGAAAATCCTGAAGTAGTTGTTCTGGCTACAGGTTCTGAGCATGTGATTCCCTGGATCCCCGGATTGAAAAGAGAAGCTCTTTACACTGCTGTTGAGGTCTTAGATAATCAGGGTAAGCCGGAGTTGGGAGAAAGAGTAATTGTTCTCGGAGCCGGACTGGTGGGATGTGAGATAGCCTGGCATCTTAGTTTGCAGGGAAAGAAGGTGAAATTGTTTGATGAGCTCAGCTTGAGTGAGATTTTGCAAGATGAGCATTCTACCAATCGTTTCTATCTTTTACATAGCCTAAAGGAACAGGGGATTTCTATTCTGGAATCAAGGAAAATCCTGAAGGTAGAAGATAAGCAGACTATTTTTAAGAAAAATGACGGGAGTGAGGAAAGTTACCCCTTTGATTCTCTAATCATCTCCGTGGGTTTTGAGTCCCGGGATACTCTTTTGCAGCAACTTAGAGAATCAGAGTTTAAAGGAAAGGTATACAAAATCGGGGATTGTCTAGAGCCGAAGGATTTTTACCACGCAATTCAGGAAGGAGCAAAGGTAGGAAGGGAGATATGTTGAGAGTCCATAGTCTAAATGCATCTTAGCTAGTGCGTTTTAGAAACCGGTCAAAAAAGTAAGAGAAGTTATCTGCTCAGGAGATCTAAGATGGAAGATGATATCATAAAGTGCTTAGGACAAATAAAAGAAAAAGAATTGGTCGAGCTTTGCCAGAACCTAATAAAAATACCCAGTCACAAGGATACATTTTCCAGAGAGAAAGAAATTGCCTTATTTTTAAAGGATCTTATGGAGAGAGAAGGTATAGAGGTGGTTCTCCAGGAAGCTGCAGAGGGAAGATCCAATGTAATTGGTAGACTTAGAGGTACAGGCAAGGGACCTAATTTGCTTTTCAATGGTCATATGGATACCGTTCGTTCTCTCGGTATGAAAGATCCCTACGGGGCGAAAGTTAAGGATGGTAAGATCTGGGGAAGAGGGGCAGTCGATATGAAATCAGGACTGGCTGGGATGACTTATGCTCTAATAGCTATAAAGCGGACAGGAATAAAACTTAAAGGTAATCTTATTTTGGGGGCGGTGGTAGGGGAAGAAAATATTAGTGAAGGAACTCAACGTCTTATAGAGGGAGGTTGCCAGTATGATACGGCACTAGTAGGCGAGCCCACGGATCTTCAAATAGTGATCGCCCATAAGGGAATAGAATGGATAGAAATAACTGTTAAAGGGAAAGCTTCTCATGCCAGCATCCCTAAGGAGGGTATAAATGCTATTGTGAATGCTGCTAGATTAGTCTGTGTTTTAGAAGAAAAGCTGGTTCCAAAGTTATCACAGACTTTAAGGTCTAACAGGTTAGTTGGCTGCCCTACGCTTAATATAGGAAAGATATGGGGAGGAGTCCGTAATAGTGTTGTTCCGGATCTATGCAAAATTCAACTTGATCGAAGAACCCTGCCGGGAGAAAAGATCGAGGATGTATTAAGTGAAATTCGTAGTGTGATTAGACAATTGGAGAATACCTATGCTGAATTTAAGGCCGAGGTAAATCCAATCCCTGTTGGCCCTGATACTAGGGAGCAATTGGAGGAGATAGGAAAACAGGGCCTAAAAATTCCTCCCCATGAACCCATGGAAATTTCTAGGGATAGTAAGGTTGTAAGGGCTCTCAGTAAGGCGTTCAAATATGTTCCAGGTAGGAATCCGGAGATTGCAGGAATGTCAGGCTGGACCGACGCTTCTCTTCTCGTAAATAGGGCAAAGATACCTACAGCGGTGTTTGGACCAGGTCCTGTTATCAAAGCCCATACTACCGAGGAGTACGTTAACATTGCTGACCTGGTTGATGCTGCTAAAGTATATGCAGTCACTGCTGTGGAGGTATGCAGCGGGAGAATAAAGGATTCTTAATCTAGATATGGCTAATGTTCCGGATTACTGTGTTGATGAGGTATCCACTCATGCAATGGCCTTGATCCTTATTGCTCCAGAGCTGGATCAAGCGGCTATGATTGACGGATGTTCTAGACTAGGTGCCTTTCGCCGAGTATTGTTGCCGGTGGCTAAGCCGGGAATGGTGGCCACGGTGTTGTTTGCCTTTTTGTTGGCCTGGTGTGATGTATTATGGGCTCTTTGTTTAACCAGTACCCATGAGATGAGCACAGTAACTTTAGGCATCATGAGGTGTGTGGGAGAATTTCAGGTTTACTGGCCTATGTTGATGGCCGGTTCTATCATTGGAAGTATGCCGGCAATAATTCTGTATATTATGTTGCAGAAATTTCTCATTACCGGTCTGACAGCAGGAGCGATGAAAGGATGATTAAGCTAAAAAAGACACTCTCTTCAGAGATGCACTAATCAAAAGATTTTCAATGTACTTCTTAGATGCTATTGATTTTGGTGGATCATTGGTTAAAGGTTCTGAGATTCGATTTCCTGGCCCAGAATCTTTTTAGTCTAGGTTGGAACAAGGTAGGAATAGTTGGCCAAAACCTAGCAATATCAATAAGCATTCCCGCTTCCCGTAAAGAGGCCCTGGGAGATGATGTCCTTCAACTCTTCTCAGTTGACAAAAATTTTATTTTGACTATACTATATCATAGAATTAAATTCTATAATATAGAAAAGGAACGAGCTGAGCTCAGTGAGAGATTGGGTAACTATCCTATTGGATCCCAGCCTTGAGGCTAAACACTGGCAGACGCAGACAATTGCAGGAAACTCTTATTCAAACAAGTAAGAAGATATCTATTTGATTGGGATACAGATAAGTTTACCAGATAGGTGGGGTATGTTGAACAGGGAAAATGTGGGGCTTATAATGAATTTAGATTCTTTTCTTAGATGAGAAGCTAAAAATAAGGCCAGGAGGGAGGTGAGAGAGTAAGTGGCTGTTAGCTGGGGAATAAAAGAAGGCTTTCCGAAGAGAGAAGTCTCAAGAGATTGGTTTCTCTCTGGAGGAGCTTTCGCAGAGAATTGAACTAACTCAAAGAAAGAAGAGAGAAATGTCTAAGAAAAAAGTTTTTTTGATAGTAATGACGGGAATGTTGGTTGTTTGCTTAACGGGGTTAGTTTCTGTAACGGGATTGGCTAAGACAACTATCTCTATTTGGACGGCTTATCCTGAAATGCATGAATTTCAAAAACGTGCCGGAGAGCGTTATGAGAAATTAAATCCGGAAATAGATATTGAAGCTACTCTTTTTCCTCAGAGGGCTTTAGAGGAAAAAGTAGCTGCTGCTCTTCCAGCGGGACAGGCTTGCGATGTTCTGGACTTAGGGACTATGAGTACCTACCCCTACTACGTGGCGGGCCTTTTTGAAGAGGTTCCCGCTGATCTGGATGCCTGGTTAAGAAAGAATTTTCCCGCGGCCGCTATCAAGTACAGCACAATTCCGGGAACCAATAAGCTCTATACCATGCCAAATTACATCTCACTGAAGGTTATGTTTTACAATAAGGACCACTTCAAAGAGGCTGGTTTCAGCACCACCCCGGAAACGATTGAAGAACAGATGATGTACGCTGAGAAACTAGTCCAATACGATGCTGCGGGCAATCCAACTCGTGTAGGATTGGATCTAAGACTCTCTGGCGGAGGTTTTGGAACATCTCAGAAATATTGGACTCAGGTGATGATACCCTATGGGACTACGCCTATTGAGGCAGTGGGAGATAAGTGGCAGGCAGCCTACGATAACGAGTGGGGACAGAAGGCTCTCAAATATTATCTGGATGCGGTCTATACATACAAGGTGGAGAGCTTCGAGGTTAAATCGGATGCGGAGGGATTTGGTCTGGGAGTAACCTCGATGTTTCAAAGAGAATCCTGGGTGATAGGTTACTTAAGGGATAACGCTCCTGAAATTAACTATGGCACCTTCCTTATGCCTAAGGGCCCTCGAGGTTGGGGAACTGTTGGAAATATGCTGGGAATATGTGTTCCCAAGAGTTCTGCTCATAAGAAAGAAGCCTGGGCTTTTGCCAAATGGTTGGTCAATGACGAAAATATGATTAGGATGTTCGGTGAATCTGGCTGGCAGCCCTATAGAGCTAATGTCGATTATTCGCGGCTTTATAAGGAAGCTCCGGCTATCAAAGGTTTTGTTGATGCTCTAGGGACTCCCGGACATGAAGTTATTGACTACGAGCTTATCTCCCCGGTATTCGAGATTCACAGTCGACTGGCTGAACAGTTGATGATTGGCTTCAAGAAACCAGAGCTTCGGGATCCCAAGAAATTGGCCGCTGCTATCCACGATATGGCCAAGGAAACTAACAGAATTCTGGACGATTATGATCTTTTAGCCAAATAAGGGTTTTAGGAGTGATGGAAACAACCTGTGTCCGGTTGGTTACGACTGGGCACAGGTTTTGCCAGTTTGATTCGGGTAAAAAGAAGATGAAAGACTAATGGCAAAAAAAAAGCAAAGTTATCTGAGAGGATGGTTAGGCAGACAGGGATCTATAAAAAGAAGCCAGATGCTATTTATTTTAACGATTTTTGTTCCTCTGATAAGTTTGTTTATCATCATTCGCATCATTCCCATTGCAGCAACCCTGGGAACCTCGTTTACCAATATGCATCTTATTCGGCCAGTCACTAAATTCGTGGGGATGAAGAACTTTGTCCGCCTTCTCGAGGATAAACAATTTATTTCCGCTTTTTTTAACTCCATCGAATATGTAGTGGTGGCCGTACCTTTAGAAATAGGCCTGGGACTTCTCTTTGCCTTAATGCTCAGTAGGAAAATTAAGTTTGAATCCCTTTACGAAACCCTCTATTTTATTCCCTATATACTTCCTATGGTCCCGGCAGCTATCGTCTGGAAATGGTTTTATAGTCCGGGAAGTTTTGGCCTGGCCAACTACCTATTGGAATCAGTGGGATTGGGTCGGGTTCCCTGGATGAGCAATCCCAGGATTGCATTGCTCGCCACCATTGGAATTCATGTATGGAAAAACTTGGGTTACTTCATGATTATCTTTCTGGTTGCCTTGAAGAACGTACCGGCCGAGATGCGTGAGGCCTCAAAGGTAGACGGAGCTACTATCTGGCAGACTATCAGACACATAGAACTTCCTCTGATAAAACCGATCATCCTTTATGGGATAGTTATGGCTACTGTTTGGTCCTGGTCAGCTTTTACGGAAGTTTATATCATGACTCAGGGTACAGATATCTCCACGGGGGCAGAGATTCAAGTTTTAATATACAGGGTCTTCCAGGAAGCCTTTGTTTATCATAGCATGGGCAAGGGATGCGCCATATCTTTTGTTGTCTTTCTAGTCTCTCTGGTTATTATCCTGGTGCAGTTTAAGATATTTAGATGGGGAGAGAGATGAAAAGACTCGCGACACGCAGCAAAATAAAAGGAAGTAGGATTATCCTGCACCTATGCTTGTTGGTTACCAGCGTAATTATGGTTATGCCCTTTATATGGCTAGTATTTACCTCCTTTAAGGAAAAAGCAGATATTATTTCGGTTACTCCCACTCTCTTGCCGCGTGTCTGGACCTTAAGCAATTACATAAAATTGCCAGAAGTGGCCCCCTTTCTTCGTTTTTTCTTTAACAGTTTTTTTATATCCCTTATCTCTACTCTTTTTATTATTATTGGTTGTCCCATGGCTGGTTATATTTTTGCCAAATACAAATTCAGGGGTCAAACGTTCCTGTTTTTACTGATTATGGCTACTATTCTCGTTCCCTTGCAGACTTATATGATTCCCTTGTACCTCATTATGAAGTCTTTCGGTTGGATTAATACCTATCAGGGTATGATTTTCCCCTTAATTATTATGAGTTCGGGTATCTTCTTTCTGCGCCAAAATATTTTAACCATTCCCGATGAACTCATTGATGCCTCCAGAATGGATGGATGCTCTGAATTTGGAATATTTTGGAAGATAATATTTCCCCTGTCTTTTGCTGCTACGGCGGCCATTGCCATCGTGAACTGGGTCTTTACCTGGAGTCAAGTCTTTATCTGGTACTTAGTGATGGCTAACTCAGAAAAACTATTCACTATGGAACTGGGATTGATGTATTTTCAGAGACACTATATCACCGACTACGGTGGAATAATGGCTGCCTGTGTGATTACTGTTCTTCCTATCCTCATATTTTTTCTCATTTTCAGAAGAAGAATTATTGAGGGAGTATCCCTTACCGGAATGAAATATTAGGGTTTTTCATAAGTCGAAGAATACTTGGAGAGAATTTCTTGTGGTGCTTAGTCTTTTAGGTGAACAAAGGAGAGCTATGATATTATGATTTCACGAGAACGGGTTCTAAAAGCTTTAAATCACCAAGAGCCTGATAGGGTCCCTGTTGATTTAGCTGGCTCATTGACAAATGCAGGTATAGCCCAAAAAGCTCATAGTGAGCTAAAAGACTATCTTGGCTTAAAAGGAAATGAAGCTGAAGTTATAGATGTAATGCAGCAACTTGTCAGACCAGACAAGCGAATCTTAAAGAAGTTTGGGGTAGATGTGTATGGGATAGGTGCAAAACCGCCAAAAAGCTGGAAATTAGTTGTTGAAGAAGACAAAGATAATTATTACTATACAGATGAATGGGGCATAAGGTATAGGATGCCTAAGAAATACGGATATTATTTCGATATGATAGAAAATCCTCTTGCTAATTTAGATATGAAGAGCTTAAAAGATTACCAGTGGCCAGATCCTCACGACCCTGGTAGAACAGAGGGATTAGAGGAGGAAGTAAGAAACTTATACGAAAATACAGATTATGCCCTATTTTTGAATGCACCTACCTCAGGAATATTCGAAAAATCCTTTGCGCTCCGAGGTCCTGAGAATTTTTACATGGACTTGATGAAAAATCCTGAATTTGCTGAGGCAATTATGGACAAAATGGTTGAATTTTATCTCGGTTATTGGGAGGAAATTCTTCCCCGTGTTGGTAGGTATGTTCAAATAATAAAAATGGGGGACGACTTAGGGGGCCAAAATGGTCCTCTTATAAATCCTGAATTGTATAGAAAAGTGGTAAAGCCCCGACAAAAGCAGATTTTTTCATTTATCAAAAAGAGAACAGATGCTAAGTTATACCTTCACTCTTGTGGGGCTATATACGAGTTTATTCCGGACATTATTGAATGTGGAGTGGATGTATTAAATCCAGTACAAGTCTCGGCTAAGGGTATGGATACTAAGAGGTTCAAGCAAGAATTTGGAGACCGACTTTCATTCTGGGGCGCTATTGATACTCAGAGGATTTTGCCCTTCGGGACACCAGGGGACGTGGAAGAAGAGGTAAAAAGAAGAATATATGATCTTGCTTCCGGAGGAGGGTATGTCCTTGCTCCAGTGCATAATATCCAGGCAAATGTCCCCCCAGAGAACTTCGTAGCTATGTTTGAAGCAGCAAAGAAATACGGAAAGTATCCCATTAATATATGAAAAATACTGAATAACCTGACTTTGCCCCATTGGCGAAAGTTAGGATTAAGTAGGTAGGCCCGTTGAGATAGCTAAAATGGTGGCATTTCTTGCCTCAGATGACGCTAGCTATATTACTGGTGGAATTTTTGATGTAAGTGGAGGATATGTAATTTAGCCGCCTAAGAATATTCAGGAAATTAAAGGAAATATATCAATGCAAAAGAATATGGAAGCGGCAGTTTATGTAGGTAAAGGAAAAGTAGTTATTAGAGAAGTCCCCATACTTCAGCCTGGTCAAGGGGAGGCTCTTATTAAGGTTGAATATGCTGGTATTTGTGGTACTGATTTAACCATAATATCAGGGAATCACCCTCGGGCTAAACCTCCTCTTATTATTGGACATGAGTTGTCCGGAGAGGTAGTTGAGATTGGAGAAGAAAAGGCAGAAATTAAAGTAGGGGATAAGGTAACCGTCAGGCCGCTTTTATCCTGTGGTAAATGTTATGCCTGCCAGATGGGTTGGGACCACGTCTGTCAGTATCTTAGGCTTCTGGGGATAGATGTGGATGGAGCTTTTGCTGAGTATGTTAAGGCTCCTCTGGAGACAATCCATAAATTGCCAGAAGGAGTTTCTCTGGATTTAGCCGCCCTGACTGAACCCCTGGCAGTGGCCCAGCATGTTATTACCGTTTCTAATCTTAAAATTGGAGATAAGGTAGCCGTCATTGGCGCCGGGCCCATCGGTGTGTTGGTGGCCTTAATGGCAAAGAGAGGCGGGGCTTCCAAAATCATTGTTTCTGAGGTAAATGAGTACAGGTTAGAGCTAGCCAGACACTTTGGATTTACCATTATAGATGCCAGTAGGATTGATCCTGTTTCCAGGATTTTTGAGCTAACTAATGGAATGGGAGCAGATGTAGTCTATGAGGTTTCAGGAACAGCTTCGGGTACCCTGCAGATGGTAGATATGGTAAAGATAAGGGGAGAAATTATCCTGGTTGGTGTTCATGAAAAACCCGATCCGACAAATTTCACCCAGGCTACTTTCAAAGAGGTAGTTTTTAGAGGTAGCCGGGTCTATACGAAGATTGATTACAGCCGAGCTATAGAGCTTCTTATACCAGAACGAGATAACCTGAGGTCTTTAATTTCCCACAGATTCGGACTGGAAAAAGCTTCCAAGGGACTGGATTTGGCTAGACAGAGAGGCAAAGCAATGAAGATATTATTGAAACCTTAACGGATAATCATATGAAAAATTGTCAGGAGGAAATCTATGATTCTGGATAAATTTAGTCTGGAAGGAAAAACTGGAATTGTTACGGGGGCGAGTCGTGGATTGGGAAGAGGTATAGCTACGGCCTTGGCTCAGGCTGGGGCAGACCTGGTTATTGTCAGCAGAACCAAGTCTGTTCTGGAGAAGACAGCTAAGGAGATAAGAGAATTTGGATACCGGGTAATACCAGTAGTTGCCGATGTTTCTAAGAAAGAGGACATTCAGGCTATGGTGGATAGAGCGATGGAGGAATTTGGGGAGATCGGTTTCTTATTTAACAATGCTGGGATTATTCGCCGCTGTCCCAGCGAAAACTACTCGGAGGAGGATTGGGACAATGTCATAAATGTCAACTTAAAAGCAGTTTTTCTCTGTTCTCAGATGGTGGGTAGAATTATGATTAAACAAGGGGGAGGCAAGATCATAAATACCTCTTCTCTAATCGCTGTAGGTGGTGGGAAAACTATTCCGGCCTACGCAGCCAGTAAAGGAGGAGTTGCTCAGCTAACCAAAGCTCTGGCCAATGACTGGGCTAAATATAATATCAAGGTTAATGCCATAGGTCCCGGTTATTTCATCACTGACCAGACTGAACCGCTACGTAAAGATAAAAATCGCTATAAGGAGCTTAGTGACAGAATTCCTCTGGGAAGATGGGGCAATCCCGAGGATCTGGGAGGAGTAGCTGTTTTTCTTGCTTCAGAAGCCTCTGATTATATTACTGGTCAAACCATTTTTGTTGATGGGGGATGGCTTTCGCTCTAGAGAATAGCTAAGGTTTAGAAAGTGGGCTGGAGGAGCAAAGACAAATGTTGCCGTAGCTCTAGCCCGTCTGGACATAAAGCAGGTTGGTAAGCAATTGTGAGGGTCATTAAACAACCAAAGGAGATTAAAGATGCTTGCTCGACATTGTGAGTGGTTAGTAAAAAATACTGGAAGCCAAAAAGGGCGACACAGTTACGTTAATCCAGCCAATAGTGAGCTAAAATTTCTTTCTTACGGTAGGGTACTTCTGGAGGAATCGTCAGAAGAGATCGAGGTAAATTCAGGCGAAAATGAAATAGCTTTCATTTGCATAAAAGGAAATGCTTATTTTATAGTTAACCAAAGGAAATATACCACAGGAAAACATGATGCCATTTATATTCCTAGAAATACTTTCTGCTTAATCGGGACGGAAAGTAAGATGGATTTAGTAGAGTGTTCTGCTCCTGGCGGAAAGGAAAGTAGAGTAACCCTTGTGAAGCACGAAAAAATAAAGGATGATCCTGAGTTGCATATGAGCGCAGGTAAAGTTCCCTATTCTCGAGAAATTTATACTCTTATTGGACCTCAAGTCCAGGCCTCGCGACTTCTTATTGGTTTTACTCGAGGAAAAACGGGAAATTGGACTAGTTGGCCGCCTCACGAGCATGCTTCTACGCGCGAGGAAATTTACTTATTTTATGATATGCCCGAACCAGCCTTTGGAGTTCAATTTGTTTACACTAACCCAAGAAATATGGAATTTGTTGAAGTGGTCAGAGAAAACGATGCTGTGATTATTCCTATAGGGTATCATCCCAATGTAGCTGCTCCTGGTTGCGGTGTTAATTTTATCTGGATGATGGCTGGTATCCATCCTGATACTGATAGAAAATGGGCTGCGGTAAGTGTACAACCTGAGTTTAAAAATATTAGTTTCTAGTCTTTGTCTACTTTTTATCAAAGATGCGAAAAACATCCGTTTATTCACCATCCTCTCGCTGGAAGGGATAGTTCATTTTTTCTGCGAAAGCTCTCTCAAAAAAGCAATTAACTTTTCAGCACCTTTTCTCTTGGCTAAAGACTTTCTCTTTTTCCTCTACACAAGGAATAATCCTCAAAAAAAGTTCTACCAACAGCGCCTTTATAAAGGAGAAGACTATGAACTTGTCAAAGATGGATTTGACAGGTAAGGTGGCCATTGTTACTGGAGGAAGCAGAGGTTTAGGCCGAGGGATGGCCTTGGCTTTAGCCGAAGCCGGGGCAGATATAGTCGTTGCCAGCAGGACTATATCTGCTTTAGAGAAGACGGCTGAGGAGATCAGGCAAAGAGGAAGCCGGAGTCTGGCTCTGCCCACAGATGTATCAAAAGTAGACCAGATTAACAGGATGATAAAAGATACATTGGATGAGTTTGGCAGGATAGATATTTTGGTCAATAATGCGGGTACCATTGTCCGAAAGCCTTCCCTGGAATTAACTGAAGAGGAATGGGATAAGGTGGTAGATACAATCCTTAAGGCCTCTTTCTTTTGTGCTCAGGCAGCGGCTAAAGCCATGATTAAGCAGAAGAAGGGGAAGATTATTAACATTGGTTCCCTAACTTCTAAGAGAGGCACTCCTAGAATTATCCCCTATGTGGCCAGCCGAGGTGGAATACTCCAGCTTACCAGAGGTTTAGCCGTAGAATGGGCTCCCTACAATATAAACGTTAATGCAATCGGGCCTGGCTACTTTAAGACCCAGCAAACTGCCCCATTATTTGCCGACAAGGAATGGGTGAAGAGGACTGTGGCCAGAATACCCCTGGGAAGAACCGGCATACCTCAAGATTTAGCTGGAGTGGCGGTATTCTTGGCTTCGGAAGCCTCCGATTATATTACCGGTCAGATGATATTTGTAGATGGGGGTTGGTTAGCTGCCCTCTAAATTAGGTCAAGACAATCTAGAATCTTAGCAGATTTAAAACGAATGGTTAACTTGATAGCATAGCTGGAGATTCCGCAAAATTTCATATTGTTTTGCCCAAGATGCTGAATTAAAGAAGGATTGGGGAAATGATAAAGTGGAAACGGACTTTCTGCGTGACAAAGCTTAAGATTTTAGATAGAATTTGGGGAAACTCCCAGTAACACTCGGTTGACAAAAATTTTATTTTGATTATACTATATTATAGAATCAAATTCTATAATATAGAAGAAAAATGATTTGCCCTCGCTGGCCAAAATAGTTACTCGCACAGGCAGTATGTTCGTCTTTGTGGGTATCCACTCCTATAAAGACAAGTTCTTTAGAGTTTTTGATTCATATCTTCTCCTTTCATTGATAGAGTTGAAGTTATCTAAATCTTGCCAGTAGGGACCTCATGTATAGCGTTAGCTCGGAAGTATTGAGCTTCGCAGCATCCTATAAACCTCATCTGGCAAGTCTCTCCCAGAAGCAGGGGGCAGTCTTTTTGTAGTGTGTATCCATCTTAGGTGGACCCGCAAGGAGGTGAAGAGCCTCACCTGCCTCAAGAAGAGATTATACCTTAATCCCTTGTTCCTGTTAAACAAAAAAGGAGCAAGGCGACATCTCTTTGAAAAGCGTGTACTCCAATTGCTCGGAGCCCGCAAAAGAGATTTAAGTCGTCCTTACTCCCTGCCTAAAAGTATAGCAGAGAGTAAGGTAAAACTCAAGCAATTAAACTTACCAATAACGGGGTGAGTTTAAAATAACAGATGAGGAGGTGAGAGATAGACAAGTCAGTCCAGCTTGGGATAAAGGAAACTCCCCCAGAAAAAGTGTTGAATAATTGCTTTTTGGTAGGGGGAACTTCCACGGGGAATCGAACGATG
>Ga0209991_10001046_pt1 | contig 12491 bp, 11 predicted proteins | sample ChitaG_FD_183167 | JGI IMG/M metagenome (GOLD analysis project Ga0209991, IMG submission 183167) | Deep subsurface microbial communities from South Pacific Ocean to uncover new lineages of life (NeLLi) - Chile_00310 metaG (SPAdes)... | ecosystem: Environmental > Aquatic > Marine > Oceanic >...
GCTGGTAAGAGGTCATACCACTTAAATTAGGAATTATCAATCAATTTTAATAATTTAACAAAAAATCAACATCATATCTGCAGATTCGGCTTGGCAATACAGAGACTTTTTAATAGAATTTAGATTTTAACTTATAATGCTCAAACCATTAATAAACAGCATCTGACTCCGACGCTGCCTCTCGGCCATGAGCCTGTCGAGAGCCCCTCGGCCGTGAGCCCCTCGGCCTTGAGCTCGGAGCCGAATGGCCTCCATGTCGAACGACTTGAGGCCGAAGGGCAACTTGAGAATACTATTATAAGCTCCGCCTATTAAATCTCGATTCTCGGGGCCACTTCTGTGCATTTATGAGGCCCGCTCTGGCGCGAAGTTTCTGGAATATCGTATAATCGCTATTTTATTTATGCTTAGTGCTTCGATTCGCAAATACTATAACGTATTCTAATGAGTATAATCTTTGCGGTTGTTCACTCGCCTCGGCTGAGCTCGTCGCAGGCAGCACTTAGTCCCGCCCTCGGCCATGAGCTCGGGCCGAATGGAGTAAATAAATACGTCATCGAATTTATGAATCGAGGGACTTAGCTATACAAACTCATGTCTTGCAAGCCAGGTCTGGGCCAGGGGCATAACAAAAAAAGACATCTCCATGCTTTTTTCCACATTTTGTTTCTTAGAAGGGAGAAAAAAATGCGTAATAGTAAAAATTTTTATCCGAACTGGATAAATGCGCCTCCAAAGCCGGGAACATACAGATCCATATTCAAATGGGGAGATCCGGACGGATTCAAGCATCCGAATCGCAGGCTCTATGAAATGATGAAAGAAAGATTTCAAATGACTGATTCGGATTTTTACGAAAGGAAGAAAGAGGGAAACAAGCAGGTCTTTTTAAACCAGCCGGTTAAGCTTTCTGGGGACCAGATCAACAGACTTTTTGATTTTGTCGGAAAAGAGAATGTATCATTTGATGATTATTCCAGGGTAAAATATGCAAACGGAAAAACAGCACAGGAGGTGATGGATCTCAGAAACGGCATCTGCAAAGATGTACCGGATCTTGTAATGCATCCCCGCAGTAAGGAGGATGTGCAAAAGATTGTGAAATACTGTAACAAGCAGCAGATCCCGATTTATGTCTATGGTGGTGGCTCCTGTGTGAATTTTGGATTCAAGGCAGTTAAAGGCGGTGTCACTCTTGTGATGAATACACATATGAACCGGGTTCTGGAGTTTAATGAAACAAACCAGACGATCACCGTTGAACCAGGCATGTTGGGACCGAATTATGAAAAGACGCTCAATGAAGCGCCGGGTCTGTTTAATGCTAGAAGAAGATATACCGGCGGTCATTTTCCCCAGTCGTTTGAATACTCTTCCGTTGGAGGCTGGATCGTAACGCTCGGTTCAGGGCAGGAGTCTTCCTATTACGGGGATATGTATGATATCGTACTGAGCCAGGAATATGTAACACCGGCAGGAACTTTCAAAACCCTCGATTACCCCGGAACCGCTACGGGACCTAAGGTTAACGATATTATGAAAGGGAGCGAGGGATCATATGGTATCCTTGTAAGTGTGACCTGTAAAATATTCAGATACATGCCTGAAAACCGCCAAAGGTTTGCATTTATATTTCCATCATGGGAGGATACTGTTGATGCTGCACGGGAAATATCTCAGGGGGAGTTCGGTATGCCCTCAGTGTTTAGAATTTCTGATCCCGAAGAGACTGATGTTGCACTTAAGCTTTACGGTATAGAAGGGACAGTCATTGACAGAATTATGAATTATCGCGGGTATAAACCGATGAGGCGCTGTCTTTTTATCGGTCATAGTGAAGGTGAAAAAGCTTTTGCGAAAAGCGTAAAGAAAAAAGTAAAAAAAATCTGTTCAAGCCGCGGCGCAATGTATATTACCGGATACCCAGCAAAAAAATGGGAACATGTAAGGTACACAGATCCTTATATGAGAGAGGATTTTAATGACTTCGGTATCATGATAGACACCCTGGAATCAGCCGTAACATGGGATAATCTTCATAATCTGCATCAGGGAGTGAGGTCTTTTATAAAAGGGCGTCCAAATACGATATGTATGACCCATGGGTCCCATTTTTATCCCCAGGGGACGAATCTTTATTTCATATTTATCGCAAAGATGGATGATATCAAAGAATATAAAGAATTCCAGGAAGGGATTATAGAACAGATCGTAAAACATGGAGGATCATTAAGCCATCACCATGGCGTAGGCAGGATGTTTGCACCATGGATGGAAAATCATCTGGGAAAGGTCCAGATGGATGTTTTACGTTCGCTTAAGAATCACTTCGACCCCAATAACATAATGAACCCAGGCGGAACTCTGGGCCTGGACATAACGGATGATGAAAAAAGATTTGTCAGGTAAAACAAATGGCCTCAGACTACCTTCAAAAAATAGATAAATACAATACCCGTCCAGCATGGCCAAAACCCGGCAAATGCGCTTTGCTTGTGATTGATATGCAGCAATTTTTCCTGCCAATCGCATCACCAATCATAAGAAATGTGTTGTCTAAAGAAAAGCTTTGGTCAACCTATCACCTTTTCCGCAAAACAGGCCAAGGAAGACAAGAGCTCTGGGAAAGGATAAAAGAAATAGAAATAGTAGGAAGTGCCTAAAGTTAAGGGGCAAAATCATTTTAACTTTTAACTTTCAGAGCCCATAGGCCTTTATTTTTTTATGGAGATTGCTTCTCTCCACTCCTATAGCTTCGGCAGTTTTAGAAATATTTCCTCCGAATTGTGCTAATTTACTGGCGATAAAGTTTTTTTCAAAAATCTCTCTGGCCTCTTTAAGGCTATCAAAAGAAAAAAAGGATTCCAGCTTACTCTCCGCAATTCTGGATGTATTAAAGGGAGGAGGTATATCTTTTGCATGAATTACCTTACCAGGATACATAATAGCCATCCTCTCTACCAAATTTTTAAGCTCCCTGATATTGCCTGGCCAGCTATACCTCTTTAGCAATTCCAGGGCATCAGGACTTAGAAATTTGCGTTCCTTTTTTGTATCAAGAGAAAACTCATCCAAAAATTCATTCACGAGTTCATTGATATCATCAACTCGCTCCCTTAATGGAGGAACCCTGATAGGTATAACGTTAAGGCGAAAGTAGAGGTCTTCCCTGAATGTTCCCTTAGCAATCTCTTCTTCCAGATTCTTGTTGGTTGCAGCGATAACCCGGACATCCACCTTAATAGTTCTACTTCCACCTACGCGCTCAAATCTCTGCTCTTGTAAAATACGTAGAACCTTTGACTGAGCCTTTAGGCTCATGTCACCAATTTCGTCTAAAAATAACATTCCATTATTAGCCTGATCAAATTTCCCGCTTTTCATAGCGGTAGCCCCGGTGAATGAGCCTTTTTCGTGTCCAAAAAGTTCCGACTCGATTAAATCTTCTGGTATAGCAGCACAATTAACCTCGACTAAAGGTTTGTCTTTCCTTTTGCTCAATCTGTGGATTGTATGGGCTACTAATTCCTTACCAGTCCCATTTTCTCCAACAATAAGCACCCATGCATCAGTTGGGGAAACTATCTTTATCTGCTCTTTTAACTCAGTAATAGCCCGGCCATGTCCTGTAATCTGATACCTTTGTCTTTCTCTCTCCTTGAAAAGATCAAGCTCTGTCTCCATCCTATTGTATTTCAAGGCATTATTTACTGATAAAAGAACCTTCTCCAGCGAAAGAGGTTTTTCAATAAAGTCATACGCGCCCAATTTTGTAGCCCTAACCGCAGTTTCGATAGTGCCATGACCTGAGATCATAATGACCTGAACACTTGGATACAATTCTCTAATCCTCTCCAGCGTTTCTATGCCGTCGATATCCGGCATCCAGATATCCAGCAATATAATATCCGGAATGGTCTCTTTTATTATATCCAGGGCCTTCAAACCTCCATCGGCAGTCATAACCTCAAACCCTTCATCAGTAAGAATACCGTGTAAGGATTGAATTATGCTTGGCTCATCATCTACTATAAGTACTGTATCTGCCATATTCTCATTGCTCGTTTTTCATTCTTAATTGCTAATTTATCATTGCTCATTGCTAATTGTTTTTTTTGCTTACTGCATACTGCATACTGCTTACCCATTAATACAGCCCCATCATCTCCCCTGCAATATGGGCTGCTTTTTTGGCAGCGCCACCTTGACCGAGTTGCTCATGCACCAATTTTAACCCTTTTTTCATATCCTTTTTTAAGGTTTCATTTTTTAGGATGGCTAAGGCTTCTTCTGCTAAACGAAGGGCTGTTGCCTTACCTTGAATCAATTCTGGAACTATAGCTTTGCCAGCAACTAAATTTACCAGGCCGATGTTAGACACTTTTATAAGGAATCGACCGAGAATATAACTTAAATAGGATACCTTATAAACTATTACCATAGGGGTTTCCATTATTGCTGCCTCTAAGGTAGCTGTCCCTGAGGCAATTAAAGCTAGATCCGCTATCTTTAATATTTCCTTTGTGTCGAGTCTTCCAATTTTAATATCTATTTTGGCATTTTCTATTAAGGGCATGGCCACATCTTCTCTCACTATAGATGCCAAAGGTAAAATACAACATAGGCTAGGGTAATCGCGGCAAATTATCTCGGCTGCACCGATCATTGCTGGCAGCATTCTCACAATCTCCTCATCCCTGCTTCCAGGAAAAAGTCCGAGTATCGGAATCCTTTTATGATTAATATCTAAACTTTCCTTAATCTTTTCCTCACCACTTTTAGGTAAAGATATATCCAGAAGTGGATGGCCCACATATTCTACTTTTAGTCCGTGCTTCCGGTAAAATTCTTTTTCAAAGGGTAGAATTACCGCCACCCGGTCTACCATTTTAGCTATCTTTCTAACCCTCCTTTCCCACCATGCCCATACCTGGGGTGGAATATAGTAAAACACAGGGATACCAAGTGAGTGGGCTTTTTTGGCTAAATTTAGATTAAAGCCTGGATAGTCAATAAGTATCAAGAGGTCTGGGGGTGTAACTTTTAATACTAGCTTTAATTCCCGTAAGGCCCGAAAAATATATCTGATTTTTGGTATGATTTCGGTTATCCCTACTACAGCCATAGCTGATAATTGATACATGATCCTGACACCAACCCTCTCCATTTCGGGACCACCGAGACCAAAAAATTCTATACAAGGGTCTAGCTCCTTTATCGCCACGACCAAATGCGCCCCATAAATATCCCCTGAGGCCTCTCCTGCCACAATCATTACACTTTTGTTATGGCTCAATCGACTAACTGCTGACATTACCCCTATTTCTTTCTATCTGGTCAATGATGGAAAGGGCAAGAGCAAGGGCCTTTTTCCCATCAACTCCAGTGACTTTGGGCTCTGCCCTCGTTTTTATAGTCTCAACAAAGGATCTAATCTGATCGGCCAAGGGATCACTATCAGGAAATTCATCCTCTCTATGAACTAAACAGGGAAGGTCAGTAAGATTTTTCTCATTCCCTTTAAACTGGGTTACACTGATCTTTCTTTTGCCATAATCAATTGATATACAGTTATCAGGCTGGAAGACCCTAATCATTCTAAGAGATTCATTTGAAACACGGCTTGCTGTTAAATTTGCTACTGTACCATTGGAAAAAATGATCCTAACATTTGCAAAATCTATCTTATCACTCACAGCCGGCATCCCAACGGCATTTATTTCTTTAATCTCCGAATCCACTATGTGCATGATAATATCTAGATCATGAATCATTAGGTCTAAAACTACATCTACATCTGTCACTCTTTTAGTAAAAAATGCAAGCCGATGAGAATCAATAAAAAGAGGCTTAGAAAGCAGTGATTCCATCTTGATCACAGCAGGATTAAAGCGTTCTATATGTCCTATCTGCAAAATGGTATTATTTTTTTTTGCTCCTTCTATCAGCCTATCAGCATCACCCACTTTAAGGGTGATAGGCTTTTCAATTAACAGATGTATGCCATGATCCAAAATATCATGTCCAATTTCAAAATGTGATACTGTTGGAACTGCCAAACTAAGGCCATCTACACGGGAAAGAAGCTCAGTATGGCTATTGTAAGCCTTTGTATTATACTTACGTGCCATCTCTTGTGCCCTTTCAAGATTTTTATCGGCAAGTCCAACGAGGTCTATGTCTTCCATAGAGGCATATTTCTGGGCATGAAACTCACCCAGGTAGCCCACCCCGACAACACCTAATCGTAATCTTTTCATGATTATCTTGAGCTGCTACTTTTTAAAAGTTTACCTATATCAGTACAAAACACTTAACAAAAAGTTGAAAATCCTAAACAATCACAAAATTCAAATATTTGAAATTCAAAACTCCTTAGATAATTTTTTGTCAAAGATGTTTTGGTAATTTGGATTTTGATATTTGGATTTGGTCCGAAAATAGAATTAATTTTTATGCTTCGTGGTGCCCAGCATGGGCATGAGTGTTTGTTTATTATTTCGGATTTAGGGTTTAGGGTTTAAGCCTATAGGTTATTGTTACTATACGAGCATTATACCTTGATTTATCAAGAACTTACCTTGAGACAATGGAAATATCCTTACTATTTGCTAGCCTTATCATTTCCTCTTTATCAAAAATGAGGGTTTTGCCTGCTTCAATTGCCAGAACAGATGCATTAGCCTTTGACATAACCTTAACTGTGTTAATGCCGACAGCAGGTAAATCAAACCTAAGATCCTGATTGGGTTTACAAACCTTAATAACCACACCACCTTCTGTGGCTAATTCCCCTCCCCTTAATATCGCCTTATCAGTCCCCTCTATAGCCTCTACTGCCAAGACTGTCTTTCTTTTGACTACAACACAATGCCCTATATCTAGGCGACCCAATTCTTTAGCTACCATCCAGCCAAATTCTATATCTTCCATCTCCTCTTTGCTCGGCTTTCTTTTGGTAAGACAACCAGATGGCGCCAGAAGTTCCGGGAGATAAGTGGTAGAACTTACAACGTTTATCCCTTCTTTTTCAAGCTCCCTGGCAACAGCTCTTAAGATGTCATCATCGTGGAAAATTAATAATTTTCCAATGACTTGCAGCCCTTTTAGATCCGGTCTTACATTGGCAAACATGTTTGCCTTGGTAATTGCGCCTGCCATCAAAACATGACTTATCCCCCTCGATTTGAGGGCACTGAGTAAATGACCAAATTGACCAAGACCTATCCATGTAATTTCATCAACTTTCTCAGCCAACTCCGGCATAGTCTCTCCCTTATGTGCTACAGCAATTACCTTTAAACCCCTTCTCTTGGCTGATTCGGCTATCAAAAGAGGAAACTTCCCACTTCCGGCTATAAGGCCTATCTTATCCATTTTCAATTGACTATTGACAATTTTCAATTGTCCCTTACCTATCTAACAACCCCTCTTTTTGAGTTGACCAAAAAATCAAGCAATATTTGTAATTCCTTAAAAGGGGGTATCTCTGTCCTGACCCTTTCCATTGCTTCATTCAACAGATGATGATCGCGCCATATAATCTTATAAGCCTTTTTTAGGTTTCCTTCCCTTTTAAGACCTATCTGATTTAATCCGTACAATTTGGCCCTGTCGCCAGATGCTATCATATAAGGAGGGATATCTTTGACCGTGGCTGATTTCCCCCCAATAAATGCGTAGGCTCCTATCCTGACAAATTGATGTATGGCTACCAGCCCCCCAATGATGGCGTGGTCACCTATCTCTATATGACCACCAAGAGTTGCAGCATTTGACATAATAATGGAATTACCCAAAGTACAGTCATGGGCTATATGGGCATAGGCCATAAGGTAATTCTTGTTCCCAACTTTTGTGACTCTATCCTGCTTGGTTGTGGCCCTATTAATTGTTACAAACTCCCTGATTATATTCTCATCCCCAATAATAACCTTTGTATCCTCACCCTGATAACCGATATCCTGGGGAGGTAAACCAATGGAGACAAAAGGGTAAATCCTGTTTTTTTCCCCTATTACCGTATTTCCATCTATAACTATATGCGAACCAATAACAGTATCCCTGCCAACTGTCACCTTTTCGCCTATGATTGAAAACGGCCCGATTATAACGCCATCAGCTATTTTTGCCTTTGGGGATACTACTGCAGATGGATGAATATCTATTCCCATTTTTTTACTTTATTGCAGCTACTAACTCGGCTTCTGCTGCTACTTTCTTATTTACCATTGCCTTGCCTTTCATCTTCCATATTCTGCTACCTTTTCTCATAGCAGTCAGTTCAAAATGGATCTGGTCGCCGGGGAAAATCGGTTTCCGAAATCTTACCTTATCCATAGCAACAAAGTATATGGCATTATCCCCCTTTTTTTTCATACTTTCTGGTTGCGATAATTTGGCAAGGATTCCACCAACTTGAGCCATGGCCTCTATCACCAAAACACCAGGCATAATGGGCTTTCCTGGAAAATGACCCATGAAGAAAGGCTCATTTATAGTTACATTCTTGATCCCAACTACCCTCTCACCCAGCTCGAGTTCTGTAATCATATCCACAAATAGAAATGGATGACGGTGTGGGAGTATCTTTATGATATCCTTGTAAGTAAGTGGCAAATCCATTACCCTATCTGCTCCTTTTTTATTTGTTCGTCCAATTTCTTGACTCTGTTTTCTAACTCCTTCAACCTTTCAAAATACTCGGGGAGTCTCCTGATATGCCCTCTCGTTTTTAACCAGAGGCGATGAGGCATTGTTGGTAATCCTGAGACAACCTCTCCTGGTGGAATGGATTTGACCACACCAGATTTTCCAGCTATCATAACGCGATCACCTATCACAAGGTGATCAATAATGCCAACCTGTGGCCCTATAACAACACTTTTTCCTATCTTAGTACTTCCTGCAATGCCTGCCTGGGCAACAATAATGGTATTTTCACCAACAACTACATTATGCCCGATCTGAACAAGGTTATCGGTTTTTACACCTTTCCCTATCTTTGTCTTACCAAAGGTAGCCCTGTCAATGGTATTATTTGCCCCGATTTCAACCTCATCTTCTATTTGAACAATACCTGTTTGGGGAATCTTGACACTTACATCACCATCCCTGGCAAAACCAAAACCGTCACTTCCTATGACAGTCCCTGCATGAATAATTACATCTTTTCCTATTATACAATCGGACATTATTGCTACATTTGGATAGATAACACTTCCCTTTCCTACTGTGACCTTGTCACCAATATAAACACCTGGAAAAAGAGTGACTTCATTACCTATTGCTGACTCCCGGCCAACATAAACAAACGGATAGATAGATACATCTTTTCCTATATAAGTTCCTTCTCCAATAGTGGCCTTTTCGCTTATTCCCGGAAAACGAGGAATCGGAGGAGCAAATATGGTTGCAATCCTGGCGTAGGCAAGAGAAGGATCAGCAACTATCAATTGTGGTCCTTGATAAAGACTGATAAGCCCCTTAACAATCACGGCAGATGCCTTTGTTATCCTAATCTGATCCTTTAATCGTGGATCTGATAAAAAGGATATCTCTCCTTGTTCGGCCGAAACAAGGGAATTAATCCCTTTTATTAAAACCTGATCATCACCTACTACAGTGCCACCTATTGATTCAGCTATGTGTCTGAGGCTTATTTCCAATGTTTAACAATGCCTAAAGTGAGCTGAAGCCTGCCCGCCATCCCTGCCCGCCATCCGGCAGGCGGGTCTGGGCCAGTGTTATAAATAAAAACTTACAAGTCTCTCTTTAACCACTCGTCCTATTATTATTTATTTGCTTCTTTCACCTGATCGTAGTCCTTGATAACCTGGTCAGTAATATCGATTGACTTAGAACGATACAGAACACCCCCTGCTCGCTTTTCCATTATCAAGGCGTAGTTTCCTTCAGAGCCTATCTTTTCAATAATCTTTCCTAATTCTTTAAAGATCCTCTTTTTTTCTTTCTCCTGTGCCCTCACCATCTCTTCATTTAAATCCTTGTAAAGATATTCTAGCTCTCTGGTCTTCCTTTCAATAGCCCTCTTTTTATCTTCCTGGGCATCCATACTCAACATCATAGCCTGTTTATCTAATTCCTTCCTTAATTCCAAAAGTCCTTTCTGACTTTTATTAAGTCGCATCTGGAGATCATCTTTTTTCTTCCTGAGAATCTGAGAGATCTTTTGCCCTTCCTTAGATTCCTTAAGACATCTTTGAAGGTCAATCAAACCAACCCTGTTAAAATCTTCCCCTAAAACTACATTATGGGTAAATAGTATTACAAAAAAAATAGTAGATAATAAAAAAGTCTTCTTCATGGTCGACTCCATTCTTGATTAATTTAAATAAGCTGCTATCTAAATTAACTTCATGTCCTTTAACACGATCTCAGGAGAAAGGCTCATTAAACACCTAGATTTTAATATAATCTCTTAAGAAACTAAATGTGGAAAAGAGCATGGTGATGTCTTTTTTTACATCATGCCCTCTAACAGGGGGCCTCAGTGTGCCGCTTCAAACCGTGCGCACGAGCAACTCGTCATTGTTTTCTAGGGCCTTTGTCCGTGTGCGCCGGTTTGAAGAGGCCTACCGGCTTGTCTTTGTGAGGGCATGGTAAAAAAAGACATCTCCAGGCTCAACGTATAGTTTCTTTCATGTATAACCCTGAGGCGAAGCGTCGGGGTCATTTGCTGAGTAGCATAATAATGGCATATTTCAATAAAAACAATATTTAACAGGGACGGCACTCCATGTGATCAGTTTAAATATTACATTATTTTCCTCATATTAGTCAACCGCGTTGGGATCATGATGAACACAACAAACACTAAAACGGTGTTCCAATAGTAAACTCCCAGATGCTTGATGCCTCTCCAGGCTTTGGGTCAAGATTTTTCCCCCATTCCAACCTTAGAGGCCCTACTGGTGAATACCATCTTATACCTACCCCTGCACCCCGCCTAACTCCGCTAAAGGTATAATCCTCATCCTTAGTAAAGACATTTCCAGCATCAAAGAATAAGACACCCATTATGCCTTGTTCCTTCTGTATAGGAAAACGGAACTCAATGTTATAGACCATCATCTTTTCTCCACCTATCCGATCACCTGTAACTGGATCAATAGGTGAAATAGTTCCATATCGAAACCCCCTGACCGTATTCATCCCTCCTAATCTGAATTTTTCGTAAACGGGCAATTTGCCTCCTGGCCTCTGGTCAATGAAGCCCCATTTTCCCTGCATAGAGAATGCTGAATCCAAGAAAAAAGGGAAAAACCAGGCTGATCTGGCCCTGTATTTGGTAAAATAATTATCCCCTCCCAGGAATCCGCCTGCATATTCCACTGTTAAGGAGTTAACAGAGCCCTTTCTTGCATTAAAGCGTCTATCTCTGCTATCCCTGGAAACCCCAAGGGTCAGACTACTGGTAACATTTCTTCCAATCATATCCTTTATTATCTGAGAGGCTATCTCTGCAACATTCGAGATCTCAGCATCATCATATGTATAGATAACTGAACCCCTGGTAAAATCAAGTCCTAAGGGAAAACCAAACTTCAATCTTCCACCACTGCTGTCTTTGGTATATTCGTCATACTCATATTCCCAATCATACAGATCAATACCTGCTAATAATGGCTTATCAAAGAGCCATGGCTCAATAAAACTCAAGGTATATCTAGTAGCCTTGTCGCTTATGGAAGCCCTAGCCGATATGGACTGCCCACGCCCAAATAGGTTGCTCTGTGATATTTGAAGCGACCCTATAATATGTTCGACTGAACTATATCCAATACCAAAGGAAAACATACCGGTTGGTCTCTCCTTGACATGTATATCAAGAATCATCTCTCCATCACTGCTTCCCTTTTTTGTGTTAACCTCCACCTGCTCAAAAAAACCGAGTCGATGAAGATTCTGACTGCTTCTTTTTAACTTGTCCCCACTGAAATATCCACCCTCAATAACCTTTAGTTCCCGTCGAATAACCTTATCCCTGGTCCGGTCATTTCCTGAAATTATGATTCTCTCAAATCTAACCTTCTTTCCCTTTAAAATCCTATATGTAACATCAACCTTATGCTCTTTATCATCCTCTTTGATCTTTGGGAAAACATCGACAAAGGCATAGCCTTCGTCTGAATAAATCACACTTAAAGACAATGCATCAGACCTGATAACTTCTCTATTGTAAACCTTCTCTTTTGTTATCTTAAGTGCCTGGTAAAGCTCATCAACATCTTTGATAAGATCTCCCTCAACGCTTACCTTAGCAATAGCATATTGAGGACCTTCATTAATGGTAATAGTGATTATAAGCCCCTCATCTTTTTTATAAGAGATATCTGGCTCCCCTACTCTTGCCTTTATATAACCATTGTTCTGGTAAAATGATTTTATCTTGAATATGTCACCCTCTAACTTTTTTCTATCCAGGTGACCAGATTCAGTAAGAAAGGAGAAAAACCCCTTTTCGCTTA
>Ga0209991_10001049_pt1 | contig 12472 bp, 23 predicted proteins | sample ChitaG_FD_183167 | JGI IMG/M metagenome (GOLD analysis project Ga0209991, IMG submission 183167) | Deep subsurface microbial communities from South Pacific Ocean to uncover new lineages of life (NeLLi) - Chile_00310 metaG (SPAdes)... | ecosystem: Environmental > Aquatic > Marine > Oceanic >...
GCCGTGGAAAGCACGGAAGCAGTAGCGGAGGTAAAGCCAGAAGAGAAACCTCCAAAGCCGAGGGCAAGGAAAGCTACCAAGGCAGAGACCACTGTCTCTGCAGAATTGGAAGAAAAGCCAGCTGAGCCAGCAGTCCCGATAGCCGAGGAAAGCGTGGAAGCAGTAGCGGAAGTGAAGCCAGAAAAGAAACCTCCAAAGCCAAGGGCAAGGAAAATTACCAAGGCAGAGACCACTGTCTCTGCAGAATTGGAAGAGAAGCCGGCTGAGCCAGCAGTCCCGGTAGCCGAGGAAAGCGTGGAAGCAGTAGCGGAGGTGAAGCCAGAAAAGAAACCTCCAAAACCAAGGGCAAGGAAAGCTGCCAAGGTGGAGACGCCTCCAATAGTGGAAAAAGAGGAGAAGGATGTTACAACCCAAGCGGGTGAAATACCGCAAGACTCATAAAGGACACCGCCGGGGTAGAGCCAAGGCTGGGAATACGGTTGTTTTTGGTGATTTTGGTCTGCAGGCGCTAGAATCTGCCTGGGTTACTAGCCGACAAATTGAAGCAGCACGGCGGGCTATTACTCATCATATTCGCCGTGGTGGTAACGTCTGGATACGTGTTTTCCCTGATAAACCAGTTACCAGGAAGGCGGCTGAGACCAGGATGGGTGGGGGTAAGGGTTCCCCAGACCACTGGGTGGCCGTGGTCAAGCCGGGGAGGATTCTATTTGAAATGGGGGGTGTTGGTGAAGAGGTAGCCAAGGAGGCAATGCGCCTTGCTTCGCGTAAGCTCCCGATAGACACCAAGTTTGTGGTACCAGAAACCGGTGTCGCCATTGGGAGTGATTCTGTAGGTAAGGGGGGTGGCTTAAGTTGAAGGTGGAGGAAATTCGAGACCTCAGCCCTGAGCAATTGGCAAAGCAACTGGAGGAAGCTCGCGAAGAGCTTTTTAACCTTCGCTTTCGCTTGGCTACCAGGCAGTTGGTTAACCACCGCGAAATTCCAAAGGTTAAACGGAAGATTGCTAGACTGAAGACTATAATGCAGGAGAGAGAGCTAGGTATAAGGTAGGTTTTGAGTCAATGGACGGGAAGCGTAAAGTTAGGTTTGGTCGGGTGGTGAGTGATAAGATGGATAAGACTGTGGTTGTGGCTGTAGAAACATTCAGGAGCCACCCATTATATAAGAAGACCATTAAGAGAGTGGTTAAGTATAAGGCTCATGATGCCAAAAATGAGTGTCGTCAGGGAGATAGAGTAAGGATTGTGGAAACCCGCCCCCTATCACGACAGAAGCGGTGGCGGGTAGCTGAGATAGTAACCAAGGGAGAGGTAGTCGAGGTTCAACCTAAGGAAATAACCTGAAATTAGTTTTAGGATAGAATATTATGATTCAGCCCTACACTAGACTTAAGGTGGCAGATAATACCGGTGCTCGGCAGCTTATGTGTATAAGTGTGCTGGGCAGCACCGGGAGGAGCCGGGCTCGAGCGGGTAATATCATTGTGGCTTCGGTCAAACGGGCAATCCCAGGGGCACTGGTGAAGAAGGGGGATGTGGTCAGGGCGGTTATTATTCGCTGCGCTCAGCCATATCGGCGTCGTGATGGCTCTTATATTAAGTTCGATGAAAATGCGGCGGTGATTCTTACCGATAAGAATAATCCAAAAGGAACCCGAATATTTGGACCAGTAGCTAGGGAGCTCAGAGAGAAGAATTTTACCAAGATTATATCGCTGGCTCCCGAGGTTTTGTGAGGTTGGTATGAAGATTAGGAAGAATGATACCGTGCTCGTTATTGCCGGTAAGGATAAGGGTAAAAAGGGTAAGGTACGCTTTGCTAACCCTAAGGATGAGCGGCTGCTGGTGGAAGGTATCAACTTTATTAAAAGGCACATGAGGGCAACCAAGCAAGTTAGACAGGCAGGCGTAATAGAGCGGGAGGCACCAATTCATATGGCGGATGTTATGCTACTGTGCAGTAGGTGTAATCATCCTACCCGAGTTGGTTTCCGCTTTCTAGAGGATGGTAGGAAGGTTCGGTTTTGTCGCTCTTGCGGTGAGGTAATTGATTAAATGTCACGATTAAAGGAGAGGTATAAAAAGGAGCTTATTCCCAGCCTGATGGAGAGCTATGGGTATAAGAATGTAATGCAGGTACCGCGCCTAGAAAGGGTTGTGCTTAATATTGGCTTAGGCGAGGCAATTCAGAATGCCAAGGCTCTGGAAGCGGCTGAGGGAGACCTAGCAGCTATTTCAGGGCAACACCCGGTGACCACCCGTGCCAGGAAGTCTATTGCTTCCTTTAAGTTGAGGTCAGGGATGCCTATCGGGTTGAAGGTAACCCTGCGGGGGGTGCGCATGTATGACTTTTTTGACAAGCTGGTAAATGCCGTCTTACCCCGCATACGTGAGTTTCAAGGGGTTTCTCCAAGCTCCTTTGATGGTCGGGGCAACTATACCTTGGGGCTCAGGGAACAAATTGTCTTTCCTGAAGTAGATTACGAGAAGATAGACAAGGTACGGGGACTAGAGGTGTCATTTATCACTACAGCTAAGACAGATGATGAGGGCAAACACCTTTTGGAGTCATTAGGTATGCCTTTCACTGGGGATTGAGCGTGAGTAAGGATGGCTAAGAAGTCAAAAATTGTAAAATCGGAGCGTCCGGCTAAATATAGGGTGCAGCAGCATAATCGGTGCTCCTTATGCGGCAGACCTCGTGCTTTTATACGTAAATTCGGACTGTGCCGTATCTGTTTTCGTAAGCTGGCTCTTGCCGGTCAGATTCCCGGGGTGAGAAAAGCAAGCTGGTGATTAGATATGACTATTTCTGATCCAATAGCAGACATGTTAACCCGAATTCGCAATGCGGTTATGGTAAGGCATGATTTTGTGCTGGTACCGGCGTCAAGGATGAAGCTGGCTATTACTAGGATCCTTAAGGAGGAGGGCTTTATTAGTGACTATGAGGTGCTTAGAGGCAAGCCACACCGGGTAATTAAGATTCACCTCAGATATAGTGATAACAACCAGCCAGTCCTTTCCAGATTGGAGCGAGTAAGCAAGCCTGGGCTGAGGGTGTATGTTGAGCGGAAAGAAATCTCTCGTGTTTACGGTGGCTTGGGTATTGCTATCGTTTCTACTTCTAAGGGGGTGATGACAGGGCAGCAGGCCTGGCGCCAGGGGCTTGGTGGTGAACTTTTATGTTATATGTGGTAAGTAAGTCTTGGGGTGATATATATGTCTAGAGTGGGAAGAATGCCGATAACTGTGCCACCGGGTGTAGAGGTAGATATTAAGCAGGACGAGGTAACGGTAAAAGGACCTAAAGGGGAGCTTCGTCGCCGTTTCAACCGTGATATGTCTATGACCCTGAGCAATAATAGCCTAGTAGTGTCACGACCAAGTGATAGCAAGGTGCATCGCTCCCTACACGGGCTGACACGAAGTCTTTTGGCTAATATGGTGGAGGGGGTAACTAATGGCTTTGAGAAGAATCTTGAAATTGTAGGTGTGGGGTATCGGGCTGAAAAAGCAGGGGATAAGCTGGTAATTCGTGTCGGCTATTCACATCCAGTGGAGGTGTTACCACTACCCGGTGTAACCTTAGATATAGAGGGGGCAAATCGGATTAAGGTTACCGGGATTAGCAAGGAAGCAGTTGGCGAGATGGCAGCTAGAATTCGGGCTATTCGTCCCCCTGATGCCTATAAAGGTAAAGGTATAAGATACGCTGGCGAGCTGGTTCGCCTTAAAGCAGGCAAGGCGGGCAAGGCTATAGGTAAGAGGGAATAATGGCAAAAAGTGAGACAAGGGTAGCACGTCGCCGAAGGCACACCCGGGTCAGGGCAAAGGTGAAGGGTACAACCTCTAGGCCCCGTTTGTGTGTTTTTCGTAGCTTGAACCATATTTATACTCAGGTTATTGATGATTCGCGAGGGCATACGCTAGCCTCTGCCTCAACCCTTGACCCAGAGATAAGGGGTGAGCTAGTCGGCAAAGTAAAGACGGGTAAGGCGGAACTCGTAGGCTCCCTGGTGGCTAAGCGAGCACTGAGTAACGGGATAAACCAGGTAGTTTTCGACCGTGGTGGATATAAATATCACGGCAGGGTTAAAGCCCTGGCTGAGGCAGCTCGGCAGACAGGATTAAGATTTTAAGGAGTTGGTGTTAAGACAGGTGAAGGAGCCAATAAGTAAGATAGACCCAACAGAACTGACGCTTAGTGACAAGCTGATCTATATCAATCGTGTGGCTAAGGTGATGAAAGGGGGCAAGCGCCTTAGATTTAGCGCCCTGGTGGCAACCGGAGATGGTAATGGACATATAGGCATTGGTATTGGTAAGGCTACCAGTGTGCCGGATGCGATTAGCAAGGCTGGTGCTATTGCCAGAAAGAGCTTGCTCAAAGTGCCAGTTGCTGGTAGCACTATTCCTCATGAGATAAGGGTTAAGTTTGGTGCGGCCAAGGTTCTGCTAAAACCAGCGGCACCAGGTACAGGTGTTATTGCTGGTGGTAGCATTCGAGCTGTGCTCGAGGCAGCCGGAATTAAGGATATTCTGACTAAATCGTTGGGTAGCTCTAATCCGATTAATATGGCTAGGGCAACGATGCTTGCCCTCAGCCAGCTTAAAGACCTGAAAGAGGAGCTGGCTAGACGCAAGCCAGTCGTTGAGGTTAAGGAGGCAGAAACCAGTGGCTAAGCTGCGTATCACCTGGGTTAAAAGTGGTATTGGCTATGCTGAGGTTCAGAAGAGAACCCTGAAGGCTCTCGGATTTAATCGACTAAATCAGAGTGTTACCCAGGAAGACTGTAGCTCAATTCGAGGTATGATTAACAAAGTGAAACATCTAGTCAAGGTGGAGGAGGAAAGCTCGTGAGGCAGGATACATTGTCCCCAGCCCCGGGCTCTAAAAGAAGCAGGAAGCGAGTGGGTCGGGGGGATGGTAGTGGACATGGCACTTATTCAGGGCGAGGTTGTAAAGGGCAGAAGTCTCGTTCTGGCTACAAGATGCGTCCAGGCTTTGAAGGTGGGCAGTTGCCGTTAATTAAGCTGCCGAAAAAGCGTGGCTTTGTTAACATCTTTAGGATAGAGTATAGCATTGTTAATATAAATAAACTCAATATCTTTGAGCCTGGGAGCGAGGTAACGCCAGAAAGCCTGGTAGCAGCTGGGGTGGTGAAATCTCTACGCTATCCGGTTAAGATTCTGGCTGAGGGTGAGATTAAGCATCCCCTTTCGGTGAAGGCAAACAAGTTCTCTGCTGCCGCTAAAGCCAAGATTGAGGCAGCCGGGGGCAAAGTGGAGGAGGTTGGGCGTGCGGCCGAGACAAGCTAGACCACGATTACTCCAAGCAATGCTCGATATCATCAGTCTACCTGATTTAAGGCGCCGGATTCTTATTACTTTGGGCATCCTGCTAATTTTCCGTTTTGTGGCTCATGTGCCTCTTCCCGGGGTTGACCTTGAGGCTCTGAGGGAGTTATTTGACCGTAACGCCATGTTGGGCATGCTTGACATGTTTAGTGGCGGTGCCATGAGGCGCTTTAGTGTGGCAGCAATGGGGGTCTACCCCTATATAACGGCGTCAATTATCATGCAGCTACTGGTGCCGGTTATCCCCAGGTTACAAGCCATCTCCATGGAAGGGGAGGCAGGTAGGCACAAGATTAATCTGATTACCCACTGGTTGACTGTGCCGCTGGCTGGTCTTTCCGGCTATGGACAGCTGGTCTATCTTCAGCGGGAGGGTATTATTGGTAGTGCGGCGGTGTTACCGATGGTGGCTATGGTTGTGTCCCTGATAGCTGGCACCGTATTCTGTATCTGGCTAGGTGAGCGTATTACTGAATACGGTATTGGTAATGGCATATCTATAATAATCTTTGCCGGCATTGTGGCTGGCTTACCGGAAATGGTTCAGAGCGGTTTTCTAGCTAAGGAAAACTTTGGCGGTCTAGCATTTTATGTTCTTATAGCCTTAGCCACTACTGTGTTTATAGTCATCTTTACCGAAGCACACCGCCGTATTCCGGTTCAATATGCTCGTAGCGTATTTCGCGGTGGACGTATGTATCGGCAGTCAGGCTCAACCTATATTCCACTGCGGGTAAACACCGCTGGGATGATACCCCTTATCTTTGCCATGTCGTTGGTAATCTTCCCTGGGATAGTAGCCAGCTATTTTGCTAGTCCAACCGGGGCAGACCCTAACTTTGCTAATCATATAATGAATCTATTTAATCCCAATGCGGCACTGCCTATAGGCTTCTTTTACTGGGGTTTCTATTTTCTGCTGGTGGTTGCCTTTGCCTTCTTTTATACTATGGTGATTTTCCAGCAGCAGGATTTACCCGGCACCTTGCAACGCCAGGGAGGATTTATCCCTGGGATTCGCCCCGGGGCTCACACCAAGAGTTATCTTGATGGGGTCATAAAACACCTTACCTGGTCGGGTGCTATTTTCCTGGCTTTGGTGGCGATAATGCCTTTTGTCGCTAGAGAGATCACCAATGTTCAGGTGATACAGCTATCTAGCATGGGCATGCTTATTGTGGTTGGTGTTGTTTTGGATACTATGAAGCAACTCGAGGCGCAGCTGGTGATGCGGCGTTACGAAGGCTTTATCAAATAGGGGGTAAAGGGTGTACATTATTTTTCTGGGGGCACCTGGAGCCGGCAAAGGAACACAAGCGGCTACTGTGGCTCAGGAGCTAGGTGTGGTACATATTGCCTCTGGTGACCTGTTCCGGCAGGCACTAAAGCAGGGGACTGAGCTAGGGCTGAAAGCTAAGTCTTATATGGAGAAGGGCGTGCTCGTCCCTGATGAGATAACAATACGACTGGTTTTGGAGCGTATGTTGGCTCCGGAGTGTGAAGGCGGGGTAATTCTTGATGGCTTTCCCAGGAATCTGGAGCAAGCTGAGGCATTGGATAAAGCCCTAGCCCAGCAGGCTAAGGCTATAGATAAGGTGGTATATATTAAGGTCGGTGAAGACGAGCTGCTGAAGCGCTTGAGTGGGCGCTGGGTTTGTCGTAATTGCCAGGCGGTGTATCACACCATAAATTCTCCTCCCAAGGTTTGGGGTAAGTGTGACCGGTGCAGCGGCGAATTGTACCAGCGTCCTGACGATACCGTTGACACGGTCAAAAAGCGGTTGGAGGTCTATTTTGCTCAGACGGCTCCCCTTATTGATTATTATGCCCAGGCGGGTAAGCTATTAGAGGTAGATGGCGAAGGGGGTGTGGCTGAGGTGGGTAGGAGAGTAGTTGCTGTCCTTGGAGTAGGAGGGTTTGTAGCTAAATGAGCATTATTATTAAATCTGACCGAGAGATTGCTATTATGCGGCAGGCGGGTAGGATTGTGGCAACCGTGCTGGAGGTGCTAAAGTTACAGGTGAAACCGGGGATGAAAACCAAGGAGCTGGATATTATTGTGGCTAGAGAGCTAAAAAGGCTGGGGGCTAAACCTTCGTTTAAGGGATACCGGGGATTTCCGGCTAATCTCTGTGTGTCAGTAAACGATGAGATAGTGCACGGGATTCCAGGGGACCGGGTTTTAGGCGAAGGTGATATTGTATCCCTCGACTTTGGAGCGTTTTTTATGGGTTTTCATGGTGATGCTGCGGTGACGGTAGGTATTGGGGAGATTAGTCCCCAGGCTAGGCAGCTTCTAGAAACTACCCAAGGTGCCCTAGAGGCTGGCATCGCTGCTGCCCATCCCGGGCTAAGATTGGGTGATATTTCGGCTGCCATTCAGAATTATGCTGAATCAAGGGGCTATTCGGTGGTGCGTGAATATACCGGGCATGGTATTGGTCGGGAAATGCATGAAGAGCCTCAAATACCTAACTTTGGTCAGCCAGGAGTGGGGCCAGTACTGAAAAGCGGTATGACTCTTGCCCTTGAGCCGATGGTAAATGCCGGTGACTGGCGCACCAGACTTGGTGATGACCACTGGACAGTGCTTACTGGTGATGGCAGCCTTTCCGCTCACTTTGAGCATACCATTGTCATTACTGATGGTGAAGCGGAGGTGCTTACTACTGTAAAAGAAGGGGTTTATGCCTAAGAAAGAAGCTATTGAGGTTGAGGGGATGGTAGTCGAGCCTCTGCCTAATGCTATGTTTCGTGTTGAGTTGCCGAACGGGCATAAGGTGCTGGCTCACATTTCGGGTAAGATAAGATTGCATTATATTAAAATCTTGCCCGGTGATAAGGTGCTGATAGAGCTTTCTCCTTATGACCTGAGTCGAGGCAGGATTACCTATCGGTTTAAGTAACGAGGGCTTATTATGAAAGTTAAGGCTTCAGTTAAAGTCAGATGTGAAAAGTGTCGGGTGGTGAAGCGGCGAGGGGTGGTAATGGTTATTTGTCCCAATCCAAGGCATAAGCAGCGGCAGGGCTAATTTTCTGTTGAGCAAGGAGGGAATAGATGGCACGTATCGCCGGGGTAGATATACCAAAGAATAAACAAATTTGGGTTTCACTACAGTATATCTATGGCATTGGCTCAACCTTGAGCCAGAGGATTCTAGCTCAGACTAGTGTCAAGCCAGATACTAAGGTAAGCGACCTAAGCGAAGAGGAGGTTAATCGTCTCCGAGAGCTTATTGACCGGGAGTATAAGGTTGAGGGTGAGCTTAGGAAAGAGGTTAACCTTAACATTAAGCGCCTTATCGAGATTGGTAGCTATCGGGGGACGAGGCATCGTCACGGCCTGCCGGTTAGGGGACAACGAACCCGAACCAATGCTCGTGCCAAGCGTGGTCCGCGTAAAACAGTAGCCGGTAGAGGGCAGAGGCGCGGCATGGCAAAGAAGTAAATTATATGGTTAAATAGGAGGCAGAATGCCACAGAAGAAGCGAGCTAGAAAAAGGCGGGAACGCAAGTCTATCCCGGCAGGGAGAGCCTACATCCAGTCCACTTTTAATAACACCATAGTGACTCTCACTGACCCTCAGGGGGGAGTTATCGCCTGGGGAAGCTCAGGTACCGCCGGGTTTAAGGGCTCACGCAAGGGCACTCCCTATGCTGCTCAATTGGCGGCTCGTGATGCGGCACGGAAGGCTATGGAGCATGGCTTACGTCAGGTAGAGGTTTATGTTAAGGGTCCGGGCAGTGGGCGTGAGGCGGCTATTCGCTCTCTCCAGAGTTCAGGTCTTTATATTACCGGCATCAGGGATGTGACCCCTATCCCGCATAATGGTTGTCGGCCTCCGAAAAGAAGACGGGTGTAGACGGTAGAGAAATGGGAAGATATACAGCAGCAGTTTGTCGATTATGTCGCCGTAGCGGTGAGAAGCTAATGCTCAAGGGTAGTAGGTGCCTTACCCCAAAGTGTGCCATGGACAGGCGGGGGAGACCACCGGGGCAGCATCTCCGCCAGCGGCGTAGGCTTTCTGACCGTGGGCTGCAACTCCGGGAGAAGCAAAAAGCACGCTACAGCTATGGAATTCTGGAAAGGCAGTTTAGGCGGGTTTTTGCTCAAGCAGAGAAGCAGGCAGGCATTACCGGGGAAAATCTACTTGTGCTACTGGAGAGGCGGCTTGATAATGTAGTCTATCGTTTGGGCTTTGCTGACTCACGCTCTCAAGCCCGTCAGCTAGTACGACATGGTCATATTATGCTCAACGGGCGCAAGACTGATATACCTTCTTGCCTGGTCAAGGAGGGTGATATCATTAGCTGGAAGGAGACAAGCACCAAGAGCGAGTATTATAAACAACTGGTTACGGGGATTGAGTCTAAGTCTGTTTTGGGTTGGTTAAGCCTGGATGGGCAGAACCTTGTTGGTCGAGTTTTATCTCTGCCTACCCCGGATGATGTTGGTGCTAAGTTTGACGGGAAGAGCATAGTTGAGTACTACTCGCGATAGGTTAGTTAATAAGGGGGTAGCGCTTTGTCTCATCTAATAATACCTAAGATTGATTGTGTTGAAAGTGGGGATAACTTTGGGCGCTTTCAAGCTGAGCCGTTGGAAAAGGGTTTTGGGGTTACCCTGGGTAACGCCTTGCGGCGGGTGCTGCTTGGCTATCTTCCCGGGGCGGCAGTAACTCGGGTTCAGATTGAGGGGATTCAACACGAATTCTCTACTATTCCCCATGTAAAGGAGGATACTATAGAGTTTTTACTCAATGTTAAAGCATTGAGGTTAAAGCCTCTCTCTGGTCAACCGGGTAAGTTAACCCTGGAGGTGGAAGGGGAAGGGCAGGTCTGTGCTGCTGATATTAAGCCGTCAACTGACTTTGAGATTGTCAACCCTGAGCTTTATCTTGCCACCTTAGATTCGCCCGAAGCCAGACTTTATGTGGAGTTTGACGTGGAATTGGGCAAGGGCTATATGGGGGCTGAGTCCAGTGATGATCTACCTGTGGGAGCGATTCCAGTGGATGCCATCTTTAGCCCAATACGCAAGGTCAATTTTACCATTGAGCCGACTCATGTTGGCCGAGAGACCAGCCTTGAGCGGTTGTGTTTAGAGGTGTGGACAGATGGCACCATATCATCGGAAGATGCCATCAGCCATGGTGCTCGCATTCTGGTAGAGCAGCTGTCTCCATTTGTCGATTATGTCAAGGTGTCTCAGATGAAGGCTGAAGAACAGCTGGCTCGCTTATCTATCCCTGATGAGCAGTATAATATGCCTGTGGAGCAGTTGAACCTTTCGGTGCGGACGATGAATTGCTTAAGGCGCGGTGGTATCGCTACGGTGGGGGAACTCATAAGTAAGGGCGAGAGAGAGTTGCTTTCGCTGCGGAATTTCGGGCAGAAGTCTAAAAGGGAGCTAGAGGAGCGTCTCAAGGCATTAGGGCTGTCTCTTGCCTCCCAGGTTAAAGGAGAGACAGGCGGAAGTCAACCTGAGGAGTGACAACACGGTGATAAGTTGCACTCGGTCGTTGGCTGAAGTGTGGGTAACTATGAGGCATAAGGTAGCTGGAAGAAAATTAGGCAGGACTTCAAGTCACCGGCGGGCGATGTATCGTAACCTGGTGACTGACCTTCTTGGTTATGAGAAGATTACGACTACAGAGGCCAAGGCTAAGGAAGTGCGTGGTCTGGCTGAGCGGATGATTACGTTGGCTAAGGAGGGTGAACTTCATTCCCGTCGCCAGATACTGTCATTTATTTTGGATAAAAAATTAGCCGACAAGGTATTTACTGAGCTTGCCCCTAGGTATGCTGAGCGTCCCGGTGGATATACCCGCATCGTTAAGTTAGGACCTAGATTAGGTGATGGGGCAGCCATGGTTCGGCTTGAGTTGGTAGAGTAGTGGTATCCACCCAAGCCGCCTCGAAAGTAAGGAAGGTTGTCAGCTTGGCAATAACTAACAAGGTTGTATTAATTATGGAATATGATGGCACACACTACCACGGCTTCCAGTTACAGGCTGGTCTGTCCACTATTCAAGGGGAGACAGAGAAAGCCCTGCTGAAGCTTAGTGGGGGAAGGACTCGGGTGATGGCAGCTAGCCGAACTGATGCCGGGGTTCATGCCAAGGGACAGGTGGTTAGCTTCAGGACTAGCTCGTTTCTGCCTCCACGGACATTTATTAACGGGCTAAACTACTATTTACCTAGGGATATTGCGGTTAAGGCGGCATATAGAGTAGGTGATTCTTTTAATGTTAGACGCAGTGCTCTTAGCCGGGAATATAGCTACTATATATTAAATAGCCTGACCCGGTCTCCGATTAGGGACGGCTTTTCTTACCTTGTGGCTAGCCCTCTAGATATTGAGGCTATGAATCGGGTGTGCCAGGCTCTTATTGGCGAGCATGATTTTGCCTCATTTGCTACTTGTATTGGGGCTGGACTAAGGAAAACAGTCTTGAGGGTGTATAGAGCAGAAGTGGAAAGGGACGGTGAGCAGGTAATCTTTAGTATAGAGGCTAAATCCTTCCTTCCCCACCAGGTGCGCAATACAGTAGGTGCCCTAATCAGAGTTGGACTGGGTAGGATGAGTGTTGATGAGTTTCATAGTATGACTGAGGCAAAAAAACCAGGACTGGCTGGACCAACGGCTCCTGCCCATGGGCTGTGCCTTATGCGGATAAATTATCCACGCCCTTTTGGAGAGGGGTATAATGAAAACCTATAGCACTAAGCCGTCTGATATTGAGCGACAGTGGCATGTTGTTGATGCTTCGGGTAAGGTTTTAGGTCGGCTAGCCACTCAGGTAGCCAGCTTACTTATGGGCAAGCACAAGCCAATCTTCAGTTACAATCTGGATACTGGCGATTTTGTCGTCGTTATCAACGCTGATAAGGTTCGTGTTACCGGTAATAAAGCTAAGCAGAAGGTCTATTATAGACATTCAGGCTATCCCGGGGGATTGAAGAGCATCACTTTAGAGAAGATGATGCAGACTAACCCCACCCGGGTGATTGAGTATGCCGTCAAGGGTATGTTGCCTCATAATCGCCTGGGTGCTAGTATGAGGAAAAAGCTAAGGGTCTATGCCGGTGATACTCACCCTCACCTG
>Ga0209991_10001050_pt1 | contig 12456 bp, 8 predicted proteins | sample ChitaG_FD_183167 | JGI IMG/M metagenome (GOLD analysis project Ga0209991, IMG submission 183167) | Deep subsurface microbial communities from South Pacific Ocean to uncover new lineages of life (NeLLi) - Chile_00310 metaG (SPAdes)... | ecosystem: Environmental > Aquatic > Marine > Oceanic >...
AGTTTAAGAAGTATTTATACTTCACCACACCACACCACATAACAAAATTTAAAATCGAACATTAATTAGAAAATTATATTTAGACTTAGAATCCAGTCTCAGAGGAGTTCGAGGGTTCAAATCCCTCTTCCCGCATCTATATAATATTTAATATTAACTAATATTAATATTAAAAATAAAATTCCAAGGTTAAATCTCTCTTATGTTTCCTGTTGGCAAAGAGTAAGGTAACGACAAAACTAACTCCGATTAAAGCAATTATATTATATCCCGGGATTTCAGGAGGGGTTACACCTACTGAAAAATAACGTACAGCAGATTCATACATCGTCCCGAATGTATATTGAAAGAGATTAAGAAATAAATATTTAAAAACATAAAAACAAAAAAATAACAGTAGAGTTGCCATCACTATCACTGCCCCTCCACTAATAACCGATATTAGGATAATCAGATCCATTGCATTACCTCCACCATCTTCACTTTCTCCATAAGTGCAATCACCATTATCACCAAACGCGTTTCCTTGGCAATTTTCTTCTGCAATACATTTATCGTTTTCTAAAAATATATTTCCCGAGATGCTGTTAACATCACTAGAATTTAAATATACGCCAATCTGATTGTAATTTGAAATCATTTGAACCTGGACGTTTATCGTGAAAATTAGCAAAGAGTCTTTCAATCCTTCTTGAAATATTTAAACCAACAAATACGGTATTTGGTTTAAGTTGTGAAAATAAGTTTAAATATTATTCTTTGATAGTAACTAATGCGATAATATTGACTCTACAAATTAATAGTGATAACAAAATGAAAAAATATAGTTTCTTAGAAATAAGTTTAATTGAGATAATTATTATATTTTCCATCTTAAACAGCAATTATTATGACAATAATCAATATAATCCTAGCTTATAAATTTAATAAAAAAATAACAATTTCAAATTAATGAAAAAGCGATAATCAAATGAAATTAAAATTTATATTTCTATGTACTTTAGCGATTATTTTCGTTCTAACACCAATAATTAGCATAAACTCTATTAAACTTATGGAAAATACATCGCAAATAAGTGATAGACATAAAATTAATTTCAATTTAGAAGGATCAGGGATATCTAGTATACCTGTTATACCTGTCTGGAGTTACAATATTGCATCGGGAAAAAGATGTGCGATCTCATCTAATGGAGAATATATTGCGATCGCATGCGGTAATTTTGATTTGTATTTATTTGAAAAAAATAATTTAACTCCTATCTGGATTTCACATCTAGGAGAAAGTGTATCATCTGTAGCTATTACACACGATGGTCAATATATTGTTGCAGGTACTTCCGGTAGAGAGTATAGTAATATTTACTTTTTTGAAAAGAATAGTTCCATTCCACTTTGGAGTTGTAATACAGGTGGAGATGTTGTATCATTAGCGATTTCCTCAAGTGGGCAATATATCGCTGCTGGAATAGGTAGAGATAACCAAGGTGTACTCTTTTTAAGAAAAAGCAGTTCTTCTCCACTCTGGAGATATGATACGGGAGGCGCAATAGGATTTGTCAAGGACGTAGCACTCTCTTCTGATGGCGATTATATCGTTGCAGGAACTTATGATGGATATCTCTATTACTTCGGAAAAAATAGTTCAACACCAATTTGGATGTATAAGACTCCTGGTTGGGCGTATAATGTAGATATTTCTGCGGATGGAAACTACATAGTTGTTGGAACTTCTAACGCGAATTCTAATGACAAATTCTACCTTTTAGAAAAAACCAGTAATATTCCCCTTTGGAATTTTACAACAAGTGATCCTGTCTGGTCTTTAACCATTTCCTCAGATAGTCAGTACATAAGTGTTGGTACAGGTTATACTGGCAGTCATATTTATCTTTTTCAGAGAAATAACTCCACTCCCCTATGGAGTTTTAATGCAGGAGGGGATGTTCGATCCCTTGCCATGTCATATAATGGACAGTACTTTGTTGCTGGATGTTATAATGATAAAGTATATTTTTTTGATAGAAATAGTTCTATTCCCCTTTGGAATTATAATACCATATCTTCTATAACCTCTGTGGCAATTTCCTCTGATGGGCAGAACTTTGTTGCTGGGGAAAGTACTACTGTAGATGGTGTATCTTTAATATATTTTTTCCAATTAGCAGTTTTACCTCTTATTGAGATCAACTCTCCACTATTGAATCAATCATATGGACTAAACGCTCCTGAGTTTAGTATTACTGCGTATAGTCTTTATCCCATAAATACATCATGGTACACTTTGGATGATGGAGCGACAAATCATACGTTTTCCGATTCAATTGGAGTAATTAATCAAACAGTATGGGATACATCAGCAGAGGGGAATATAACCATTGGTTTTTATGCTAATAACTCATTGGGACAAGTTGCATTCAAAGATGTTCAAATTATTAAAGATACAATTATCCCTGAGATTTTAATACATTCTCCCTCAAACAATGCAAAATTTGGAAGTACGGCTCCTACCTTCTCTATTTCTATAACTGAAGATAATCTAAAGTCTACCTGGTATAGGATAGGAAATTTTTCACATGAATTTTTCTTTTCAGGCTTAACCGGATTGATTGACCAAAATTTTTGGAATTATGTGCCTGAAGGATATGTTAATATAACGTTTTATGCTGAAGATGACGCGGGAAATATAGGCTCTGAAGTGGTTATTGTTATAAAAGGACCTAATGGTGTAATCCCTGGATACAATTTATTCTTAATAATAAACTTGTGGGGTCTAATATCGTTGATCCTAGCTTATAAATTTAAAACGAAAATTACGAAAAAATGAACCTAACAGGAGACATTTCAGCGATGATATATGAGACAATTCTCTCACCTGTTTGATTTCATATTACTTTCGCAAATTCTCTTTAACAGATTTTGTTAGTTTTATACTTAGAAGGATTAGTTCCTTCTACTAGATATAGTGCCAAAATTGAATATCAAAAAAAATCAATAAATAATTTAATAGATTCATAAAAAGAAAAATAAAACAAAAAGGAAAAAGTTTAATTATTGAAATCTTTTCCTTTTACGCCTAATTAACAGTAGGGTTGCTACACCTATTACTGCCCCTCCACTAATAACTGAAATTAAAATAATCCACTCGATTGGATTACCTCCTCCATCTTCACTTTCTCCATAAGTACAATCACCATTATCGCTAAATGTGTTTCCCTGGCATTTTTCTTCTACGATACATTTATCGTTTCCTAATAATGTATTTCCCGAGATGCTGTTAACATCACTAGAATATAAATATATCCCAATCTGATTGTAATTTGCGGTGTTTCCTAGAACTTTATTATTATGACTTAAACCTAAGTTTATTCCATGAAGCGAATTATTATTTGCAAAATTTCCCGAAATCGTGTTGTCATTGCTGTGATCTATGTATATTCCATAATTGTTGTGATTGGCGTTATTTTCCGAAACATTGTTGTTAGCACTACTCCATAAGTATATTCCATCATCGTTGTAACTAACGTTATTTCTCGAAACAATGTTATTAATACTTTCATATAAGTATATTCCATTATTCCAGTTGTTATTAACGGTATTATCCGAAAACTTGTTGTTATTACTCTCATATAAATAAATTCCAGAATAATTGTTGTAGTTAACGGTATTATCCAAAACCATATTGTCAAGACTATATTCTAAGTATATTCCATAATTGTTGTTACTGGCGTTATTTCCTGAAACCGTGTTGTAATCACTCCCATATAACCATATTCCATAATAATTGTTATTACTGGCGGTATTTCCCGAAACCGTGTTGTGATTACTCGAATTTAAATGTATTCCACAACTGTTGTAACTAATGTTATTTCCCGAAACAATGTTGTTATAACTATAAGATAAGTGAATTCCATAATAATTGTTGTAATTGGCGGTATTTCCCGAAACCGTGTTGTAATCACTCTTACCTAAATATATTCCATGAACATCGTTGTTATCAACGATATTACTCGAAATTGTGTTGTGATTACTCGAATTTAAATGTATTCCATAACTGTTGTAATTAACAGTATTTCCCGATACAATGTTGTAACTGCTATCTCTTAAGAATATTCCATATTCAGGGTTAAAACTAACGTTATTTCCTGAAACCGTGACATAATCGCTCCCATATAACCATATTCCATAATACGTGTTATTACTGGCGGTATTTCCCGAAATTAAGTTGTTATTACTATCTTCATAGTAAATTCCATAACTGTTGTTATTAACGGTATTTCCCGAAACCATGCTATTATCACTATAATCTATATATATTCCATGTTCACCATTGTCACTAGCGATATTTTCCCAAACCTTGCTGTTAACACAATAATCTAAATATATTCCATGTTCACCATTGTCACTAGCGGTATTTCCCGAAATCATGTTATTATTATAATCACCTAAATATATTCCAAAACTATTACCGAAATATATTCCAAGTTCACCATTGTTATTAGCTATATTATCCGAAATCGTGATACCATAACTATAATATATGTAGATTCCATAAAGATTGTTGTAGCTAGCGGTACATCCCGAAATCGAGTTGGTATTACTATACCCTACATAGATTCCAATAGAACCATGTGATAAATCGTGCCCAGAAATTATTGAGTTATTACAATTTAATAAAATGATTTGCCCCGCATTCGTAAAATTAAATGAATCTAAACCTACTTCATTAATGTAATAATAGACCGGCTTATTGTCAACTAAATTTGTATTATCAATATTATGCGACGCCATTTCTTCTAAAGATTCTCCAAGAATAATTCCACAAAAATTCATTAGGTTTCCAGAAACTGTGTTATTATCACCTCCATGTATACGAATTCCATTCTGGTTATTACTTATGTTATTTCCGAATACCGTGTTGTCATTAGTTGACCTTAAAAATATACCGTCATCATTGTTGTTATCAATGGTATTTTCCGAAACCATGTTATTATTACCCCGATATATACGTATTCCCTCATTTATATTGTCACTCACATTATTTCCCGAAACCTTGTTGTTACCACTCTTATATAGTCGTATTCCATAAAGGTCGTTGTTGTTAGCGGTATTTTCCGAAATCGTGGTGTTACCACTATAATATATGAACATTCCAACCTCATAGTTGTAACTAAAGTTATTTCCCAAAATCCTGTTATTATCGCTATAATCTAAGTATATTCCAGAATAATCGTTGGTATTAGCGATATTATTCGAAACCATATTGTTAACACTCTCAGATATACGTATTCCATTAATTTTATTGCCATTAGCATTATTTCCTGAAACCACATTGTTAATACTATCACCTAAATGTATTCCGTCCCATCCATTGTTACTGACGTTATTTCCAGAAACTAAATTATAATTTCCTGATAAATATATTCCAAATATGAAGTTGTTATTAGCGGTATTTTCCGAAACAATATTATTACTACCTCCTATGCTTACTCCATATTGGCTGTTGTTATTAGCGGTATTTCCTGAAATCGTGTTATTACTACCTCCTATGCTTAACCCATATTGATTATTATCACAAGAATTGTTAATAAGTTTACCGTTAATGATATTTCTTAAAGTAATGCCAGCATCATAATGGAGAGAACCAGAATTATACAATACACAATTCTGAATTATAAAATAATCATTGCTGTTTCTAATCTCGATGCAACTATCACTACCTTGAGCGTCAATAGTAACATTTTCAATGATATAGGGGTCACTTTCAGTACCGGCCCCCGTACACCAATCATAGGTAGCGTTTACGGCTGCCCAGTTATTATTAATCAAAATTCCAGTGAGATTCCATGATGCGGATTGTTTTGGTTGATTTGGAATTTCTCCATAAAATCCGACACCACTTTTACCATCATTAATTTCGATATGATTTATTTCTTCGTCGCTAAATGCCTTAAACATGCTAGAAAATAAGAATAGGATAGCTAATGCAAATAAAACTATCTTAATATTGGATTTCATTTTTTGTATAGCTTGAAAAATTTTGTTATTATTATGAGGAATATCCAATAGGATATAAAAACATTTTCAACCCATTGAAAATCTTGATTTTTCATCCCTGTTGGAGTGCTCTTCTTCTTAAATTATTCCACTTACGCCAAATTAAGGAGAATAGAAAATAAACCAGATAACAAATACGTTAACAATGTAGAGCTTTAATACTAAAAAACAATTAAAAATTTAAACTCCGGACAAAGGTTGCTCATCAATCCGTTTTCTTCTTTTTTCCTTCCGTTTTCTCCTTTTTTCCTCCATTTTTCTCTTTTCCTCTTTTGTAGGAATCACTAACAAAAAACCAAACATCTGGATTACAAGACCAGTCAACATGAATTGAAAACCAGAATCAAACAAAATGAACTGAATTAATCCCACCAATAGAATTAGAATACCAACAATTAAAAAAATTAGTGATAATATCTTCTTCACCAATAATATCTTCTTCACCAAACTCACCACATTTATAATAAATATTGTTTTCTAAGAAAATCTTCTTAGTGTCTAGAATATTTATATCCTCAAAAATTTAAATATTTATAGAAAATTTTCTAAGATAATATTTATTTTTCATTGATTAATGCTGCCACTACTATACAAATTAGTCCAATAACAATAAGTATCGGGATTATCGAAGTATAACTCAATAGAATACCTCCTAAACTCATGAAAAGCGAGGCTAATATGATAGAGCCCATAATCATTATTACTCCACTCAAAACTATCCAACTTGCTACGTTGTACTTTATTTTTATTCCACCTATGATAGTACTAGCAATTCCTGCCAAAGATAACAGGATTATCACCCAATAAAATTCAAGAAAAACGCTCAAGAAAAATATTAGGAGATTATAGACTATGATACTCACTATAAAACAGATAATACCAGAAAAAATAAGCCACCATCCAAGCGATTTTTGAGTAATTTCCATACGCCTCTGAAATTAATTTTAACAAGTAGATATCAAGATGTAATTAGATAACAAAATTAAATCCCTCTTCCCGCATTTAAGATATTTAATCATTCTTCACTTACTTTTATTTTTTAAATTGATCTATAAGATTTCATAATATTTTAAAATTTAAGTACCCTTAATTTGAAAATACATTAAAAAAAAAAACCGGAACACACTCCCACCCTTCAAGCTCAAGCATAGAATGATTAATTTATTATTTTAAATATGCCATGAACTATTAATCCAAGCCCCACCAAAATAAATGCCATGAAAATTATATTCAAGTTAAACACGCTTGCAGGCGCCCCTTCTGAGTTCAATTTTTCCAAGTAGAGGTTAAAACTTAAAATACCAAATAGCGAGATAATAACCATTACGCAACCGAAAATAATTGAAGTCACCCCAACGAGCAATCTAACCCGCCGTTTTTCAGGAGGTTTAAAATAAAAAAAACCAATAAGTAGGGATGAGGCACTTACTATTACAAGGTTTAAATAAATTACTGTATTGAAAACCGAATGAAAGGTTGAAGATATGATTGACATGTATAATGGACGGGATACCCAAACGACTACTGTTATTCCAATCGAAGCAAACATTACTCCCCAAATGAGCTTCATATTCTTTCGTTTTGTGATGATTAGGATTAGTCCGTGTGAGAGTAGAACCGTTCCTGGTATCATTAAAGTAGCCAAAACTGGAATAACATTCCAAAATACATAGATGCTTGAAGTTCCCCCAAATCTTACCACGAGATCAATTATTATTTGCATAGGAGAAAGATTTAGTATCCCCCCTATAATGGTTGAAATTAAACCTAACACAATAATTCCCTTCCTCGTTTTCCGCGGTTTTAAAGTGAAGGTACCGGTAAGAATAAAGGCTATTCCAAGGATCAAATAATTTATCAGGAGCAATGTTCCAGGAGTAAATGGAAGACCCATTGCGTAAAATAAGGGGAATAAAGTACCTGCTATAAAAATTGTACCGATTAAATTTAAGGCGACTCCTTGTAATATCCTTTTTTCCTTTTGTTCCATTTTGTCAAGCATTTTAATAATCACCATTTAAGTTTGTATTTTTATTTTTTAATCCTTTCTAGACATAATTGTAACTCAGCATACAGCCTTATAAAACCAATTAAAAGATATAATTAAAAATGCGGAGTAAAAACTCCGGAACACAACCCTAACGCCTTACTCACTTCTCATCTCACCTCTCATTTTACCATTCAATACGAACTTTCATCAGTTAAGCAATTATTGAACTAGATAAATAAAATAAAAAAAAAGTAAATTCAGGAACACAACTTCTTAATCTCGCAAAACTAACTTGTATCGTCTGCCACTCACACAAATCGAGCATTCGATGCTGTTCTCCAGATAGAGTTTTTTTGTATCCATTTACAAAATTATCAAAAAAATTAAATAAGAAAGAAGGAAATTATAAAATAACAAGCGTAGGGGAATCGAAACCTATGGAAAAAATGAAAAATAACGATAGAAGGTGGTTAGGTTTAATATTAACTAAAAAACGTGCAGTTTATTTATGTGTGCTTAGTAGTATTGGTCTCTCCTTCTTCGCATCATCAATAATGTTCACTTTGCCGGTTTTACAATATATTATCACTAATATTTATCCCCACGATAAATTAATGTATTTCTATACTTTATTATTGTTCATCTCTAACTTTATTGCCAGTGCTATATGTATCTGTATATTTGCTTTAACACTTAGTAAGGTGCGAACATTCAGAAAATCTTTAAAGAATCAATAAATTTATATGATTACTCAAGAAACAATACGAACTTTCATTAGTTTAGCTAGTAATAAACTAATTAAATTCAATAAAAAAAATATAATCCGGAACACGCTCCCACCCTTCAATCTCGAAACAAAAAATCTTGAAAACTACTCCTATCTCAGAGAAAAATAGTTTTATTAAAGCTAATTCTTTTTTTTTCTTGTTTTTAACCTCCTCTTTTTCTACCATAACAAAATTTAAAATCGAACCTTAATTAGTTCCTTATATCAAAATAATTGTTTTTAGCGTTCTCGTCCAAAAAGAATACGAAAAAATGTTATTTTGTATATGCTTCTGTAGTGTAGTCAGGCCAAACTTTCATAAAAGGAAAGGGTCAGGCATGCTAGGCTTTCACCCTGGTGACAGTACGATTCACATCGGATCGTATCATTAACCGGGTTCGAATCCCGGCAGAAGCACTATATGTAATTAGCATAGGAAATGAAAAGTAGCCTCGATAGCTCAGTTAGGAAGAGCACCGTTTCGGTGTGCTTAGCAAAGTAGAGCACCCGGCTTTTTGACCCCTAAGGGGGCCATTTAATGGCTGGATTTACCAAAAAACCGGAAGTTAACCGGGCGGTCGCATGTTCGATTTATTACCTAATCTCTGGGCAATACGGGAACCATAAAACTCTTGAATTCCAAGGTTTGGTTAAGCTCGGGGCGCTTTTATTTTTTTTTACTTTTTAAATCTTTAATCTTATTAAGTTCTTCAAGACCTTTTTCGCTTAATAAGACATGCCTATCGTTGTGTTCACTTGAAGTAATAATAAGTTCTTTATTAGCAAGTTTTACAAGATTTTTTCTAACATTTCTGGTGATTACTCCCACACTCTCAGAAATATCTTTTGTTCTTATTATTGTTTTCTCTTGGGTTAACTTTGCGATATGGACGAGATATTTCATCCACGCTTCTCCGTATCCATATTCAGCATTTTGAAGTTTTTCCAATTCGTTAATTTTTAAAGGTTTAGGTCTACTGCTATTATTATCCAAGTTTATATTGTTAGGATCTTTTTCAGATTTTATGTTTTCGTTCAACCCCTTTTGATGGACGAGATTTTTAACATTATTATTACTTTCTTTTGGAACTATCATACTCCTTATTATCTCTTTTTGATTAGATTTTGGTTCTAGTTTTAGATCACCGTTAATATCAACTTTCAGATTAATAGGATTTTTATTATTAATGATCTTTAAATATTCCCCTACATCTTTTTGTGGAGTATTGTTAATAAAATTCATACTTTCCTCTTTAGGGAGCTTCGTACCATTTTTTTCTTTATTTAGGCTAATTCTTGGTTTTATAACAGGTTCTTGTTCTTGATCTTTTTTAAACTTAAAATTCTTAATATTATTCTCGAGTATCTCATAATACTTTTTTATATCATCCCAATACTCAGGCCTTACAATCTTTTCATAATTGTTTTTAAATTGAGTTGATTGTTCCATTCTATGACAATCTCCACACAAGGAAATACAATTGTCCTTCTTTAACTTTTTTAAAATCTCTTTAATTTCGAGATCTCTCAAATTTACATATGTTTTGGACATTTTATAAGGATTATTTTTATCTCGGTGATGAAATTGTAAAGCTGGTAAATTATTTTTGGTGTTTATATCTCCACATCCGACACATTTACCTTCATATAAATGGTTAATGACTATTTGCTTCCTAATACTCCGTGAAACCTGCCTACAAACTTCATAATCTGCATTTGGTAATTTATTTTTAACATATTGAGAGATTTGGTTATTACTTGCTAAAGGGTTTAAATTATTTTCTTGAATGATTTTTATATGGTTATTATAATATTTACTACGCTGTTTAGTGTGACAATTTCCACATAGAATCGTTGCTTTTTCTTTTTCAACTTGGTTTTTAGTTTTTTCCCAATTTTGAGACAAACTAATCCCTTTTTCGCTTTTTAATTTTGGATCTAAATGATGAAACTCCAAAGAGGGAAGTTTTTTTATGTCTGCACTACACATCTGACATTTTCCCTTCAGTTTTCCATTATAAACATTTTGTATAATCTTCACTTTATTATTATATTTATAAATTTGATTAATGTCTATTCTACATTTTTTACACCTAGTAAACAGGATCTTTTTTCCTCGCGTCATCCTAGCGCCATATTTATCAATGGGTTTTATTTGAAGACACCGACCACATTCTTTTTGTTTTCCATCACCATACAAATTCTGTTTTGTTGGAATATCCAATTTTTTTCGCCACTTGTAAATAGTAGTGTGGGATACACCACTAATCATTCTTAATCTATCATCGTTTAAATTCCAATTTTTACGGTTGTATACGGTTTGTAGCCACTGTTTATGTTTGTATAGTGGATTTTCTTTGGATGGGAGTGCGTAAGGGTTAAGTGTAATTTCTTTATTAGCACTTACTTTAACTGTCCAATTTTCTGAGATGCTTTTCCAATCGATTTTTTTAATTTCTTTTCGAATTTGTTCTGGAGAGAATTGTTTTACTTCTGTTTTTGCGGTATTTTTAGGCTCGCTCGTTGGAATCTGTTCAATTTTCATTTTTGGTTTTGGCGAAAGTTCAAGATTTTTTGGTTTAATTTTGTTTATAGATTTTTCGGGAGTAAATCGTTGATGTTGAATTTTATGTATAGGCTCTTTCATATGGTCAATCTTTCGCGGTTTAATTTTGTGCCTGGATGGAGCTTTAGTGTTGATTTTTCGAGGTTGTAATTTATGCTTTGGTTTTTTGTTAGGATCTATTTTACGGGGTTCTAATTTATGTCTGGATGGAGTTTTAGTGTTAATTTTTCGAGGTTGTAAATTATGTTTTGGTTCCTTATTGGAGTCAATTTTTCGGGGTTCAATTTTGTTTTTTGGCTTGGTGTCCGGCTTCTGATTTGGTTTTGAAGCGATTTTAGTCTTTTCTTCTTTTTTGGTATTGGATTTCTCGAAAGATTTTGCGGGTTCCGATTTGGGCGACTTTAGATCCAATGGATTCACCTTAAGTTTCGAAATCAATATCTAGTGTTTTAATTATGTATTCTTCTGAAGTAGCTCCATTAAAGACTAGGGCTGTTCTCGTTTCTTGATTTTTGAGATAATTAAGTTCTTTCTCGTCCAGAGTAAAAGATTTTCCGCATTCTAGATCGAGTTTGAACACGATTTTCAAGCTTGGCGATTTAGTAACGGATTTGTATAGACTGGACGGTTCTTGGTCAACGATAAGAAACCCAAGTCCTCTACTGCGGTATTCCTCAATTAGGGTTTTGAACACTTCTTCGAGGCCCCATTTGGCGATGACATTATCGTCCCATGGGTTATTAGAGAGCGCTTTTGCGAGAATAGGATCAGGTTCATCGATGACAATAAGATTGAGTAGTTGATCCGAGACCACAGAATTAGTAAGGGTTTTAATCATCTGAAATAGTGCATTTATTAAGATTCGTTGCGTCCAGATACTGCAGTCTGTTAGGTCGAAGTAAAAATCTTTACCGTTCCTCCATTCTTTAAACCAACGTGGAATTTCGGAAGTTAAACAGAGCGTTTTTTCGACATAGGGGTTACTCAATCTTTCGACCACTTTGTTTGCGATTTCGCTTGTAATATTGGTATGAAATTTCTCGTGGTATCCGTGTTCTGGGTTATCGAGGTAGTCCA
>Ga0209991_10001052_pt1 | contig 12440 bp, 8 predicted proteins | sample ChitaG_FD_183167 | JGI IMG/M metagenome (GOLD analysis project Ga0209991, IMG submission 183167) | Deep subsurface microbial communities from South Pacific Ocean to uncover new lineages of life (NeLLi) - Chile_00310 metaG (SPAdes)... | ecosystem: Environmental > Aquatic > Marine > Oceanic >...
GTAGTTTGAAGGGAGGTATGCTTGTAGAGGTTGTTCAAAATAATCTCGGGATATTCCCCCCTTCTTATTTCAATCACCATACGCATTCCTTCTCTGTCAGATTCATCTCGAATGTCAGCAATACCCTCTATTTTTTTGTTATTCACAAGGCTTGCAATATTTTCGAGAAGCTTTGATTTATTCACTTGGTAAGGAATCTCCGTTACGACGATTTTGTCTCTTTCTTTTTCCCGGCCCCTCTCAATCATAGCTTTTGCTCTTAAATAAATGAGTCCCCTTCCCGTCTCGTAAGCTTCTTTTATTCCTTCCAGGCCGAAGATATATCCTCCGGTTGGGAAATCCGGGCCAGGGACAAACTTCATGATCTTCTCTAAGCTGGCCTTGGGATGCTGAATGAGATGAATGATTCCATCTATGACTTCATTTAAATTATGAGAGGGGATATTTGTAGCCATACCAACTGCAATCCCTGAACCTCCATTTATAAGAAAATTAGGTATTTTTGCCGGGAGAACTTCAGGCATCTGGAGACTGCCATCATAATTCGGAACAAAGTTGACTGTATTCTTATCCAGGTCTGCCAGAAGTTCCTGTGTAATTTTTTTCATTCTGACTTCGGTATACCTCATGGCAGCTGGGGGATCTCCGTCTATAGAACCGAAGTTGCCCTGCCCGTCTACAAGGGGATAGCGAAGACTAAAATCCTGTGCCATACGAACAACAGTATCATAAACAGCTACCTCTCCATGGGGGTGATACTTTCCTATGACGTCTCCAACTATACGGGCAGATTTTTTATAAGGCTTATTCCAGGCACTTCCTGTTTCATGCAAGGAATAAAGAGTGCGGCGATGAACAGGTTTCAGTCCGTCCTTGATATCAGGTATGGCTCGACCAATGATTACACTCATAGCGTAATCAAGATAGGACCGCTTCATCTCTTCTTCTAAACTGACCACAGGCAGCTTAGATACATCATTATTGGCCATCCATTCTCCTTTTAATAAAAGAAATTCCCTCCTGCTCTTTTCCTAAATATCAAGATTCTGGGCTTCAAGAGCATTCTCTTCTATAAAATTCCTTCTCGGCTCAACTTCCTCTCCCATAAGGATAGTAAAAACCTTATCCGCCTCAACTGCATCCTGTATGGAGACCTGCACCAGATACCTTACTTCTGGATCCATGGTTGTCTCCCAAAGCTGTTTTGGGGCCATCTCACCCAGCCCCTTATATCTCTGAATGACAATGCCCTTTTTCCCTTTCTGGAAGAGGTAGTCGAGCAGCTTTGCCTCATTATCAATCTTAATCCTTTCGCTATCGCTCAAAACATGGAAAGGGGGATTGAAGGCTTCTAATTCTCTGTGTATTTTATGGAGGTTCCGGTACTCAACCGATTGGATTAAACCCAGGTTAATCCAACAAGAAACCTTCATGCCGTTAATCTTAAAATTGACGGCTAATTCATAGAGCCCATGTTCCTCATCCATGCTTAAATCCGAGGCAATGTCCTTCTCTTTAAGAAGACTCTGGATTTTTTTCATCTTCTTCTGTTCTTTTAAAAAGTCTGTACTTTCAACTCCGTTTTTTAGAAGAATATCAATCAGGAAAAACGGATAGTTTTTTCTCTCTAATATCTGAATATAATTCTTTTTAGCGATTATTCTCTGGAAAAACTTTCTGAATTTATCGCCCTTGATATATTCTCTTTTTTTACCCACTTTAATTTGAAACTCTTCTGATATTTTTCTTATTATGTATTTTTCAAATGTGCGCTCATCTCTCAAATATTGAAAGGCCTTCCCTTTGCTTATTTTATACAGTGGAGGTTGGGCTATGTAGAGATAGCCGTTTTCAATCAATTGAGGCATTTGCCGATAAAAAAAGGTCATGAGAAGGGTTCTTATGTGGGAACCGTCTACATCGGCATCTGTCATGACAATAATTTTATGATAGCGCAGTTTCTCCAAATTGAAATCTGACTGCTCAATACCTGCTCCAAGAGCTGAGATGATTATGCCAATCTCCTCACTTTTAATAACCTTATCAAACCTTGCTTTCTCAACATTGAGAATTTTCCCTTTAAGAGGCAAAATCGCCTGAAAGCGGCGATCCCGAGCCTGCTTGGCTGAGCCTCCTGCAGAATCTCCCTCCACGAGGAAGATCTCGCTCTCCTCAGGGTTTCTTTCCTGGCAATCTGCCAGTTTTCCAGGTAAAGACGTTGACTCCAGAACTCCTTTTCGGCGGGCAAGCTCTCTGGCTTTCCGGGCAGCTTCTCTTGTCCTTGCTGCATCTAAAACCTTAAGTACTGTCCTCTTTGCAGCTGTGGGATTCTCTTCAAAGTAAGCTGAAAGCTGTTCGTTCACAATGGATTCAACTATTCCCTTGACCTCACTATTTCCAAGTTTTGTCTTTGTCTGGCCTTCAAACTGAGGATTTTTAATCTTCAAGCTCAACACAGCGCACAATCCCTCCCTCGTGTCATCACCGGTTAGATTCTCCTTTAAATCCTTAATCAGATTGTGGGTTCTGGCATAGTTGTTTATAGTACGTGTTAATGCTGCTTTGAATCCTATTAAATGGGTACCGCCCTCTGTGGTATTTATATTATTCACAAAAGTAAAAATACTCTCAGAATAACTTGAGTTGTACTGAAGGGCCATCTCCATGACAATCTCGCCTTTGATACGCTCAAAATAGATTGGCTTGGGATTAAGGACGGATTTATTTTGATTAAGGTACTGAACAAATTCCATAATTCCGCCCTTATATTGAAATTCATTTGTCCTATCGGTCCGTTCATCAACAAGATTAATTTTTAATCCTTTATTCAAGAAAGAAAGCTCTCTTAATCTCTGGCTGAGAGCTTCAAAATTAAAATCTACGGAATCAAAGATATCTGGGTCGGGTCTAAATGTAACCTTTGTGCCGGTCTTTTTTGTCTTTCCAATCTGTTTTAATCTTGTTACGGCCTTGCCTTTTTCATAGCTCTGGGAGTACACACCACCATTTCTTTTTATCTCCAGATCTAGCCTTTCCGAAAGGGCATTAACAACAGAAACACCAACTCCGTGTAGGCCACCGGAAACCTGGTATGATTTTGTATCAAATTTTCCCCCAGCATGGAGAGTAGTCATAACAATTTCCGCAGCAGGCTTTTTTTCCTTCTTGTGCATTCCAACGGGAATACCTCGGCCATTATCAACAACAGTGATGCTGCAGTCCACGTGAATAGCCACATCGATCTGCGTGCAAAATCCAGCTAAAGTCTCATCAATGCTATTGTCAACAACTTCATAGACTAAACGCTGTAAACCATCAGGACCAGTGCTGCCGATATACATAGCCGGCCGCTTACGAACAGCCTCCAATCCCTTTAGTACTTTTATGCTTTCTGCAGTATATTTTTTCTTGTTCATTTGCTCACGATTTTAGAAAAAAGAAGGGCTATATAGGAAGGATTTTTCACATAACCCAACAGGCATATTATTCGCAAGTAATTATATATTATGCAGACAATTTAGTAAAGAAAAATAACCCTTTTTTTTAACTTAAAATTGGTGATTTTTTTAGCCCATAACACACTAATCACTTGAGCATATTTCTGTATCATTTTTTATTATTCAGTCACTAAAAAGACGGAGATTTTGTGGTAATTGGCTCACTTTTTGGAGTCGTTTCTCAACATTTTTTCGGAGTAAGACCTTATCACATATATATTTGTGCAACCAAAGTGAGATAAACATCTCTTCCTAAGGGCAAGGCCTTACCCAAACGTGTGATAAGGCCTGATCCCAAATGTCAAATGTTGAGACGCGACCCCTTCAGGTCCGATCCATCAGGTCAGACGATTTTGAAAATGAGATTGTATTCAGCTATAATTGAATAGAAAGAGTTTCAGATGCCAGCAAATTTACCGCCGCAATATTTTGAGGCTGAAAAAAAACTAAAGACCGCAAAAAGCCCACAAGAAAAAACGCAAATCTTGGAGGAACTTCTCTCTCTCGTTCCTAAACACAAAGGAACAGAAAAGCTCCAGGCACTTCTTAAGACAAAAATTGCCAAACTCAAATCAGCCGCCCAAAAAAAGCCGACGATCGCCAAACAAGGACCTACACACCACATCGAGAAGGCAGGAGCAGGCCAAATAGTGCTTATCGGACCTCCAAACTCGGGGAAATCCTCGTTGATAAAATCTTTAACTAATGCAAATCCTGAAGTTGGCGATTACCCATTTACTACACGAATTCCCTATCCCGCCATGATGTTATTCGAAAACATCCAGATTCAACTCATAGATACGCCACCCATCACGCCAGACTATATGGAAATCTGGCATTCTGAATTGATCAAAGGAGCTGATAGAATTTTGTTGCTTTTAGATCTGTCCTATCAAAATCAAGCTGAAATCCTACATCCTCTTCTTGACAAATTGAAAGAAAAGAAGATCGAGCTTATTCCCGACGACCAGACAATTCCCTCAGAAGCCCATCTCTTTTATAAAACAGCATTAATTGTGGCTAACAAAGCAGACCTCCCCTTAACAGAAAAAAACTTGAATTCATTAAAAAACGCCCTCAAACCCGGATTTAGCGTGATTCCAATATCCGTCAGTCATGGTAAGGGCCTTGAAGGCCTTAAAAAGAAGATGTTTTCCATGCTCCATGTCATCAGGGTTTACAGTAAAGTCCCGGGGAAAAAAGTTGGCTTTGAAGATCCCTTTACTCTAAAAAAAGGGTCATCTGTCATGGGACTGGCCAAAGCCGTTCATAAAGACTTTGCCCAAAAGCTGAAATACGCCCGAATCTGGAGTGAAAATAAATATCAGGGTCAAAAAGTCAACCGTGACCACATTCTTGAAGACGAAGACATTATTGAACTCCACATATAAATCATCTTTGTTCCTCGTAACGATGTCTGCAAATACCTCGACTCATGAATAATCCTGGCTATTTAATCCTGGGAAAAAAAGAGGAAGATAAGACATAATTTGAATCTGTAATTTCTGTAATGACTGATAGGAACCTCGCCACCTTTAGCCCAGTTTCCATAGGGAGCAAAATCCACATAGCCATAAGGGCCAAAATCAATTTTAATGCTGTGACAGTATTCATGGGAGATCGCCTCTTTTACAATTTTTTGAGCCACAGCTAAAAGCTGTTCTTGATTAATCCCTTTTGGTACATCAACCTGAAAAAACACACGGTGAATATTGCTTCTATCCAGGCTCTCTCTGGACCTAATTGTATAGGAGGTGTCTCTGAACTTATTTAAGTGGGAAAATATATTTTTATCTTTGAAGATGGGGGAAGCTTCGGATGATTTTATATTCTTAGTGGAAGTGGCAAATATAAAATAAATGAGCCCTAAAAAAGTAAACGTTAGGAAAAAATAAAAAGCTAGGGGCTTTGATACAAAAAGATGTCTTTTTTCTTCGTTATTCACAAAGACCCCCCTCCTTCCTGCCGACATAAGCCACACCTTTTAAAATAGACTCTAAAGGTATATATAATTTAAGTCCAGTGGGAGGAATTTTCAACAATTTTGGCGGAAATGTCGTATTATGTCGTATTATGTCGTATTTTGTCGTATTCATTTTTAAAATATTTAATGTCAGATTCAATTTTACTTCGCTCAACGCTGTGATTTATTCACTTAAATTGAGCACAAAATGTCTAGTTATCCAGCTCTCGGAACAGCTTCCATAGTCAAAATCCCAAAAAATCAATCATGAATTAGATTATAAATAAAAACTTCCCTGCTCATTTACTGACTTATTTAACTTAAGGAAGTATTTGTAAAAATAATATAGGGATTTTTCTGATATTTTTGTAAGGTTTTTACAAAAAAATATGTCAGGATCTGTCCTACAAATAAATACAAAAACTAAAGGTTGAGATATTTCAAAAAAGGAAGATTTTAATTTAAAATCAGAAATAAATCCCCCAGCTAATAGTTATTATTTTATTCTCCCGTTAATTACATTTTTAAAAATCTTATCCGACTTTCATATTTGGCGTTTAACCGTTATAATTAATTCACTCGGATCGGGGCGTAGCGCAGTCTGGTTAGCGCACAGCGTTCGGGACGCTGGGGTCAGGGGTTCGAATCCCCTCGCCCCGACTTCATTAATTCGAACTATATATAACAGCCAGGATATCAAAACAAAATGTGAAGAATTGTATTTAAAGGAGTGGGTTTGATGAATCAAACCCCTACAAAATGACAATAGTGAGATTGCCGCGTCACTGCGTTTCTCGCAATGACATTCTATTCTATCTCCTTCCTATTGTGGGTTTGATGAATCAAATCTCTACAATTTAATCAAATCATAATCTCTGCTGCCCAGGCCAATCTCAACTCCATGTTCGAGCTGTATAGACCAATCCATATCATATCCAGCCCTCAATATATCTTTCCCGCTTTTCTCATTCACTAAATCCGCTGAAGCCTGATCGATAGCTACAGGATCAAGGGAGCCCAAAATCCCGATATCCTCCACAACAGCCGGCTGATCCTGTGACATACAGTCACAGTCTTTTGTGACCTCTATTAAAAAATTTATAAAGTTAATCCTGCCATTAAAAAAATACCCCAGACTGTAAGCATATTCACTCATCTTTTCTTGAACACGCCTAGAATCCGAATCCCAGTTGAATTTAACAGCCCCGACATTGCAGACCACAAGGCACTCCCCGCAACCTATACACTTTTCTTCAATAATGAAAGCCTTTTTTTCCTTTTCTACAATAGCCTCAGCTGGACAATAATCAAAACATACGCCACAATTGCTGCATAACTTGGAATTGATCCATAGATGAACATCGGAATGCTGCTCGAGTTTGCCTGCACGAGAAGCACAGCCCATGCCCAGGTTTTTTATTGCTCCGCCAAATCCAGTCTGAATATGCCCTGTGAAATGGCTCAAACAGACCAAGGCATTCGAACTCATAAAGGCACTGGCAACCTTGGCTGACTTGACCCGCTTGAGATTAACCTGGATTTCCCCGTCATCTCTGCCTGTAAGGCCATCAGCAATGATAGCTGGAATGCCCAGGATCTCCGGCTTAAAGCCATGCTCTTCTGCAAGAAGAAGATGATCTACGGAATTGGATCTGCTTCCGACATAAAGTGTATTCGAATCCGTTATAAATACCCGAGAGGTAATTTTTTTAATCTGTCTGATAATATTTATAATCCACTGAGGCTTGATATACCCGGTATTTCTTTTTTCTCCAAAATGGATTTTTATTGCCACAAAAGAATCACTCTCTATTTGTTCATGCAGCGCGGTCTTGAGGAAAACTCTTTCGGCTTTTTGAGCCAGGACTTCATTCCCGTCTTCTCTTTTTGCCGGAATTAAATAAACCTTACTCGACATTTTTAGTAATCCGCCTATTCCTTTAAAATCGCCTTTGCGGCTTGAATACCTGAGCCCTCTTTAAAAGTATAACCCAGGGAAGAAAGAGTCCTTTCCAGGGCATCAAGGGCAAAAAACACCTGGGATACTGACAAATTTCCCATATGACCCATTCGGAATACTTTCCCTGTGGTCTCACCTAATCCCCCCGCCACAACAATTCCGTTCTCATAAAAAATACGCCGGAATTCTTTATCTTCAACTCCCTCAGGATAATTAATCACAGAAAGAGTATCCGCTAAAAATGGCTCCTGAGTAAAAAAGGAAAATCCTAAGGCAGTCAGAGCTGCTCTTATAGCCTCTGCAACACGAGCGTGCCGAGAGAATCTTTGCTCTATTCCTTCCTCAAGGATTATCTTTGTGCTTTCATAAAAGGCCCTGATTTCATTAACACAAGGAGTTGAGAAATATTTTGATGGGTCCTTCATAACAGGAAGCCAGTTCAGAAGGTCTGAATAGTAAGCTGGAATTTCTTCCAAACTCTTTCTCTTCTTTATGACTTTCTCTGAAACGGCTAAAATCGCCAAACCAGGAGGGGCTCCAAAACATTTCTGGGCTGCGGTCAAGATCACATCAACTCCCCATTCATCCATCCTTTCTTCTATCCCTCCTGTGGCACAAACACCATCAATGATATAAAGAATATCCTGGTCTTTTAGTACTTCCGCATAATCTTTAACAGGGGCGCAGGCACCTGTACATGTATCCACATGGGTTGAAACCACTGCTTTATACTTTTTTTCCGTAAGTTTCTTATCCAATTCTTCAGGCAGAACCGCCCTCCCCCATTCACTCTCGATAAGGTCACAATCAAGGTTAAAACTCTGGGCAATTTGGGCCATCCTCTGCCCAAAAAATCCCTGAGAGAGAACAAGGAACCTTTCTCCTTTCTTTATAGTATTTAAAAGTGCCATTTCCATAGCTAAAGTCCCAGCCCCTGCAACAATAAATGGTTCGCCTTTCTCACAAAAGACAATCTTCTTTAGATTGGCCAGCGCTTTCTGTAGTTCTTCCACCAGCTCAGAGCTTACATGGGAAACTGTGGGAAGAGAAAGGCTGTTTATGATCCGAGGATGAACAGGACTCGGACCGGGAATCATGAGTAATTTTTCTCTGAACATTTTGTCTCCTTGACCTCAAAATCTCTCCTAATTCTATCGATAATCCCTAATAAATCAAGTCAATTTATTTGGCTCTCTTCCATTATTTGCAGGTAAAACATGTATTGATAGATCAAAAGAAAGTATTCGGGGATAGATGAAGCGACCTTGAAGATTTAGCCTTCCTGAATCGTTCTTCAAGGAAATCCGACAGAGTCGGGCGGCGAGTATGTTTGAACTCAGGCTTTCATGGAAAAATTCCTAAAAACCTCTCTAAAACTTTCTATTTTATCTCCTCATCTGAGGGAACAGCTACTATCTTGAAGTTCTCTCCCTCATAATTGACGATTATGTTCGCAGCAACTGAAAGGTATTTTGTTATCCCGGGCTTCCTGGAGAGAAGGCGGAAATAATCATCTGAATTAAAGCGGATCTCTTTTACAGGGCTTCCTTCTTTATAAACACTGTCAACCCAGTATCCATCCTTCAGGTAGAAAGTCTTTTCTTCCTTGTATCTTATTCTCTGGGAAACAACTTGAGGAGCCTGAATTACCTCTTTTAACATCTGTGATGCTCGGGCTATTTTAACGGCGCCCGCACCTGTTACCTTTCGATCAGCAAGGGCTTTTTCAGCCTCAGGTGCCGCTGCATCAATCGCACGTCTCTCTTTCTCCGTAACAAGAAAAGACGTATACGGGGTTACGATTCCATATTTTAATCCGAGTTTTTTCACTTCATCAACAAGCTCCTTGTTTGCACCATAAAGACGGATCTCTTCAATAAGATAGCCAATCCTTCTTGTGGCCCAGAGACGCGGTAGAAAATTGTACGATTTTTCCTTAATCAGTTCTTGCTTCTTGAGAATAAACTTCTCTTCTTTCTTTCTCACTTTTCCCGAAAGCGCTATTGTTGCCGGGCCTTTGCCGTCATATTTCCCGATCAGAATAAGCTGCGAACCTTTGAACAGATCAGGCATAACTCTCGGATAAACATTTTTGACTCTAATTCCTTCAAAATCAATAACTAAATCAGAAAGAAGAGGAGAGGATATCTTTTCATAATAGCTTGATATGGCAATCTCCAGATCCTCGTTTTCATCAACATAAACTGAAGTCCCTCTGTTATCAGAAGAAATTCTGTCTAAAAGCTCTGTGTTGACATCATATCCAACACCAAAGACAAATATGCGGCATTTAAGCTCGTTTGTTTTACTGATGTTTTTCAATATCTCTGCGGTTCGCGTTATTCCCACTGTAGGCAGTCCATCAGTGAGAAAAAGAATGTAGTTGGGTCTTTCTCCGCGCTCTACCATCTTTAGTGCCTGAAGCAGCGCATCATTGATGTTTGTACCTCCAGAATCTTCAATTTTTTCCACAAATTGAAGAGCTTTTTCTTTGTTCCCGGGATTGGCAGCGATTATCTCTGAAGAAAACAAGTTTACTCCATCATCAAAATCTACAAGGGAGAACCTGTCTCTTTTATCCAAATGATTGATGACAAAACGCACAGCTTCTTTAGCCTGCTTGATTTTTTTCCCGCTCATGCTTCCAGAGCTATCTATAATAAAAATAAGATTTTTATTAAGGACTTTTTCCTTTCTACTCACATAGGAAGGTGAAGCAAGGAACATGAAATAATTATCTTCTGGTCCCTCCCAGTTCATGAAGGAAAGTCCGATATTTTCCCGAGAAAGAGAATAATAAAGGATAAAATCCTTTTCTGGTTTAATGTTTTTTCCTTCAAAGCTAGCTCTGGCCTGGTTTTTTCCCTCTTTCCTGATAGAAACCTTATGGGAAGGTGAATAAATATTGGAAAGAGGAATTTTCGAGTCAATTTTTACAGAGACTGTGACATCTTTAATGGGATGAAGAGAAAATCTCTCTGTATTTAGCGGATAGACATAACGAACAAGATTTCTCTCTGCCTTCAGGACCTCACTGTAGGAAAGCTTGATCCTTTTCTCACCTCGAGCAGGAATAGGATAAATCCGGGCCCTGAACATGTTACGTCCTACATATTCGAGCAGAGCCGGATCTTTTAGTCTGCGAACAATATCTTCATATATCCGGCGCGCCTGATCTCGATCCAGGATTTCCCCCTCTATCTTTTTGTCTCCTATATACATGGAAAACTCATAAATCGCAGCTTCCTCAGGGAGAGGGAAAATAAAAATCCCTTCAATATCTCTGGGATGATTGTTGATGAATACCTGATCAATTGAAGTCCTTGCGACTTGGTTTATGATTTCAACACTAACCCGGTGGTATTTCACGGTCAAAGGGGGAATCCTCTCTCCTGGCCTGGGCCTGGGAATAATAAACCCATCAGCCAAAAGGTTCTCCGCAAAAAAACTAAAAAGAAGAATAAAAATGGCCACAACATATGTTTTAAATAAATTATGGTTTCTCATTGTATATCTCCTTAGTGGATCTTTCCTTCGCCTTATAAATTAAAACTCTTTTTCCTGTGATAAAGTTCCAATAATTCCTTTCTCTCCACCTCTCTTTTTTAATCCATCCATAAGAATCGTATTTCTCCAGGCCTTTATCCGTCAGGGCTCAACTTACAGAACAATTTCCCCTTTAAATAACAACCGTTCTATCCTTTTTTTAAGTGCTTTGACAGAACTAAACACTTCAGCATTTGTCTTTGTAAATATTTCCTGATTTTTATTCAAAATGAAAACATGAGGTATACCTGCCTCGTTGGCTGCTTTTATATCAAAATGGGAATCTCCTACAACACAACATTCCTCCTTATGCAGTCCTAGTTTTTTCAAAGCCGCTAATAGAGGAGCACCAGAAGGCTTCCAAAGGCCGCTCTCGCGGGAGATAACGCAATCAAATTCCAGGCTGAACTTCTCCAGGAGATAAGAGACATTATTGCGCGAGTTGTTCGTCACCAGAGCTATCTTTGCGCCTTTTTTACTCAATAAATTGAGAAAACTGCGCATGCCAAACTTCATCTTAGCTTTCCGGGTAGCTGCATATTCATATTTTTCCAGCACTTTCCACTTTTTTGATTTTTCCGGCTCTTCCAGGCTGTTTAAATAAACAAGTATGGGCTCTCCCTGAGTCTCCAAGTCTGTTTTTATTTGAATCCAGTCATAGGGCACATCAACAACCGTTCCATCCATGTCAAAGATAACACCCTTCAGTTTCATTCGAACTCGCCCTTTATAATTTTTTTTATTCTATCTTATTGCACAAATTAGGTCTATTAAAAAGGAAGAGATTGTTTCGCCTGTTGCGAGCTCAGCACGGCAATATTCTTAGCTTCCCACAAAAACAATACATATTTGTGAGGCTATCGCACCTCGTTCGCAAAAACATTTTATTCTATTTCTTTCCTAACCCGGGTTTGATGAATCAAATCCCTACAAAAAAGAACTGGGTTGATGGGTCAAATCCCTTCAGGTGAACCAATGCCTTACTGGTTCAGAAAAAATAGCCCATACATTTATTTCTCATTTTTTATTGCTTCTTGATTTTTGATTTGTTATAATCCGCCACTGAAAATATAGATTTAAATCCTAATGTTTTTGGGAGGTATTTCAATGGGAAAATTTTTAGCCATCTTAGGGGGCTTAATTGCCATGGCCGGAGGCGTTATTTTAGTAGTTTATGTATGGTGGCAAGAATTCTATGAGCTCGTTTTTGGCTGCATCCCCCCTTTTCTCTTCTTTGGCGGTCTCATTGCACTTATTGCTGGAATCAGCGGCATTAAAGATGCAAAAAGAACTAAAAAACTAGAAGAAGAAACAGAAGAAGAAGAAAAACTAGAAGAAGAAAAACCAAAAGAAGAAGAAAAACTAGAAGAAGAAAAACCAAAAGAAGAAGAAAAACTAGAAGAAGAAGAAAAAGAAGAAGAAGAAGAACCAAAAGAGTAATTCTTAAAAACTAAGCCTTCTACTGTTCGACTGA
>Ga0209991_10001054_pt1 | contig 12436 bp, 12 predicted proteins | sample ChitaG_FD_183167 | JGI IMG/M metagenome (GOLD analysis project Ga0209991, IMG submission 183167) | Deep subsurface microbial communities from South Pacific Ocean to uncover new lineages of life (NeLLi) - Chile_00310 metaG (SPAdes)... | ecosystem: Environmental > Aquatic > Marine > Oceanic >...
TGGGATGTAAAATCAGCTGAAAGTGAACAAAAGTAGCCGAGGGGAGTGATAGTCTTCAAAAAGCAACTGTTAAAAGGCGCTGGCGATAATCAATGGTCGTTAATTACCATCCGGCAGAAGGGATTTTTAGACAGTCTGAAAGTAATCTATGAAAGGGGAGACAAATGGCAAATCAAGACGCTGTTCGACTGGATATTGAAGATAGTATTGCCACAGTGCTGCTGAATCGACCGGAGGCATTGAATGCTTTTAACCAGGAGGTCTTTTTAGGGCTTCAAAAAACGGCACAGGCTATCAAGGAAAACCCTGAGGTCAGGGTTATTATCTTGACCGGTGCCGGTGATAAGGCATTCAGCGCCGGACTGGACTTGAAGATGGTGGCCTCCGGGAGCGGTCCCACGGAAATTGTTCCCAGTTACCGGCAGGGCTATGATTCCCTGTACAACTTGAAGATGATATTTACCATGTACGAAGAGCTGGCCGCACCGGTTATCGCTGCCATAAACGGGTACTGTTTAGGAGCAGCCTTTGAACTCATTCTTTGCTGCGATATGCGCCTGGCTTGTGATACTGCCGTGTTCGGGCTTCCTGAGATTCAGTTGGGGGTTATCCCTGACCTGGGAAGCACGCAGCGGTTACCCCGGATAGTGGGAACTGGCATTGCTAAGGAACTGATTCTTACCGGACGGAGAATCGACGCTGCCGAAGCGCTCAGGGTTAGGCTGGTAGATCATGTATATCCCAAAGACCAGCTAATGGTTGAAGCCAAGAAGCTGGCCGAAGAAATAGCCAAAATCAATCCTCGCCTTATTCAGGGTGCCAAAAGAGCGACTACTCTTGCTCTGTCGACCCCACTCGATATAGGGCTTCGCATGGAGACCGACATATGTCTTGGCTCAGGCAGTGGTGCCGAAATGGGTGAAGCCGCCCAACAGTTTACCAAGAAAGAGGCTGACCCGCCCACATAACATCTGATTGCCTGCCGCCTCAGCCAGACGGTCAGCAGTACTGTGCATCGTTAAGAATGGTCGTTGATTGCCCTCCACCAAAAAGAGGTTTTTAGACAGCGTGCATCCCATATTCAGCGAAGTTGTCCTCAGAATTAGCCAGTAGTATAGATTTAGTTAAGGCAAAGGAGCGGATAAGGTTGCCGGAAACTTTGCATAGATGTGCGTGCTCTCCTTGCAAGCAGAGCGGTTGATTCAGTCATGGCTAATCGCTATACTAAGGTAAACACTGATGAGTTATACCCTCACTGTCGAGAGTCTTGACAGCGTTACTTCTTCCTGGGACAAGTTGCGTCACTGTTTAAAGTGGGGCTCCATTTTCGTTTTACCTGCCTGGCTGAAGGTCTGGTGGGAAGCATTTGGCAGGGGGGCTGAATTGTATGTACGAACGCTGCGGCAGGGTGAGAAAATCATCGGCTTTGCCCCACTTCTAGTGAATAAGGAAACGGCTTCTTTTATCGGGAGCGCCGACGTCTGCGACTATTTGGATTTCGTTATTACCCCGGGAAGAGAGAGGGATTTCTTCAAGGTACTGCTTGATGATTTGAGAGAGAGGGGTATAAAGAAGCTGGACCTGAGACCTTTGCGGCCCGATTCTACCGTGCTCACTCAACTCGTAAGTATCGCCCAGAACCGAGGGTATGAGGTTCTCTGCCACCCTGAGGATGTTTCTCTGGAACTAGATTTACCTACTACCTGGAATGAATACCTGGCAATATTGAAGAAAAAGCAGCGCCACGAAGTTAGGCGGAAGTTAAGGCGGTTATGGGAGGCTGGCAATGTAGAACATCGCTGTGTTGAGGTCGGTCGGGAGGTTGAAGATTATCTGGATATTTTTTTGAAGCTCTTTTCATTGAGCAAGGATGAGAAAGCCAGCTTCATGAATCACAAGAGAGAATCGTTTTTCAGGTCACTGGCTAAGGCCATGGCTGAGATTGGGCTATTGAGGTTAGGTATTCTACAGCTGGACAAGGTACCGGCGGCGATGACTATAGGTTTTGACTACGATGGCTCGCACTACCTCTATAATAGTGCCTATGACCCTCAATTCAACTATTTAAGCGTGGGACTGCTTTGTAAAGTCCTTTGCCTCAAGGAGAGCATCGAGAAGGGCAGAAAGAAATGGAACTTTTTGAAAGGTGGAGAACCGTACAAATATCAACTCGGCGGCCAGGAAGTACTCCTCTACAGCTGCCAGATAACTATCACCTAACAACAATAAAGAAGAGCACACTCTGATGTCGGTTAGTCAACTGAGAGTAGCTATGCTCAGTGCCCATAGCTGCCCTGTGGGAAAACTAGGGACAAAAGACACCGGTGGTATGAGTGTCTACATCCGGGAGCTTGCTCGCGAATTGGGCAAGCAGGGACATTTAGTGGATGTCTATACTCGTGTTCATGACCCCAAAGACCGCCAAACCTATGAACTCGGTCAGAATGCACGGCTTATTCACCTCAGGGCAGGGGAAGACGAGGAGATACATAAGTTGGCCGTGTATTCCCATCTTCCTGACTTTGTCTGCAACCTGGAGCGTTTCAGGAAGCATAACAACCTCCAGTACGATTTAATATTTAGCCATTACTGGCTTTCTGCGCTGGCAGGGGCATATTTACAGCAATGGTGGCATGTTCCTCATATCACTATGTTCCATACATTAGGTGCAGTTAAGAATGCAATTAAGGAAGGAGCTTATTTGGCACTTGGCGAGGCTGAGCCCGAACTTCGTATTGAGACAGAAAGGGGCTTGGTTCAAAAGTGCCATCACATTATCGCTCCAACAGAGAGGGAAAAGGAAGAGCTTATTCGGCACTATGGCGCATCGTCGGAGAAAATCAGTGTGGTGCCCTGTGGGGTAAATCTGGAGCAGTTCAAAGCCTTAGACAAAACACAGGCCAGGCAGTATCTGAGCTTTGGTAACGATAAGATTATTCTGTTTGTGGGCAGAATTGACCCCTTAAAGGGTATAGATAAATTGATAAAGGCTTTACCCTATCTACGGAATATTCAAGGATTAAGGCTGGTGGTAATCGGTGGTGGTGAACATAGCCAGCGTGAAATAGAACAACTACGGAAACTAGCCTGTGACCTCAAAATACAGAATTCAGTTAATTTTCTGGGTTTGGTAAAGCATGCGCAGCTACCTTATTTTTACAGCGCGGCTGACGCTTGTGTGGTTCCTTCTTATTACGAAAGCTTTGGGTTAGTAACTCTGGAATCCCTGGCTTGCGGCACACCGGTAGTGGCTACTGATGTAGGTAACCATAAAAACGTTATTCGACAGGGAGAGACAGGGTATGTGGTAATAGACAATACTCCCCGTCACCTTGCTGATAAAATAGCCTTGCTTCTTTCCCGGCCAAGCACAGATACAAAGTCTGCCCAGTTAATTCGGGCAACTGTAAGCAAATTTAGCTGGTCGAATGTTGCTGAAGCGATTGTCAGGGATTGCCAACTGGTATTGGCTAACTACCTTGCCCCTGTGTCCTAATTTATGACCTTTTCATACCAAAAAGTGTTGGCCTGAACCTCAAAACCAAGGGATTGGTAAAGAGCACAAGCTGCTTTGTTCTCGCTGTCCACGGTCAACTCGGCAACCTGCAAACCTTTGCTTTTCAGGTGGGCTAACCCAGCCAGCACTAATTTTTTACCTGTTCCCTTACCTCTGTAATCTGGGCCAACTCCGAGCATAAGGATTCGCCCCTTTCTTATACTGGGAACTCCTTCCTCACAGCTTATTCCGGTCCAGCAATAGCCGATGGCCTTATCTCCCTCGTAGATTAGAACTATGTCCTCCAGGGAACAGGTATTTAAATTAGTACGAAAGGCTATTTCCTCTACAGTATTGGGGTTGTATCCCCAGGTGCCAGCAAAGGCACGATTCTGAAGCTGAGTGAGCTTGCCTTCTTCACCGTGCTGTAGATAGCGGCAGCTTAGAGCCACTCGGTCCATATCTAATTCGCCAACATCAGCAATGTCTAATCCCAATTCAAGAAACCGTCGGATAAGGCTGAAGCCCAGCCTGGATAGCACCCTTATCGCAATCACGTTATCCTCCCTTATATTTACATGGGCTACTTTGGCTCCTAATTCTTTGGCACGGTTTGTAGCATAACTGAGGAGTTTTGTCGCCAGCCCCCTTCTACGATGCTCAGGGTGTACCCAGCAGTCGAGAACCACCCGCCCAATGGTCAGCTCCGGTTTAACATCCATATAGCCGACGAGATCCTCACTCCACAGGATAAACAGGTCTTGCTCAGGGGAATAGTTTGGCTGCTCTAATCGTTCAGCAACGAACTGCGGTGAAACACAACGTCCGGTCGGCTCCAGTTTTTCAGCTTCAGCATACAGTAAGACGTACTTATTGAAATCCGCCGGTTGATAATTTCTAATATTATGGAGGGAATTGCTCATTGCCTTTGTTGGCATTCCCAATCTCAATTGTATCAGCTTGAGGAATCTTATACAATTACTGCCATGTGTCACGATTCCAGGAGGCTCAAGTATAATGACTAAGCCAGTTCATGTCATGGTGGTTACACCTCATCCCGACGATGCCGAATTTGGTGTTGCCGGGACTGTGGCTCGTTGGACAAGTGAAGGAAAGGATGTTATCTACGTGGTATGCACCAATGGCGATAAGGGCACCAGCGACCCCAATATGAAGCCGGATGAACTAGTCAGAATCAGAGAGCAGGAACAGCTAGCGGCAGCCAAGCTATTAGGGGTGAGGGGGGTCATCTTCCTGCGCCATCCAGACCAGACCTTGGAAGATACACCTGAATTCAGAAAGGAGATTGTACGCCTGATAAGGATGTACAAACCAGAGACGGTGGTAACTGCTGACCTATACCGGCGCCGTATTTGGCATCGCGACCACCGAATCACCAGCCAGGTTACACTTGATGCTGTTTTCCCCTACGCCAGGGATTTTCTTTCATATCCTGATTTACTGGAGGAAGGGCTTCAGCCTCATAAAGTTAAAGAGGTATTACTCTGGGGTGCTGAGGAGCCTAATTACTGCACTAATATTACCAATACCTTTGACACTAAAATTGCCGCCCTGCTCTGCCATAAGAGCCAGATAAGCAACATCCCCTCCACGGGATGGGAAGAATGGCTAAGGGAGCGACATACAATGCTCGCCCAAGGGGAAGATTACGAACTAGCTGAAGCTTTCTACCGGGTAGAGCTACTGTGATAATCAACTTCTTAATTTTCGTAGGGGCGATGCTCTAGCCTCGCCCTGCGGGTCTAAAGACCCGCAGCTACGTTGAAAGCCAGAGCACATCGCCGCACAGGTGGGGATCATGAGGTCGAGCGGCAAAGACGGCAAACTCGTCTTTCTCCCTCTTTAACACGGTGGAATCCCCATGGCCAGGGTATATCTGAGTATCGTCCGGCAATACAAAGATTTTCCCGGTTACAGACTTGATTATCTGCTTAAAATCATCTGGAGAGCTTGTCTTACCCGGTCCTCCAGGGAAAATGGTATCTCCCGATATCAGGTATCGACCGGTCCTGAAGCATAAACTACCTGGGGTGTGCCCTGGTGTATGAAGCACCGTAAACTTAAGCCTTCCCAACCAAACCGTGTCACCATCACTCAATAATATCTCTGGTGGCGATGTCAGGTTCCCTGTGTCTGAACCGTGGGCAGCCAGAGGAACTTTCAGCTCAGCTCGTAATTGGGCAAGGGCACCGATATGGTCCATGTGGTTATGAGTCAACAATATGTATTTGGGCGTGGTGTTTTTCAATTTATCTATGATGATGTTCGCCTCTGCGGGAGCATCTATTAGCGCACTATCTCGCGTTTCTCGACAGGTTACAATATAGGCGTTAGTCCCGAAGGGACCCAGCTCAAGCTTTTCGATCTGGATAGCATCGTCTTCGGCTACGATTGTCATAGTTCACCATTCCCTGGTTTGGCTATATATTGTCAATTATACCATGAGGTGAGAAGGATTGAGCATCAGGAGGCAGTAAAGTTTTATTGACGGGGAGTAGAAAGCAAAGTAAAATTCCTGGTAATGTACAACAAGGCTGTGCTCGATAATGGCTTGAGAGTTATCACCAGTACTATGCCCCACAGCCGCTCAGTATGCCTTGCCATCCTCGTAGGTGCTGGCTCCTGCTACGAAAATAAAGAAGAGGCGGGCATCTCCCACTTCGCCGAGCATTTATTCTTCAAAGGCACACAGCGGCGACCAACGTCTAAGGAGATAACTCAAGATATTGAAGGCGTTGGTGGCATAATCAATGGTGGCACAGACAAGGAAGTAACTATCTTCTGGTGTAAGGTTGCTAAGCCTCACTTTCCCATCGCCCTTGACGTGCTATCTGACCTCTTGCTCAATTCTCGCTTTGATAACAAAGAAATAGAGCAAGAGCGTCGGATTATCAGCGAGGAAATCAATATGAACATGGACCTCCCCCAGCAGAGGGTAAACATGCTCATAGATGAGCTGTTATGGCCAGAACAACCTCTGGGGCGCGAGGTCATTGGATACAAGGAAACTGTATCTTCGCTAACAAGGGAGCAACTATTAAACTATGTTGCTCGCAGATATATGCCCAATAACACCGTGCTTAGCATTGCTGGCAACATACAGCATGAAGAGGCAATGGCTCAAATCGAGCCCCTGTTTAATAAATGGGCTGCCGGGGAGCTAATGACTGGCTATATAACTAATGACAAGCAAACGGAAGCCAGGTTGCGTATTGAGCCCAAAGATATCGAGCAAGCGCACCTTTGCCTCGCTGTTCACGGCTTTTCTCGCTCCCACCCGCAACGTTTTACCCTTGACTTGCTTAATACAGTGCTTGGCGGTGGCATGAGCAGCCGCCTATTTACGGAGATACGAGAACATAGGGGGCTAGCCTATGATATTCACAGTTATACCGAGCACTTCCTCAAGTCGGGGTCATTTGCTATTTATGCCGGCGTTGACCCCGAGAAAATAGAAACTGCTGTGGCAGCCATCCTCGAAGAGATATCTCAGATTAAACAAGGAATTACCGCCAGTGAGCTTACCAGGGCTAAAGAATTGTCAAAAGGAAGATTATATTTGCGGTTTGAGGATAGCCAAAATGTAGCGTTATGGTACGGTGGTCAGGAAATATTAACGCAGCAAATCCTGGACATAGACGATGTTATTTCTATTGTGGATGCCATTACCATAGATGAGCTAAAAGAGGTGGCCGAGGAGATTATAACCGATAGTGGGCTTAATTTAGCTGTAATAGGACCGATTAAGGAAGAAGAGTCTTATCGTGATAGTCTTATCAAGGAAAAGCCTTTAAAACAATTGCTTAAGATCTAATATTATACAGAAAGAACCGCCATGAGGCGGTTCTTTCTGCTTCTGGTGAATTTAGTTGAATTCCAGCCACAGAGGCTACATCATGCCCTCGTATCCTCCTCCTCCTGGCATCGCCGGCATCTTCTCTTTCTCAGGAATGTCGGTTACCAAGCACTCCGTAGTCAGAATCATAGTGGCAATGCTCGCACCATTCTGGAGAGCGCTCCTGGTGACTTTGAGAGGGTCTACAATGCCTCTTTCTACCATATTTACATTTAGTTCATCTTTGAGGGCGTCGTAGCCAATGCCCGGTTTGCTCCCCTTTATGGCATTTATCACCACTGAGCCCTCCCGGCCACTATTTTCAGCGATGCACCTCAGAGGCTCCTCCAGAGCTCGTTGCAAGAGAGCCAAACCAGTAGCCTCATCGCCCTTGAACTTGAGCTTTTTCAAGGCCGGCAAGGCATTAAGGAGGGCAACACCACCACCAGGCAGGATACCTTCTTCCACAGCAGCTCGAGTAGCTGACAAGGCATCCTCTACACGGTGTTTTTTCTCTTTAAGCTCTGTTTCCGTAGCTCCACCTACCTTAATCACTGCCACGCCGCCTGCTAATTTAGCCAGTCTTTCCTGTAATTTCTCCTTATCATAATCTGAGGTGCTTATATCAATCTCGGACCTGATTTGTTTGATTCGAGCTTCAATATCTTTGGTCTCGCCCTTGCCTTCAACAATGGTGGTATTATCTTTATCAGTAATCACCCTTCTGGCTCGCCCTAAATCCTCCACGGTCACCGAATCTAATTTCCTGCCAACTTCTTCAGATATAACAGTGCCTCCGGTAAGAATGGCTATATCCTGAAGCATGGCTTTTCTCCTGTCGCCAAAGCCGGGTGCTTTAACCGCCAGGGGAGATAAAGTGCCCCTCAGCTTATTAACAACCAGCGTAGCCAGGGATTCACCTTCGACATCTTCAGCGATAATGACCAGATTCTTGGATATTTGAACAATCTTTTCCAGAGCCGGCAATATTTCGTTTATGGCGGAGATCTTCTTATCAGTGATGAGGATGCAGGGGTCTTCTAGCTCTGCCCTCATTTGTTCGGCGTTGGTGATGAAATAAGGGCTGATATAACCGCGGTCGAATTTCATCCCCTCGACGTATTCAGTCTCGAATTTCAGCCCTTTGCCTTCTTCGACAGTGATAACGCCGTCTTTGCCTACCTTTTCCATAACGTCAGCAATCAAGTTGCCAATTTCCGGGTCAATAGCTGATATAGCGGCTACCTGAGCTACCTGCTCTTTACCAGCCACCGGTATAGACATTTTCTTGAGCTCATTAACTAGAGCCTCTATCCCTTTATCAATCCCACGCTTTATAGCCATGGAATCAGCTCCAGCAGCGATGTTCTTGAAGCCCTCACTAATAATAGCCTGGGCTACAATAGTGGATGTACTGGTGCCATCGCCACATTGGTCGTTAGTTTTAGTGGCTGCTTGCTTTACTAGCTGCACCCCCATATTCTCAAAGGGATCGGGTAACTCTATTTCTTTGGCTATAGAAACGCCGTCGTTGAGAACCGAAGGAGCGCCCCATTTCTTATCCAGTGCTACAGGCCGCCCGCGTGGTCCCAGAGTCACCCTGATAGCATCAGTCAGGGTATCTACGCCGCTCTTTAATGATTTCCTTGCTTCCTCGCCGAAAATAATTTGTTTTGCCATTCGCTTACCTCCTTTTCTTAACTCCTCTTGGCCAGAAGATCGCCCTCACGCATGATAACCACCTCTTCGTCATCTAGCTTAAACTCGGTGCCAGCGTATTTGGAATAAATAACCTTGTCTCCCTTCTTCACCTCCATGGCAATACGTTTGCCATCTTCAGTCAACCTGCCTGGCCCGACAGCAATAATTTTCCCCTCCTGGGGCTTCTCTTTGGCTGTATCTGGTAAAACTATCCCTCCTTTGCTTACTTCTTCCTTGGCTGTGGGTTTTATCACTACCCTATCTCCCAAAGGTTCAATTTTAGCCATGTTCCCTCCTTTCCTAGATTTACTTTAGCACTCTGCCCTTGAGATTGCTAAATTTGTATTATATCAGGAAACCCCAAAAATGCAAGGGTTTTTTCTAAAATTTGGCCAATTTTTCTTGAATTATTACACTAAACCGTGTATAATTTTTGAGAGATGGAGAGAAGAAAAAAGAAAAAAAGACAATGGAGTAAAGAAGAGGTCAAGGCACTGAGGCAACATCTGAACTTAACTCAAGTGAAGCTAGCCGAGGAATTAGGCACGCGGCAGCAAACGATCAGTGAATGGGAAAAGGGGATGTATCGACCTCGCGGGGCATCGGCTACCTTGCTCAGCATAGTTGCTGAGCGTAGTGGTTTTACTTACAAAGCTGGAAAGAAGCATGATGAATCAAATTAAGGTCGGCTGCTGCAGTTTTTCCAAGGGCAAGAGGAAATATTGTGAGCAAGGCTCTAAGGTTTAAACAATTGATATAAAGCGACAGGTAATTTTTTTACGCCATGATTACACGTAATCGGATAAAATTCTCGGAAAAGCAAGCAGTTCTAATATGGCAACAAGTGGTGGGGAAGGAGCTGACCTCCTCGGAAGACGGGCTAGTCAGTGTAATCTATCCTGGAAGGACTAATGGTGATAACGGCCCCGATTTTCGGGATGCAGTTATTGTAAATAAATCTCATTTGACGAAGGGGGATGTAGAGGTTCACGTTAAATCCAGCGATTGGTATAGCCATGAGCATCATACTGATGCTGAATATAATAATGTCATCCTTCATGTTGTGATGTGGCATGATTGTAATTCAGTTACTTTACTACAAAGCGGCGAGCCAGTTCCCGTGCTATGTCTGGCGAAGGCATTGCGGCACCAAGCTTATTTGCTGCCTTACCTGCTCCCTTGCTTCCAGACACTGGATCACATGGACAGGCAAGCTTTAAGAAAGTTATTGAACACTGCCGGTGAAGAAAGGTTTAAGCAGAAGGCGATGCATTTTCAAGCCGAGTTGAAACAAGAAGAGGCGGGGCAGGTGCTTTTCCGGGGCATTATGAAGGCTCTGGGTTATGCTAAAAACACAAAGCCCTTTGAAGACCTTGCTGACAGAATGCCCCTCAATTCCATCGAATCCAGAGAGGGCGTGGCCACGAAGCAAGCCTTGTTGTTAGGCACAGCCGGGCTATTACCTTCTCAAAGATGGCAAGGAAAATTTGCCAGGGAAAAAGAAGTCCAGGAACTGGAGCAAATATGGCAGTCAGTGGGTAAAAAAGTTAAAGCCATGAATGAAGGTGACTGGAACCTCTCACACATATACCCCAACAATTCTCCAGTACGACGCATTGTCGCCCAGAGCTACCTTCTTGAGCGTTACTGCCAAGGAAAACTATTAGCAGGGATATTGCAGCTAGTGAAGGAAACACCTCTGCCCAAGGGGCACCATGTGCTGGAGAACAGTTTGACCGTTGCTGGCGATGGCTACTGGCGGGACCATTTCGATTTTGATGCCAGAAGTAAAACAAAGATATCGGCTCTTTTGGGAAATAGCAAGGCAGGTGAAATTGCAGTAAATGTGATATTGCCTTTTGCTTTCTCCTGGGGAGAATTAGCTAATGAGGCGCAGCTAACAGAGAACGCTATAGAGCTTTATCGTAATTATCCCAAATTGGCTGAGAATTGCATAACACAGCATATGAAGAAGCAGCTTGGCTTCGAAGAACCCTTTGATTTGGCTGCCTGTCATCAGCAAGGGCTCATTCATGTCTTCAGGAACTACTGCCGAGAGGGCAGATGCCCACAGTGCCCGCTGGCTAGTTGAGGAATACTGAGGCGTAAGCTCAAAAATCGTCGACCCAGCCAGCAACCCCCGAACCTGCGTTCACGCAGGTGAGGTCAAAGTCCTTATTGGAAACCAGGCCGGACCCAGGAATATCGTTAAGGTCGTCCATGGATTTCTGTCCCTCGCGTATTGCCTCCTCGATTGCCGTTTTAAGAATCATGACCTCATCATGGAGGCGTTTTCCTTTCATCTCCAATTTCTTACTCCCTTGATTGGTTATCACCGTCAGTATCAAAATCTTAATAAAAGTTCTATAGCCTGTCTATGGCCCAAAAGTCCTACACTTGGGCATCAAGGCTTTCTTGCTATAGCCTAAAAGCCCCAGGGAGATGGAAATTCTCCCCAATCTATAAGTAAAACGATTTTAATTGAAAAAGCTAATGGCTAAATGGGCCTAGTACCAAAAAATTTCAAAACTGCGTTTTGATTATTTACCCCGAATTTGTTGGTAGGATTTCTGGGGCCCATAAGAAAGGTTAATAGATTAACCAAGGCCAAGGCTGGGCACTACATCTAGGTCATAACCGCTTATCCTGCCAGCCTGGAAATGATAATAGCCACAAGCAGCCACCATAGCAGCATTATCAGTACATAAGTGAGGAGGGGGAATAAGAACCGGGACTGGCGAGTTGGCAAGGAAATGCTGGGTTAATGTCTTATTGGCTGCCACTCCACCGCTCAGCAAAATTTGTTCCACCTTCAATTGCCTGGCGGCCTCAATTGTCTTGGCGACTAAAACATCGGCTACAGCTAACTGGAAGCTTGCTGCGACATCAGCAACTGAGACCCCTCCTTTATGAACAAGATGCCACAAGGCAGTTTTCAAGCCACTGAAGCTGAAATCATGGCTTCCCTTGAGCCAGGCTCGGGGGAGGGGCAAGCAAGGGATTCCAGAGCGAGCTGCCTGTTCAATAGCTGGACCCCCAGGGTAGCCCAAGTCCAAGATTCTAGCCGCTTTGTCAAAGGCTTCGCCAGCAGCATCATCCCGGGTTCGTCCCAATTTCTCAAACTGGCCATGTCCCTTCATCAATACTAAATCGCTATGCCCACCGGAGACAACGAGACAGAGGCAGGGGAATTTCACTTTACCCTTTTCACCAGGTGGGGAGGAAAAGTCCAGCCAATTAGCATAGATATGTGCCTCAAGATGGTTAACCCCGGTAATAGGTAATTTTTTGGCTAAGGCAATTGCCTTGGCCACGTTAACGCCGACCAACAGCGACCCTGCCAGCCCCGGGCCGAAAGTCACAGCAATACCATTGATATCCTG
>Ga0209991_10001055_pt1 | contig 12431 bp, 10 predicted proteins | sample ChitaG_FD_183167 | JGI IMG/M metagenome (GOLD analysis project Ga0209991, IMG submission 183167) | Deep subsurface microbial communities from South Pacific Ocean to uncover new lineages of life (NeLLi) - Chile_00310 metaG (SPAdes)... | ecosystem: Environmental > Aquatic > Marine > Oceanic >...
GAAAAACATAAAATATCGTACTTAAAATGGTATTGTTACTTAAAAAATGACCTTAATTAACAACAATTTAATAGTATTATGCCCATTGCGAACGACTGAAAGGAGTGTGGCAATCACACAATTTAGGAAGTGTCATTGCGAACGACTGAAAGGAGTGTGGCAATCACACAATAGGCGCTAATATCTTAGATTCTTCTGGTTATCTGTTGGCCCAAGTAAAGCCGGTGAGGAATGCTAGTCGCGCAGTGTCAGCCAAAATATCCGGATTGATGCGGTAGATTGTATCACCTGTTTGATGATAGGCAAGATGCGGGCCGTTCGAAGCAAAAGAAATACAGGCTGCTCCCTTTAAAAAGAAAGGTGCATAATCTGAGCTTCTTACGCCTACTCCTCTAAAAAATCTTGAGCGCCTCAGGATATTCACAAACTTGTCTGAATCTTCCAGTGCCTTTTTTAGTCCTTCGGGCTTTGAGCTGATGCCGTACCCAACTCCGTCGCCTTCGCCGACCATATCGAAGTTGAACATAGTGTCTACTTTATCAAACTGAGTTGGTACGTGATTTGCAAAGTAAGTTGATCCCTGGAGCCCCATCTCTTCACCACCAAAGAGAACAAAGACGGCTGATCTTTTGGGCTTTTTTTCAGTTTGGAAAATGCTTCGGCAATCTCCATCACAACTGCGCTTCCACTGGCATTATCATTTGCACCAGCGAAAAGAAATCCCATGTGTTCTCCGCAGTGGTCAAGGTGGCCGCCCACAACCAGGCATTCTTTCTTGAGCTGCCGGTCAGACCCTTCTACATAACCCACAACATTGTATCCGATACCATCAGGGAAATGTCTTGATTCTACGCGGAAGCTTATTTTTGCATGAAGAGGGAAAGAAAGAGGCTTTTTGTAGGTGAGAAGATCACTCCTCAGGTCTTTAGAATTCGTTCCTTTTTCTTTCAGAATTGTATCCGCGACTTTTTCACTAATAATGGCCGGGGTGAAATCTTTTATCCAGTCACCGTTGGGATTGGCAAGGGGCTCTGTGTAAATATAAAAAAGGCCTAATGCGCCTTTATTTTTTGCTGTTTGCATCCTGAAGCGGTGATGGTCGTGTTTCTGGTAGCGGTTATCCCTCCGGTCCGGGGTGCCTCGAAAACAGAGAATAAATTTTCCTTTAACATCCAGCCCGGCATAGTCATCGTAACCAAGCTCTGGAGCGCTTATTCCCCATCCGGCAAATACAAGTCCGGCTGAGCTGTCACCGCTGTCGCTAAAAAGAAGGGGCAGGAAGTCTTTGCCTGGCTCCAGCTTGATTTTTTTTAAAGCCGGTTCCTTTTGTTGTGTGGCTTCCTTTTGCTCTAAGAACAGGAACATCTCGGCTTTATCAATAATTGTATAAGGAGAGGGGTAAGCCTGGAGATATCCTTCTTTTTTGCTTAAAGGCTTAAGACCCCATTCCTTGAATTTATTAGCTGCCCATTTAGCAGCAGCCGTATAGCCTTCGTGGCCTGTATGGCGTCCGGCAAATTTAGGTAATGATAAAGTTTTGACATAGTTATAAGCGTCCATGGGGAGGATTGAGTCAAATCCTCTCTGGAGGTCTCTGTCCAGTTTTTCTGCGCTAAGGAAAAAAGAAAAGATTAGAAAGATTAAGATAACGGTCGGTGTAAATATAAGCTTTTTAAGATTCATCGATTCCTCCTTAAAAATTTCTCTGATTTTTATAACTATCTATTTTATTAAGATAGCTCTTTACTGAGATTACAGCCAGCCCGGCCAGGCCTATTATACCAATAAGGTTTGTAAAAGCCATCAAGCCATTGAACACGTCTCCGATTAGCCAGGCTTCTTCAACTTTCAGAACAGCTCCGATAAAAATAACAAGACAAAAGATCCAGCGGAACGGGCGCTTTATCCAGGGGCCCAGGAGATAGCTAAAAGAGATTTCTCCATAATAGGGAACTGCTATCAAGCTGGAATATCCAAAGAGAAATGAGCTTGCTGCCACTATTAAACCTCCCACAGGAAAGCCTCCAATCCGGGGAAATGCAGTGTTAAATGCTGCTGCAGCCATTCCTGTGCTTGTTCCTTCTGTCCAGACACCGGTGACCAGAACAGCCAGGGCTGTAAGTGTGCAAATGACAAGAGTATCAATGAATACATCCAGAGAAGCGATCAATCCCTGGCGCACAGGCTCGCTTGTTTGGGCTGAAGCATGGAAGACAGCTGCTGTTCCGGTTCCTGCTTCGTTGGAATAGGCTCCTCTGGAGAAACCGTAGCGGATGGCATTTCTTATGGTTATTCCTGCAATCCCTCCTACGATGGCAGATGGTTTGAATGCTCCTATAAAAATGAGAGAAAAAGCATGGGGAAGGCGGGAAGCAAAGAATATAATGATGAAAAAAGCGCCAAAGATATAAAAGAATACCATAATAGGGCTTACATATTCTGTCACTTTGGCTATGGATTTGATTCCTCCAATGATGACCAGCCATGTCAGCACAGCCAATCCAAGCCCGGAAATCCAGGGTTCGATTCCAATCTGCGTTTTTAAAACGTAGGCTACAGAGTTGGATTGAATAACGGTGGTCGAGAAGAGAGGCTTGCAGCCCATAAAGAATGCAAAAATGCCTGCCAGCCAGGGGAGGCCCAATCCATCTTTAATGTAATACATAGGACCACCAACCACTGCTCCTCCTGGCAGAATCCTTTTGAACTTTTGGCCAAGAACTGCTTCAGCCACCTTAGTTGCCATGCCGAAAAAGGCAGAGAGCCACATCCAGAAAACTGCCCCCGGTCCTCCCATAGCAATAGCTGTACAGACTCCTCCGATATTTCCGTTTCCTATGGTTGCTGCCAGAGAAGTCATTAAAGCCTGGAAGGGCGAGATGTCTCCTTTGCGTTCTTTTGCACTTTCGCCAAAATCTTTTTTTCCGAGAAGAAGTCGAAAAGAAAGCCCGAAGCGGCGTACCTGAATAAAGCGCATGCGGATGGTAAGAAACAGTCCTATACCCAGGAGTAAAATAGCCATATGTGGACCCCAGACTATATCGCCGAGGAGGTGAAGGGTGCTCTCGAAGATATCCATGATTCTTTTTTTTTATTTTAATTTTGCGTCTAAACTAATCCGGCAATCTTTTTCTTTTACTGCAAAAATATTATCTATTATTTCTTTAAGGCAGGCCCTGTTTTTTGGATTCTTGGGGATTTCTGTTATTCCGTAGCCAAGTGCTTCGTTTTTTTTCTTTATAATTTTTGGCCAGATCTGGTAGCGGAAAAGGTCCATACTTTGAGGATAGAGACGGCAGCAGCCGTTAAAAACTCCCGCATAGTAGTCAGCCAGTTGGCTGCCAAAGCTTTGAGGAAAATATTCAAAATTGAGACTATCTTTTATATGGGAATATTTCTGTGGAAAAACTTCGTAGTAAATTTCAGAAAAAGCTTCTTTCAGGCATCGTTCGACCGAGGGTTCTTCCCTGTTCAGGAAAAAAACGCACAGACTTTCATGAATTTTTCTCATTTCTTTCTCAGCTATGTCCAGCACATGAATCATATGAAGCTTTGTGATTTCTTTCATCTCCAGAGGCTCGGTTTTCTGCCTGTCATTAAAAGTTACAGTAAGCGTGATACGGCAACTCTGGCATTCGTTAAGAAGCTGGAGAATACGCCTGATGAATTCAACGAGTTTATCAAGAGAAAAGTTGCGGAGTGAATAATAAGGTTTGTTTTGTGGGATTTTTTCTGCTTTTTGGTGGTGCTTGAACAGAGACCATATATATGACCACTTCACTTCTTGTTGGGGTTTGATAAACAGGAAGTCTTTTTTGAGACGAAAAAATTTATCCCTGAGCTTAATCCAGTCCTGTGCTTCAAGAAGGATAGCTGACCGGCAGTAATAAGGATTTTTTGAGATAAATTTATCGGTCCTTTCTTTTTTGTATTTCCCTGACTCGTCGGAGAAGGTAAAAAAGATCGGCATAGGCGATTAAATTTCCTTTAAGTCTTTTTTTTCTTTTTTCTTAATATTTCTTTTTTTACATTTTTGTGAAGAGTGATGAAGTAGTATCCGGTCAGCAGAACAATAATTACGGCAAATCTGAGAGTGTTTCCCTGGAATAAAGAATAGAACGCATAGCCCAAGATGCCAAGAAGAAGAAAGAAATGGAAAAAAGCAAAGATCAAATCGATCATTATAACCTGCAGGAGCTATTGACTCCAGAAGCACCGGAATTTTTTGGTATAAAGCTAGTTATTTTATATCCGGCGAATAGAAATAATTGTTATAGTTTCCCTCGGGACATTACTCCGGCCGGATTTTGTCATTATTTTTGTGCTGGCGATAGCATCCACAACATCCATGCCTTTAATAACCTTCCCGAAAACAGCATAGCCGAATCCATCAGGAGTATTATCTGTGTGGTCTAAGCCGGGATTATCCACGTGGTTGATATAGAACTGGCTTGTGGCGCTGTGTATCTCTGGAAGCCGGCCCATGGCAATCGTGCCCCTTTTGTTTTTTAAACCATTTGTTGCTTCGTTTTTTATAGGCAGCTTGGTTGCTTTTTTCCTGAAACCCTCGGTAAGTCCGCCTCCCTGAATCATAAATCCTTTCATAACCCGGTGAAATATTGTTCCATCATAGAATTTTGTGTCTACATAGGAGAGAAAATTTCGGACAGTTATAGGAGCTTTATCAGGATAGAGTTCGATTGTTATGTCACCCATAGTTGTTTTCATAAGCACTTTTGGATTGGTTTGGCCAGCCTGGCTTATGACTGGAACAGCGAGAAGTAGACCAAGAATGGATAGGACAAAAAAAAGCTTTATTATCATAAGTACCTCCTTAAAGGTGCTTTGCGGGATTGGCGGAATCAAGATATCAGAATTAAAAAACCAAATCAATGTAAAAAAAACCAACAAAAATGGGGACGGTTCTATTTTTTTATTAAAACTTATGGCTTCTATTATATTTGTGTAAAATCAGAAAAAATAGAACCGTCCCCATTTTTAATACAGATGAATCAATCGCCTACATAATATATTTGTCTTTTTGGCAGGAAAGGGCTGAGGCCTATCAATATTTTATAAGCTGAAACGCCTGCCCATCCGGCGATATCAACAGCTGTTATTTTTTCTTTTCCTTGACTGCCGAGGAGAACGACTTCATCTCCGGGTGAGACTGCGGAATTTTCCTTCAGAAGAACTGTGCAGTGGTTGGCTGTTACAGCTGCAATCAGAGGATATCTTTTTTCCTTGATCAAAACATAAGCTTTTCCGATTATATTGTGCGGGTAGCCATCCGAATAGCCAATAGGAACGATGGCGATTTTTTCCTTTTTTTGTGTGGTATATTTCCGATGGTAGGATACAGAATCTCCTGGCTGGAGAGTTTTGACAGCCACAACACGGCTTTTTAGCTGGAGAACAGGCTTCAGGCCAAGCCTGTCTTCCATCTGAGTTTTATCCGAAGGATAGTAGCCGTAAAGAGCTATCCCGGGTCTGACCATATCAAGATGGGACTCAGGAAAGTCAAGAACTCCGTCGCTGCTTGCTGCATGTTTAAAGCCTAAAGAGATGCCTCTTTTTTCTGCATCCTGGCAAAGGTTTAAGAAGCGCTTGAGCTGTTCCCTGTCAAAATTGTCATCCTCGGTTAGTGTTGTCGAGATTCCCTCTATTAGAATACCCTCAAGCGTAGAGGATTTCTTTATATAAGGAAGAGCCTCGCGAAAGGATATCCCCATTCTTCCCATGCCAGTATCCACATGGATATGGATTTTGGCTTTTTTCCCAATCCTTAGAGCAGCCTCGCTGAGGGTCGAGATTTTTCCGTTAAAAACAGATTGAGAGATGTTATTCCGGATTATTGTTTCTGTGTCTCCGCTGCTGAAGGGGCCAAAATTGAGAATAGGAGATGAAACACCTTTTTCCCTCAGCAAAAATGCTTCCTGAAGTTTTCCCACCATGAGAAAATTTATCCTCACTTTTTCCAGGTGTTCCCCGGTCTTTACCAATCCATGTCCGTAAGCATTTGCTTTGATAACAGCCATTACGGGTACTTTTGCCGCCTTTCTTATCTGGCGAAGATTCCATGTCATGTTTTTTAGGTTTAATTCAATCCACGGATCAAAAGTTAGCTGAGGCTCGAGATTTTTCCGGTGTCTTTCCGGGCTCTTTTGTGTCTTAAAAGTTTGCTTAAGCAGAGATGTTGAGCTCATCCCTGAGATGAGTAAAAAATTCCTTCTTGATATTTCAGTCATAATAATTACTCCTTCAGAAGAAGATAATCTCTTTAAGGTCCTTGTTGCTCATGGATTTGTATTAGTTTTCTGAGATAAGTACCAGAGTTATAAAATAACACCCACCGGGATATTTGCTGTTCTTGCCAAAACTGACACCCAGACCCGCTCTGGTATAAGTTTTTTTAAGGACCTTATCCCTATAGATAGACTGGATTCCTTCTAAAGTGGGAGAGGTGATAAAAAGGAACTGGGTTTCTCTCCAATGACCCGGCATAGGAGGTGGGGCTTTGTTTTTAGCTTTATTTAGCGCACATTTAAGGGCATAATCATCTGCTTCTTTTGTAAATGAAAGAGAAGGAAGATAATTCTCCCACCTCAAGTCATTTATGTCTCTCTGGATATCCTCCTTGACTTCTTTCTCTTTCTTGAGAACCATGGCTCTTCGGAAATCCTGAGTTATGAAATATCCTTTGTTTTTCCTAAAGACCACACCAATTCCAACCTGGTCAAAGCCTGGATCCAGGATGTTTTTTCTGTGCCCTGCACTGTCCATGAGAGCTTCATGGATAAGTTCTGCCTGAGGTCTGTTACTAAAAGCTACGTTTTCTCCTATCGCGCTAAAGTATAATCCGGCTTCTATGATTCGGTCTCTATAATCCTTCCCTGAGGTTGAGAAATGAGAAATTTCCCCGCGTAGAGCCATATCCTTACTATGCTTACGGGCAAGAAGGCTTAAATCCTGAGAAAATTGAAGAGTAGGGAGACCGAAGTCTTTCCTTTCCTCATTGATCAATTCAAAGAGCTCCTGCATGATTAAAGAGATTTCTTGTTCCTGAGAGAGGAGCTCTCCTCTCAGGTTAAGGCCGGTTAGAATACCAGAGCTTAGACTGGCTGAAAGAATAAAAAAAAAGGTAAAAAAAATAATTCTTTTTAATTGAGCCAAAATTTTCTCTTTACTTTTGTTAAATTTATCTTAACATAATGAAAGACAAAGTGAAAAGGAGGTCAATATGCGAAGTAAAAAACTTTTTTCTTTCCTGCTTGTTTTTTGTTTTATTCTTAGTTTTTATGTTCTCACGTCTCAAGGATTACCGGCAAAAGATGCGGATGAACAGAAAATCCTGCAAACCTTTCATTCTATATCCAGCCATAAACTTTTTCATTATGTGAAGGAGTTAGCCTCTGACAAATATGCCGGCCGGCTGACCGGAACAGAGGGTTATAATGCCAGTGCAAAGTGGGTGGTTTCCCATTTTAAAAAGTGGGGGATAACTCCTGCTGGTGATAAAAACAGCTATTTCCAGGCTTTTCCTAATCCGTACACACTGATTTTTAAGGACTGTGAAGTATATCTTCATATACCTCAAAAAGAATCAGTTATAAAAAAATATTATCGCTATGAAGATGAGTTTATCCCCGGCTCTACTTCAGGCTCTGGTGAAGTGACTGCTGAAGTCATTTATGTCGGCTACGGCGCTACAGCTCCAGAGCTTGGCTATGATGATTACAAAGGAGTGGATGTTAAAGGAAAGATCGTATTAATGGAAAGGGAAGTCCCTGTTTCCCCCGGCAAAGACCCGGAGCTTTTTAAGAAGTGGCGTCCGTATTCCTTCCACCAGTATAAACTTGAGAATGCGGTGGCTCATGGTGCCAGAGGTATGCTCTATAACTATGGTCCTATCGGAAATCCGAATAATTCTTACAGTAAGGATTTTATATACTCTCATGTAGGAAGGGCAGTGGTTGCGGATGTTTTTTCTGGAACAGGTCTCAAACACCGCGATGTTGTCGGAAAGATCAGAAAGAATTTAAAACCTTTTTCCTTTGCGACAGGGAAAACCTTCACTATAAAAAATACTACAGAACATCACCCTGATGGGATTGGCTTTAATGTTATAGGTATACTTGAAGGCTCTGATCCTGTTCTTAAAGAAGAGGTGATTATTGTGGGCGGGCATCTTGACCATCTTGGCCGGTGCTATGAAATCATGCCCGGTGCAAATGATAATGCTTCGGCTGTCTCTGTTATTATGGGGATTGCAGAAGCAATGTCTAAATGCCCCGTCAAACCCCGCCGCTCTGTGATGTTCCTTTGTTTTGGTGCCGAAGAACAGGCTGTGGCTGGCTCGAAATATTACGTAGAGCATCCGGTCGTGCCTCTGGAAAAAACTCTGGCTTTAATAAACATGGATGGCATTGGCTGCGGGGATAAAATACGTGCTCTGGCTGCAAAGAATTATCCTAATTTATGGGAATTTGTAAAAAAAGCGAATGAAAAATATATTCACCGGGTCATCAGTCCTAGTTACTTTGCCAACATAGCCCGGCCAAGGCTTGATGCAGCCCGTTTTATGTGGAAAGGCGTTCCAACTCTTTCCTTCGGAGTATCCGGAGCTCCATCTTACTACCACATAACCAAGGACAGCATTGATAAAATAACACCTGAGATCCTGGAAGACATGGCTCAACTTCTTTTTATTGCTGTCCTGGATATGGCAAACCAGGATTCGCTTGACTTCAGAAAGTAGAGGACATATACAGTGAGATTTCATGTTCCCACGCGGATATATTTTGGGTCTGGTGTAATCTCCCAGCTTAAAGAGATAGTTGAGGACAATTTTAAAGATTCCCGTCTTTTCCTTGTTACGGATCAGGGTATTTTAGACTCGGGCATCGCAGATAAGGTTCTCAGCCAATTTCAGAATATTCAGGTGTTTGACAAGGTTGAACAAAATCCCAAATTTAACACAGTCAACAGAGCAGGGGATATTGTCCGCGAGATCAAACCCGATGTTGTTATCGGCTTGGGCGGAGGAAGTGCTCTGGATGCTGCCAAGGCTATTGCGCTGCTGGCAACAAATCCGGGGAATATAGAGGATTATGAAGGAAAGGGAAAGTACAAATCACCGCCTCTTGATGTTCTTGCCATTCCAACAACCTGCGGGACAGGAAGCGAAGTGACATGGGTTTCTGTTGTTACTCACACAGAGCGTATGTTCAAGATGAGCATAAAAGGTCCACATATGTTCCCTGCAGTGGCACTTGTTGATCCTGATCTGCTTGTAACCCTTCCGCCTTCTCTTGTTGCTTCAACCGGTATGGATGCTCTCACCCATGCTATAGAGGCATATACGGTGAAGCCGGCAACTTATTTTACGGATATATATGCCCGCGAAGCTCTCCAGCTAATTTTTTCATCCCTCGAAAGAGCCTATGAAGATATAAAAACAGATAAAGAAGCCAGAGAGGGGATAATGCTGGGAAGCACTGTTGCAGGGTTGGCTTTTGGTAACAGCGATGTAGGAGCTGTTCACTGCGTGGCTGAAGCAGTAGGTTCCATCTATGACACTCCCCATGGTGTAACAAACTCAATCTTCCTTCCATTCGTAATGGAGTTTAATCTTCCGGCTGCAAAAGATAGGTATGCAGAGATAGCGCGGATTGCAGGAATCGAAGAAAAAGATAAAAATACTGCCGCCCAGGAACTAATCCAAAAGATAAAATCCCTCTCACACACACTAAATATTCCTTCATTCAGAGAGCTGAACATCCAGAAGGATAAATTTCCTGAGCTTGCAAAAAAATCGTTTCAGAACAATTCTAATCCTTCTAATCCAAGAGAAGTTGGTGTAGAGGATTATCTGGTTATCCTGGAAAAAGCTCTCCGTGATTCCTGATTTATCGCTCTTCGATGAGAATCTGAAGGATTTCCAGCTCATCGGCATCAAACCAGATTTTATAACAGGAAAAACATTTGTCTACCGGAATAACATACTGGTAGCTGTATGGCCTTGGTAGCAAGCGGGAGCCGCAATTCGGACAGAGTAATTTTTGAGATTTCAGGTCACTCATTTTTTTTGTATGAACCGGATTAAGCATAAATTTCTTTTTAAATTCATGAGCTTTTTCTATCAGATGCTTGGAGAAGGCAACCTCCTTCCTGGCAATAAAACGCTCCTTGAACATGGACTCCACAAGCTTCCCTTTGCACTGAGGGCAGAATTTTATAGCAACTCCTTCGTAAAAGCTTTCCTTAAGAGGGATAAAACAGCGGGGGCATAAATTCTGCCTGGCTGGATATATCGGTTTTTTCTTTCTAATATTCCTGATGGCATTTCGAATTTGAGGAAACTCTCTGGCTGGTGCCTCAATGCCTTCCTGGATATTTTTTACCCTTATCAGGAGAGTAAAGAACCGGATAAACAGGAGTTCGTCAAGAGCATAAGGTCCCTGCAATTTTCCTTTGGGATCACGGATAGCCCACACCTTGCCTTCTTCCGGGACGGTTTTTTCTTTATCAGTCGATTTTTCAGCACTCCCCTCAACAGTTTCTTCCCGGGAATGGAGGAGGATTCGTGCCTCTTTCCGTTTTTTTTGGATTTCCCATACTTCTTCAATTATTCTGGCTGGGCTGGTCTTAACCATGTTTGAAAGAAGCTTGATCCTCTTCATAAGCGGGGGGTGAGAGTTAAACAAGCGGGCAAAAAATCCGTCAGATTCACCTTTTGATTCTGGAGGGACGATAAAAAGCGGGCTGTAGGTTAGATTAAAATCTCCCACAAAAGAATTTTTCAGATGGGCTTTATAAATAGCGCGGGCAAGAGCCCGGGGGTTGCGGTTCAGTTCAACGGCTGTGGCATCGGCAAGTATCTCTCTCTGCCTGCTTATTAGTGTGCTTAACATGTGCATGACGAGCGCGGACAATGTGACAGCGAAAAAAACCGGAACCTGCGCAACGCCCCTTCTTTTTGTGTGAAAAGTTCCTTTGTAAGAATGTTTCTCCGGTTCCAGGGCTTGTCTGAGCCGCTCGAAAAAATTGGCGAGAGAACATACTAATGTTATATAGAAGGCATCTCCCCGGATAATGTGGGCCAGTTCATGGGAGACTACAGCCTGGAGTTCATCTCTTGTAAATTCTGCAATAAGGCCCTCTGTAACAAAAACATTTGGTATATCATCTGCTGAGATTAATGCCATAGAATTAATTGCGAATGAAGGTAGAACATAAGGTGTAACTTTAGGCAGTCCACTTGCGATCCTGATCTCATCCAGGGTGTTAACAAACTGTTTATGGTAACGGTCAGAGAGGTCCGGAGGGCGAGCCTCGAGGCGCTTGATGATGAATTTTGCCCCGAACTTTTTTGCTTCAAAATATTGAAAAGCGGCAATAAGGACGGAGACCGCGACATTGAACAGAAAGAGTTTTGTCAGGAACGTTCCTGATAACAGCTCCGCTTTACTGAGAATAAGACCAAAGCTTATCAAAAAAATTATGGAAATAAATCCGATGGCGAAGAAATAAAAGAGGATTAAAATTAAAAGTAAAATAAGGCTTTTTTGCTTCTGCTGGCGCTGTATCTCATAAAAATCCAGGAAAGGTTTATTCGGCATAGCTTAGCCTGTTGTATCTTTTTTAATTAATTATGCGTCCTTATGGTATAAGAAAAAATTTCCATCTGCAAATAAATATTCTGAATTGCGAGAGACATTTTGCTTTTTATTGATTTCAAATTTCCCCTGTGTTAAAAAAAGGAACAATCCCAAAAAAAGGAGGAGTTTGAATGTACCAAAAAGCAAATTTAAGAATAGCCATGGCAGTGCTCCTGTTCTGCGGCTTGATTCTTTTCACCTCTTTTTCAGAAGCTGCGGAGAAAAAACCACTGACATTTCAGGATGTCATGAAATTTAAGGAAATCCGGAATCCGGTGATCTCAGAGGATGGATTATGGATAACTTATACTGCCCAGCCGGGCAGAGGTGATGGAGAAGTGATAATTCAAAGCATAAAAAAGGGTAAGGTTTTTACAGTAAAGCGAGGCAGCAATCCGGTTATTTCTAAAAATTCCCGTTGGGTGGCTATGATAGTAAAGCCCGAAGCTGTGGAACTTGAAAAAGCGAAAAAGAAAAAGCCCAAGCAGGGAATGGCACTTCTTGAAACTCTTACCGGGGAAGTTGTCCAGTTTGAGAAGGTCGAACGGTTCAAATTTTCTGAAAACTCGATGTGGCTCGCTTATTCTCACTTTAAAGAGGAAGAGAAACCAAAAAAGGAAGAGAAACCAAAAAAGGAAGAAAAATCGCAAAAAGAGGAAAAGGGGAAGAGCCAGGAAGAAGAGAAGGAAGCGAAAAAGGCAAAAAAAGTTGGAACCACCCTTGTCCTCCGTCACCTGGAGTCAGGAAAGGAGATTCAAATTCCCTATGTGC
>Ga0209991_10001056_pt1 | contig 12429 bp, 14 predicted proteins | sample ChitaG_FD_183167 | JGI IMG/M metagenome (GOLD analysis project Ga0209991, IMG submission 183167) | Deep subsurface microbial communities from South Pacific Ocean to uncover new lineages of life (NeLLi) - Chile_00310 metaG (SPAdes)... | ecosystem: Environmental > Aquatic > Marine > Oceanic >...
ACTCGAAGATACTTTAGGTATAGTTGATTTGAAATTAAAACCGGCTCCATTAAAAACAAAAAAGAGTAAAAAAGGAGGCGACAGAGACTAGTGCCAATTGGATTAATCCTAATGAGATGGGATCCGAAAATTAGTACCGAAATTATATCAAAGTATCCCGAAGATGTCATCATAACTGAGGAAACCTTAATGCAAATCTATGCTGCTCATGAATACACAGCAGAACCAGGAATGATTAGTTTAATGGTTGGGCATTTGAATATCGCCTCATATTATACTGGAGGAGATAAACCGTTATACATTATTATACTTTTAAATTTAGATGACGACCCAGATCTTTACGAAGGTGGATTAGCAGATATATCTCGTATAATCATTCAAAATTACGATAATCAGGCGTATCTCGAAATGGTTCCATTCTTATTTCAACGCCTTTCTGCTTACCCCTATCTGAATATGGAGCAAGCTCTTGCTTTGACTTACGAGGATGAGATAAATAGATTACTCATAAATAGACTAAGGGACGAAGGTGTTGTGTCGAAATCAGAACTAAAGGTATGGATGAAGGAAAAATATTATAGAGGATTCTTTGATATTGATGGGATTTTAATTGAATTAATTAAAAAAGAAATTATAAAAGAAGCTTCTGTAAAGGGAATGCCGTCTGAGTTAATCTTTTTAATTAACGATATTTTCACAATTAGACGCCCACCTCTCAAACTATTGATGGACCCTGTAGAGCGAGGACTTCCTGAATCCTTTGTCGCAGCTTACAGCTCTGAAGTTAGAAGTTATTTCCAAACTTATCGACCCTCGGAAGAAGACAATTTAAGATACATAAAGATTCTAACTGATCCACAACTCTATGAAATACTGAAATTACTGAGAACTTCAATAGTAACTAGAAATAGTTTCGAAAAACTTAGAAAAAAAGGGGTAGATGATATCGATGGCGGAATTAAAAAATTACTGGAATATAACATTATGCATGTATTCCAAGATGAACAGGGAATTAAATATTTTGCATTGCTCTCTGATTTCCTGATTTCCCTTGTGTACCCAAGATATATATTAAATATGATACTTCACCAATACGATGTGAAATCAAAGTCAGACGGAGTACTAATTGAATATCTAAAAGTACTTGAAGATACATATCGCCCTTATAAACCTAAAACTAAAACTAAATCTAAATCTAAAACATAATTTTAATTTGTTTAACTTTTTTTTTCTTTTGTTAAAAATAGATCCTACTTTTAAAATAGAGATTTATTGCACGCGTACCATAACAATAGTTTCGATTTTAACGTAGGTATCGCCTAAGCTTTTCAGCTTTTTCGTAAAATTCCTTATAGAGAGCATCATCTCCCAAACTCAGACATAAATCTGCGATTTTATCAAAATATTCTACGCTCTCAGCAATATCTCCGTTCTCTAAACTTTTTCTTGCTAATTGCATTAATTTATCTCTTTCAAATATTGGTTTTAAGAGTGTTGACCCTTCAGTGTTCATTTTTAAGATGTCTGCAACGATTTGAATCATTTTATCTCGATTATTTGGTTCAATTGCAATCATCGAATACGCCTTTATTCCAAGAATTTCTTCAATTTTTTCAACGCTTAAGGCATTATCTAGATCTTGTTTATTTGCAATAGCTGCAGCATGTGCATTTGGAGTTTGTTCTTTTATTAATTCAATAAAGTATCTACTTTTTTCTACATTTTCTAATGTAGAATTCGTAATTAAGAGAACAGCATCGCTTCCAAGTATGAAATTACTCCATAAATAACTAAATTGTTCTTGGCCAGCAAAATCCCATAAATGGAATACCAATTTCCCAATTTTAATTGTAGAAACTTTTCCTGATATTGTGGGAATATGTGTATCCGGAATTTCTTCAGCGCTTATCAATTTAGTAATGGTTGTTTTCCCAACTCCTGAAAATCCTACCAACGAAATTTTAGTTTTTATTTTTTTATGAACTGATTCTATCAAAGGATCAAAAATTTCAAGGAGCGATAAGTCTAAATTATCAATAATATCACCAAATGTTACCAAAAATTCCGTTTTTAATTTTTTTAATTCTCGTTTAACAGTTTCTATATCGTCGTTGAATCCGATTATGAATATGAAGAGTAAATCTAATTCGCTGTCTGTAGTATATATAATTCTATATTTAAAAAAATGTGTGCTTCCAAAATCATCTAAAAGTCCACGAGAGACTTCTCCTTTGATTTCTTGATAAATACTTTGAAAATTCTCAAAAGTCAACACTTTTCCAAAGTCTTTTTCGTAAATTATATTACCCTCCTTTAAGATATATACTTGACGTAACATGATTATTAACTCAAAATATTTTATTATTAAAAATCAAGAATTCTGCTGTTTTATTTGGTTTTGTAGAAATAAGTTATGTTTTCTTGATTCTTAAATCTAAATTTTTGTATTTAAACTTTTATAAATTAAAAATAAAGGCAGTGGATTTAAAATTTAAATTTCCAGTAATTTTTCAATATTGTCTGCTATTTCTTGAAAACTTACTGAGTCTTCTGGAATTTTAATTAATGCCCTACCTTCTAAATCGAATTTAGTAATGAGTTCATCTTCGGGAATTAATGCAAATAATGGGAGATCATATTCTTTAAGTTTTTCCAGAATAATATTAATATCGCCTTTAACTCTATTTACGATTACACCTATTTTTCTGTATTGAGTAAACTTTTTGGCACTTTTGCTAATTGACTTTGCAGTTTCAATGCTCCTTAGAGAAATATCTGAGACTATTAAAATAATATCAACAGATCTAATTACCATTCGATTAATTTGCTCAAGACCCGCCTCACAGTCTATCAGAACGATGTCAAAATCGTTAGAAATCGATTCAATAACTTTTCGAAGCAAAGAATTCGAAGGGCAGAAACACCCTGGACCTTCAGGTTGACCAATTGAAAATAAACTGAAGTCTTTACTTTCTTTAATTGCACTATAAACCTCAAAATCTATGGTTTCAGCTATGGTTTGGATATCAGCTTTTTTATTAGTTGACTTATCGATTAGTTCTGCTCTAATCTTTTCGAGGCTTTTCTCCGGAACTAGTTGAACCATTTTACTAAGGTGAGGATGGGTAGGATCCGCATCAATTAATAGTAATTTAAACTTATAGGATGTAGAAATAGCCTTAGCAATAAGTGTAGTTATAATTGTTTTGCCTACTCCTCCTTTTCCGGCGATCGCAATTATAAGCGGTGTTTTTTTCAGCTCCATTATATGAATTCATCTATTGATTTCTTTTAGTTTAAATCTCTTCTCGAGAAACTAACACTTGTTTGATGTTGTAACATTCTTCTCGATAAGGGCATATTTCACAGCCCCAATCGTAGTCACAATCAATTCTTTTTCTCCACTCGTCAATTTTTTTTTTCCATTTTTCCTTTAGCTTAGAGTAGATATCTGAGGAATGCACAATAAATTGCTCGATAGAGTCTTGATAAGAATTAATGAAAATGATTTCTATTGATTTAATTAAACCTTTAAATTTTTGTTGATACAGAGAAATTATCGCATCGCCTAAGAATTCGAAAGAGAAACCTTTCTTTAGAGCTGAAGTATTAATTCTACACCAAAATCTACGAGGAATCGTTCGAATTGAAAACCCTTCAATACCGTTTGATAAGAAATTCAAATGTCTTAAAGCATCTATTTCCTTATCCGTACCGTTATTGATTCCAATTAATATGATCATCCCAAAATCTATATTTGTCTCCCCTATCTTATTCATTTCTCTTCCTAATAATGTTATTTTTCCGTGTTCGATTAATTGAGATTCGCTAATTGGAAATATTATTGAAAATGATTTTCTATTCATGCCACCAAGCTCTAAACCCATTTCCTCTTCAAGGATTATTTCCTTGTACTTATTTAAACCTATTCCGATTTTGGAATTAGTTAACAGATTGCTCTGGTTTAATGGTGATTGATAGGAAAATAAAGTTTTCCCACTATTCTGCTCTTGCTCTAATAAGTCTCTTATCTTTTTAATAGTAGTTTTATTTTCCATTAGACTGTTCACTTCATCTGGGATAATCCAGTATATAATTATAATAAAGAGCTATTAATCTTTATTTAGGTTTTACCCGTTTTTTAAGATTTATTTTTATTATAGTATAAAGATTTTAGAAGTGATTTGCTCAAAACGAATAGTTATTTAAATTTTGAAATTTAACTTAAATCTATCCATAGAAAAAAAAATTACAGGTTATTTAAATGATTTCAATTCAAAAAGGGGAGGATTTACTCTCAATTACCTTAAGCACTATTTTAAACTATAGGAAGGATGAGTCCGAATTTCAGAATCTAGTGTTAAATTGGAACAAGAAGATACTAATAGAGATTGAAGATTTCTATTCAGTTGAAGTTATATTTAATCGCAACGAAATAAGATTCAAAGTAAGTGATATCGATAAAAAGGTAGATTTGAAAGTTAAAATGAACATTTACACCTTTTTAGATCTAGCTTATGGAAGGCTAGGCCCTGTAAAAGCCGTCTTTCAACGCAAAATAAGAATTAAGGGATTGCTCAAATTTGGAACTCTTTTAAAATTTATAAAGATTTTCCTGAAAAGTATGCAAATGGTTGCTTCAGACCCCAACAATAATTATTACGAATTAAATAAAGAAACTAAGTAAGATGGTGAAAGGAAACATATGACTGAAACAAAGGAAAGAAATTTGTACGAAAAAATAAGTAAGGAGGATGTGTTTAAAAAATTAGAGGGAATATTTGGAAGTAAGAATGTAACAAATAAATCTGTGGATTTGTATCCATATTCTTACGATATGACCGAATGTGAACCTCATATGCCTGATTTCGTAGTAATTCCTGAAAACAAAGCACAATTAATCGAATTAGTGAAATTTTGTAACCAAAATTCAATACCAATTGTACCTTACATATCCGGAAATAATGTCGGCGGTCTAACAATCCCCGAACAGGGGGGTATTCTCGTGGATTTTGGAAAGAAAATGAATAAAATTCTTCACATCAACGAAAATATGATGTTTGCGATCTTAGAGCCAGGAGTTACATTCGGAGATTTAAAAAAACATTTAGATGCAAATTATCCACATCTAAGATATTCTTACCCTTTCGCTCCACCTTACGCGGGAGTGGTTGGAAACGTAATTCTGAGTGGTATGAACAACCTCTCGTGTAAACTTGGTTCAATGGGTGATTCTATCAATGGACTAGAAGTTATAACCGCTGATGGCCAACTTACTCGAATAGGGTCTTGTTTTTATGGAATAGATGAAGCAGATAACGACAGTTGGTGGAGTAGGTATCCGATGCCTGACTTAATGGGCTTATTTATAAACTGGCAAGGAATGACTGGGTTAGTTACTAAGTGTGCTGTTCAATTATGGCCAAATCCCCCTCTTAAAAAAACTTATCTTGGAATAGTTTTTGGCTTACCTGATGTCGCACCGGTTATGAGAGAGGTTGGAAGAACAGAAATTGTAGACGACATTTCCGCGGTAACCATTGAAGTTGTAAAGATGACTGCAGAACTTCCTGAGCCGAAAAAGATTCCCGGTGAACCCGATTTTGTTGTGCTCTTTTCTATCTCTGGTAAAACAGAAAGTTTATTCAGAGCTAAAGAGGAATATTTAAAGATGACGGTAGAGAATCTGAAAAAACAAGGGATTAAAATTCTCTTAGTAGATGCCGATGAGTTTACTAAGCTTTTCAATCTACGAGTAAGATGTCACTTAGATTTACCTGCAGTGATTCTATCGTTAGTAGAATATTCTGGCCTAACATGGTTTGGATCCTATGCTCCAACGCATAAACTCGAAGATTTAATACCTAAAGTAAACGATTTATTTTTAAAATACAATGTCCCTCCATTCATTTACATGAAAATGATGAAGCATTCTCATTACGGAATTTTTCGCCCGATCCTTCGATATAATAAATTCAAAGATGAGGAAAAAATACACAATCTATTAAACGATATTGCTGAACTATGTTTCGCTGAAGGCTGCATTCCCTATAAAACACCTATTTGGATGACGGAAAAAATGCGTGAACTAATTAACCCCGGCTGGTTGAGATTGTTTGAGAAAATTAAAAAATGTTTGGATCCAAATAAAATATTTAATCCCGGAAGATGGAACACTTAGATATTTATGTAAGATAAAAAATTACTTTTAAAAATTCTGATAGTTTATTCAAATAAAGGTGATATATTAAAATGATAGAAACAAATATAACAAAAATGTTCGGGATAAAACACCCGATTTTTAGCGCTCCGATGGGTCCTTTTTTTACCCGCGATTTAGCCCTGGCTGTAAGTGAAGCTGGTGGTTTAGGAGTATTATCAAATGTTAACATAGTTGGTACAGATCCCGTTGAAGAACATAAAGCAAGTATAGAATATATGATTGAACACACGGATAAACCGTTCGGTCTTAATATACTTACCTCTCGGAATAATCCAGGAGTCAGACAAATGGTCAGATTTTTACCTAAAATAGTCATGAGTAATGTAAAGATGCGTGATCAGTGTAAATATTGGCTGACTTCTGCAGGTTCATCAAGAGTTCTCGCAGAATCGAAAAGCTTTATAGAATTAAGAAAGAATTCAGATGTTAAGCACTTCCACGTAGCTCCAGCGGTTTGGTTGGCTCAGAAATGTGTAAACTCAGGAGTGGATGGAATAGTGGTAACTGGTACGGAAGGTGGAGGTCATCAATCATATGAAAGAGTCAGTACTCTTGTTCTACTCCAACAAATTAATAAAAACTTCCCCGATTTACCAAAGATTGCGTGTGGGGGTTTTGCTACTGGAGAGTCTTTAGCTGCGGCCCTTTCGTTAGGTGCAGGAGCAATAGCAATGGGATCAAGATTTATAGCTTCTAAGCAGAGCGAATTTAGTGAAAAATACAAGGCGTTAATTCCTCCTGGAAAACCACAGGATACTGGACTTTTTACTGGATCATTTGGTCCGATTCGCTTGTATAAAAACGAGTATGCTTTATCGCATCCAGCGCCCAGTAGTAAAGAAGAAATGATCGCGTACGAACAATCTATAACTGCAGAACAAAGAGCAAAAGACTTAGGTTCTTATGACAGGGTATATAAGGGAGATATTGAAACGGGAGCTGTTCTACTTGGTCAATCAATAGGAATTATTGATAGTATAGACGATGTCAATGAGATTATTGAAAGAATAATAAAAAAGGCTACAACCGTTATCAGTAGGAATAATTCCATGTTGAAATAAGAAACTAAAAAACTAAAATTAACAATTTTTATATTTTCTTTATGCAATAAATTGAAAGAATATTTGATTTGAACGAATTCCCCTAATAATATATTTAATCCAGGTAGGTGGAACACAAATGGTTGAAATTGAAGAAAACATAATTGGAAAAGAAGTGTTAGAAATGGCATTTGACCGCTGTATTAAGTGTAGTACATGCAAATATAGTTATAAAGACTTCGAAAAATCGTGCCCTAGCGGTGAAAAATTCCTATTCGAATCGTATTGGGCATCAGGTCGAATACGAATAATACGAGGGGTTATAAACGGAGATTTAGAATGGACGGAGGATTTAATAGATCCTATATTTGCTTGCACAACTTGTGGCGCTTGTATGGACGCTTGTCAAGCTCCCCACGCCGATTATATTGTCGAAATGATAGAAGCCCTAAGAGAATTAGCTGTTAAACACATTGGACCAGCGGAAAACCAAAAATTTTTAGTTACTCGATGTGAAGACAGTTGCAATCCTTACGGCGATCCAAACTCAGATAACGTAGAGTTGAAAAAAGATTACGACCTACCGGATAAAGCCGAATGGGTCTATTTTATAGGATGTACCTCAAACTACCGGCAAAAAAGCCTAAGAGATTCTACTCTAAGATTTTTGAAAAAAGCGGGTATTGATTTTACATTAATCGACGAACATTGTTGTACAAGCCCTATGATTAGAACTGGTCAATTGAGCATAGTTGATGAATATATGAAATATAACATTGATCAAATAAAAAAAACTGGCGCGACTAAAGTGATCACCTCGTGCGCAGGATGTTATAAGACTTTATCTAAAGATTTCGAGAGATTTGGAAATGGTTTAGAATTTGAAATCTACCATTCGCTCGAATTAGTGAAGAACCTCTTAGACGAGAAAAAGATAGAGTTTAAATCTGAATTTAATAAAACTGTCACTTATCACGATCCTTGCCACCTTGGAAGACATATGGGGGTCTATGAGTTACCAAGAGAGATTTACAAACAGATACCTGGATTAAATTTAGTAGAAATGAAAAGAAATCGAAATTTTGCGTGGTGTTGCGGTGCAGGAGGCGGAGTGAAAATTGGTTACCCAGATTGGGCACTAGAGATTTCTAAAGAACGCCTAGAAGAAGCAAAAGAAACCGGAGCAACAGTTATAACATCAACATGTCCATTTTGTAAGACAAATTTAGCTGACGCTACGGCACACTATAATTTCGATTTCCAAGTATTGGATTTGATGGAAATTTTGGATCAGATTGAAATTAATGTGATATCTTGATTTGTTGATATTATAATTATATAATAACCCATGCCAAAATGGCGATTAAGTAATTACTGATGAAATGAACAATGATACATGGTATTAAGCTCCTGGTTTTAATATATAATATTCCTAGGAACAAAACCTAAAATCTAATTTCTTTAGATTATCATCTAAATAATTTTAAATTTAAAAATATTAACGCAAAAATTGCATCTTTGTTTCAATATTCAAAAATTTTAATTGAATTATAAAAACAAGGCGTGTATTGAATTATTATTCATATTAAAGAAAGAAAGGTGCTCAAACAGCATGAATATTTAAATCATATAATAGATTTTAGGCTAATTAACAAAGTAATTTATAAAATTGAAAATAGTAATTCAACAAGAAAAAACATTTATTAAAGGTATGAAAAATGGAAAAAGGATCAATTTTAAGTTTAATTTCTGGAATAATTGTTATAGCTGCTACATTTTTATTAACTTGGTTTACAGTTGGAGCTGCAAATGCGTCGGGCATTGGTTTAATTATGAATCTTTCTGACTATTTTACAAATGCAGAAGCTATAGCAATATTATGGGGCGTTGAAACATTTGTGCTCTATATTGTTGCAGCTTGCTATATTTTCTTTTTAGCATCTGGGGTATTATTGATCATTGGAGTAAAGAGTCGTGTTGTAGCAATTATAGGGGCTATAATGCCAATTCTTATGGCGATTGCAATCCTTTTTGGAAGCTTGGATATGCCAGCTGATATAATCACTTATGTTGGCGTATTTTTAGATATTGAAGGATTAATTCCGGGTATCATACCCTACACTTTAGAGCTCGGTCCATCGGGAACTGTCAGTACGGCTACAGTTGCCCTCGGGACATATGTGATGTTGGGTGGTGGGGTTCTAGGATTAATTAGTGCCTTTTTTGAACGCGATTAACCTATAATTTTTTTTTTTTCCTAGATCTGATTTGAAAACAATGTATTAGATTGAAATCAATGTTTTAAACAATTAGTTTTTACTTTTTTCTAAATTCACGAAAGTTCTCAATTAATGATAAACCACGCCAAAATGGAGTTCTCAATTATTATTTAATAAAAAGTAAATTAAATTAATAATAAATCTTCTTTTGATATTTCTTGACGATGTTTTTGGTCATCCCATAGCTTACGATAAATAAAGAAGAATTCGTATAAATCTAATTTATTAGGAGAATAGATTAAAAGACCATCTTCAATAACATTAATCTTAATATACATTGGTAATTCATAAAACAGGCGAACATCGTATTTTTTCGCGTTAACATTAATATTTTGTAATACGAATGAAAGTAGTTGATGTTTTTCTTCATTGGGTGCTACGATGCATATATCAATGTCGCTTTTATTTGTATTCTTATCTTTTGTAAGAGAGCCAAATAATAAAATACCTAAAATATCTTTATTGGCTATCACTTTTGAAAAATCGTTGTAAATTTGGTCTAGCAATTCTTTTTTAACCATTCTTTAGCTTTCACCTTGAATTCTTGAAAATATTTTAAAAGATTTATTAGGCCATTATAGGCAATCTCATTGTCCAAACCATTATAATCGTGAACAATTCTATTTCTCAAACCATTTGCTTCTCTGAGTTTTGCAGCTAAATCTGTGTTAACAACCTTTTTATTTTTTATAATGTTTATATTAGAGTAGTCGTCTTTGGGAATCAGTTTTAGATCTTTTACAATCATTGATACTAAATCTGTAATAATTTCAATTCCGATTTGAAAAGCGTGATAAATTCCATATTGTTTTTGTAATTCTAAGTGCTCTATAAACTCTTTTGAATCAATTCTTTCCGTCCAGTTATTCAAATGCTTTATAGTTTGATTTAAATATTCCAATTTGTCATTATATCGTTTTATTCTTTCTTCTTCCATTCTATTAATATAATTTTTTTCTATCTATTTGAATCTATTCAATTATCTATAATATACCCTAACTATTGTCATAACAATATTTAATGTGAGAATGAGATGCAATATAAAAGAAATCAATATTCTGAATTTACTCATTACCACGCAAAATGTTTGAGTATCGCGTTAGTGGGGCATGCGTCTTGGCAAGCTAAACATTCAATGCATTCAATAATATCTTCGGCAACAACCTTACCGTTTACGAGGTTATAGACCTCTGATGGGCAAATACTGACGCAATTCGATGCTCCTACGCAGCGATCTAAATCAACTTCTACCCAATTATCGCCATCTTCCCATCTTTTTACATTCACCATATAATTTCCTCTTTTATTGATAAATTACATTAAATTAGTAAAAAAAAAGAATTATAGATTTATGGAATTACCCATCAATTTCTTCCTTTCTACCGAAACCTGAGAGTTTCCTAACAACATAACCCCCCATCCATTCGACAGAACCTTTAAAATCTTTCTTTTGCCAAAAGTGTAATATTATCCACCACACGGCTAAGTTAAAGATACCGAAAATTAGTACGACATAAGCCTCAGTGTTCCATTTGGGATTAATCAGGTTTAAAATCACGCGAAATAGAGTGGCTAAGAAAGCTTCAAGAACGAAAATTGTTAGAGAGGCTCTTCCGAACATTATAACGGGGCTAAATCTTTTTGCAATCTTCTCTTGCTTTTCTTCAGATTTAAGGTCTACCAACCGAAGTAAGATGATAATAATCATGATGTAGACGCCTAATTGCATAAATCTAACGAAATTATAGTTGTAAAAATGGAAGCGAGTAAGAGCCGATATTAGGATGTAATTTCCAATACTTAACAGAGCAAATCCAAATACTAACCATATAATCGTAATATTGCGTTTTTTCTCGTCCCTAGCTAAGGAAATTCCAATAATTCCGCCGAGTAAAGCATAAGCGACGATTGGGAAAATTGGGAAATAAGGCGAAACTAGTAGTGCGAGTAAGAAACCTAATAAATAATTACCGCTAACAATTAAGTCCACTACAATTGGATCGAGTACAATTGATAAGAAAGGTGTTGCAATGAGAATAACTGCGGCGAGAGTTCCAAAAATAATCTTAGTGCGGCGAACTTTTTCAATACCCCCTTTTCGAGACAATATAATCATTAATGCGGGAACGATGAATCCAGAAAGACCAATTATCGCCAGAGTACTGGTATAATATAGCAATTCCAATTGCGGAACGACTAGGGTACCTTCAAGAAGTGAACCTGTTACTAAACCAAAAAAAAATTCTCCTTCAAAATAGCTCTTTGTGCTGAAAAGAAATTTCCGTATGTAGTCTACCACAATTAACCATAAAAAAGAGAAAAGCCCTGCATAAAATATCATTTTTTTATTGCCCTTCCCAGAAGTTATTCTATTATGAGTGGAATACCCTGTAACAACACCACTAATTGTCGAAAATATGCCACCCATTCCTGCAAAAAACATTATTGCTGTGAACCATGGAATTTCAAGAAATCCCGCTGGATTCGTAAAGAAAAAATCTGAGCCTGGCCAATCGTACATAAATCGATGAAAGATTAGTACCATCATAATAGCAATTCCACGAAAAATATCAAGGGAATACAATCGTTTTTTCATTTTTAATTCCTCTTTAAAAATTTTATAATTTTATGTAAAAAGTTAATCTTGTTTCTTTATTAATTTTAAAAGAAAGGGAATCGCAAGAAAACACAACGTAAAAAACCCCATTTCAATTACGATGTCATACATTAACATCCCAAATTGTAGAAGAGGGGTAGCAAGTTCCCAAGGACCTCCTTCTGGTCCAACTTCGATCCATCTTTGACCTGCGAACCATTCTCCAATCGTCCATGCAGTCATATAAATGATCGTTACTCCAATCATATATAATCCTCGCTTTCTTGATTT
>Ga0209991_10001057_pt1 | contig 12425 bp, 15 predicted proteins | sample ChitaG_FD_183167 | JGI IMG/M metagenome (GOLD analysis project Ga0209991, IMG submission 183167) | Deep subsurface microbial communities from South Pacific Ocean to uncover new lineages of life (NeLLi) - Chile_00310 metaG (SPAdes)... | ecosystem: Environmental > Aquatic > Marine > Oceanic >...
GGGCAGTATATTGAGCCATTTCGGAACTATGCCCAGAACATAATCACCTGCTTTGCTCGCCTTGATGGCAGTACGGTGGGCATAGTTGCTAGCCAACCCAGCCACCTCGCCGGCTGCCTGGATGTCAACTCATCGGATAAAGCCTCCCGCTTCATACGCTTCTGCGATGCCTTCAATATCCCCCTGCTCACCATTGCTGATGTTCCTGGCTACCTGCCGGGGAAAGACCAAGAATGGTGCGGCATCATCAGGCACGGTGCTAAGCTTCTATGGAGCTATGCTGAAGCCACGGTTCCCAAAATTACCTTGGTCACCCGTAAGACTTATGGTGGGGCTTACATAGCGTTGGCAGCTCGGGAGCTGGGTATGGACTATGTAATAGCCTGGCCCACGGCGGAAATCGCTGTCATGGGAGCTGAAGGTGCTGTCACTATCATCCACCGCCGTGAGATAAAACAAGCCGCTGACCCTGAGGCTAAACGGCTAGAGAAAATTGACGAGTATCGGGAGCTTTTCAACAATCCCTACATCGCTGCCAGCCACGGATTGGTGGATGCTATGATTCAACCACGGGATACTCGCCCCAGGGTAATTGATGCCTTGAGGGCACTTGCCGGGAAGCAGGAGAGCCGTCCCATGAGGAAACACGGCAACATTCCTATGTGATGAACACAATCGAATCTGGAGTAATAGCGATGTTTCAGGAAAGAAAAGTTGGGCGCCCACAAAAGCCATCGGAGCAAAGAAAAACTGAGAGAGTCGTCGTTATGCTTACCCCCGCAGAAAAGCAACAACTTCAGCAATATGTTGATAACGAGTCTATGTCAGTGGCATTGCGAGAAGCTGCTAACATTATTTATAAGGTAGAACTAGACGTCAAGAAGGAGAGAGCGGTTCAAGGATTAGATGACCTAAAGTCATTCATCCGGGAGATTGGGGGAGCATTAAGAAATGGGGATATTGAGATTACAATTAAGTCGGAAAGATCAGTTATAAAGGTCAAAGGGGGGCGTATCTTCTTTCAAGCTCCTCAGCCGCTCATAAACAAGGCAGCAGTCAAGCAAGAATTTAAAAGATTAGAGCAAAAGTGTAGAAATTTGGCAGAGAGTCCTCCTATAGGAGAGTTTATTTTCCAGGGTGATAGGTTTAAGTATGTTTCCCCAAGGATTATAGATGTAGCTGAATACGAGAACGGAAGGTTACTGGATGAGCCAGTTTTGGACCTGGTCCATCCAGATGATAGAGAAGGGGTTGAGGAAATAGTCCGGGAAGGGTTGAAGGGGCGAGAAATTCCTTCGCACTTTAGGTTCAGAGCTTTGAGAAGCGATGGGAAAATTATTTATGTCAATGCATCAGTAACTCTAATAGAATACGAAGGCTATCCTGCAATTTCGGGTAACTTTATAGATATTACTGAATGGAAATATCTACAGAGGGGCCTGGGGGAATTGAGAAGAAGAATTGGGACAGTGTGAATAGAACTGTCATGCCCTAAATAAGCACTAAGCAAATTAATTAGTAAGGAGGTTCATATGGCACTCAACTCTTATTCTGATGAAGAAATTCTTGCCAAGGTCAGGGAAATAACAGGAGACATCTTGGCAACAGAGTCTAATGAGATTTCAGCAAATTCCTCTTTAATTGACGATTTGGGTATGGAATCCATTGACTTTCTGGATCTAGCCATTCGCTTGGAGGAAACTTTCAATGTCTTTGTACCCAGAAGACCGCCTCTACAAAGAATAGCAGCAGTCTTTGGAAGGGAAAAGCTCGTCCAGGAGGGAAAACTTACCCAGCTAGGTGTTAGGTTATTAAGACTGGCACTACCTGAAGTAGACCAAGGCCGGATATCTGAAGATACGCTGGAAGAGGATATCCCTTCTTTAATGACTCCTCAAACCTACGTTAATGTTGTTAAGCGAGGGTTAGAGCTTGCCCGCTGGCAGCCTGAGGAATGCGAAAAGTGTGGGTCGAAAAATTTTACCCCGGCCGATAAGGATAAATTAGAATTCCCCGACGGGAATGTACCCCCTGGTCCGATATTCCTATGTAATTCCTGTAATAACATGATAATTGCCCCCTCACCTGATGATGAACTCATTAAACAGTTATCTAAGGGGCTACAATGAAATTCAGTTTTATTCTCCATCTGCTCTCCCCTGGAGAGCTCAAAGAGTGAGGAATGTCTCCAGAGCTTATACCGTATGGGGTCCCTGTAAGTGAAGTAGTAGAGACTATGCTCAAGCAAGCTCAGATTGTGCAATATGGGTCCGGTATGCACATTACTTCCCAAAATAATGGTGAAAGTTGCAGCGGCGATAATTGGATTATACCGCTCACCCCCCGAATGATACTTCAAAATCAAAATTCAGCCTTAGAGATGACTACTAAGGCATGCCAACTGGCCCAAGAGCAAGGGGCGGAAATAATTGGCCTAGCCCTAATGTTAGGGAAGATCGGCCGTAGGGGACAAGACATAAGGCAGAGGGTAAATACCTCTATTACTAATGGGGATTCTTATCTGGTATTTAACTCCCTCCAGGTGCTGACGAAGCTACTTAACTTCTTTGAATGGGACCCGAAAAGGGAAAGAGTTGCTGTCTATGGCTTCCCCAGTACTATCGGGACTCTTCTCATTGAGGGTCTCCTTTCACTAGGGATTGATGTAACCTTAATAGCCAAGCAAACTCGGCATGCCCAAAGATTAATTAATGAGATTTCGGTCAAATATCACGCCTCCCTTGAAGTGGCTGCCAGCATTCGGGCAGCGCAAAGCAAGTGTAAGATTGTTTTTACCGCTGGTGCTGGGGACCAGGTTGTTAATGCTGATGAACTGGCTAAGCCAGCGATTATCATTGATGTATCATTCCCCAGAAATGCACCGATAAATGATAAGGAGGTATTAGTTGTAGATGCAGGAATGGTTTCTATGCCAAGAAGGTCTTTAAATATTTCTGGGTTCTACCCAAACAAGGCCCTTCCCTGCCTTACTGAGCTTATTATTTTAGCACTAGAAGAAAGGAGAGAAGACTACTCACTGGGTAGAAATTTAACTTCAAGAAAAGTCGAAGAAATTGGAACCTTAGCTCAGAAATATGGCTTTGAAGTTGATACCCTCTATAGCTTTGGCAAGCCGATAGATATGGAGTATCTGTCCCATTTTAAGGATGTGTTTGAGTGGTAAATATGCAAGATATATTATTTCGATTTCGTCAGATATGTGAAAATAGGTATGAACTACCCAAGCAGTTAAAATCTGAGAGCCAGAAAAGGGTATTTGGCTACTTCTGTACTTACTTTCCTGCGGAATTGGTTCATGCTGCTGGCATGCTGCCACTTAGAATTATGGGGGACAAGAGAAAAGGGTCCTATACTGAAGCTCACATGCCATCTATCGGCTGTTCCTTTATCAGGACTGCCTTAGACTTAGGTTTAAGTGGCACCCTAGATTACCTAGACGGTGTTATTTTCTCCCATACCTGTGATTCAATGAAAGTCCTTTCCGATATTTGGCATGAAAACTTTAAGGACAAGTTTGTCGACAACATCCTCTTCCCCGTTAAACTAGATGGTCACTACTCTTACCAGTTTTTGGTTAAGGAGCTAAAGTCTTTTAAGAATAGGTTGGAGGAATATCTGGGAATCTCTATTGAAAAAGATAGATTATGGGAAAGCATTGAAGTTTATGAGAGGAATCGGGAGTTGCTGAAGGAGGTTTACTTCTGGAACCAGGAAAACCCCGGCATACTTCGAGGAAGTGACATTTTGAATATGGTCATTTCTAGCATGGTAATACCAAAAGAGGAACACAATAAGCTACTACAGGAACTAATATCCCATCTCAAGCAGAATAAACTGCCTCAAAGAGAAACACAGGGATTAGCTAGGGTTATCTTGGCAGGGAATATTTGTGCTTTCCCTGAGATTGTTGATGCCATTGAGGATTCTAATGCATTGGTTGTGAATGATGACCTTTGCACCGGCTCTCGTTATTTTGTTGACCGTTCAAATCATACGCCAGATATTGAGAAAAATGGAGACCCTCTAGCCTACATTGCCAGAAAGTATCTGGGTAAATCCCCATGCCCTACTAAATATGTCCCAGGATTTAGTCGGGAGCAAGCTCTTTTAGACATGGTGAAAGAAAGTAAAGCCGATGGCGTGGTCTTCCTAATGCTACGGTCATGTGATATCTGCTTTTTTGATTATCCTCTGCTAAAGAAGGCATTGGATAAAGAAGGCTATCCCAGTCTATTCATTGAATATGAGCAGCAAGATGAGTCCTTCGGGCGGGTTCGAACCCGGGTAGAGGCATTTGTGGAAACCATTGTTGGAATCGTTGAAGGGATATTAACCTAAATGATTAGACAGAAAATAGGGAAGAAAAAGCCCCATCGTAACAGATTGAAAAGCACTATTATTCTTAATGAATATATACTTGAGTATTATAAAGCATTGGCTGATGCCCATAGGGATGGGAAATTAGTAGCCTCGGTAAGTCTGGGATTTCCCCATGAGATTCTCTATGCCTTTGACATCATTCCTATGTATCCCCAAAACTACTCCGCTATGTACCCCACCTTTGGAAAAACAAGGGAGACCCTTAACAAAGTGGAAAATAAAGGATGGTTTAGTGATATATGCTCCCATCACAAACTTGGCTTTGGCGCCCTTCTTTATGATTTACAACTTAAGATTGGGATTCCTAAGCCGGATATAGCAATTAGTAGCACCTCTCCCTGCAAGTCTATGGCTAAATTCGGTGAAGACATAAGCAAGTTTCTCAACATCCCTTATTTCCTGCTTGACATTCCTTTTGCTGCTGACTCTACCTTCCCTTCACACCACATTCAATATGTTATTGACCAATATAAAGATATGATAGCTTTTTTAGAAAAGGTTACCGGCAAGACTTTAAATTACAAGAGGTTTCAGGAAATCGAAAAATTATCTGTTCAAGCTCTTCGACTCTGGAGAGAGATAACAGATTTATCAGCGACTGTTCCCACCCCTATGGATGCTTTTGATGCGCAGGTCCATATGCTTCCCTTAATGTCTTTAAGGGGGACTACTACGGCTGTGGAATATTCTAAAATACTTCGCAATGAACTAGTGGATAGGGTTAAAAAGGGAATCGGAGCCATTACTGCCGAAAAATACCGTTTATTGTGGGAATACATGCCTATTTATTCGGAAATGGATTTCTTCTCAAGCTTTCTAGCCGAAAGAGGGGCCTCCGTGGTCACTAATACCTTCTTCTTCCCTCTTTTAGACAAAAGTGCTTCTGAAAGGCATATTACTTGGAACCTTCCATTTTTCAGGAAAGCCTACTGCCACAAAATAATGCTTAGAGCGCAGGTAAAAGATTTTATGGGAATTTACCCCAATACAAGCCTGCGGCAGAGGGTTCAAACTATAAAGAACACCTTAGAGAAGTTTTCTATTGATGGAATTCTTATTCACTGTAACCGGACTTGCCGACCACAATCATTACCACAATATGAAATGAAAAACATTATTGAAACAGAGTTAGGTATTCCATGCCTAATAATAGAAGGTGACTCTGTAGACCCACGTCTTTTCTCTAAAGAGCAAACGGTTACCAGGCTCGAGGTATTTTTAGAGCGCCTCCGTTCTAGAAAGGTGGGGTGAAATATAATGCGGTTTATATTTATTGACCGAATTACCAAAATGGAAAAGGGAAAGGTAGCCAGTGGCATAAAGAATCTGGCGATGAGTGAGGACTATTTTGAGCACCATTTCCCCTTTTTCCCGGTAATGCCTGGGGTATTAATGTTAGAAGCTATGGTCCAGCTTAGCAGTTGGTTGGTCTCATATTCTACTGAATTTAAGTCTTTTGGTCTGCTATCGAAGTTATATGAGGCTAAATTCCGCCGTTCCGTCCAGCCAGGTGATAGTTTAGAAATTCAAGTGGAGTGGATTGAAAGAACAGATGCTGGTGTGGCTTTTCAAGGCAAGGTTCTTAGGGGAACAGAAATGATTGCTAAAGCAAGGTTTGAGAATAAATTGATAAGAATAGACCAAAACGAAGAAAAAGCATCCCTAGAAAGGCTCTACCAATTTCTAACCACCAGATTTGGGAGGAATTAAATGAGACGACGAGTTGTTGTTACCGGACTAGGCTGTCTAACCCCGGTGGGGAATGATGTAACCACTACCTGGAATAACCTGCTAAACGGCGTTTCGGGTGTTGATTACATTACTCATTTTGATGCCTCAACCTTCCCCAGCAAGATTGCCGGCGAGGTTAAGCAATTTGACCCCACCGCTTTGCCCGTTGATAAAAAGTTACTAGATTACGCAGGACGAGTTTCCCAACTGGGGATTGCAGCCGCTCTTATGGCAGTTGAAGATGCCCACCTGGCCATTGAAAAATTAGACCTGACAAGGGTGGGGAGCTCAGTGGGGGCTTCAGGAGAGTATCCCGACATCGAGCAGCTAAGCTATTACCATCGTTTCAAGGGAGACGGAGGGTGGGACTACAAAGCCTTTGCCGACTCAGCTCACATCCCTTCCACCTGGGTTTTTCGGAGGTCTGTCCACACGGTATCTCTTATAATGGCAAAGTTATTTAAATTCTTAGGTCCTAATATGACAATCCATACTGCCTGTGCTTCAGGGTCTTATGCTATCGGACAGGCTTTTAGAGTAATAGAGAGGGGAGATGCTGAAGTAATGATTACTGGAGGGACTGATGCCATAAGCAGTCCTTTGTGGGTTGCTGCCTTTGGCTTGCTAGGAGCCCTTTCCAGTCGACAAATTGAACCGCAAAAAGCTTCACGACCATTTGATGCCATGCGGGACGGTTTCGTAATAGGTGAAGGGGCAGGAATGCTAATACTGGAAGAACTGAGCTTTGCCCTGCACAGAGGAGCCAAGATTTATGCTGAAATAGTTCCAGGGCAGGTTGACTATATTAATTCAGAAGGGAATGCTACCTTAAAAAACGACTTAAGTGAAACCAGGACATTTAAAAAGGTTTTTGGCAAGAAGGCTTACGATATCCCGATTAGCACAATTAAGCCTGTTATCGGTCACTCAGGAGCCGCTTCCAGTGCTATAGAACTTATTATTACTGCCTTAGCTTTAGAAAGAGGGATTGTTCCGCCAACCATTAACTGTATTAGTGGAGACCCTGAATGTGACCTGGATTATGTGCCCAATAATTACCGACCCAAGGAGATGCAACATGCAATTTCAGTAAATAAAGGGATTGGTGGGCAAAACTGCGTCTTTATTTTGAAGGAATACCCTTCGCTGCGAAGGAGATGCAGTATGCAATTTCGGTAGATAAAGGAGAGGTAAGAATGAAGAGAGAGGCTATACTTGACGGAGTTAAAACGATAATAGCTGATGTCATGGAACTAGATAAGGATGAAATATATTTGGACTCTTCGCTGATTGATGACCTAGGGATAGAGTCTGTTGATTTTATAGATATTAGTGCCCGAATTGAGGAGGAATTTAACATTGAAATAGCCAAAGGTGAGCTATGGAGCTTCGGTAAGATTTTTGCCGATGAGAGCATTATGAAAGAGGGGAAGATTACCGCTAAGGGGGTAAAACACTTACGAGAAAGATTTCCGGAGGATTTCCAAGAGGTTGAACGGGGGACCTCTCTAGCCGATATAATAGGTTTAATCAGGGTTAAATTCATCGTCGGCTATCTTTGCCATAAGACATCTCCAGCTATAGCCAGATAAAGGAAAGAGATGTATTCACCCGCCGGAATCGGAATTGACTTGGTCAAAGTAAGCAGGGTTCAGCGCCTTTGTGAACACAATAAGCATTTGGAGAAGATTTTTACTTTAGCCGAAATAGAATACTGTCAAAAGAGGCGCCATAAATTTCAACACTTTGCCGCTAGATTCGCTGTTAAAGAAGCTGTGTTTAAGGCTCTAGGAACTGGAGGGTGGGGAGAGATTGAATGGACAGATATAGAGGTGGTGAGAGACGAAATGGGGAAGCCGAAGATTAATTTACACGGCAAAGCAAGGGAAATGACAGAAAGGATGAATATTAAAGATATATTGGTTTCGCTGTCTCACTGCTCAGATTATGCTATTGCTCAGGTAATTTTAGTATCGAACGGAGGTTTTCATTGAAATATTTCCTCAATGAGCAGCAACAGATGCTTAGGAGCCTGGCACGGCAGATTGCTGAAGAGAGGATATTACCGGTGCGGGCTGAACTGGATGAGAGGGAGGAATTCCCCTGGGCGATGATGAAGGTTCTGGCTGATGTTGATATGTTTCGAATTTTTATACCGGAGGAATATAGGGGAGCAGGCGGAGGGTGCCTTGATTTATGTCTTATAGTGGAGGAACTGAGCCGGGTGTGCAGCGGGGTTGCCATTAGCTATGCAGCCAACGCCCTGGCAAGTTATCCGATAGTGGCCGATGGTACCCCAGAACAAAAGCAAAAATTCCTCCCTGATATCGCTGACGGGAAGAGACTGGCTGCCTTTGCTATCACTGAGTCGGAAGCTGGTAGCGATGTCGCTTCTATCCAGACATCAGCCGTCCGAAAAAAGATAGCTATGTGCTCAACGGCACCAAGCAGTTTATCACTAATGGTGGAGAGGCTGAGATTTACACCGTGATTGCTATTACTGACCCAACTCAGGGGGAAGCCAGCGCTTTTGTGGTGGAGCGGGGCACCCCCGGCTTTTCTTTCGGCAAGAAGGAGAAAAAAATGGGCATCCGCTGTTCTGCCACCAGGGAGCTAATCTTTGAAGACTGCCAGATACCTAAAGAGAACCTCATTGGCAGAGAAGGCAGGGGTTTTCTCGTGGCAGCGAGAACCTGGGATCAGTCACGCCCTGGGATTGGGGCTCAGGCAGTGGGAGTGGCTCAGGGGGCACTAGAGGAGGCGGTTAACTATGCCACTAGCCGGATACAGTTCGGCCGTCCCATCTCCTCTCTTCAAGCTATTCAGCATTTGCTAGCTGACCTGGCTACCGAGCTAGAGGCAGCTAGGGCTCTGGTCTATGCTGCGGCAAGAATGATTGACGCCGGTACCAGGCATTTCTCAGAAGACGCAGCCATGGCTAAGCTGTTTGCTTCAGAAATGGCTATGAAAGTGACCACCCAGGTAGTGCAGATTTTTGGCGGGGTTGGCTATATGCGCGACTACCCTGTGGAGAAGATGATGCGCGACGCCAAAATCACTCAAATCTACGAAGGCACCAATCAGATTCAAAGAAACACCATTGCTGCCGGGTTACTAAGGAGAAGAGGGAGGCGAGAATGAATCTTCCCACCAGGGTTGCCATAGTTACCGGAAGCGGGAGGGGTATTGGCCGAGCTATAGCCCTGAAGTTAGCTCAACATGGGACTAACATTGTAGTTAATGATGTTGTTCCTTCCTCAGCCGAGGAGGTTGTTGAGGAGATCAAAGCGGGCGGAGGGGAGGGCATCGCTTGTGGGGGTGATGTGAGCCAGTCGCAGGACGTATCCAGGCTGGTGCAGACAGCAGCTTCCACCTACGGTAGGGTGGATATCCTGGTAAATAATGCCGGCATTACCAGGGACGGCCTCCTGCTGGAACTCTCCGATTTTGATTGGGACTTGGTCCTGAGGTAGTTAAAACTGTCACCGGTGAGGAAATTTCCCCTGATGAACTGGGTGGGGCTAGAATCCACAGCTCTAGAAGTGGTGTAGCTCATTTCTCCTGTCAGAGTGATACCCACGCCATCGAAATGATTAAAGAGCTACTCAGCTACCTGCCATCAAGCAGCAGAGAGGAGCCCCCTGTGGTTGATTTGGGTGATGACCCCAACCGTATCGAGCCCTCTCTGGATACCATAATCCCTGACAACCCCCGCCAGATTTATGATATGAAGGCAGTGATTAAGGCTATCGTGGACAATGGGCAGTATATTGAGCCATTGCGGAACTATGCCCAGAACATAATCACCTGCTTTGCTCGCCTTGATGGCAGTACGGTGGGCATAGTTGCTAGCCAACCCAGCCACCTCGCCGGCTGCTCAGCTTTAACTCTTTCCAATCCTAAACATCTTGGTCCCACATGTTGGGCATACGCCTTGAGTCGCCGCCTTGCCATTCTTCATGGTTATGCTCTTCGTATCCTTCATTTCTCTTTTTGCGCGGCATTTCACACAGTATGCTTGCATTTATATACCTCCTTTTTGTTGGAGAATAGACCATTCCCTACCGGAATGTCAATAGTCTCCTTGTCGGTAATCTTGTCTATCAGGTCGAGGAACGGTTCCTGTTCCTTTTCTACCCCCGCAATCATCCACCGCCTCTTTTTCTTGGTAGCGGCGAAACAAAGCGTTTATCCTAGCTTCCAGCTCATTGGTGCTAATGGGTTTAACCATGTAAGCATCAGCTCCTTGGTCTATTGCCTTTGCCACCGCCTCTCCGCTTCGGTCGGCACCTAGCAAAATAACAGGGACATTAGATACTTGACGGAAGCGAGAACAAGCCTCCCAACCATTTACTCCAGGCAGCATTTCATCAATAATGACCAAGTCAGGAGAGGTCTCGTCCAGCCTCCTCAGCCCCTGGGGATAATCTCGAGCAACCTCAACCCTAAAGCCGGCTGCTACCAAAGCCGAAATGACATCCACTGAAATTGCCTCACCAATAGCTAAAACCTTTTCCTTCAATTTCACTTACTCCTCTACATTAAATAGATGGAGCGATTAAGAAAGTGTTGCTAGAACCTCTCTCTAAGCTTTCGTCCTTTAATTAAATAATGTTAATACAGGGAAGTAAAAATTGAGGTAAACAAGGTAAACAATTTAGTTAAGATTAGGTAAAAACATGGTTTAAAAAGTTAGTTCCTAGTTAAGGGGTCAGGGCTTGGTTACGTTTCGCCAGCTTGTAGCCGACTCCCCACTCGGTGAGGATTAGCTTAGGGACACTGAGGTTATTACAAAGCTTTACTCTAAGCCGCTGGATATATACCTTAAGATAATCGGTGGCATCAGTATACTCCGGACCCCATACCTTCTCTAAAAGGGTGCGGTGAGTTACCACATGGCCAGCGTTTCTTGCCAGGTGACTCAGCAGACTATACTCAATGGGGCTCAGCTTCACCACTTCCCTGCCAAGACGAACCTCCCGGGTACTAAAATCAATCCACAGGTTGCCACTTTGGAAAGGTTCAGCGCTTCCGAACTCACCCATGCCAGAACGGCGCAGCACCGCCTTCACCCGGGCTAAAAACTCAATATAGTCAAAGGGCTTGGTGAGGTAATCGTCAGCACCTAACTCCAAACCTCTAGCGATATCTGGCTTCTGATCCCTCACGGTAAGGATGAAGATGGGCACATCAGAAAAGAAGCGAATTTGACGCAAGACCTCGAAGCCATTTATATCGGGTAGTCCCAGGTCCAAAATGACGATATCAGGCAACTCAGCCTCTACTAGCTCTGTCCCTTTGACCCCCTCACCAGTGGAGAGGACAGTGACACCAGGCCACCTCATCTCAAAGCATCTGGCGACAACTTCTACTACCCCGGCATCATCCTCTATTATTAGCACTTTCACTGCTTTTCCTTATCCTCCTTCCCGTGTTCGGTGCTCTTGCCATCTTTGAAGGGCAAAGAGAAGATAAAAGTACTCCCCTTACCGGGTTTACTTTCTACCCAAACCTTGCCATGATGCAGCCTCACCAGTTCTTCGACGATAGCAAGCCCCAACCCCAGTCCTGAGCTACTTGTTTCACTAGCCTTACCACGATAATAAGGCTTGAAGATCCGCTCCAGTTCACTCTTGGGGATGCCTACCCCCCAGTCCCTTACTTCCACTGTTAAATTACCACCCTTTTCTCTGGCTCGCAGCCTTATCTTGCCACCCTCGGGTGTAAATTTGCTGGCGTTAGTTAGTAAATTGGCGATGATACGCTCAAAGCGCAACTGATCTAGGACAGCCTGGGGTAAGTGATCTGGCACATCTGCCTCTAAAGTTTGCTTTTTGCTCAAGATAAAGGGAAGACAGAGGCTGGTTGCTTCCTCAATGGCGGTTTTAACATTTATAGGCTGTAATAGGAGCTCTGCTGTAGCGGTTCGCATTCTGGCAAAATCCAGTAGGTCGGCTAACCTTCTTTCCATCTTATCAGCACCGCGTCTAATATTGTCCACCATCTTCGCCTGGGGGCTTTGGGCATCTCCCTTCAGTTCTTCGGCAAGCAAATCCCCCATGGTTTTAATCGAGGTAAGGGGTACCCTAAATTCATGGCTGATAGCTAGCAATAACGCATTTCTTTGCTGTTCCTTCCTTTCTAAGTCAAGAAGGCGGGCATTCTTTACTAGCGAGGCAGCTTGATTGGCAAAACTTACCAGTGACTCTATCCTTCTTTCTGATATGTGTTCTTGTTGCGTGGTGACCAGAAGGGCGCCGTCAACCTTCCCGTTGGCAATCATCGGTACAACT
>Ga0209991_10001058_pt1 | contig 12423 bp, 12 predicted proteins | sample ChitaG_FD_183167 | JGI IMG/M metagenome (GOLD analysis project Ga0209991, IMG submission 183167) | Deep subsurface microbial communities from South Pacific Ocean to uncover new lineages of life (NeLLi) - Chile_00310 metaG (SPAdes)... | ecosystem: Environmental > Aquatic > Marine > Oceanic >...
AGTCTCAGAGTAGTTCGGGGGTTCAAATCCCTCCTCCCGCATTTAATTTACAATAATAAAAATAGTTCATTTTTAATAACATAATCATTTCTATTTCTATTATAAAAAAATTTAAAATCGAACCTTAATTAGAAAGTTATATCCTAAATCGTTTCGATGCAATTCTAAGAATCAGTTTAAGATAAAAAAAAACAAAAAATAAGCATTAGAACAATGCTCCTGTAGTGTAGCTCGGCCAATCTTTCCCAACCTTTCAAGAAAGGGCTTCGCATGCTAGGCTTTCACCCTGGTGACAATACGATCCATATCGGACTGTATCATTAACCGGGTTCGAATCCCGGCGGGAGCACCAATAGTAATTAGTGTAAAGCATTGGAAAATTACCAGAACTCAGCCCCTGTAGCTCAGCTAGGTAGAGCACCAACTCGGTGTGCTTAAAGCACTCGGCTTGAATAATGGAAGAAATTTCCATTATTTCCGGAAGTTAACCGGGCGGTCCCATGTTCGATATTGAAATCGGGCTCCGATCTCGACGGATTCCATGGCGGGGGCGCAAATTCTTTTCTTTTATCTATTCACGCTTCAATTATTTAAAAATAAGAAGTTCTTTGAGATTATTACACTTAAGATATCATGTCACTAATTACATCCTCTACTAAATTGTTAATGAGTTCCTTGCTAACGATTATTGCTCGATTTCAGTAATACTAGATATTTTATGGATAAATCTTTTTCCACCACTCTGATTAGAGTTACTCTTAACTTTGCTAACTCAAATTCATATATCGCAGTTATAGTGTCCCTCCCGGGATAACAATCACATCTTTCAGTACTACGGGGTGTAGAATCATTTCTAATAGAAGAAGAAATTCCTTGTTAATATTTTTATCAAATCTACAATTGGATTTATAACTTTATTAATATGATAAATGGAACTCATTAGGTATTTCTCGTTCTAGGATCGCTAATTATGAGAAATTAGTTAAATTAAGTTTGGTTTGCGTAATAAATGAGCCATTTTGCCATGGCTTGAAACGATTCGTTGACATTTATATTTTCTTTAGATGAAGTGAAAACACATTGATTGCATTTAGCTTTTTGAGCGTAATCGTTTGCGATGTCGAAGTCAACTTCGTGATTTGGCAGGTCCCACTTCATCCCCATTAGTATAATTGGCACAAAACCTGCTTTTTGGCGAATAATTTTCAACCATATTGGAATGTCTCTAAACGTGTCGTAATCCGTGATATCAAAACAAATTAATCCTCCGCTTGCGCCTTTACAATAATCTGGTAAAAGTTCTCGGAATCTTTTTTCTCCTGCAAAATCCCATAATTGCATTTTTACGGATTCGCCTGTGTCGAGTATTTCTGACTTAGTATGAAATCCCGCACCTATAGTCATTTTATAACCGTCTTCAAATTTACCAGTACAATATCGAGTCACCATTGCGGTTTTTCCTACTCCGCCGGCTCCAGCAACGATCACTTTGAAAATCCATGAACTCATCATTTTTTTATCGCATGAATTGTTTATTTTTAATACTAAAAAGAATTTGTTTGTTTAACAATTTTAATCCCAATATACATTTCGTATAAAACTTTACATTTTTAAAATTATTTAAAACTAAAATAAAAAAAGGTTTTTATAAGATTTAGGTCTATTATTTTTAGTATTGTTTTTTAATATGTTTTAATAATAAAGGTTGTGAAAAAAGAGTATTAAAGACGACGATATTTGTGCGACATGTAGTTTTCCGAAAGACTTATGTATATGCGATAGTTTAAGCGCAGATGAACAACAAATTATTATTTCTAACGATCGACGTAAATGGGGGAAGGTAGTTACAGTAATCAAATTCGAAGGTAACATAGATGCGAATTTAAAAGATATTCTTAAGAAAGCTAAGAAAAAATGTGCTTCTGGGGGGGTTCTGAGAGGTAAAGGAATCGAGCTTCAAGGTGAGCACAAATTCAAGCTGAAAAAATTTCTAATAGATTTAGGATTCCCCGAGGAAAATATTATCATTCAAGAACGCATGATAAGGAAACGGCGATATTAAATATACTTTCAAAGTTAGATTAGATGTTCATTTGCATTTTTTTTTAATCTCGTAATTTCAAAAAATAATAAAATAGGATTCCATGAGTTCGATATTTTACAAGGTTATATTTGAAGGCGTAAAAGAGGATTCTAGCGATTCATACTCGCTAATCTTTAAAGATATATTTAGTGAAAAACAAGAACAAATTTCTTCTCAATTCTTTACCACTCTAAGAGTTTCGAGTCAGAAAGAGTCTAATGTCGTCCACTTTCAAAATATAAAAGAAGTAATAAAAATTGGGAATCCCTCCATTAAAATCGACATCAATTATTACATCGCTATTCTCTATACAAAAGTAAACGACGGAAAGAAAGAAGGCTTTTTGGTAGGAAATGTAAAAAATATGGGAGATATGTTAATAGGTACATGGCCATATAATGAAGAAAATGTGTCTAATTTAAAAGATCATTATTTACAAAAATTAGATTTGCTTACAAATAGTAGCAAATTTAGTAACATTTGTGTAATTTATCCCTTGAAATAAAGAAATACGATATAAAGGTTAGAAGAAATTATCTTCATTCTTTTTAAGAAAATCATAAATTTCTTGATTGTTTGGCATTCCAGTTCTCGCACCTAATTTTTGTATTTTTAATGAAGCTGCTGCATTGGCAAACCTACAAGATTTTTCTAAATCCCACTCTTTAATCCAATAAGCAAAGGAAAAAGCTCCGTTGAAAGTATCACCTGCACCTGTTGTATCTACAAGGTTTTCTATGTGGTAAGCAGGTATACTTTTTTGATAATTATTTGTTGTTAATAAAGCACCTTTTTTTCCTAATGTTATAATTACGACAGGTACCCCCTTTTTCACTAAAATTTTTGCTGCTTTTTGAGGTGTATTGCTATTTGTAATGAACTTTACCCCTTCCTTGTTCGGAAGTAAAACATCTGCTTTTAGTAGTATCTCTTTTAATTTATCCCAACCCCTTGATGCAATTTGAGACTCTAAATCGATACTTACTTTTACTTCATGATTTTTTGCTATTTCAAGTGCTTTCTCAGTTAATTCCTGATGAATAATCGTAGTATGCAATAGTTTAGAATTTGCTATGGAGGATTCTTGTAGTTCTTCAATATCCAATTTTGTCGTTTGCATATGTGGAGATTGAATAATAGTCTTTTCGCCTTTAGTCACAAAAATAAAGTTAACTGGAGTCTTTCTATTGCGCTTTCTAACAATATAGCTTGTATCTATGTTTTCTTTTAAAAAGTCATCAATTAACAAATCGCCATAGGAGTCATCTCCAACTGCTCCAATAAATCCACAACGACCTTCTAATCTAGCTAAAGCCACTAAATAATTAGCAGTGACTCCACCGGGAAAATAATTTTCACTTAAAGCATCAATTTTCTCATCCGGTTTTGGAAAATGGGGCACTTCAGTAACCCAATCTAGTACTACTTCCCCTAATCCAACAATATTGACTTGTTTCATAGTTCTTTTCAATACATTAAAATCTTTTATCTTATTATAATTTAATGAACTAGAAACAAAATAGGTGTAGATGGTTTTAAATATTATTATATTTTTAAGTCAAAATTTCTTTTAAACGATTCTCTAAATCATCATCAACATTAATATCTTGAAAGTTTGAAGCCACTATTTCATAAGCGTCACTATAATCATTAAATTTTACTCGGCCTTTAATCATAATATCCCTACCAATGATACTAGAAGATAACTTTCTTAGCAATTTTTCATAATCGGGAGTGTCTTTAACCTTTACAATCAGCTCTGCTTTTTCTCCTACCAATTTCTCAGCAGCTTCTCCAATAAATGTCGCTCTTATTTTTCCACTCTCATCTTCAAGAAAATGACTAGTAATCATTGTGAGTTTTTTATCACCTGCTTTATCACACGTACAATTATCTATTTTTTTTCTACATTCGGAACAAGCTTCGTAAAATCTGATATTTTTTAATTCATTAGATATTACACCTTTTATTTCAAAAAACCCAGAGCTTTGAATAGTGTTAATATCAGTAAAATTTCCTGAAAAATTATTTGGTTTGAAATTTGCTGATGGTTCAGATACTTTAATATTTTCAATCTTTAAATCTATTTTTTCTATACTCGAGTCGATGGAAATAGTTACTTCATTTTTCTGCGAATAGTTGTTAAATCTTAGTTCAACATCTTTCAACAAAACACCGTCTCCGTTCTTCAGGTACTTTGAAAGTTCATCTGCTCTCTCCCGCCAAGCTGTAACTCTAATAGCATCAGTTTTATCACTCACATTGAACCCTAATAATGAAATATCTTCGCCAGATTTTAAAGTTATTTTTCTTAAGTCATCTATTGCAGAAATTATTCCTTGAAAAGATATATAACCTTTTTGATTTTGAAGTGTATCTATGTTATCAATTAATTTTACATCAAACTTTACTTCTTTGTCTTTTTTCGTAATTTGTGTCCAAGAAGTTGCGTGTAAATCTATTTGACCTTCAGTATAATTACTTTTTCTAGGATTTAAGCTACTGAGAGAAATGAAATCGCCTATTTCAATGTTTTCTATTTTATCAATATCCTCGTTCCAAAAACTTATTCTAATTTTACCTGATGAATCCCGAACCGTTAACGAGCTCACTCTTCCATTTTGTCCATCCTTCCTAGTGAATTCGCGAACCGGGGAACGATTCATTAATTTTCCTTCAATTGATATAGATCCTAATTTTTCGTTAATCTCATTTATTAGTTTAAATTCTTCCTTTATTTTGGGGTATTTCTTATAATCAACATCCTCAGGGGCTACAATTATTTTACTAAATCTTCCAATATGAATCTCTATTCCCCCATATCTTCCTTGTTTCGCATTTCCATTCAAAATTTTAACGATTTCATTTTTCTCAAATCGTTCATCTTTAAAAACATTTACTTGATCGTCCCATAATACAATTCGAATATCTCCTGTATTATCATTTAATTTGAAAGCCCCCACATATCCGACTTCTCCATTGCTTTTATTAAAACTATTGAGATTAAAAATATCTTTAATTCTACCAACTAATACGATATTTTTCATGTTCAAGGTAATGTCAGATATGTTTAATTCGATCTCATTTAAAATCTCTTGATTTTCGCTTGTAACTTCTACTCCTAGTTCTTTAGCTATTACAAATAATGCCCCTTCATCTGAAATTAAACCCTTTAATTCCTCTTTTTTCTCTTCTACTAAACTTTGTATTTCCTTTTTAGAAAGTCCAGTATCTTCAATGATTTTATTAATGTACGCTTCAGTTTTCATTTATCTCACTTTTTTGTTCTGTTTTCCTTATTCAAAGATAAAATTAGCTTTTATAATTTAAAAATGAAATTATTTATTACTTAATTAATCACTATTTTTAAACAATAAGAGTATATCATATTGGTAATTTGTTATAGATAATTTAAATCAAATGTTATGTTTTTGTCGTAATAATGAATAAATTCAGAATCATTCCAGTTATTGATATATTAAATTCTCAAGCTGTACATGCAATAAAAGGGGAACGTGAAAAATATAAACCATTGAAATCAGTTTTAATTAATGATAGCAACCCAACACGAATTGCATTAAAATTAAAAAATGAGTATTTATTCAATGAATTTTATATTGCCGATTTGGATGCTATACTTCAAAGAAAGCCTAATATCACAATTATTTCAAAAATACTCGATATTCCTGGGGTTGAGGTCATGATTGACCCTGGAATAAAAACCAAAAAGGATATAGAAAAATATTTTAAACTTAATCTAAAATCGTTGATTTTAGGATTAGAAACACTAAGAGACCTAAAAGTTATTATAGAGTGTTTAGAACTCTTTGATACTAACAAGATTGTCGTAAGCATCGACATGTACAACGAAGTAATTCAAACTAATATAAAGGAAATTAGAAATCAAGATATACTTGAAATAGTCCGTAAAATTGAAGCCTTAGGCGTAGTTAAAATAATTTTACTTGATCTCTTCAAAATTGGACAGAAGATAGGAGGGATTTCTGCACTTTATTTAAAGATAAGAAAAGCATTTAGCGGTGAAATACTTGTTGGGGGTGGAATAAAAGACATCCAAGATATTAAGGAATATAGGAGTAATAACTTCTCAGGTGTTCTGATAGGGACTGCTTTACACGATGGATCGATAAAAATCGAAGAATTGAGAAGCTTTCTTAAAAGTTAATCAATGAAAATAACACCAGAGCTCGAAACATTTAAAGATTTTTTACATACGGGGCAAGCGTGCTTCATTCTAACCCAATCGGTTATATGTTCCTTATGAGCCTTCGCTTCGCAAATAGGACAACCGGCCACTTCGTCAAATATTTCGATATTCTTTCCACACACAGCACATTTGGTATTTGATACCGTAGAAATCCGTATTACCTCTTTTTTTATATCGAGCACAACATTATCTGTGTTTTCAGCTGTAGGATTAATCTGTTTCAATTCGGTCCGGGTATCAACACAAAAAATAGTTCCTTCGCTATCATCTTTACGATTCCCAATCCAAACCACTTTACCCTTAAAATAACTAGAGCCCTCGTTTTCTAACGAGAGGTTTAACCTTCGATCTTCCATCACAAATGTTTGAATTACTTTAGTATATTTCAACCCATCTAAATTTGAGGATATTTGTTTAATCACTTCAAATGGTTCTTTGAATACTTCATTTGTAATGTCGACTTTCGTGATTTCTTTCGGGGACATAATAATTCATCGTTTTTTTGATATTTAATAATAATTATTTAATTTAAATTTTTATATCACTTTCTTCCTATAACTTTTTTAATTTAATTTTAAATATCCTAAAATAAAAGAGAATTTATAACTTAAAGCATAAAAGATCTAGTATTAGAAGGATCTAGATAGAACTTTAGGTCAATTATAATTCCTTTATATAATAAGTGATTAGTTATGCGAGAACGTATCAGACTGCTTGTGAGCCCTAAATCAATAGAAGAAGCTAAAATTGTAGTTCAACAAAAAGGTGTAGATTATATTGATTGTAAGAATCCCCTTGAAGGTTCTTTAGGAGCTAATTTTCCGTGGATCATAAAGGAGATGAAGAGTTTAATACATCCAAATAGTTCTCAATTATTAAGTGCAACCATAGGGGACTTCCCAAATTTACCTGGATCAGCTTCATTGGCAGCTCTAGGCGCTGCCGTATCCGGGGCTGATGTAATTAAAATAGGGCTTAAAGAATCAACGACAGAGGATGATTGTGTATATTTAATGAAAGGTGTCGTGAAAGCTGTAAAAAACTATAATGAAAATATAAAAGTTGTAGTGGCCGGGTACGCAGACAAAATAAGGATGAAAACCTCACCAGATTTTTTATTACTCCCAAACATAGCTGCCAAATCTGGAGCCGATATAGTGATGCTTGATACTTTCATCAAAGACGGAAAAGGTTTATTTGACTTTTTAAGCATTGAACAATTAAAATTTTTTAAAAATAAAGCAAAAAAACTTAATCTAGAAGTTGCTTTAGCGGGATATTTAATGAAAGACTCCCTACCAATGATAAAAGAAATTATGCCCGATATAATTGGCGTAAGGAGTATAGTATGTGAAGGATATGACAGGAATAATGGAATAATTAGAGGACATCTTATAGACGAGTTAATAGCTGAGCTATATGCTTAAAACCTATAAAAATAATATAAGGAATAAATAAATACTCTTATTTTTAGTTCATTTTAATAACATTAATTAGGTTACCTTAATGACGAGTTATTATGTACGAAAAGGAATTAGGAATAATTGGTGTTGGTAAAATTGGTTCGGCTCTCTTAAAAAGAATAATTTCTACTAATACGATTGAGAAAAATAAAATTATCATTTTTGATGTAGATAATGAGAAATTGCACAAACTATCCAAAGACTTGGATGTAGATTGTGCTAATAGTAATACTGATTTAGTTAATTCATCTAAACATGTTTTAATTGCAGTTATCCCCCAAGTAATGGATGTTGTTTTGAAAGAAATAGAATCAGCAATATCTGTACAGCACGTAATAATATCTATTGCAGCGGGAGTTTCTTTTACTCACATAACTAAAATAATTACGAAACCCGTAGCATTAATACGAATAATGACAAACACTCCTGCTCTTGTAGGAGCAGCAGCTACAGCGTTAGCTCGTAATGAAAATGTTAAAGAAAACCAAATAGAGTTCGTTAAAGGAATATTCAATTCTGTAGGGATGGTAGTAGAATTAGAAGAAAAACATTTAGACGCCGTAACTGGTTTATCTGGAAGCGGTCCTGCTTATATGTTTATAATTATTGAAGCATTAGCCGATGGGGGTGTAAAAATGGGATTACCTAGGGCTATTGCCCTAAAACTTGCTGCTCAAACCCTTTTAGGTTCAGCAAAACTTCTATTGGAGACAAACATGCACCCCGCAGCACTGAAAGATATGGTAGCAACTCCAGGAGGAACAACTATAACTGCGATACACGAACTTGAGTCAGCAAAGATAAGAGCAACTCTAATCAGAGCAGTAGAAGCTGCTACAATAAAATCCAAATCGTTAAATTCAGCAAAAGAAAATAATAATCGATAATTAGTTTTATAAAACTTTTTATGCAAGATTTTCTTGTTATCTGTTAGAAATGCCAAAATTATCCAAGTTTGGAGAAGATTTTTTACTGCTGGCACTCAGAATTGATAAACACATTAAAGGCTATGTTGATTTTTATATTGGTCCAGAAAAACTCCGGCAAATTGTAGATCATGGATCTCTAACAGCTCCAAACACATTGTTAAATGACTCTAACAATTTAATTAAACAATCGGGACTTCAAGGTTACAACAAAGAACGCAAACGGTATATCGAAAAGTTATTGGTGGCTATGAAAACCTCAATAGAAATTTTAATTGGTTCTGAAATTTCTATTAAAGACCAATTTACAAGACTTTATGATGTAGATCTACAACCCGCTAAAGAAGCTGAGTTAGATAATTTAAAGGAAGAGTTTGATGATGCTTACAAAGGATCTGGAAGTTTAGAAGAACGCATGAATAAATTAAGAATTACTCGCAAAATTCCTGAGTCATATGTGTATGATTATTTTAAAAAGGCACTTGTTATTACAAAAAACAAAACATTAGAAATCTTTAAAGATTTCTTGCCAGAGAAAGAACAAATAATTATAGATGTAGTTAATAACAACAACATTAAAAATATAAAATGGGCTTGCTACGAGTGGTACTTAGGAAACTATACAAGTCGAATTGAAGTTAATCCGTATTATCAAATGTACTGGACATCTATGTTATCATTTGCCTCACATGAAGGTTATCCCGGTCATCATACAGAATTTGTCATGAAGGAATATAGATTATATCGAGAATTAAATCAATTCGAGCATTCGATTTTGCTACTTCATTCTCCAAAATTAGTAATTTCAGAAGGAATTGCGCATACTGCAATTTCTGTACTCTTTTCAAATCAAGAAGTAGCAGAAATTGGGCTAAATGAATTTTGTGTAAACGCTTCGGGAGAAGCTTCTCTTGAAGAATTGGTCTTACAAGACAAAGTAAAAGAAAAATTACCCCTTTTTTGGTATAACTTTGCTTATCATGCGCTAATTGATAAGTATGACGAGAAAGACCTTCTACATTATGGTAAGTGTTATGAGATTTTTAGTGACGATGATATAAAATCTGAAATAAAAAGGATATCTAATCCAGCGCATTCTAAAAATGCTTTTTTGTATAAATTAGGCAGTAATTTAATAAAAAATGCTTATGGAGAATCGCCTTCGGCTAAAAATTTTAAAAATTTACTTACAAAACCTATTTTACCTTCAAATTTAATCTAAAATTCATATTTGGGTATCTTAGTATAATATTTTCGATTAATATACTTATTTTTATTATTCAATTAATTCAAAAAAAATTGATGTTTAAATAAACAAATTGAAATAAAGTTATGAATAATAAAATCAGTTCATATTCAAATACAAGGATAGTGAGTAAGCTATAAAGGTTTAAGGTGAATACCATGCCAGGTCGTTCAGGAATAGCCCCATAATAAGGTGCTGTTTATAAGAGTAATTTTCTTTAATGCTCTTTATAAGCCCACTATTTATTTTTCTTTCCTTTTTCTTTAAATTTTATTGTCTGTTCATTATTAATTGTTAATTCAAATATTTTTATTTCAGGTTTATATGTGTCATAAATTTCAAACACTTCCTTTTCTTTATCTTTTTTACAAAACGCATAAACAGACCGACCTAATTGATTCATACTTGCCCCTATTATATTCAATTTACATAAATCGTTTATTAAATCGTTTACTTTCTCTAAATTTAAAACACTCATGATTTGTGTATTTTTTACAAATTGGAGCGAAACGTTAACAAAATTCCTATAATTAAGCTCTGACAATAATCCTCTCAAAGCAAGCTTTCCGGCTTGTTTTATGCTTGAACTTAAATTTGTATCTGATAATATCGATTTTGTTTGTATCTTTCCAAAAGAGCCACAAATGACTAAAAGATCGTTTGGACTTTTTAAACGCTCATGATTACAAGGATAACCTGGTTCTTTTAAAACGCACAAACCTCTTCCTAATTGACCACAAACGGTCCCTAATCCCGTTTTATTAACAACCTCAGCAATGTGAGCTATCCTTCCGCTTTCTAAATTAGTCAAGCTTAGGTTTAATAGTTTATTCAGCCCAAAGATCGTTCCTAATGCTCCTGAACCGCTTGCTCCGTACCCACAGCCAACGGGTAAATCAAAAAAATGTTTTAATTTTACACTAATAGGGTAATCAATCAGTTTTCTAATATAATCGTATATGAAATAAGTTGTTTCTGCTTTATGGTCTAATTTTTCTTCATTAATGTATATCGAGCACTGACTCTCCTCTCCTTTTTCGAGCTTTTTACAAGATATAACCGTTTCCCCTACCCCACTTACGTTAAATCCGGCTCCTCGAGAGCCAATTTTTTCCGGATTTTTAATTGGAATCCCGTTTTCTTTATCTACAATTTCAAAAAAACCCGAAATTCGGTGGGGAACTTCAACAATAATTTTATTTGTATTACTTACCATACCCATTAAATATTTACTTGACCCCATTTAATTATATATTAATTAAAAAATAAAAGTCAATTATAGTTTATTATGACAAAGAATATTGTGATAAAGTTTGGGGGCTCTCTTCTATTTTCTGAAGGGGGTACTATAAATTATAAAAAAATTACCGAATTTTGCGATTTAATAAAAAACGACAAAAATTACGATTCAATCGTTATCGTGTGTGGGGGAGGAAAGATAGCTAGAGAATACATTAAAGCAATAAGAGAATTTACTGAGAATGAAATCTTATGTGATATGATAGGAATTGATATATCGCGAATAAACTCCCGATTAATAGTAGCTAACATGGAAGAATTTGCTTATCCTCAAGTTCCAGAATCATTTGAAGAATTATCAACAGCGATTATTAGTAGTGAAATCGTAGTTATGGGAGGATTACAACCGGGGCAATCAACGACTTCTGTAGCTATTCAAGTAGCAGAATTTTTAAAAGCTGAGCGTTTAATAATCCTTACTGATGTTGATGGCATTTACGATAAAGATCCAAAAGTATTTGATGACGCAAAATTATTGAGAGAACTTAATTACGATTCCCTTCAAAAAATTATTTTAGAAATATCCGGAGATAAGCAAGCTGCAGCTGGAGAATATAGGATTTTTGACGCAGTTTCTTTGCAGATATTAAAAAGAAGCAATGTGGTTGTATCGGTAATTTCAGGTTCGAACCTAGACCAGTTTAAAAAATTATGGAATAACGAAAAAGCGAATGTAGGCACAACAATCACGAAATAACTTTTTTATAATAAAATATTAAAATTTAGCACATTTTTCTAACATAGTAATTAAAAACTTAACATGTGAGTAAAAAGAGAATGTCTCAATCTACTTGGAAAGACCAGATTAAAAAAAAATGGGGACCTCATAGCCATTGTCCTATTTGCGGAAAAGCAATGCCAACAGATAAGCAATTTTGTAGCCAAAACTGTGGAGATAATTACCACGGCACCCAAAAAAAGCAGAAGAAAAAAAGCAGAATTCAAATGATATTCATGTTTGGTATGATGGCGGTTGTTTTCGTATTCATGTTTCTTTTCACAGGGTAAAAATCAAGCATAATTGTGCATCCCTTTTTTCTTTAACAATAACTTGATAATTCGATAAATAGCGCTTTATAATTGCAGGGATAGCCAAGCGGTCAACGGCGGTGGACACAATCGAGAGCACATAATATGTTCTTGAGCCACACTCAAGATCCATTGACATAGGTCTACAG
>Ga0209991_10001059_pt1 | contig 12415 bp, 13 predicted proteins | sample ChitaG_FD_183167 | JGI IMG/M metagenome (GOLD analysis project Ga0209991, IMG submission 183167) | Deep subsurface microbial communities from South Pacific Ocean to uncover new lineages of life (NeLLi) - Chile_00310 metaG (SPAdes)... | ecosystem: Environmental > Aquatic > Marine > Oceanic >...
AATGTAAAGCTCCATAATATCACCGCAGACAGGATTCCCGACATGGCCGACGCCATCGGGGTTCTCTATCTCCCCGACATTCCTGGGATTCCTGAAGTGCTCCATCACCCTTTCACTATATAGTGACCATACATTCATATTTCTCTTTAGTTATCTCACGTGGGCATTCGGACTTACACTAATGCTTCCAGTTGTTCCCGTTCAAGTTCTCTACGTTCTTTATGATACTGCTGGGAGGGTGGTTCCAGGTATACACGAGGTCCGGGGTAAGCATAAAAATCCCCCGAACCGTAAGCAGCCCTGCCATCACCCATCTCTAGATAACAGAAGCCCTTGCCATCAAACCGACTTTGTTTTGCCTCGCCAAGAATCTCACCCGATATATTCCGAGCCACTACACGTGCTTGCTCGTCGGCAAATACCCCCGCTTTGGGCAGAAAAAACCCGGTGGGATTAGGTTGCTGGATGGAGGTGATGTCTCCGATGGCGAAGATGCCTGGATAAGATGTCTCAAGAGTCTGCAAATCAACCGAAACCCATCCTGTCTCATCAGTAAGACTGGCCTCTGTCACTACTCGTGGTGTGGCATGGGGAGGAATGCCTACGAGCAAATCGTAGGAGACTTCGCGCCCTTCAAAGATAAGCTTACGAGTGTTGTTGTCTATCCTCTGGACCTTCTGTTGTGAATGATATTCGATATGGCGCTCTTCAAGCATACCAAGCACAGCCTGACCCATTTCCTTGCCGGCAGCAGCAAGTGGCATTGTTTCGGGAGTATAGATGGCTACCTCTACCTTTTGGCGATTCCCCTTGCTGAGAAAGGTCGAATCTGTCAGGAAGGCCGTCTCACAGGGAGCACCGGGACACGAATATGGAGTAGAACAAACCAGGACGACTATGCGGCCACTCTCAAATTCGTCCAGGGCTTTCCGGAACTGAAGGGCGCTGAAAGCATCAGTCAGGTCGTAGGCTGATTCAGCGAAACCAGGTACGCTGTCCGGTAACTTCTCAGCCCCCAAAGCGATGATAATGTAATCGCCCTCCAGGATTCCGGAAGAAGTGTGCACTCGTTTCCTTTCGGGGTCTATTTTGCCGACCTCAGCATGAACCCAGTCGATGCCTTTGCGTGACAGTTCCGAAAGGTTACGCTCGCCTTCATGGAAGTCTTTCATTTCTCCTGAGATTAATCGTATGTTAAGGGGGCTCAAGTAGAAGGAGTTATTTTTTTCCACAACTACAATGCGGTGCTCAGGCGGTAGGAGTCTCCGCAAATGCTGCGCTGCCGTTAGACCACCGAAGCCACCTCCTAGAATAAGTACTGTCTTCTTTACCATATCTTGTTCCTCCTCTCCTGATGCCAGAATTTGGTGTATTTTTTCTGTGATAACTAGCTAGCTATTTGTCACTTTTCAAAAGTGGAGACATGGTTCTCAATCCGACGACAATTCCAGGCAAGACCTCTAGCACCCGCTCCACGTCTGCCTCGGTACTTTCTCGCCCCAGGGTGAACCTGAGCGAGCCATGAGCTTGCTCGGCGGGAAGCCCCAGCGCCAGAAGAACGTGGGACGGCTCAAGGCTTGAGGAACTACAGGCTGAGCCGGTAGAAGCACAGATACCCTCTAAGTCAAGATTCAGAAGCATGGATTCCCCCTCAACAAAATCAACACTTACATTGACATTGTTGGGCAGTCTTTTCCGGGGATGACCATTTAAGCGAATGTTGTCAATCCGTTCCACGAGACCTTCAATTAACTTATCACGAAGGTAGCTCAGTCGCTCTACTTCCCTGTTCATCGTCTGCCCGGCAATCTCCATCGCCTTGCCAAGCCCCACGATAGCAGGAACATTTTCAGTGCCGGCCCTGCGTCTCTTTTCTTGCTCTCCCCCATGTATAAGGGAAACTGACTTGGTGCCTTTCCTGATATACAGCGCTCCTGTTCCCTTAGGGCCATATAACTTATGTGCTGAAATAGAGAGCAAGTCTACCTTAAGTTCATCCACATTCACCGGGATGTGCCCCACAGCCTGCACGGCATCTGTATGAAAATAGACCCCTGCCTCTTTAGCAATCTTACCTATTTCGCTTATAGGCTCTATGGTGCCTATCTCGTTGCTGGCATGCATGACCGATATAAGGATGGTCTTATCAGTAATAGCTTTCTTGACATCCTGAGGATTAACCAGGCCATACTCATCTACTGAGAGGTAAGTTATCCTGAATCCTCTTCTTTCCAAAAACTTACAAGCCTCCATCACTGCATGGTGCTCAATTGGAGTAGTGATGATGTGGTTCCCTTTATGCTCGCTAGCATAGGCAACGCCCTTCAGGGCGAAGTTATCTGCCTCCGTTCCTCCACTGGTAAAAATAATCTCCTCGCTCCGGGCGCCAATAAGCTCTGCCACCTTAGTTCTGGCCTCTTCTATGGCCCCCTTTGCCTCCAGTCCATAAGAATAGATGCTCGAAGGATTGCCAAAGGCATCGGTAAAATAAGGCAGCATGGCCTTCACTACCTCGGGATGTGTTGGTGTAGTGGCAGCATGGTCAAGATATATCCTTCGCATCTAACCCTCTATAATATCCCCGACAACGGGATCAACCCTTACCCCTTTGCTAGTCACCCAGACAATTCCACGCTCAATATCTTCTCTTTCCCCTTCCAATTCAAGGACTACCCAGCCCTTATCTCCATTTACATCAGCGCGACGGATATTGGTCACTACTTTAAACTGTTGACCGAGGTTGTAAATGATGGACTCCTTTATCAGTTCCGGGGGAAAGGTAAACATTACCTGTTTCTTTGCCATCTTGGCCTCCTTCATTTTCGTTGAAATTAGTATAGCATGGTTGGTACCTGGTCACCTCAAGCTTACACACCCAGCACATCCTCAAATGATGCAAGGCTGGGCTGGATAGTAAAGGGTTGAACGATGTCTGAAACTATATCCTGTGTCCTGGGTCCTGCCCCAGTAATTACGGCTACCGTAAGCTCATTCCCCTTAATTACTCCTGAAGCTGCCAGCTTCCTTAACGCACCTACTACCACTCCACCCACCGCCTCAGCAAAGATACCCTCAGTTTGGGCGAGTAGCTTCATCCCGGCGATAATTTCCTCATCAGTGACGGCACAGGCACCACCTCCCGACTGCCGGGCGACATTCAACGCATAATAGCCATTAGCGGGGTTCCCAATGGCTATGGACTTGGCAATGGTCTCTGGCTTTACAGGATGCACGTGAAGGCTGCCTGCTTTAAAAGCGTTGACAGTGGGCGAGCAGCCCGCCGCTTGAGTAAGAAACATGTGAGTATTAACTGGCGCGATTAAACCAAGCATAGCTAATTCATCCAGCGCCTTCCATATTCGGGTAAAGGAGAGTCCCGAACCAGCAGGATATACCACGCAATCAGGACTGTGCCACTCCAGCTGCTCCGCTACCTCGTAGCCTAAGGTCTTGCTCCCCTCAGCGTAGTACGGCCTGAGATTGATATTGATAAATCCCCAATTGTACCTCTGCGCTAACTGGCTACAGAGGCGATTGACATCATCGTAGCTCCCTTCAACTTTCACCAGAACCGGGTTATAGATTGCTATTCCTATCAGCTTACCTTGCTCCACATCGGAGGGAACAAAGACATAAGCCTTCATATTCGCTTTAGCGGCATGGGCCGCCACACTGGCGGCCAGGTTGCCTGTGGAGGCGCAGGCCAGTGTATCAAAGCCGATTTCTCGCGCTTTAGTGGCGGCAACCGAGACAGGCCTATCCTTAAACGAGTATGTTGGATTGAGACAGTCATTTTTTATATATAAATTGTCCAAGCCTAATTCTTGTCCCAAGTTGTCAGCCTTGACCAGAGGAGTAAAACCAGTGCCAATGTCCACTACGTCGCCATCGACAGGCAGCAAGTCTCTATATCGCCACATGCTTGGTGGCCCCTCAAGAATCTTTTCTCGCCTTACCGCTTTAGCCATTGACTCATAATCGTAGCTTACCTCTAGTGGACCGAAGCAAAAGTCACATAGATTGAGAGGCTCCAACGGATACTCTCGCCCACACTTCTGGCAGCGCAAGGCTATAGCATAAGACAAATCTTCCTCCTTTAAGGCTACCCGGATTCAATGGTATCTTGATACGCAGCTATGAGATCAGTGCCTTTCATTGCTATGTTGCCACCATTAATCTCGTATGGAACTGCTGCTTTAGGAAAATCCACACACGCTCCCTCAATTCCTTCACCTGTTTTGGCCTTGAAAGTAGTCGCGCACCTATCGCATACTAGGACGGCTTCTTCAAGAGAAAAGCCTATTGACCGGCATGGTGGGCAAACATTTGCCCGCACAGAGATTTCTCCATCCAACACATAGGCCATGAAATTCATATCCTCGTCTCGTGTCTTCACATTAAAGTGGACATTCCGATTATTTTCGACCTCACTTACTGGTATGGACACAGTATCGCCAGCTACCTGTGGCTCAATCCACGTTGCTTTTATTAGCTCGTTGCTTGGTGTACTACTACCGTTACCCGCAAACATCGCAAAGTAGATGCTAACCCCTATTATTACCACAATTACCGCTGATATTATCACCAGCCTGTTCTTTTTTGCCTTCCTTCTGCTCAGTTCGAGCTCTCTTTCTCTCATTGTTCTTTTTTTACTCACTGTTTCTCTCCTTTGAATGACTTTTCAGGCATATTCTGCATGAAAGGCACATGGTGTGCAGTTCGTCACCTGGGAAACTATGCCCTTAGCTAAAGATGCCATTTATCTCCTAATATCACCAGTCCACACATTTTTTGCATAACACCACCTCGAAAGCTACGCTCTTCTTGACCCAGTTACCTATACCATCAATCACTTTTACCGTGACCGTAACGTCACCTTCCGTATTCGGGGCGGTCCAGGTAATCATAGAGCCCTCCCCGGAAATCTCGCCATCATCGCATGACCATTCGTAAACCAGTTCGCCGTTCGTGCTTGAAGCAATGTACTCAATATAGTATTCCATTGTTTTCACGACCTTGTACCCAGTAGTGGTTTCTTTCAAATACTCGTGCTCGGCAGTAACAATCAGGTCTTCAATAATTGGCGGAGGAGCATTTGACGCGATGAGGACTATCGATTCTGTGTCTTTCCTGCCCTGACCATCCTCAACCACAACTGTGATGTTGTACATGCCGACTTCTACAGGAGCAGTCCAGATAACTTCAGGCCCCGTGCCAGTAATATTACCTCCGGTGGTTAACCACTCATAGCTTAGGTCGTCGCCATCAGGGTCTGAAGCATTACACGTCACCTGGAGACTACCCAAAGGAGCGGTCCATTCTGCCTCAGCTTCCAGACTGGTGATAGCTGGCTGATGGTTTGCCAGCAGCGTGTCAAATAGGATTGCAAGTATCACTGCTGCCGCCACAATTATGACGATTACTAGACATCTTTTTTTGCTTTTTGGGGTCCTCATCTATTTTGTCCTTCTTATGTCGATCTTGTTTATGATTCGCCCATCCTGCAAGACTATGATTTGTTTGGCATGTTGGGCTATATCAGGGTCATGGGTAACCATGATAATACTGCGCCCATCTATATTTAGTTGCTGGAATAAACCTAAAATTGCCTTCCCCGTTTCTTGGTCCATGTTACCTGTTGGCTCATCCGCCAGAATCAATGAGGGAGAATGAACCAAAGCCCGCGCAATGGCTACTCTTTGCTGCTCCCCACCGCTTAACTGGCCGGGTTTGTGTTCCGTCCTTCCCCCTAATCCCACCTCTTTCAATATCTCCAATCCTTTCTCCTCTCCTTCACCCAGTCCACAAAAAGTCAGGGGCAACATTACGTTCTCCAAGGCAGTGAGTGACTGAAGCAAATGGTACTGCTGAAAGACATAGGCAATTTTGTTTCTTCTTATGTCAACAAAGTCATTTTCGTCTAGATTGTCGATTCGCTCCCCATCTAAAATCACTTCACCACTGGAAGGATAGTCTAAGCCGCCGATTACATTTAAGAGGGTGGACTTCCCACTTCCAGAAGGCCCCATAATGGCTATGAAGTCGTCTTCATCCATACGAAATGAAACGTCGCTTAGGGCAACTACTATAGCCGTTCCCTGTCCATAGGTTTTCGATACATTTTTAATTTCCAGCATTTTGCTACCTCACAAAGACCTGAAAGAGTCGGCAATCTTGATTTTGGAGGCGCGGAACGCGGGATAAACAGTGGCTACGACCGCAATAAAGGTAGCCAGAGCCAACGCAGGAAGGAAATACTGGGGAACATAAGTAACAGCTACGCCCCCAAAAATCAGCGGCCCGACTATGTATGCCAGTACAGTCCCAACTACATACCCAAGGAAGCCTCCCACTATCCCAACGATGATGGCCTCGTAGAGAAAAACCTTAATTATCTGATTGCGTGATGCCCCCACTGCTCTCATTATGCCGATGTCCTTTATTCTTTCGTGAACCGAGGCCAGCATCGTATTGACTACACCAAAGCAGCCCACAGCCAGTGTGATCCCAGCTAAAGCCAGCATGAATTTGCCTACCTTTTCCATCATGCCCATTTCGGTTTCAGCTATTTGCTTTACGGCAACTGCCCGAACTCCCGGGATGTTCCCGTTAATAGAACCTGCAATATCTGACGTAGGGCAGGCACTACATAGGGCACGAACATCTATCGAGGAAACTAATCCCTCTTTGTCAAATGCCTCCTGTGCCGTTTTTATATGAAGGAAAACCTGGTAATCTTCGTTTGAGCCTGTCTCCTCGAGAATACCGGTGACGGCTACCTCTCTCCCGTTAAGCGCAATTTTGTCGCCTACTTTGAGTTCCAGCAACTCAGCAGCCATGGCTCCCACTAGAGCCTGGTCTGCACGTTCGAGGTATTCCCCTTCTCGGATTCTCCACCACGTCTTGAGTTGGCGTTCCTGTTGAGGGTCCACTCCGACTACTATCACAGATGTTCCTTTTATCTCGGTGTTCATGTAGAGCCTTGGACCAATCGTGGCAATATCACCCTCATCCTCAATATTCAATGCTTCTCTTATCATGCCATCTGCTATTTGCCTGATCCGGGGCAATTCGTTCTCAGAAATGTAGTTCTCTCCAACTGCCAAAGTGCCAAGACTTAAGCCTCCCAATCCTACGTCAATATCGCTTATCGCAGGCATGACCACTAAGTTAGCGCCATATTTTTCCAACTGACCATAGATGTTCGTTTCCCCGGCAAGGGCGATTGTCAGCACAGCAACAACTGTAGCCACACCGATAACCACGCCGAGCGAGGCATATAACATCCGCTTTTTCCTTCGCGTGATGTCTTTCAACACTATCTGGTACAGTTTCATCAAATTCTCCTTCACAGGCAACTGAGCGCCTGCTCTAAATCCTCGGTCAAATCGTCAACATTCTCCAAACCAACCGATAACCTGATTACTTCATCGGTTATCCCCACCTTCTCCCTATAATTCTTGGGCATCGAGGCATGACTCATAGTAGCTGGATGCTCAGCAAGAGAAGCAACGCCACCCAGCGATTCCGCCAGAGAAAAGACCTTGAGCTTTCTTAGAAAGGTATAAACACCCTCAATACCACTTCCCAGTTCAAAAGAGACTACCCCACCGAATCCTTTCATCTGTGTCCTGGCGATTTCGTGTCCCCTATGGGACTCGAGTCCAGGATAGAGCACCCTCTTTACCTTAGGATGTCCCTTAAGATAGTTTGCCACGGCTAGGGCATTCTCCTGATGTTGCTTCATTCTCACAGGGAGAGTCTCAATCCCCCGGAGCACCAGCCAGCAGTCAAAGGGGGCGGCACAGGTTCCCATGGCATTGAGTAGAAATTGCAGCCTCTGGCTTAGTTCACCGGTGGTGGTCACCACAGCGCCACCGACAACATCACAGTGCCCGTTGAGATACTTAGTGGTAGAGTGGACAACAAGGTCAACTCCGTATTCAATCGGCCTTAAGAAATATGGGGTGGCAAAGGTATTATCTGCTACCGTCAACAACTTGTGTTTCTTAGCAATATCAACCACCATCTCAATGTCAACGATATTGAGTAGTGGATTAGAGGGAGTCTCTAACCACAACATCCTGGTATTGGGCTTTATTGCCTCCTCAATTCTTTTCCAGTCGTTCAGTCTAAGAAAAGTGAACTCCAGACCAAAGGCACGCATCACATCCTGAAATAACCTGTAGGTTCCTCCATAGACATCGTCCCCCGAGATTACATGGTCGCCTGTTTTCAAAAGGTGCATAACTGTCGTCTCAGCCGCCATACCGCTGGCGAAAGCGAAGCCGTCCTTTCCTCCTTCAAGCTGAGCGATGGTATCTTCTAGAACCTTCCTTGTTGGATTTGCCGTGCGGGAGTAATCCCACCCCCTTGTCTTGCCCACGTCCTCAAACACAAATGTTGATGTCTGGTAGATAGGCGCCGAAATAGCTCCGGTTGCTACATCCGGTCTATCCCCGGTATGAATGGCTATCGTTTCAAATCTCATATCCCACCTCCCTTGCTAAATATCGCTTCTACCATTATCTTCTCCGGTAATTCGTCTTTGGGAGACGTTATTCCGCCGGCACTCTCCAAGATTCTCAAACGTTCGTCTAGTTTATCCTGCTCTTTTAAGACGAACCTTACAGCTTCCGCCACCGGATCGGGTAAGTTACCATGTTCCAAATCCGTGAGCGGTTTTCGGTGGTCCCCTGTTATTCTTCCTGGAATTCCCACCACCGTAGCCCCAGGCGGAACTGACTTTACCACTACAGAGCCAGCCCCAATCCGAGCCCTATCTCCTATCGTGATGGCACCCAGGGCTATTGCACCGGTTCCCATCACCACATTGCTGCTAATGGTAGGGTGGCGTTTCCCCTTCCTCAAGGTCGTTCCACCCAGGACAACTCCCTGATACAGCAAGACATCATCCCCAATCTCAGCCGTCTCTCCAATGACCACCCCTACCCCATGGTCGATAAAGAATCTCCTGCCAATCCTGGCTCCAGGGTGAATTTCGATGCCCGTTAGGAAGCGATTAACGTGGGACAGAAGACGAGCCAGGAATCGGAGCTTATGTCGCCAGAGTAACTGGGCGAGACGATGAAACCAGAGGGCGTGGAGGCCAGGATAGCAGAAAATGACCTCCAGCGTGCTCCTTGCCGCGGGGTCTTTGGCAAAAACCGTTTGAATATCTTCTCTTAAAGTCTTAAACAAGACACTCACCCCCTTGCTTTTTAGGGACCTGATGACGCCTGGTAAAGTTCCTGAAAAAGCCATGTAGACAGGTAGCGCTCTCCCGTGTCAGGTAGAACCACTACGATAAGCTTGCCTTGGTTTTCTGTTCTTTTGGCTACCTCTAATGCTACCCAGGTTGCTGCGCCTGAGGATATACCAACCAATATCCCCTCCTCCTTAGCTAATCTCCTGGCCATTATCCCGGCATCTTCATTAGTGACCTGGATAATCTCATCGGCCAAATCTAGCCTGAGAATTTGGGGTATAAATCCAGCGCCAATACCCTGAATCTTATGGGAGCCGGGCTTACCCCCGGAAAGAACCGGAGAATTAGTTGGCTCAACAGCAATAGCCTTAAATTCAGGCTTCCTTTTCTTTATGACCTCAGCTATTCCGGTGATCGTTCCCCCCGTTCCCACACCAGAGACCAGAATATCTACTTCACCTCCAGTATCCCTCCAGATCTCTTCTGCGGTAGTCAGTCGGTGGATCTCAGGATTTGACGGGTTGTTGAATTGCTGGGGTATAAAGTAATTAGTATTTTCTGCCACTAATTGTTCCGCCTTCCTCACCGCCCCGGGCATCCCTTCCGCCCCAGGTGTCAAGACCAGCTCAGCTCCGAAAATAGACAGAAGCTGCCTCCGCTCTAAGGACATAGTATCAGGCATGGTGAGGATGAGCCGGTATCCCCTGGCAGCGCAGACGAAGGCCAGGGCGATTCCAGTGTTGCCGCTGGTGGGCTCGACAATCACCGTATCTTTGTTGATGAGCCCCTTTTCTTCAGCATTAACTATCATTGATACCCCGATTCTGTCCTTTACACTTCCCAGGGGATTAAAGGATTCAAGCTTAGCCACCACCTCTGCCTTCACCCCTTCAGTCACCCGGTTCAGCCTGACCAAAGGTGTATTCCCGATTAACTCGCTAGAGTCCTTAGCTATCCCTCTAGTTAGCTTCGGTATCTCAACTGTCTTATATTGAAGCTTCTCCACATCTTGAGTTATTTTTGCCATTTTGTTTTCCTCCTTATCATAAACGCAATTATCAGCAAAATGCCTGTCTCATTCTTGAACACATTTCCCGGGGCAAGGCCGCTCAAATGTGATACATCTCCGTTTCAGCTTGCCCCTTCCGTCTCTGCCGCTCAACCAGGTCCTGTAAGGTCGTAGAATCTAAAACCTGACTCATTGCCTCCTTCATCTCACTCCAGACATCCCGGGTAGCACAAGAAGCAGACCGGTGGCATACGTCGGGATTATTGATACAGTCCACCGGGGCAATGGAGCCCTCGAGAACTTGAATCACCTCACTGAGCTTAATCTCCGAGGGCGGCTTAAATAGCAAGACACCACCCCGAGCCCCCCGTGTGCTCTTCACCAGGCCGGCAGCTATAAGAGGAGTGATTAAATGTTCCAGATACGGCAATGAAACCTCTTGCCTCCGGGCGATATCCTTTAACGGAACCAGCCCCTCATCTTGATGAAGGGCCAAATCCAAAAGTGCCCTCACTCCATACCTGCCTTTAGTAGAAAGTTTTATTCAGTCCTCCTGTAATGTTGACAAAAATAACCAACTTAGTAGATAATAGCATGGGGTGATAATTTTGTCAACTTTTGAAAATTGGGTCGACCTGAAACGTGATTCGCCCAACAAGACTGAGGCAGTTGTCAATCACCCTCGGGAGGAAAAGATGAAAGTATTTAATACTTTAACCGGACAAAAAGAAGATTTTCATCCCCATAATGGAGTGGTGAGCATGTATGTTTGTGGCATTACCGCTTATGACGAAAGCCATATCGGGCATGCTATGACTTATATCATCTTTGATGTAATCAAGCGTTATCTAGGGTTCAAGGGCTACAAAGTTAAGCATGTGCAAAACTTTACCGACATAGGCGATAAGATTATAGAGCGTGCCAACCAGTTGGGGATGCCGCCAGCGGAACTGGCCAATAAATACACTGACCAGTACTTTGCTAATATGGATGCATTAAATATAGGGCGGGCCGATCTCTATCCCAGGGCAACCGAAGAAATATCAAAGGTTATTGAAATTATACAAGGCCTACTTGCTAAAGGTTACGCGTACGAATCTGAGGGAAGTGTTTATTTCCGCGTCAGGAATTTTTCCGACTACGGCAAGCTAAGTCGCCGGAACCTGCCAGAGATGATTCCTAAAGCTAGCGACTATGAAGAAAAGAAGGAATATCCGTTAGATTTCGCCTTATGGAAAGCGTCAAAGCCTGGTGAACCCTTCTGGGAGGGTCCTTGGGGGAAGGGTAGACCAGGGTGGCACATAGAGTGCAGCGCTATGGCGCTAAAGTACCTCGGCGATAGCATAGACATCCATGGTGGCGGACAAGACCTCGTCTTTCCTCATCACGAGAACGAGATAGCTCAATCAGAAAGTTTTACCCAGGCGGTTCCGTTTGTTCGATACTGGCTACATAATGGATTAATGCAGCAGGACAAACAAAAAATGAGTAAGTCTACTGGTAATTTAGTAAGCATCAAAGACGCTTTAGACCGCTTTAGCTCTGATGCAATTCGCCTTTTTATACTTAGCTCGCATTATAGGAATCCACTTATCTATAGTGAAGAGGCTCTGGAAGCAAGCGAGAGGGGCGCAGAAAGATTACGCTGGGCATTGACCCATCGAACTAATGCAGACAAGGGAGTTACCATGCTCAACGCGGATTCCTTAGAGCAGAAATTCATCGAAGCCATGGACAACGACTTCAATACTGCACAGGCAATAGCCATTCTCTTCGAACTGACTAAGGAAATAAACCGCGATGCTGAACTGGGTGCAAATATAACTAAAGCACAGCATACCCTGCTGAAGCTAGCAGGCATCCTGGGTCTTACTTTGAAGGAAAAGGCACAGCCCACACCCCACGCTGAAGCATTTATTAGTCTCCTGGCATCCACTAGGGGTGATTTGCGTCAGAACCAGCAGTGGCAGCTAGCCGATAAAATTAGAAGTGGATTGGCCGATTTAGGAGTGACCCTTGAAGATACCCCTCAAGGAACAAGATGGAGGAATAAGAGATAGTCATCACCTTACTTATATATAATACAGTGCTCGAGGACCAAAGTCTTACTTTGTCGGTTAGGTGGATGTGGCCAAACCAGTGTCTAGACTGGATTATTTGATCACTGGTAATTGAGTCAAACACTGCACATTTGTCCA
>Ga0209991_10001060_pt1 | contig 12413 bp, 11 predicted proteins | sample ChitaG_FD_183167 | JGI IMG/M metagenome (GOLD analysis project Ga0209991, IMG submission 183167) | Deep subsurface microbial communities from South Pacific Ocean to uncover new lineages of life (NeLLi) - Chile_00310 metaG (SPAdes)... | ecosystem: Environmental > Aquatic > Marine > Oceanic >...
CCTTGATGAGCTCTCTCACCATTGAGACCCTGGGCCCGGTCTTCTCCCACACCTTTTCGGGGGGCAGGCGGTCGACGACTGTGCCGGTGGTTATGTCGATGGCTATCTCCCGGATGACGGACTCGAGCTCGTTGATCCTATCGCCGAATCGGTCGATCATTCCCTCTCCCACATTGACCCAGAACGCCTTCCTCGTTTAAAGGCCTTTTCAAGAAACATCACGATGAGGGGGTTACACAGACGGCGCGTTCCGCGGGCTCAGATAACCATGCGTAAACAATTATATCCATTGAAACAAAGAGAGGCGATATGACATGAAGCTGAGTACACTACCAAGGATAAGGCTCGCGAACCTGCCCACGCCCCTCCAAGAGCTGCCCAACCTGTCCAAGGAGCTTGGCCCGAGGATCCTGGTCAAACGGGACGACCTCACGGGCCTGGCCTTCGGCGGGAACAAGGCGAGGAAGCTCGAATACCTTATGGGAGACGCCCTCGAGAAGGGAGCCGACTACATCGTCACGGGGGCCGGCTTCCACTCCAACTGGTGCACCCAGACAGCCGCTGCCGCCCGCCGCCTCGGGTTGAATGTCTCACTGGTGAAGAAGGGTCCCAGGGAGGGCTATGATCCTGAGGACTACGACGGGAACCACCTCCTACATGTCCTGATGGGCGTCGACATCAGGGTCGTCAGACCTGAAAACTTCGACAAGGCCATGGTCGAGATCGAGGAAGCGGCGAAGGAAGAAGGCCATAAGACCTACGCCATGGGGATCGGGGGCTCCAACCCCATAGGGGCCTCTGGCTACGTGAACTGCATGCTTGAGCTGGTGGCGCAGTCGGTCGAGAAAGGCATCGATGTCGACTACTTGGTCCACTCCTCAGGGTCCGGGGGGACCCAAGCCGGGCTGGTGGCTGGGGCGAAGGCCCTCAACTCGGGGATCAAAGTGGTAGGGATCGGCACGGGGGGTAGCTCAAGAAGGGAACAGACTGACAAGGTCGCTAGGATCGCGAATGAGACTTTCGAGTTCCTGGAGATCGACGCCGAGTGCACGGGGGAGGACATCATAGTCTTCGACCAGTACGCGGGCGAGGACTACGGGTTTATGACAGAGGGCAAGGCCGAGGCGGTCAAGATGTTGGCCGAGAAGGAGGGGCTCTTCCTGGATCCCGTCTACACGGGCAGTGCCATGGCGGGGCTGATCGGCCTGTGCAGGGATGGCTTCTTCAAGCCGGAGGACACGATAGTATTCCTTCACACCGGCGGGTCCGTAGCTCTTTTCCCCTACCGGGAGGCCCTCGAAGCCTATGTCAAGGGAGACCCTCTCCCTTGGGTAATCCCAGAGTGGAGCACAAGGGCGAGCTAGGCCCCCCTTCTTTTTAGGTCAGCCCAACTTTTCAGAATGGGACATCTTCCCGTACATGATTCGTGGGGAGGATGATCTCGAAGGTTGTCCCTCTCCCCTCCTCGGACATGACTGTTATCTTGCCTCCGTGGAGATCCACGGCTCTCTTGCAGTAGGCAAGTCCCAATCCGAGGCCCTTGGATTTAGTGGTGTTGAAAGGCTCGTAGAGATGAGGGCGGCTCTCTACGGGTATTCCCACGCCGGTGTCGGAGACCTTCAAGCGTACCTGACCTTCCTCCCGGACTGCGACTATCGTCAACAAGCCTCCTCCGGGCATGGCCTCCAGGGAGTTCCTGATGAGGTTGTCCAGGATCCTCCTGATCTTCACGGGGTCGATGGATACGTTGTTGAGCCCTCGTCCGATGTTCAACTCCACCGTTACGTTGGATGGAACCGAGGCTTCCTCCACGGCTTTCTCTATGAGGGATTCCAAGTTGGCCTCCACCAAGTTCAGAGGAGTGTCCTTGGTGGCCTGGCGGAGCTCGTCAAGCATCTTCACCGCGTAATCCACGGCGCCGTTGATAGTGTCGATGAGCTCGTCCTCGTTATCCGGGTCCAGCTTCAGGAGGAAGGCTACGTTCTTTATGGTCTGGAGGGGCCCCCTCAGGTCGTGGCCCACCATGGCGGATACCCGGCCGGCGGCGACCATCCTCTCGGCATCCATGAGCTCACGAGTCCTCTCCTCCACGATCTCCCTGAGGTGGGCAGTGTACTCTATCCGGCTCCTCTCCGCCTCCTTATGCCCGGTGATGTCAACCATGGAGGCCATCATGCACAGGGGGATGCCATCGTCGTCCTTGACCACGCTGGCCGATAGCTGAACCTCGAAGGGCGCCCCGTCCTTCCTGAGTGCCCCCAACTCTCCGACCCAGCTACCCACATTCCTCAGCCCCATCAGAACCTCGGTAAAAACACCCTCCTGAAACAGGTCCGTGATCGATCTACCAAGGGCTTCTTCTTTTTCGTACCACCACAAATCCACGAAGGACTCGTTCACATATGTGAGGATACCCTTAAGATCGGTCAGGGTGAATGCGGAGATGGAAGATTCGATGGCGATCTCTAAAATCTTCGTCTGATGTCCGGCTTTCTTGCGTTCATCGATGTCTCTCTCAATGGTCTTGATCCCCGCGAACTTTCCTTCTTCCATGATCTCGCGCGCGGCGTAGTTCATTCTATCGGACATCGATGTTATCCTTCTTCGCAAACCAGACCTGTCTACCAGTCTTTCGTACAGGCGCATACTTTTGATAATTAATGAATTATGAATTTGGAACAAGTGACAATAATACGTGTTTGAAAACCATAAACGGCAGACTATGTTCGCGCGCGCTCAGGCGGCCTTGATGACATGAGGTGGCCCCATGGCAGATAGAGACACTGGTCATAGGCGGCGTAGAGTGCATGGAGAACATGGTGGGGAAGTATTTCGACGTGAAATTCATCCTATACGACGCCGAAACAGAGAGATTGTTGGACGAGAAAGAGATAGACCGGGCCTGGTTCGTCAAGGAGATCGTGGTCCTGGGAACCATATACGGCTGCTGGATAGAGTAAACACCCCGAAACAACTCTTGGGGGAAGCCAAACCGATTCGCGTAACCCCCCTCTGTTTTTCTGGTTTCACATGTTTAAAACTAGAAACAACGACGCAACCTGGCGCGAGCGAACGATCCTAACTGCTTCCGAAGGATTTGCTGAGGCCTTCCCCCCAGAACTGGAATAAATTCCTGCTAGATTCTTGGAGATTGGCGTTCGACCCTGCTCTGAACAGGTACACCGTCGAGACGATCAGGATGCCAAGGACGACTATCATGATCGCCAGTTTTACCGAGAAGGATCTCATTCGTCACGCCCTCCTGCGATGCCCACGCTCTGCTTCAGGAGCCGCCGATGCCTTCCTCCTCACGTTTTCCACCCTTTTCCTGTATTTATTCAAAGAATAAATCTAATATAAGCCTTCTCTAACGATTTTGGCTTATTTTTTCTATTATTGGAAGGAGAATGTTAGCTTCCTTCCGATTTTGGACAATTATCCAATTTTGGCACGAATCGAAAAGGACGTAATCAATTTTTTGAATCCATTTTCGCCCATTAGCCCCTTATTATGCGTCGTCACTAACTACCTACGTTCAATTAGAAAACAGCATACCTATAGGTTGACGTAGACGAGAAACGGGCTCCCCCTATTGCCGAGACCTAAATGCGATACGGTGACTTCACTGAGGGTCTTCGCCTCGACGTTAAGGCTTCCACCATTTAAAGCTGAGGAACCTGATCTCCTCTCCCGATACCATGGCTATGATGAAGGTCTTCCTAACGGTGGTGGCCAACCGCCCAGCCTCGACGAGCTCAGCAGCCGTGAGTCCATCTAGCGAGCTCTTCACCTTCACGAGGAAGGGGGCGTGGTCCAAGCCCGGGCCCTTCTCGTAGACCGCGAAGTCGCACCCATATTTTATCCCCGGGGTAACCACGTACCCCCTCTCCCTGAGGTCTCGGTAGACGATGTACTTCTCGTCCAGTCCCTCCAGGGTCTTCCTGGCTATTGCTCTGAGCTCCTCCAGGCCGACTTCCTTTTTTTCCTCCCCGGAGCAGACGGAGATCATTCCCTTCTCTAGGAGGTATATTCCTTCTATGGGATCCAAGACTAAGGGGGCTTCGAAGTCTTCCTTGGGCTTCGGGATGCCGAGGGGTTTCCCGTAGTACCCTTCGCCGTAGAGCTTCCTGCCCTCCTCTGGGGACCAGACGATGAGGCGGCTGTCAGAAAGGGCCTCTACAAGGGCTAGGGGTGCGTCCACTGGGGTCATCTCTATAGGGCCAGGATTCTGATGAGGTCGACCTCTTCGACGGCCAGGTCGATCATCTCCTCCAGCTTCATGGCGATGTCCCGGAGGATGAGGATGAGGGGGAGCTCTGCTTCGCAGGTGATTATCTCGAGGTCCAGCTGCCTGTAGAGGGTGTCCACCCTACGCTCCAACTCGTCCACCTCACTCGTCAGGGCGAGGGAGCGTTCGGAGTTGAACCCTAGGCTGATGATGCTCTCCCGGAGCTTGATGAGGGCGTCGAAGGCTGCGTCGGCCATCTCCACCAGGCCCACGCCGACGCTGGACGGGATCTTCCACTTCCTGTCCCCTATGGCCCAGAGGCGGATGCCAGCGGACTCGGCGTGGTCGATGATCTCCGAGGCTTTGATGATGAGGCGGTAGAGGTCTTCCTTGTTGAAGAGCATGCTGCCGGACTCGTGGATCTCCTTCATTATGTTCCTCTTGATGTTGATGGACTCGTACTGGATCTTCTGGAGCTCTTCCAGCCTCTCCCGCATCCCCTCGGTCTCATGCTTGACGAGGCTGTCGATCATCACAAGGACCTTCCTGTAGATCTCTACCACTAGCCTCGCGTGGTCCTGACACATCATCAGGAGGTTACGGAGGGTCCTGTCCTCACTCTCAACGGGGAAAACCATCTGTTGCACCTGAACGAACTTGACATTTAGATAAGGGTCGCAATGGTTTTTAAGCGTTAAACCCATTTTGAGAATTTACTTTTATTAAAACATTCATGATCCTGAATAGGGGTTCCCTGGGACTCTCCTGGGTCCGCCATCAGTCACGTTTCTTCTTGCTGCTGGTCCACCAGTCGAGATAATCGCTGTGGCGGCGTCGCTTCTGGTCCTCCTCATCCTCCGGTCTGGAGCGGAGCCGGTCTCTTGCGTCTGATAGCTGGGCTTCGGTGAATGTCATTCCGCAGCTCTTGCAGCTGTGCATCCTGAGCTTCCTGTCCCAGACGAGTTCGCCACCGCATTCGGTGCAGTAACTCGGCATCTCAACCAACCCTCATTGGATGAGGGGAAGATAAAAAGATTGATGTGGGGGGGAAGGGGTCAGGGTCAAACCGGCTCGGGCGGGGGGGAAGCTATGAAGCCCTGGCGCATCAGGAGGGCCACTATGTCCTGGCTCCTCTTGATGATCGCCGCAGCGTGGTCGTAGAGTTCCTGTCTGCTCACCTTCTTCCGGGCGATCCCCTGCTCTATTGCCTTTAGGCCGGTCTCCACAGCCTGCCTCGGGTAGATCTCCCACTCGCTCATGGAGGGGAGGATGTAGTCCTCAGTCAATCCCTTGTCCTCGGCGAACTGTGCCAGCTCGGTGGCGGAGGCTATGCACATCTCGTCTGTGATGGTCTTAGCCCTCACGTCCAGGGCGCCCCTGAATATGGCGGGGAAGACGAGGCTGTTGTTCACCTGGTTGGGGAAGTCGCTGCGCCCTGTAGCGACCAACTTCGCCCCGGCCTCCTTCGCCTCCCATGGCCAGATCTCCGGGATAGGGTTGGCGCACGCGAAGACGATGGAGTCGTCCGCCATGACGGACACATCTTCCGGGGTGATCACCCCGGGCCCCGGCTTTGAGGCGGCGATGCAGATGTCGCTGCCTTTCATGGCCTCTCTGATGCCTCCAGTCCTGCCCTCAGCGTTGGTCTTAACGGCGAGATCCCACTTGTATGTTCCCTCGAGCTCCTTGCGGCTCTGACTGAGGATGCCTACGCTGTCCACCATGTAGACGTTCTTCGGATCCACTCCTGCGGACTCTAGGACGTAGAAGGTCCGGGTGTTGGCCGATCCGCTGCCCACTATTGCGAATTGGGCCTCGCCCATCTTCTTCCCTACGAACTTGAGGGCGTTCATGACCCCGGCCAGGATTACCGCGGCGGTGCCCTGCTGGTCGTCGTGCCAGACTGGGATGGGCATCTCCTTTCTCAGGGTGTCCAGAATGTGGAAGCACTTTGGCTTGGAGAAGTCCTCCAGGTTGATTCCACCGAAGCTGGGCTCGATCCACTTGACGGCCTGGATGATCTCCTCGGGGTCCTTGGTGGCCAAGCATATGGGGAAGGCGTCTACGCCCCCCAGGTACTTGAAGATGAGGGCCTTCCCTTCCATGACGGGCATGCCCGCCAGGCCCCCAATGTCCCCCAGGCCTAGGACCCTGGTGCCGTCTGAGACGACTGCAACGTAGTTCCACTTGCTGGTCTGCTCGTAAGCCAGCTCCTTGTCCTTCTCGATCTCCAGGCAGGCGGCTGCGACACCGGGCGTGTACCAGATGGAAAAGTCTTGGAGGCTGCGGATGGCGCACTTTGGCATAACTTCCAGCTTGCCCCGGTAGAAAGCGTGGTAGGGGGGGCCGATCTTGCTCCACTTCGAGGCCTTGGCTAGAAGCTCCTCTGTTGTGGCCTTCTTCATTTCCAATCTCAGGAACTAGGGAGGATTGAGTATAAAATCCTATTGAAAAATTAGGGGCAGGACCTCGATAAACAGAGGCCCCTGGCTTCTTATTGCGTCCCTCGATCTGCGTCCTTGGGCTGCTGGCCCTGTTCGCCTAGAACGCCAGCTCCTTCTTCTGGAATGTGTAGAGTGCGCATAACAGGGCTATCAACCCGACGTCGACTACTATGGATAGCTCGTTTATGAGCATCCCGCCCTGATGTAGGATGGTACCCGCACTCAGGTAGTTGAAGAGGGACAGGTCCTTCAGGAATCCCAGGTTCCCTAGGTCCCCGAGCCTCGTCATCACGTACTGGGTTAGTATCAAGGCGCCGGAGGCGCTCAGGGCCCGGTTCGACTCCAAGAACAGCGTCCCGCATAGCAGTGAGAGCGCACCCAGGGCGAAGAGCCAAAGCCAGAACCCGGCCATGGCGTGCCCGAGGACTGTGAGATCAAGGGTCTCCCCGATGCTCGGGGTACCCACCACCGCGAGGACATATACGAACGCGGGATAGAGGAGGCTGTACGCTAGGTAGACCATGAACTTCTCCAGAAGATACCTCCACCTTGGGAGGGGATAGCTCAGGGTCACGTCCAGGGTCTTCTTGTCCACCTCGGATGTGACGATTCTGGCGGGGACGAGTATCGCGAGGAACACTATGGCCCACTCCATGGTGACCCCCACGTACATGTAGAAGGCCCCCTGCCAGATGGTGAGGTCTATGACTCCCAGCAGTCCAAGGAGGGCCTGATAAATGGGGCTGTCTAGGAGCTGTACGAAGCTCGCCGCCTAGTCTTTGAACTGGGGCCAGATGTTAGTCATTAGGGGGACGATCATCGAGACGAAGAAGGGGGTCATCTCCGCCGCATCACGAAGTGGAGGGCTATTCCAAGTATCAACCCAATGATTGTTGTCTCCAACGGAAAACCCGGGATGCCCCCTCCCCCCGAGGACTCTTCGGTTTCTATTTCAGGTTCGATTACCGAGAGATCAAGGGATCGGCTCCTTGAGGCATGATGGCTGGGGTCCCCACCCCAAGATGTCTCTACGCTCCAAGAGCCAACCTCTGAGGGCTCGTAGTAATCTCTGTAGCTACCATCGGCCTCTGTAAGTACATGCCTCACGAGGGATGAGCCGTCCGGCTTCGTGTAGGTCAATGTGACGTTTGCTCCGGAGATGGATGGTTCGATTGATCCCGAGACCGTTAATGATTCTCCCTGGGTCACCTCATTAGATGAGAGGGAACAGGAGAGGGTCGTCTCAAGTATTCTCCAATCCCACCACTCCCCTACGAAATATATCTTGGAGTCATCTGGGGAGAAGAGGGGGCAGTGGGCCAGGAAGCCCTGAGGGAAGAGATCTGAGGTCAGGTCTCGGACATCGCCACTGTCGGAGTTCATAGTGTAGATGTCGTATCTCCCCTCGGTGCCCATCGCGGACACCGAGTAGACTATCTTGTCCCCGGAGTTCGACCAGACTGCCAAACCCTGGGTCCACCCCGTGTCCGTGAGGGCAGCCTCCCCTGACCCGTCGAGGTTGACGCAGAAGATATCGTAGTTCCCGTGAGGCGAGGCGTCATCCACCATCCTCTCGAAGACGATCTTGCTACCGTCGGGGCTGATGCGCGGATCGTAGTCCCCGAAGGGCAAGACGGTGTCCCCCCACTCTCCAGCTCTCAGGTGGTCGGTCAGTTGGGTGGCCCCTGTGCCGTTGTCGTCCATGACCCAGATCTGGGAGTTGCGTGTGAACGCAATTTTGTCGCCCCTCCAGTGGATGTCTGCATCGTGGAACCCGGAGTCGTACAGCAACTCCTGGTTGCCGCCGTCGGAATCCATGACGTAGATATCCAGGGTCTCCCAAGGCCAGCTGAGGAATGCTATCCTCGAGCCGTCGGGCGACCATGTCGGGTAGACATCCATGTAATCGTTATGGGTCAGCCTCCTGAACCCTGTACCGTCGACGCCGAGGGTGCATATCTCCTCGTCCGCATATTCTTCTCCATCTATCCTCTGGGAGAAGACGAAGATATCCCCGGCGCCGTTCAGCCTGAGGGTCGTGATCTTCTGGGATGTCGTGTAGATGAAGTTGACACTTCCTGTTTGGGGATCCAGCTCGTAGATCCCCCATTTCTCCTGATATGGGATGATGCTCTCTATTCCTACAGAAGTCACAGCTGGGAACAGGATCGAAAGCATCAGGAGCATGCTGATACTCGTCGGACGCATACGGGGTACCTTCAATTTTTCATATCATTTGTAGCCGTACTAGCCTGGTATTAAGAGATTCTTGTGTGAGAAAAGATCACAACAAAGGTGAAGCAGATCGTGTTAGGCCAGATAAAAATGGAGTGACAGAGCCGGATCTAGTCTAGTTCTTCCCTGAGGCTTTCTCGGACGTCATCCTCCAAGGGCCCCTCGTCCTCGATCATGCTGTGGAATGTCCTGAACACCTTCTCCAGCTTCCTCCAGTCCGGGACGTAGGCCCTGCTGAACCATAGGCGGACGCTGTCCACGTCGTGGTCCTCCAGCTCCCACTTGTACTCTTCAGCCCTCTCCTCGGAGACGACGTGAGCGGAGCCGTAGGGCCCCTCGTGCTCGGGCGCCTCTAGGAACATTATGCCATCGGCGCCGTAGGCGAAGGCGTTGAGCAGGTGTTCCAGCTTGAGCCTTGCCAGCGAGGGTAACGGGATTATCCGGATGCTGCTGGGATATGTTAGACGGGCCAATCCGGCGAGATCCACGGCAGTGTACGCCACCTCCCTCTCCACGAAGGCCAGGATCTTGATCTCCGCCTCGGAGGACTCCAGCGCCCCTCGGATCTGGGCCTTCAGCTGGGCGTTGGAGAGCCCCTGCTGGTCCAGGGCGTCCTGGGGGCACGCAGGTATGCAGGCCCCGCATCCGGTGCACATGATCTCGTTTATAACCGGCTTCCCGTCGATCAGGGTGATGGCCGATGCGGGGCAGACATCGACGCAGTCACCGCATCCGTCGCAGAGCTCAGGGTAGGCCAGGAAGGCCCTGTTAGGCTCTATGACCCTCTCGGCGGAAAGGAAGTTAACCGCCTTCATGGCCGCCCCCTCCGCCTCCGCCGTCGCCGACTGGATATCCTTCGGGCCCATGACGGCCCCAGCCGCGAACACGCCGTCCCTCTTGGTGGCCAGGGGGTCGAGCTTCGGGTGGCGCTCCAGGACGAACTGGTCCTCGTCCACGGGCACCCGGAGCATCTCCGCGAGCTTCAGGGTGTCCTCGGCGGTGACGATAGGCGGGCAGAGGACCACCAGATCGACGGGGTTCTCCACCATCCGGTTGATCATCATGTCCTCCCCACGGACCAGCACCTGCTCCCCCTGGGGGACGATCTCGGTGACCTTTCCCTTGACGAACATGGCGCCCTTGTCCTGGGTGGTCGCGTAGAACTCCTCGTAGCGGCGGCCCGGGGCCCGGATGTCGATGTAGTGGATCCAGACGTCCACGCCCCGGTCCCTGAGGAGCTGCGTCTGCTTCAGCGCGTAGAGGCAGCAGACCCGGCTGCAGTGGGCCTTGCCTACCTCGGTGTCCCTAGACCCCGCGCAGAGGACGTAGGCGACGCTCTCCACCTTCCTTCCAGTCTCGGGGACGATGAGCCGGCTGCCCGTGGGCCCGTTCACGTCGAGGATACGCTCCATCTCTAGGCTGGTAACCACGTTCGGGTACTTCCCGTATCCATAGTTGGCCAGGCTGCCGATGTCATAGAGCTCGAAGCCGGTAGCCATTATGATTGCGCCCACGTTAAGCTCGATCTCTTTCCCTGGGTCTTCGAGGTCGATGCACTTCTTGGGGCAGACCTCGGCGCAGGCCCCGCACTTGATGCAGTGGTCGAAGTCGATGGTGTAGACGCTGGGGACGCTCTGGGGGAAGGGTATGTACGCGGCCTTCCTGTTGTCTAGGCCCTCGTTGTAGTCGCTGGGCGCGTCGGTGGGGCAGACCCGGCTGCAGGCCCCGCAGCCGATGCACTCATCCACGTCCACGCCCCGGGGCTTGAGCCTGACCTTGACGTCGAAGTCGCCTGGGACGCCGGAGACTTCGGAGACCTCGGCGTAGGTGATGAGGTTGATGTTCTTGTTCTGGTTGACCGCCGCCATCTTCGGCGTCAGGATGCACTGGCTGCAGTCCAGGGTCGGGAAGACCTTGGGGAACTGGATCATGTGGCCGCCTATGCTGGGCAGCTTCTCCACAAGGTGGACCTTGAGGCCGTTCTCGGCCATCCTGAGGCTGGAGGTTATGCCCGCGACCCCTCCGCCTATGACCAACACCTCGGGCGAGACCTCCATCCTCTTGGACTCGAGGGGGACGGACTCCCTAGCCCGGGCGATGGCGCCCCTGATGAGGTCCAGGGCCTTCATTGTAGCGCCCTCGTGGTCGTCCTTGTGGACCCAGCTGCACTGCTCCCTGACGTTCACGATTTCCAAGAGCGCTGGGTTCAGGCCCACCTCCTCAAGATTGCCCTTGAAGGTCTCATGGTGCATGTTGGGGGTGCAGCAGGCTAGGATCACCCTGTCGAGATTCCGCTTCTCCACGGCGTTCTTTATGCCCTCTATTGAGGGGGCGGAGCAGAGGTACCTCTCCTCCCGGACGTAGGCCACCTCGCCCTTGAGCCGCTCCGCAACGCGGGGAACGTCTACAACGTCGCCTATGTTTCCGCCGCACTCGCACACCCACACGCCTATTCTCGGCTCTTCCGCCATCTGTCTCACGGCCTACAGCAGCTTCAGCTGATGCTCGATAGTCTTCTTCCTCCGGTACTCGGGGAGCAGTATAGGCGCCTTCCTGTCTGTCTCGACCCCCGCCTCCTCCAGCCACCCCTCATACCTGTCGAGGTGGCTCATGGTGAGCTTCCCGATCTTCGCGGTCTTCGCCCTCTCCGCCGCGAACTTCCCGGCCCTCCTGCCGAACACGTAGAGGCCAAGCTGGCTGTTGCCCATGAGCCGGTTCTTCCCGTGGACGCCCCCGCAGACCTCGCCGGCCGCAAAGAGGCCGGGGATGCTGGTCTCGGTCTCTGCGTTTATCTCGACACCTCCGTTCTGGTAGTGGAGGGTGGGGAAGACGAGCATGGGCTCCTCCCGGATGTCGATGCCGAACTTGTTAAAGGTCCGGAACATGGCGGCGAACTCCCTTTCTATGGTGCCCTCGCCGTTGATGATCTCGATTAGAGGAGTGTCCAGCCAGACGCCCCGCATCCCAGTGGGGGTTATGACGCCGTTGTCCCTGCCGTAGCACTCCCGGATCAGGGCTGAGGCCTCCACATCCCTGGTCTCTAGGGGGTAGACGAAGAGCTCCCCGTGCTTGTTCAGGGGCTGGGCTCCCCGGCCCCGGAGCTTCTCGGTGCAGAGCTGTCCCACGATCTGCTCGGGGTAGGCCGCCCCGGTGGGGTGGAACTGGGTGGAGTCCAGGTCCCGGAGGACCGCCCCGGCGTGGTAGGCCATGACGACGCCGTCGTTGGTGGCGCCGTAATGGTTGGTGGTCTCGAAGCCCTGGATGTGGAGCCTGCCGAAGCCTCCGGTCGCGAGGATGGTGGCCTTGGCCTTGCAGACCTTGTACTCGTCCGAGTCCATGTCGTAGAGGACTGCGCCCGCGACCTGGCCCTCGTCGTCCATGACTAACGCCACCGCGGATGTGAGCTCCACGTATGAGATATCCCTGCTGAGGAACTCGTCGATGAGGACCCTTGTGATCTCAAGGCCGGTGTAGTCCTTGCAGCTGTGCATCCTCTTCCGGCTGGT
>Ga0209991_10001061_pt1 | contig 12382 bp, 10 predicted proteins | sample ChitaG_FD_183167 | JGI IMG/M metagenome (GOLD analysis project Ga0209991, IMG submission 183167) | Deep subsurface microbial communities from South Pacific Ocean to uncover new lineages of life (NeLLi) - Chile_00310 metaG (SPAdes)... | ecosystem: Environmental > Aquatic > Marine > Oceanic >...
ATTCAGTATGTCCTTCCCGAACATTAACACGGGTGCAGGTGCAGCTTACGTTGAACTTGGCTGAACTGATGGAATTACCTGCGAAACTGCCCAGGATTTTCTGTGTTTCACGCTGCACCTTTTCTTCCTCCCCGGCAATAAAGGGAATAACATTATCGAGGATGTCGAGTCCCATCACTCCCGGGCTTCGGCCTGCTCCTGACAGGGCTTGCATGGAGGTCATTATAACGGCGTTTACGCCGAACGATTCGCAAATTGGTTTTAGGGTTATCGCCAAGCCGGTAGTGGTGCAGTTGGGAATAGGTGTAATGAAGCCTTTCCACCCCCGGGCTTTTCTCTGAACATCAATTAATTTGGCGTGCTCGGAATTGATGCCCGGAATTAAGATGGGCACATCGTCATCGTAGCGGAAGGCTGAGGCCGTGCTTATAACCGCTTTATCTCTGGCAAATTTTGGTTCCAGAATCTTTGCCTGGTCGGACTCTACGGCGGAAAAGACGATATCCATGGCGGAGACATCCATCTCGGCGGCATTCTGGACGGGCATGGTCATAACCTCCTCTACCGGAGGCTCCTGGCAGAACCAGCGCAAGGCTCCAGACTGGGCATCGGTTATGGCTGCCTTATAGCTGCGCCCTGCTGACCTCTCGGAGGCAGCAAGGGCAGCAACCTGAATCCAGGGGTGATTTTTCAGGGCAACGAGAAATTGCTGACCAACTATGCCAGTGGCTCCGACGATTGCAGCTTTTATCATGGTTTCCCTCTACTCTATTTTTAATTTAAGGATAATCGGGCACTATAAATTAAATACTTGTTCCTTGTCAAATTTCGTGCACCTGCTGACACCTTATCAGGTGTCGCCTTGGTAGCTCTTCATGTTCGGCCCATATACCTATATCATCTCCCTGCAGATTAGACACAAGCAGCTTGCACTTCCTTTTACTGAACTAATCGGGGCGAGAGGACTTGAACCTCCGACCTCAGCGTCCCGAACGCTGCGCGCTACCAACTGCGCTACGCCCCGTTTGTCTATGCTATTATATGATGCTTTAATTATTGGGGCAAGGATGAAGTATTGCGTTTTAATAATTGATGGAGCATCAGGTTGGCCATTGGCTGCTCATGATGGAAGGACGTGCCTGGAGTTGGCGCATACTCCGAACATGGATGCTATGGCAAAGGCGGGTGCTGTCGGGCTGCTTCGCACCGTGCCGCCGGGGATGGAACCTAGCAGCGCCTGTGCCTGTATGGCCGTGTTAGGTTATGACCCTCAGGTATATTATCGGGGCCGGAGCGCCATTGAGGCTCATGGCATGGGCATTCCTATTAACGAAGGAGAGGCCGTTTTTCGCTGCAATTTGGTAGCCGTTCGCAACGGAAGGATGTGGAGCTATAGTTGCGGGCATATCAGTACTGACGAAAGTCGAGCACTTATCACTAGTTTGAATGAAAAGCTTGGCAACGATGAAGTGCATTTTTATCCTGGTGTGAGCTATAGACATATATGTAAGATAAAAGGGAGGGAAGATACCCTCCTGGCTAGCTGTACTCCACCGCATGATATTCCCGACAAAGCTATCGATGAATTTCTTCCCAAAGGGCCTGGGAGCGACCTGTTAAGAGAGCTTATGGCGCGCTCTGAGCTTGTGCTTCGTGACCACCCTGTGAATATAGCACGAGGAACACGCGGCGATATTCCAGCTACCATGGTCTGGCTTTTCTGGGGTAGTGGTAAAATACCTGATATGCCAGCCTTCAAAGAGGTCTATGGACTTGATGCTGCCATGACGTCCGGAGTGTATATTATGCGGGGCTTAGCCCGAATGATAGGTATGCAGGTGCTGGATATTCCCGGTGTGACCGGCGGTCTGGACAACGATTACGTTGCTCAGGCCATTGGTGCCCTGGAAGCACTGGAGAAATATGATATGGTGGTTATTCATGTGGAAGCGACCGATGAGTCGGCCCATGCCGGCTTGGTTAAGGACAAAATAGAGGCCATTCAGAGCGTGGATAAAGAGGTTGTGAGTCGGCTTCGTTCCTGGAACAGGGATGCCCTCCGGGTGCTAATTCTGCCTGACCACTCCACGCCGATCGAGATTCAAACCCATGTTGCTGACCCCGTTCCATTTATACTCTGGGGGCCGGGATTCACAGCTAGTGGGGCAAAGAGATTTACCGAAGCAGAGGCTAAAGGCACAGGCTTTTTTGTCGAAGAAGGATATAGTATTATGGGCAGGCTGATAGAGTAAATGAAGGTGAAGAGATGGCACTGATAGTTCAGAAGTATGGTGGCAGCTCGGTGGCTGATGCCGAGAAGATTAAAAATGTAGCTCGCCGTATTGCTAAAGCAAAAGACGAAGGAAATCAAGTGGTGGTCGTTGTTTCGGCCATGGGAGACACCACCGATAACTTGATTAAATTGGCTTACCAGGTTAATGAACAGCCTGGTGATAGGGAGCTTGATGTTCTTTTGTCCACTGGGGAGATAGTTTCCAGTACCCTTTTAGCCCTGGCTTTGGAGAGTTTGGGGTGCAAGGCAGCCAGCCTTACCGGCGCTCAGGCAGGCATCCAGACTGATTCTAGTTATAGTCGAGCTCGGATTCTCCGCGTCGACACGAAACGAGTGGTCAGTGAGTTAGAAAAGGGAAATATTGTCATTGTGGCTGGATTTCAGGGCGTGACTCAAGAAATGGATATTACCACTTTGGGTCGTGGTGGTTCCGATACGACGGCAGTTGCTCTCGCTGCCAGCTTGAATGCCGAAATATGCCAGATATATACTGATGTCGAAGGTGTCTATACTGCTGACCCACACCTTATTCCCGGAGCCAGGAAATTAAAGGACATTGGCTATGAAGAGATGCTGGAGCTGGCTAGCTATGGAGCCAGGGTAATGCATAACAGAGCAGTGGAATTGGGAGAGTTGTATAATGTGCCTATCTTGGTGGCTTCTAGCTTTAGCGATAGCCCGGGTACCATTATTTGTAAGGAGGCCTCTATGGAAGTAAAAAACAAGGCAAGGGGTATTGCCTATGATACCAATGTGTCTAAAGTCACCGTCGTTGGTGTCCCCGACCATCCTGGCATTGCTGCGGCAATCTTTGAGCCCCTGGCTAGAGCAAATATAAGTGTAGATACCATCGTCCAGAATGCCAGCATTAATAATATTACTGATCTCACGTTTACGGTGGCACGGAGTGATTTGCTTAAGGCAATGTCCATCGTGGAGCCAGTGGTTAAATCTGTGGGGGGTAAGCAATGTGTCACCGACTCCACATTGGCCAAAGTTAGCATCGTAGGTACTGGCATGCAAAATACACCGGGCTATGCCGCCAGAATGTTTCGCGCTCTTCATGAACAGGGCATTAACATCCAGTTAATTACCACTTCCGAGATAAGGATAACCTGTATTATCTCTGAGGATAGGGTTAAGGATGCTGTTCAAACACTGCATCAAGCTTTTGAGCTAGAGAAAGAAACTTGACAATCTTGGCTTGACATCGTAAGTATAAGGTTATGGAAATGTATATAGCCTCCTACCAACAAGAAGAGGAAGAAAAGGCTCGATTAAGGCAAAGACTGAGCAAGGAAGCCATAGATTTAGCCCTTCAGGGTAGGTGGGAGGAGGCTGAAGCGGTAAACAGGGACATAATTGAGAAATTTCCCTCTGATGTCGAGGCTTATAATCGCGTTGGCCGAGCCTTGACGGAGTTAGGGGATTTTGACGGAGCTAAGGGAGCCTATTTTAAGGCTTTGGAGCTTGCCCCTGATAATGTTATTGCCAAGAAAAACCTGGCCCGTTTAACTAGCTTGTCAGAGTCTATGGCGACCTTGAGTAGCGACCCTCAGAAAGCTTCGACCCGAAGAGCTCAAGCTCGAAGAGTTGCTCTTGATCTTTTCATAACTGAGATGGGCAAAGCTGGGGTGGTTAATCTTCATAATATGGCTCCAGGCGAAGTCCTAGCTAAGATGGGGTTTGGTGACCAAGTGTACTTGGAAGCAAGAGGGCAGCACCTGATTGTGGTGAGTCAGAGTGGAGAATATTTGGGCGAGGTGGAGCCGAGACAAGGATTGCGCCTCATCAAACTAATGCTAGGTGGAAATAGATACGATGTGGCAATTCTCAATGTAGAAGAAGATAAAGTACAGGTGATTATTAAAGAAGTGTATCAACATCCCAGCCAAGTGGGACGTCCCTCCTTTCTTGTTAAAGCTACAGAGCACCTGCGCACGCGTATTAAAGAAAGCCTCCTCAGGCGAGGAATCATTACTGACGAAAATGAGGCCTCGCCTGAGCTTGGATATCTTGAGGAGGAAGAAGAGCTTGGCCCCGAAGAGGAATCTTTGCCTGAAGGTTTCACCGTCGTTGGTGAAGATGGTGAGAGAGGAATTGAGATTTGATGGAAACCGCAATAGTAAAGCCTGTCGATATCGAAGAGGAGCTGAAAAGCTCCTATCTGGACTATGCGATGAGTGTCATCGTCTCCCGAGCCCTGCCTGATGTGCGTGATGGCTTGAAGCCAGTGCAGCGACGTGTTTTGTACGCTATGGATGGCTTGGGGTTACGATACAACAGTCCATACAAAAAGAGTGCCCGCATTGTTGGTGAAGTCATGGGGAAGTATCATCCCCATGGAGATTCCCCGATATATGAAGCTATGGTACGCATGGCTCAGGATTTTTCTCTGAGATATCCCTTAGTTGATGGGCAGGGTAATTTTGGCAGCGTTGACAATGATCCACCAGCGGCAATGAGGTATACCGAAGCTCGCCTTTCCAAAATTGCCGAGGAAATGTTAGTTGACATCGAAAAAGATACTGTCGCCTTTGTTCCCAACTTCGATGATTCTCTCCAGGAACCCTCTGTCTTGCCCGCCAAGTTGCCTAATTTACTAGCTAGCGGTTCTTCAGGCATAGCTGTGGGAATGACGACAAACATCCCTCCTCATAACTTAGACGAGCTATGTGATGCCATTGCCTATCTAATTGACAATCCCCAAGCTACTGTAGAGGAACTAATGGAGTTGGTCAAAGGCCCCGATTTTCCCACTGGCGGGATAATTTGGGGGAAAGGGGGCATAGACAATGCTTATACTACAGGGCAAGGAAAAATTATACTTCGAGCTAAAGCCAACGAACTGACTGGCAAGGTGGGCAAGAGACAAATAGTTGTTACTGAACTTCCCTATCAGGTAAACAAAGCAGCTTTGGTAGAGAGGATAGCTGAGCTGGTCAAAGTGAAGAAAATTTCGGGGATAGCCGAGGTGCGTGATGAGTCGGATAGGGAAGGCATGCGCATTGTTATCGAACTCAAAAAGGAAGCACAACCTCAACAGGTACTTAATAACCTCTACAAGTATACTGCGATGCAATCTGCCTTTTACATCAATATGGTTGCTTTGGTTAATGGACAACCTAAAGTAATTAATCTTAAAGAGGCGCTAACCTCTTACATTGACTTTCGTTCTCAAGTCATTACCAGGAGGTCTCAGTTTGAACTTGATAAGGCAAAGGATAGGGCTCACATCCTCGAGGGCTTCAGAATTGCCCTAAACAATATGGAGCAGGTGATCAAGATTATTCGACAGTCTCAAACCGTAGAGTCCGCTCGTGCCAATCTAATGGCAGCTTTTACTATGTCACAGGTTCAAGCGCAAGCTATCCTTGATATGCCGCTTCGTAGATTGGCTAAGCTAGAGCAAGACAAAATAACTGAGGAATATGCCGCTGTGATAAAGAGTATTTCCTATCTTGAGGATTTGTTAGCTAACCCCCGGAAATTATTATCACTTGTTGCCCAGGATGCCGAGGAGCTTAAATCCAAGTATGGTGATTCCCGGCGAACCATAGTGGAAGCAGAAGAAATCGAAGAATTTCGTACGGAAGACCTTGTTCCTCATGAGACAATGGTAGTTACCTTGACTAACAGGGGGTTCATTAAAAGAATTCCTGCCAGCACTTATCGGCTGCAACACCGTGGCGGAAAAGGCGTCATGGGAATGGTAACCCGAGGTGGCGATACAGTGAACCACATCTTGGTAGCTGACACCCATGATAATCTCCTTTTCTTTACCAGCGCTGGTAAGGTTTACTGTCTTAAGTGCTACAAGATTCCCGAGGATTCATCCCGCACGGCCAAAGGGATAGCCCTGGTTAATTTATTGCCTATTGACTTGGAAGATGAAGTAACTGTGTTGTTAGCCCTGGCAAGCTTTCCTTCAGACAAGTTCTTATTAATGGCCACTAAGGGTGGCGTGATAAAAAAGACTACACTAAGCAAATTTGCCTCGATAAGGAGGAATGGCATTATTGCTATGGGGCTCAGAAATGAAGATAATCTGATCTCGTCCGGTGTAGTTGCTGATGAAGATGAGGTCATCCTGGTAAGTCGAAATGGGCAGGCTATGAGATTTAAGGTCAAAAGCTTGAGGACAGCGTCTCGAACTAGTGGCGGTGTCCGTGGCATTCGTCTTGTCGACGATTATGTTGTTGGTATGGACATTGTCCTTCCCGATGCTTATGTGCTCACAGTGACCGAAAAGGGTTTTGGCAAGCTGACCCCGATAAAAAATTATCCTGTTCACAATAGGGGAGGCAAGGGGGTGAGGGCTTATAGGGTTGGCCCGAAAACGGGTAATCTCGCTGTGTCCAAGCTTGTTTCCCCGCAAGGCTCCCTGGTGATGTTATCAGCCAGGGGCAACGTGGTGAACATTCCTATGGAGCAGGTCTCAATTCAGGGCAGGGGTGGCCGGGGAGCCAGGCTAATGGGCTTAGCCGAAGGTGATAGCGTGGTTTCGGCCACCTGGGTTTTCCAGCACGATGAAATCTTGCGAAATCAGCTTTAGCCCCTTTGGGGAAATACAAAATCTAAACTCTAAATCCTAACCGAATTTGAGTTTAGAATTGAAAAAGTAGGATTTCAGGTGAGACGGTGGAGATTATTCGAGAACTAGCTTTAACCTTCGTCCCTCTTTTTGTAGCGATGGATGCGGTGGGGAATTTGCCAATCTTTCTCGCCTTAACACAAGAAACGAAGGCTGCACATCGTAGGCGTGCAGTACATTTGTCAACACTTACCGCCCTCGGCGTAGGGCTGGGATTTGTTGCCATTGGCAAAGCTATATTCCGGCTTTTAGGCATTGAGGTAGCTGATTTCTTCGTGGCCGGGGGCATCATTCTGCTGGTTTTGAGCATCAGGTATTTAATCACTGGTAAGATTGTGGAGACTATGGATTCACCAGCCTCCGAGATGGTAGGTGTTGTACCCTTAGGTACTCCACTGGTTGTAGGGCCAGCGGTGCTCACTACCTTGCTTTTGCTTATCGACCAATATTTTGTCGCCATTGTGGTGCTTTCCTTTATCCTTAATTTGGCAATACAGTGGCTCCTTTTCAGGCAAGCCGATAGAATTGTAGGTTTTCTAGGCGATACCGGCGTGAGTGCTATATCAAAAATAACTATGTTGCTTTTAGCTGCTATTGCTGTGAAGATGATTCGCCAGGGTGTTTTGACAATTTTGGGCTGAACTTTACCATGAAGGGATGCGACGAGGTTCGAACCTCATTAAAACTTGGGGGATCATCATTATCAATGCGGACATAAAACTGAAGTTTTGACTCAACAAGGGGAAGAATCTAGCCCCTTCGCTAACGCTCAGGGCGACAAAACGCCTCAAAGGACTATTGACACATTCGTAATATATAATATAGATTTGTAGCATAAGGAGGCGAAGTATGTTTTGTTCTAAATGTGGTACGGAAAATCCTGAGGACGCTAAGTTTTGCTCCAAGTGTGGCGCCGGGCTTGGTGTTGCGGCAACGCCAACTGAAGATACGGCTAAGCCCGAAGCGGAGAGTAGCACAGGTATGTCAGCCAATGTAGCCGGGCTTCTTTGCTACGTGGCTGGGTGGATAACGGGAATAGTTTTCGTCGTCCTTGAAAAGAAAAGCATCTTCGTTAAATTCCATGCCTGGCAATCCATTATGACCTTTGGGGTATTAACCGTAGCCTACATTATCTTGTCCTGGATTCCCTTTATTGGTCCGATCCTATCGATACTTATTTATATTCTGATGGCCATATTGTGGATTATCCTTGTGATTCAGGCAGGAACGGGTAAAATGTGGAAGGTGCCCTGGGCAGGTGACTGGGCTGAGAAGCAAATCAGCAAGTAAAGTTTTTAAGGACTCGGTGCCCCAAGCCTGATAAATCAGGCAACTACGGCCAGCTCTTTAGCGTCGCCGATGTAGAGTTCTGTCTCGGGAAATTCTGCTTCTGTTATTCCATTGTACTATAGGCAGCCGCTGCGTGTGCTATAAAAATTGATTGTTACCCATGATTTGGCGCAAAAATCTCCTTTGGGGATTGGGTGGAGGGGTGTATAATAAGGGTATATGGGCTCTGAGGTTTTTTACCGCAAGTGGCGGCCACAGACCTTAAGTGAGGTGCTGGGACAAGAGCCTGTGACTCAGACTCTGCGCCATGCTGTGGAGGGTGGGAAGATAGCTCATGCTTATCTTTTTTGCGGTCCACGAGGTACAGGCAAAACCAGCATGGCACGCATCTTAGCCAAAGCAGTCAACTGTCCTAATCAAGCAGGTGGCGAGCCGTGCAATGCCTGCGATATGTGCCGTTCAATCACTGAGGGCAGAGCTTTGGACGTAATAGAGATAGATGCCGCCAGCAATCGTGGCATTGATGAAATCCGCAGCCTGAGGGAAAAGGCAAATTACGCCCCTAGCCTTGCTCACTACAAGGTATATATTATAGATGAAGTCCATATGCTTACCGAGGCAGCTTGCAATGCCTTGTTGAAGACACTGGAGGAGCCACCGCCACATGTAATCTTTGTTTTAGCTACCACGGAAGCGCACAAGATGATAGCCACCATAGTATCGAGATGTCAGCGGTTTAATTTCCATCGCCTGCGCCAAACCGAGATAATGGATAAACTCAAGCTAATATGCAAGAAAGAGGGAATTCACATCGAGCCTGGTTCATTAGAGCTTATTGCTCGTGCTGCTACCGGGAGCCTTCGAGATGCCGAAAATATTTTACAACAGATGATTGCTTACTATGGCAACCAAATTGAGCTTGATCAGATTCAAGCGGAGCTGGGCATCAGCTGGGATTCACGAGTTAGACAACTAGCACGATGTGTGGTCAGTAGGGATGTGGCTGCTGGGCTAAAAGTTATAAATAGCCTCAATAGCGATGGTGTTGACCTCCGTCAGTTTAACGTGGGCTTGATAGAATACCTTCGAGGATTATTGCTGGCTAAATCACGATGCGAAGAGGCTCTGGATGTTACTAGCGAAGATTTAGCTGAAATGGGAAGTCTTGCGACCAATGCTACTCTGGATTATCTGCTTAAGGCAGTTAAGTCTTTCTCTAGCATAGATTTTCGCAGTGATAATTACTCCGCTTTGTCCTTAGAATTGGCTTTACTGGGTTGTGCTTTGTCTCCACCCACGGGACAAGAGCAGCTAACTACAATTAAACCTTCGGAGGTAGCGGATGCTACTGAGATAACTGAGTCCTTAGAGGAAGCTAAGGTTCCTGTGGCATTGGATAGCATTGAGGCTCCAAGCGAGGTTCCTGCAGCACTGGATCCCGACAGAGTCGGGACTGAGGTTCCCAGCAAAGAGATTTCTCAGGACATTGATTACCTCCGTAGCCGCTGGAGGGAGTTCATTAAATCTTTGCGAGGGGAAGGTTCCAGTGGCAATTTGGATGCTTTTTTGCGTAGCGCCTGCGACCCCGTAGCTCTTGAGGATGATACACTGGTGTTAGGTTTCTATTATTCCTTCCATAAGGAGAAAATCGAAGACGCCAAATATCGACATCTGGTGGAGAAAAAGCTTAAGGAGGTCTTTGGTCGGCCCTATAAGATACGGTGTATTTTAGTTGATTATAAAAGGGAAAATCCGTCCCAGGCAAGGACAGAAAATCCGGTAATTAGAGCTGCTCTAGAAATGGGAGCCAAGATTAGTGAGGAGGAGTTGTAGTCCTGAGCGAAGCCGAAGGAAAGGAATGAAATGGACAAATCAATATTGCGTCAAGCCCAGCAACTTCAGGCAAAGTTAGCTAAAGCCCAAGAGGAATTAGGCAGCATTACCGTGGAAGCCACCAGTGGAGGTGGCGCCGTCAAAGTGGTGCTTGATGGACACCAGAAGGTGCATTCTGTGGAGATATCTCCCGAAGTAGTAGAGGCTGGAGATGTTGAGTTACTGCAAGATTTGGTCATGACTGCTGTTAACGAGGCTATTACCAAGTCGCAGGAGCTTGTTAATAAGCACCTCAGCAGCTTGACCGGTGGTCTCAATATACCGGGGTTACTTTAGGCAAAAGTCTGGAGATTCTTTGCTGCGCCCGGAATGACAATCAGGTAAAGAGTCAGGGAAAATGAGATTTGTCGCTGAGCCTATAGCCAGATTAATTGAGGAATTAAATAAGCTGCCTGGAATCGGGCCAAAAAGTGCTCAAAGGCTGGCTTATCACCTCTTACGCAGCCCTGATGAAGAAGCCAAGGCTTTAGCCGAGGCTATTTTAACGCTGAAGGAAAAGATAAAGCTTTGTTCGGTTTGTTTTAACAACACTGATTGTGACCCTTGCCGCATTTGCCAAGATAAAGAGCGTGACCATTCTAAAATTTGTGTTGTGGAGAAACCTTCAGATATCCTTCCTTTGGAGCAGACGGGGAAATATAACGGTATTTATCACGTGCTTCACGGAACCATCAGCCCAACACAAGGTATAGGGCCTGAAGAGTTAAAGATAAAGGAGCTTCTGGCTCGTCTTAAAGACGGTTCAGTAACCGAAGTGATTGTCGCAACCAATCCCAATGTAGAGAGCGAAACTATGGCTATGTATCTGCAACGGATTATCACGCCTCTGTGCATTCGCGTCACTCGCCTGGCTCGTGGCTTGCCCTTCGGTGCTGAGTTGGAATATGCTGATGACCTAACCTTGGGGCAAGCGCTGGAAAACAGGCGAGAATTCTGATAATGCGTACATGGCTGCCCTTCGAAGATAAAATAGAAACTCTGTAAGAGGTAAGTTTTCCCAAAACCTGAGGGGCCTTCTCGTTTATCAGGTCAGTATTATTAACAAAGGAGGAACAGAACATGGCAAATCTAAAACAAATCGATGAGGCGTTGACTTACTATGTGCGACCGCAAACTTTTCCACTCGCAATCCGGATGTGCGAATCCGAAAAAGAACTTCCTGACAAGACGAGGACACCCCAAAAAGACGTGGGAATAAATATTTCGTTGTGTCACGCAATTAATATGGCACGGCGCTATGGCTGGGTTATGGCTGTTGACAAGTTTCAGAGCTGTTACGTTGCTGGCATAAGTATGGGATTCTTACCTTTGCTACCAGATGTCGTTGATGGGAGCTTCCAGGAGTCCCTTGGATTATGGGGGATGAACAAAGAACAGGCAGCAGCGGCTATTCAAAACATTCCCAAATTTGAACACGGTAAGTACAAGAATGTACTCATGGCTCCTCTAAACAGAGCTACCTTCGAACCACATCTTATCCTGGTTTATGGCAATCCCGCTCAAATCTGGATGCTCCTTACGGGTTACCTCACTGGGACAGGTAAGACAGGTCTAGACACCACTTTGGCTATAGGAGCCGGATGTACAAACTATATCACCCGGACTATCGAAAAAGACGAGTGCCAGTTCACCCTGCTAAGCCTTGGTGAACGGCTGATTCCTCACACACAAGATTATGAATGTGCCTTTTCGATACCCATGAGCAAGATTGAGAAAACGATTCAAGGTTTGGAAATAGGTCATAAGATTGGTGTTTTCAGGTATCCGCTTCCCACGTTTTTGAGATATGACTCACCGCATCCACCCGGATATGACAAAATGCTGAGTCATCTGCTGGGAAAAGAATCTTAGCGAGGCGGGGCTCAGCCCCTGTCACCCAATTTACTGACTTTTTACCAATCCGAAAGATCCCGGAAAATTGCCTGCCAACGGGGGGCGTGCTATACTATGGACTAAGATTTTGGAAGGCTAAACTATTATAAATTTAGCTATCCATTGAGCAAGGAGGGAAAAATGAGGGCAAAAGAGCAGTATATACAGGGTCTGGCAAAAATGAAGCGAAACATCTACTTCAATGGCGCGCCAATCGACCGTACAGATGAGCTACAGATGGACTGTATAAATACCATCGGCACCACATTTGACGAGGCTGCCAAGCCAGAGAGCCAGGACCTATGCACCGCCATCTCTCATCTCACCGGCGAGCGTATCAGCCGCTTCACCCACATCCACCAGAACACCGACGACCTGCACAAGAAGCAGGACATGACCCGCATGCTCTGCCAGAAGGTAGCCGGCTGCATCCAGCGGTG
>Ga0209991_10001062_pt1 | contig 12374 bp, 9 predicted proteins | sample ChitaG_FD_183167 | JGI IMG/M metagenome (GOLD analysis project Ga0209991, IMG submission 183167) | Deep subsurface microbial communities from South Pacific Ocean to uncover new lineages of life (NeLLi) - Chile_00310 metaG (SPAdes)... | ecosystem: Environmental > Aquatic > Marine > Oceanic >...
GCTGTAACCGGCGCCGCTATAACCATAGCTCACGAGGTAGCCAGTGAAATAGGAGGCAAATTTGTGCCCCTTGATGAAGTCAACGACTTAGCTAGAGTAGTGATACTTGAAGGAGAACGGCAAAATCAAAAATTTCGTGGGACAGAGTGGCATTTTGATTTCTCCACCTTTTCCCAGGACATCGAGTCTGATCTGGCCCGCCGCGATTTCACCATCAATGCCATAGCTCTGGAACTCAGCCACTTTGTCACTGCCAGCACAGCTACCAACATGAGCTCCCGAGAATTGGCAAGTCTCTTCGCGGAAAAACAGCTTCACCAAAAGCTTATAGACCCCTTTTCCGGTGAGGAGGATTTGAGAAACAAGATAGTGCGGGGAGTAAGCGAGCAAATATTTGAAGCCGATGCTGCCAGACTGCTACGGGCAGTGAGGTTGGCTGCCGAGCTTGATTTCACTATCGAGCCGGAGACAGAATCTTTGATTCGCCGCTATGCCCAGGCTATCACCGAAGTCTCCGGAGAGAGGGTCAGAGAAGAGTTGCTTCGATTACTCGCTCTGCCCCGAGCTGCTTGCCACCTGAGGTACCTGGATGAACTCGGCTTGCTTCTAGCCCTGATCCCTGAGCTAGCAGAGAGCAAGGGGGTGGAGCAACCAACAGTGCACTTCTGGGATGTCTTCGAACACTCTTTACAGACCGTAGCTGCCATAGAGTTCCTGCTGAGAGAAATCGATTGGAAGCATGGCAACGAAGACATGCTGGCCATTGCTCCCTGGTCTGAAATTATAGATAGGCACTTATCCCAGGAGGTTTCCAGCGGCAGTAACCACAAGGTACTGCTTAAGCTGGCCGGGCTATTCCATGATATTGCCAAACCAATGACAAAGACTATTGACGATACAGGCAGAGCCAGATTTTTAGGGCATAGTAAAGAAGGAGCAGCTATGACTGCCAACATCCTGGGAAGGTTGCGATTTAGCAATCGGGAAATAAGACTGGTGGAAAGCCTTGTCTATCATCACCTCCGTCCAGTTCAGATGGCAACGACAGGGGTTCCCAAAAGTTCGGAGGGTCTTTGTGGTGAAAATGAAGAATTACCCACCCAGCGGGCAATTTATCGCTATTTCCGGGATACCGGCGAGGTCGGCATTGATATTCTATTCCTGGCTTTGGCTGATTATCTGGCCAGCCGCGGGCCCCTGGCATCCAGGGAGGAATGGAAAAGACATTGTCAATTAATAAACTACATAATGACAGAGCATGACAAGCAACAAGCTAAAATCTTGCCGGTCGAACTTGTTGACGGCCATGATATAATGAATGCGTTTGGCTTAGCACCGGGACCATTGATTGGCAAGCTCCTGGCTAGGGTTCGTGAGGCTCACGCTAGCGGTGAGCTAAGCACCAAAAAAGAAGCATTAGCCCTGGTTCGTAAGGAGTTGTCAGCTACCAGCAATCAGCAAGCAGATGTTTGCTAAAATTCGCAGAATTCCGGGGAGGAACAATCCTTAGCATAAGGGTAGGCTAAATTGAGAAGGAGAAGTGTTTATTTACTGATTTTCGTCCTTGCCCTGTTCGGCTTCGCCTTATGGTCCATAGTCCCCATAAACACAAAGCTACTTGGTCCAGGCGGGCTAAGGCTGGGGCTTGACCTCAGGGGTGGCAGCCAGTTGCTCTATGAGGCCGATTTATCTATGAAAGACCCCGACGTCACAGATGCTGAAGCTATGGCATCGGTCATCGCCAAAATTCAGCGAAGAGTTGATCAGTACGGAGCTGCCGAGCCTGTAATTCAGAAGCTAGGGACTGACCGCATATTAGTCCAGCTTCCAGGGGTGGAAGATATTGGTGAGGCTATTAGTCTCATCGGAAAGACAGCTCTGCTTGACTTTAGAGAGCAGAAGTTCGATGCTAATGGCAACCCGGTACTCGATGACCAAGGGAACTGGGTATTTGAGGACGAACCTGCTAGAGCAGAGGGACGGGATGGTCAAGAGAGAGAGCTTACAGGCATATATCTGAAGCGTGCCTCCATAGATTTTGACACTGTTAAAGGTGCTGTAGTCATCATCGAATGGGACAGCGAGGGAGGATACCTCTTCGAGAAGATAACCGAGCGGAACCTGAACAAACCATTGGCTATCTTTTTGGATGATGAGATGATCTCAGCCCCCACAGTCCGGAGCGTAATCACAGCGGCGACACCAGGGCTTATCGAGGGCCACTTCACCATGAGCGAAGCGGAAGGATTGGCCATTCAGCTTAACTCCGGTGCTTTAGACTTGCCCTTGACAATCATCGACCAGCGAGACGTAGATGCCAGTTTAGGGGCCGATTCCATAAGGCAAAGCATGCGAGCCGCCGCGATTGGTATAATACTGCTATTTCTATTTGTGCTTCTTTACTACCGCTTGCCCGGTCTAATGGCTTGTTTTGCCCTGGGGATTTACGGCGTTCTTCTTCTCGCTATCTTCAACCTTTTTTCGTCTAATATAACCTTGACTCTGCCTGGCATTGCTGCTGCCATCTTATCTTTGGGCATGGCCGTAGATGCCAACATCCTTATCTTTGAACGCATCAAGGAGGAATTACGGAGGGGACGCAGTTTGGGTGCTGCCGTTGAGACTGGATTCAGCCGCGCCTGGACCGCTATCAGGGATAGCAACATCACCACCTTTATCGTCTGTATTATCCTTTTCTGGCTCGGGGGCACATTCGGCGCTTTCATGGTTAGAGGTTTTGCCCTGACCTTGTTTATTGGCGTGGCTCTATCCATGTTCACCGCCATCGTTATCACTCGAACTTTCCTTCGCCTTATTGTGAGCAGCCGCCTGGTCACCAATCCGGCAGCTTTTGGAGTAAAAATATGATTGACTTTGTCGGTAAGAGGCACTGGTTTTTCTTGATTTCAGGAATACTTATAGTTATCGGAATAGTCTCCCTGGTCAGTTCTCAAATACAGTTCGGCACTCCACTACAGTTGGGAACAGATTTCACCGGTGGCACCTCTATGACGCTTCACTTTGCTCCGCAGGTAGAGCAAGAGCAGTTACGCCAGGAACTCACCAATCTAGGACATCCCGAAGCTATAATTCAAAGAAGTGAAGACGATTTCTTGATTCGTCTCATAGAAATATCGTTCCAGGAACGACAAGACCTGACTGAAGGGTTGGAGACGAGCTTGGGCAGCGAGATTACGGTCCGTGACTACGACACAGTCTCCCCTCACATAGCTACAGAGACAGCCCGCAACGCCTTCATTGCGGTAATAGTAGCTGCTGTTGCTATGATGCTTTACATTGTCTGGGCGTTTCGCCGCATGCCCAGTCCCTTTCGCTGGGGTACCTGTGCCGTTATCGCCCTCATCCACGATGTATTCATAATAGTGGGCATTTTCTCCCTTCTGGGCTTGCTTGCCGGGGTGGCGGTTGATGCCATGTTTATCACAGGGCTGCTTGCCGTTGTCGGTTACAGCATTAACAATACTGTGGTCATCTTTGACCGCATTCGGGAGAATGTATCAAGGCAAATCAGAGCCGATTTCGCCGCGACGATAAACGACAGTCTGGTAGAAACGTTTGGAAGATGTTTAAATACTACCCTGACCACCCTTTTCGTGCTCCTGGCACTCTTCCTGTTCGGCGGAGCCAACATACAGTATTTCGTCCTGGTGTTGCTCCTCGGCGTTATCATCGGCACCTACAGCTCTATCGGCATTTCAAGCCAGCTTCTGGTGGTGTGGGAAAAGAAGGAATGGAGGGCGCTGCTTCCTTGGGCTAGGAGACATGCCTAGTCGGAAATATCAAACCGCTTTCTAATACCTAAGCTCCAAATCCTGAACAAATCCAAAACTCAGATTGCCACCCCAGTCTCTGCCAACTCTTCGGTATCAGGTAGGCCAATGGAATGACACCTTCTAACAAGAAGTAAAATTCCTAGAGTAGAAGCTCACAATTATTCACTGATATTACTGACGCGAGGGCGACCAAGCTGACAAAGCTGCTACAGATTCGGCCCTAAGGGACAGTACCAGTTGAACCCATCAGCGGTATCTTCAAATAGTGTCCCGGCCTCCAAGTTGCCAAACTTTCCGCGCTACCATAAGGTCCCCGATCGAGCCACTTACATTCATTGCCATCGCCATCAGCGCCATAACTGCAATGCCATCATTACGACCCAGGATACCCATGAGCAAGAAGAGCGGTGTGAATACTAGAAACGGGGCAAGTCCGACCAGAAGGTAGTGGTTTCTAGGGATAAGAGGCCCTGTGGCGCTTGCGTAAACCACGGGAAAGAATCTGCCAATGAGTTTAACGCCGAAACAGGGTTTCCCGCCAAAAACCAGGTGCCCTAGCCCATGGACGGCCTCGTGCATAATCGCAGTTGCAGCGATTATACCTAGGAAGATTGGGAAGGCGAGACCAACAGAGACATGAAACTCCCCTGCCCCTGGCAGTATTCCTCTGGCAACAACCCCCAGAATAAAGGCCAGTCCGAAGACACACGTACCCCCTGCTACCATGGCGACAAGGGCCCACCTCTTCAAACCAGCAAAATGCCATTGGCCGACAAGCTCATGTCTAAGCGTAGCCTCGCGGCCAACCTCAGCATCGCGCTTAGACACTAGCCTCACGGTACGTTACCTTACTTTCTTGAATTCTCAGCTTTCGTATGCTTGCTGCCATTACAGGCCGTTTTCTGTCGCAATGTCAACGGTTCGACATTTATGAGTGGGATTGACGCCGTATTTCTTATGACACGGGAAAGGAGTTGATCTGTGATTCGTACTATGGCGTTTGTTACCTGTGTCCTCGTCACATCTTAGTATGTTGTTAAGCCGACCCTCGTTGAACTTTTTAGCGAGCTGTTTGCCACGTGGGTAGTTGACCTGGATGGTCCCTGTTCCGTATCATATTTGGCAACAGGCCTCGGAGACAGACAAAATAGACGGCCATATGATGAACAGTAGTGAGGACGACATAGTGCGATTGAACAGGTCTCACGTTAAGCGTGCTACTGAGGCACTAATCAGGGCATTCTGGAATCACCCGCCTCTCCAATATTACTTCCCCGACGAGGCGGAGCGAGAAAGGATAGCGCCCTACTTCTTTTCTTTATCTGTCTTCACTGGCATCCGATACGGTGAAGTGCATGCCACATCTCAAGATTTGGAGGGAATCGCCGTTTGGCTGCCATCTGGCAACTACCCCGTTACACTGTGGAGACTGTTGCGCTCCGTTCCATCCTCCCAGATTCTTGGCGTTGGGAGATACGGAGGGTTCAGAATGAGGGGCCTTGGCCAATATATAGACGTCGTGCACAGGCGACTGGCCCCTTTCAAACATTGGTTCTTACAGGCCATCGGTGTAGACCCTCAGTTTCAGGAAAGAGGCTATGCCAGTAAGTTACTCAGGCCAATGCTGGCAAGAATAGATGAAGAGGGTCTGCCATGCTATCTTGAAACGCTCGAAGGACAAAACGTCCGGCTCTACGAGCACTTCGGCTTCAAAGTGATAGAAGAATCTAATGTTCCTGACACTAGCCTGACTACCTGGGCAATGTTGAGAGACGCTCGGTAGTCAAGGCAACTCATCACCGGAACCGGGGTTCTCATCTGTAGGGCAAGCACAATGGTCATCACCCGATTGCACGATTACCCATTTTGTTTTGAATTTTGGTCATTAGATGAGAGGAACTAAATTTTTCCTTTCTTTTGTTTAGGATTTCAAATTTTGTGCTTAGAATTTGTCGTATTTTGCCTTGTCATTTTGCCTTTTTATTCTCGAATTTTGGTTCAGCATCCCCCGAGGTGGTGTAACCTCTTTATTTGCTCGATATGCTTGTCAAATCCCTCGGGTTTTCTTAACACCGATGCTTCTCCCAACGGGTCATCTATCTCTGAATTACCCAGAAGTACATCAAAGATAGCTTTTATGGAAGCAGCAACTACATGAAGGTTATAGCCACCTTCCAGGGTGAAAACAAGACGTCCCTGACACAGTTTGGCAGCCAGTTTCTTCAATATCATCGCCATTTGAGCAAAACCCTGAACGCTTACCCGCATCATAGCCAGGTGGTCGGCCCAATGAGGATCAAATCCAGCAGAAATAAGTATTAGTTCAGGCTGGAATCTGTGGGCTACTGGAACCAGGGCCTCCTGGAAAGCTCTCAAGTATTCCTCATCGCCCCAGCCGGCGACCATAGGGAAGTTAACCGTGGTTCCTTTTCCTTCACCCGTTCCAGTTTCTTCCATCCGTCCTGTCCCCGGATAAAAGGGATACTGATGGGTGGAGAAGTAAAGGACTTTGGGGTCAGCATAAAAAGCATCCTGAGTTCCATTGCCATGATGGACATCAAAATCGACGATAAGAATACGGCTGAAATTGAACCTGCTTAGAGCAAATTTGGCGGCGACAGCCATATTATTGAAAATGCAGAAGCCCATTGCTCGATCATAAATAGCATGGTGCCCTGGTGGTCTAACCAGAGCAAAGGCGTTATCCACTTCCCCCTTCATCACCTCTTCTACAGCCACCAAGAGCCCACCGGCAGCATATAATGCTGCTTCGTAAGACCTCGGAGACATTACGGTATCAGGGTCGAGCCAACCACCACCCTTTTCCGCTTTGCTCTTTACGTAAGAGATGTACTCTGGCGCATGTATCATCTCCAGTTCTTCTAGTAAGGCGGGGCGCGGAGGCAGACAGGTGAGTTTCTCCTTAATTCCAGTTTCTTTCAAATAAGACAACGCAGTTACCAACCTCCGAGCATTCTCCACGTGGTCACCGGTATCATGTTCCAAATAGATTGGGTCATAGACCAGACCTGCTTTCATACTCGCATCATATCAAAGGTACCCAAGCAAAAACAATTATGTGCGGGGCTTTCCAGAGCAGGTGTTGATTTTTGTCACGGAAAACATTTATGCTGATGAAGATATATACCTTTTCCAAATGAAAGGCTGTGCAGTATGACCAGAGAAGAGATAAAAGATTTGCTCAACGAGGCGGAGAAGAGGTTTGCCTCGGAAGCGAAGTTAATACAGTTGGAGTCAGGCAGAGTCGTTTTCGTTGGCGATACCCATGGCGACCTCGAAGCCACGGAGAAAATTATCCACAAGTACCTCAAGTCGGAGAATAAGCTAGTTTTCCTGGGGGACTATGTTGATCGGGGGCCAGCTTCCCTGGAGAACATTAACTTTTTGCTTGGGCAAAAAATTGAGCATCCCGATTCTCTTTATCTACTTATGGGAAATCACGAAGGTCATGCTGTAGTCAGCTTCCACCCTGCCGATTTCTGGGAAGGACTGGATGCCGAACTTCGCCAGCGATATAGTGAGGTCCTTTCCAAGTTGCCGCTGGCAGCGTCCACGCCAAATGGAATAATTGCTCTGCACGGAGCACTCCCCGATGTGCCTCGCCTGGAGGATATAGACAGGATAAAACCAGGTAGTGTTGAATGGCATCAAATAACGTGGGGCGATTGGCAGGAAGGGGAAGGGGAGAACCTGGGAATCGATCCCTACACAGGGAGACCTCAATTCGGGCGAGGCTGGTTCGAGAAAATCATGTCCCGCATGGGCAAGAGTGTCTTAATAAGGTCGCACCAGCCAAGTGCCCCACCCACAATGTACAGCAAAAGATGCCTTACTATATTCACCTCTTCAGCTTATAGACATTATATTTCTGAGCGCACCATAGCCCTGGTTGATTTGAGTAAAGTGGTAAAGAGCATGGATGATATAGAGATAGAGATTATCTAAAGCCTTGCCTCAACCCTCAAGATTTCAGCCTACTATGTTATAATTTTACCAATCTGCTTCTGGGGGGCTGCTGGGATAACGGCAGTAATCAGGGAGGCAAAAATGAATAAGCTGCTCAAAGTTTTAATTCCAATACTGCTAATTCTGGGGTTAGTGCTAATTAGTGGCTGTGCTTCGACATCAGAACTACCTAGTGTACCCGGTGAGGGAGGGCGAGATGAAAGCGAGATTACTGATGAACTAACGGAAGACCGCAAAATCGTAAAAACAGGCTCCATGACTTTGGAGGTGGGAGATATAGCCGAGACTATGGATAAAATTGCTGACATGGCTGATGAACTCAACGGCTATGTAGTTTCCTCATATAAATATGAATATGAACGGGGGATTTCGGGTCGCATTACTATCCGCGTTCCTTCTGAAAGATTTGAAGAGGCTTTTGCCAGACTTCGCCAGTTGGCCATAGCCGTGCCCTACGAGACTACCACGGCAACAGATGTAACTGAGGAATATGTTGACCTGGAAGCTCAGCTAGGCAACCTTCTAGCGACCGAAGCCCAGTATCTAGCCCTGATGGAGGAAGCAGAGAACGTAGAGGAAATGCTGATGGTGCAAAGCGAGCTTTCCAATGTGAGAGGGGAGATTGAGCAAATTGAAGGCCGCCTGAAATATCTGGAACAGACCGCAGAGATGTCACTTATTGAAGTAAACTTACAGGAAACAAAGGGATTGACTGAACACTGGAGCGCATCTGCTGCTTTAAAATCGGCAGTGCGTGGGCTGACAACATTTGGCAGATGGCTAGCCACCGTGCTCATCTGGCTTGGTATTTTCTCTTGGGCCTGGGTACCGCCTCTGGTAATCTGGCTCAGAAGACGCCGAAGGGCGAAGAGCTAACTCTCAACGCACTCCTGATAGGGCTTAGCAATTGCCTGCCCACCCCCACGGGGTTCGAGGAAGTTAAACGAATAATTTGGCTTTTTGTTCAGCACCAAGTAAGCTGAGGACTACCTTGGCTGTTCAGCGACTGCCAACAGAGGTAAACCATTTGACCTATCTTCTACACTTTGGTTCGGCGGCTAGCTAGGAGAACAGGACATCTCATCTTTGGGTGCCCCGAAAATGTAGTGCCATTTTTAAGGTTGTGAAAACTGGTGAATTAAAGTGAGGATAAGTCATCTTTACAGTACGAAGGTACTAGTAGTATAATACAAAAGTACTATACGAAGGTAATTCCGAAAAGGGGAGATGCCCAAACTAACGGCGTGGAAAGCCGAGGATGACTACTACGGTGCCCATGGAGGTTTTCTCCTGAAGGAGAAGACGGGTCGGTCCTGGGCGGGAAGGCACACCTCAAATATATCTCTGGGGTGGAGCGAAAATAAATGCTGGCTTGTCATTGCGAGGAGCGGAGCGACGAAGCAATCCTGGTGGGGAGGCAGCAAGATTGCCACGCACCTTTCAGGTGCTCGCAATGACAGCTAAACATATAATACGAGGAGGTAAAAGATGAAAAAGAAAATCTTGACATTGGGGATGGTGCTGGTACTGTTGATGGTCCTGGTGGCGCCAGGTGCGGTTTTGGGTGCTAACACCACTGAGGTCACCGGGACTGTGACACAGGACTATACATTCACGGCGCCATCGCCAGTAGGGCTTGGCAGCATGGCTCCGAGCGCCACACCCTATAAGAATGACTCCCAAGATGGCAGCCTGCAAGGCAACGATCCCGATGGCTACACCGTGACCGGCACGGACCAAAACACTGAGGTCACTGCGGGCTACATGCTCATTGTGGGAGGGGGAACCCAGGCAGCCCCAGACTACATACTCACCAATAAGCTCCAGATAAGCAATGAAGATGCTAACTACATCAACGCCGATACTGTAAAGACTTTTCTGACTACTTCAGACATCACAGACGCTACAGTTAAGCTGTTTGTTAGCCAGCTGGTTGATTATGATGACCCGGTTGCCACAGGCTACACCATAACCATCACCTTCACGGCGACACCGAACTGAAGTCGTAAGAACTAAGACCAAGGAAACAAAAACTCACCTGAACCCTGCTTGACTGCGGGTGGCAGGTAGGGAATACTGGTGTGTGCCTACTATGATGACTGCATTATTCATAAGGTAGGAGGGTTAACCGTGATGTGAAGATAATCGTGCGCGTTCTCATAACCCTGCTGGTCCTTTTTGGCCTGCTGCTTTCTGGCTCCGGGTCCCCTCTGGCCGGCGAAAATCCAGGCCAGGGAAAGTCACTGGCGGAGGCACGGAAAGTCCTGGAGCAGCAACTCATAAGCTTGCCCGGATTTGCCGGCATCGCCCACCTGGAGGAAAAGGGCGAAATCGTCGTCTTCCTGGAGAATGAACAGGCGAAGGGGATTGTCTCCGACCAGTTTGAAGGCTTCCCTGTACGGAGGGAGGTCACCGGGATATTTCAGGCACTTTCCGTCCAGATATCGGAGCCCGTGGCTCCCAGCCAGGCAAACCAGGTAAGCCCCGACAGGACAGGGGTAGTCAGACCGCTTATCGGGGGGACAAGCGTATCAGCTCTAGCCGGGGAGATTTATATCTATGCCGGAACCCTGGGCATGGTGACCTACGATAACAAGATTCTGTCAAATGCTCATGTCATAGCGATGGATCCCGACGATAATGCTTTTCTTGAATTGGGGACAGCCATTATTCAGCCGGGAACCTTGGATGGCGGGACATCAGCTAATCAGGTCGGAGCGCTGGAGAGTTACATCCCTATCGTTTTCTACAACAATCCTAATAGACCTAACCCGACGCTCAACTACGCCGACGCGGCAATAGCCACCCTTGACCCTGAGGTCGAAGGGCTGAGCGGCTGGCAATTTGGTGATGAGACGGGCAATTACCAGGTTTCAGGGACGACAACGGTCGCAGAGGAGGATACCGTGAGGAAGTCCGGGCGGACGACTGGTGTAACTGAAGGAACAGTATATTCCCCCAATGCCGCCGGCTGGGTTCAGTACGATGATGGTATGTGGGCGTACTTCTATGACCAGATTGCAATACCCCAGCCATTCTCAGGCTCGGGTGACTCTGGTTCCGTGGTAGATAAAGGTGGAGAGTTTGTGGGGCTGGTTTTCGCCGGCAATCCTACCTACTCTATTGTTTGCAAGGCGAGTTACATTATCGACGGGCTTGGTATTTCAGTCGCCCCTCCGGGGTACACATTCACAGCGCCGCCGGTGATAGGACTGGGCGGAATGACTCCGGGCACGACAGCCACCGGCAATTCCACTGGAAGCCTGGTGGGCGACAACTCCGATGGTTACACCGTCACCGGTATAGACGCCAAGGCGACCAACACGGGCTATATGATCAGTGGAACCTATCCACTGGCAAATGAATTCCAGATGGGTCCCGATGCTGACACACTTGGCAATGCAAGCATGGCGCAGACTTTTCTGAATGAAGATGGATACGGCCCGCATGATGTTCCATTCTACGTTAGCCAACTGATAGCTTATACCGACATTGTAGCGACAGGCTACACCATAACCATCACTTTTACGGTAACAGAGAAATGAAGATTATTGCGGGCATATTTACGGCACTTCTGATATTGGTCGTGCTGACTTCTCCGGCTCTGGCCCAGCTGGGTATCAGCCCCGGCTCCATGGATATGCAGGTGCCCGAAGGGGAGCATTCTCTGCCCTCCATCACCGTGCGCAACGACTCGGACAAACCCATGGATTTCGAGGTGGAACTGGCGGGCTATGGCCAGGGAATAAGCGGCAGCACTGAAGTGCTGGAGCCCGATACCAATCCGTTATCGGCGCTTCCGTATATCGAATTTGCCCCCGCCGAGTTTTACCTTGAGCCCGGCGAAAGCCAGCAGATTGACTTAACTGTCTCCATTCCCCAGGAAACTGACGGCGGCAGATATGCTGTTGTCCTCGTTGTTGCCACGCCCAGAGACGAGGAGGCCATTAAGACGGTCAGCCGCCTCGGCGTCCTGGTCAGGCTCACTATAGACGGGTCGCACCTGGTACAGCAGGGGAGCATCGAGTCCATCGGGTCTGAGCCGGTCGAATCGGGAAAGCCCATTCCGATAAAAGTGACCTATGCCAATGAAGGTAATGTCCACTACAGGGTGGAGAGCAGTGTAACTATTTATGATGCCGAGGGTGCTGTCCTGAACGAGGTAGAAGGCAAATCGGCACTGGTACTGCCCGGCTATTCCAGAGAACTTGTCGCAGAATGGATTCCCGACCGCGACCTTGATGTGGGCATTTATAATGCACTAGCCAGCGTTTCTCTCGAGGACGGGACACTGCTTGATGAAGCCGAAGGCAGCTTTGAAGTGGGAGCGCCCTATGTTCCGCCGTCCCCACCCGTCAGCATCACGCTCACTCCCGCCAGCGCTTCAATACTGCAAACGGAGGACGGCAGATTCTCCATCAGCTTTCCCCAGGGCGTGGTATTCAGCGAGGTGGAGATTTCACTGCAGAGCTATCCCCTGGAGCAGCTTGCCCCCCCGCCATCCGGTTATAGCCTGGCAGCGACCGCCTTTCGTGTTGACGGCCTGCCCGGCCTGCTAGCCAAGGAAGCGACGGTAACCGTGAAATACCTGCT
>Ga0209991_10001063_pt1 | contig 12372 bp, 11 predicted proteins | sample ChitaG_FD_183167 | JGI IMG/M metagenome (GOLD analysis project Ga0209991, IMG submission 183167) | Deep subsurface microbial communities from South Pacific Ocean to uncover new lineages of life (NeLLi) - Chile_00310 metaG (SPAdes)... | ecosystem: Environmental > Aquatic > Marine > Oceanic >...
TGAGGATATGTTTACAACAGAGTTTTTACCCTATTACGAAATGCCATCTCTGGAGAATGTAATTACTGTTGAAGAAGCCTGGGAAAAATACGGAAAGAAATAGTAGTTTAGGAGGTTTATCCTCCCCGGCCAAACAGGCCGGGGAGGAAACTATGTAGTAAAAAGAACGTTTTTTAAGGGGGTTTTTATAAAAATGTATGATCTTACTAACACTTCTTCCGAAATTCGGGAGGCAAAACCTCAATTGGCAATTTTTGGTATTGGAGCTATTGAACAACATACGAAGAACTTGCCTGTTGGTACAGACTGGATTACTGTAAGTGAATTATCCAAAAGGGTTGCCAGGAAGATAAATGCTTTTCTGGTGCCTGCATTACCCTTCAGTATGAGCCAGTGTCATGGTAGAATGGCGGGTACTGTCTGGCTTAAACCTGAGACATTAGCCAAAGTTGTTGAAGACACTGTTTTATCTTTATACGAACAGGGTATAAAAAAAGTTGTTATACTTAACGGACATGGAGGGAATTTTATTCTAGAACCAGTTGTTCAGGAATTAAATATAATATATAAGGATTTGTCTATAATATTAATAGAATTGGAATTTGCAGGGATAACTGATATCCATGCCGGGACAATGGAAACATCCTTGCAGCTTTATTTAAATGAAAAAAATGTCAGAACAGATTGGGTTGATTATGTTCCGCCTGTGGGTCGTGAATTTTTAGACTATGCTGTTATGGAATTAATTAGCCCACAGGGTGTTTGGGGAACACAAAGCCGGGGAAATAAAGAACTTGGTAAAAAAATAATGGATACGTCTGTTAAGAATTGTATTAAAAAGATTCATGAGATTTTTAATGCCCTGGAAGAAAAAAGGAGTGATTAGCATGCTGTCTTATAATAATTCATATATCGATATTAAAAAAACTAGTCCACAAGTTGCAATATTAGGGATTGCATCGATAGAAAAACATGGCAATCATTTGCCTGTAGGAACGGATTATATTATTACTGAAGAAATAACTAAACGAGTTACAAAAGAATTAAATGAAAAAATATACCTTCTCCCCACCTTTCCTTTTGGAACTTCTATTGGACATGCAGGTACAGGTGGTACTATTTATATGAAATATTCAACATTAATGAAGGTGATAAAAGATTTAGTGGAGTCACTATATTATCAGGGTATTAATAAAGTAGTTTTAATTAATAATCATGGTAGAGCAGGTGGTTCGTGTATTGTACCGCAGGGGAATTATATTACTAAAACAGCTGTTAGACAACTTAATTATGAATATCCAGAATCATCGGTTATCTGGGTTCAACCTTTTAGTGAAGCTGGAGAAGATTTATTAAAGATTTTTGATTCATGTGAACATGATGTTCATGCTGGAGAAATAGAAACCTCCTTAATGCTCTTTTTAGAGGAAAAAATGGTTAAAAAACAAAAAGACGGTAATATTCCAGATTTTTCAGTAGAATTTTTAAATTATCTGCCCTTTAATCAGATAAGTAAAGACAGTGTATGGGGCAAACCAGAATTAGGCTCTTTCGAAAAAGGTGAAAAGGCGTTAAATATACTAGTTCAAAAAACAGTGGAATATATTAAGAATACCTTTGAACAGTTAGATAAAATGAAAAGCAATAAAATATAATGTTTTTTCGATAGATTGTCGTTATGATCAGGGGTTTGGCGGAAAAGACATTTATAATATTTAATATTACTTTTTTACACGGGGAATAAAAATGCAACAGGAAAATAATGAAATAAAAACCAATGTGGAACAAAATGAATTTAACAATATCCACATAAAGATCGATTCTGTATCAAAAGTTTTTAATCAGCATGCAGGTAATGCAGTGACGGCCTTAAAGGATATATCGTTGGAAATTAAAGAAGGAGAATTTATTGTAATATTAGGACCAAGTGGATGTGGAAAATCAACTCTACTTCGTATAATTTCAGGTTTGATTAAGCCGACGAATGGAAGTGTATATATTAAAGGAAGAAAGGTAGAAGGGCCGATAAGTGATATTGGTTTTATTTTCCAGAATCCAACACTCTTTAAATGGCGAAAGGTCATAGAAAATGTACTGTTTCCGATTGATCTGATGGGTAAAAATGTCTCCGAATATAAAGAAAAGGCACAACAATTATTAGATCTTACAAATTTAAATGGATTTGAAAATAATTATCCTAAAGAACTTTCAGGTGGTATGCAGCAGAGAGTTTCATTATGTAGAGCCTTGATTTCCTCTCCGCATTTATTGTTAATGGATGAACCCTTTGGTGCACTGGATGCCCTTACGCGTGATACAATGAACTTGGAGTTATTAAGGATATGGAGAAGTAGCAAAGAGAAGACAGTAATATTTGTAACACATTCCATAACAGAGGCCCTTTTTCTTGCTGATAGAGTTATAATTTTAAGTTGTAGGCCTGCTGTTATTCAAGAGGTTATATCAGAAAATTTCCCCCGGCCCCGTACTATGGGTTTAAAATCATTAAAAGAGTTCAACGATATTACCCAGAAAATTTATAAAATTATGCTTGGTAACAAAATGTAATATGTTTTTTATTTCCAGACCTATGAAAACAAATTAAGAATAACATAACGAAGGAGGAATAATAGGTTAAATAATATTTTAATTACATCAAAATTTTATTATCGCATCAGAGATAAAATGCTACTTTATATTAACACGAAGGGCAGTATACCACGGGTTTGCCCGTAGACGAATGGAAAATTCGCCCGAAGTGTGTCGAGCGAAACTCGAAAGGTGGAAAAGGTGCCACGGACTTGTCCGTGGGATTTCCACATTGCTCTTCAAATTGGAATGGATATATATGAATCAGCAAAAAAGGGAGAGCAATAAAACGAAAAATAAGTAAATAGTTATATAAAAAGTATTGGGGTTTAAATAGTGGGTATAAATGAAGAAAATATTTTAATGCCTATTGAATTGGCAGGAATAAAATTTCGCAATCCATTTTGTGTTAGTTCTGGTCCAGCCTCAAAATCAGTTGAACAACTAATAAAAGCACAAAAATGTGGTTGGGGAGGGGCAAGTATTAAGTTGACATTTGACCCCGCTCCTTATATCAATCTAGAGCCCAGATATGGGTGGTTTCAGGATTTGGGTTATCTTTCCTTTTCTGCCGAAAAAAGGCTTAATATCGAAGAGGGTTTAAAGTTAATAGAGGAGGGTAGAAAACAAACAAAAGACTTTGTCCTGTTAGCTAACATTACTTATTCTGGCGATAAGGGGCTTGAGGGTTGGGCAAATATGGCTAAAAAGTTTGAATCTGCAGGTGCTCATATTATTGAATTAAATATGTGTTGTCCCAATATGTCCTTTAATGTAGAAGTTAGTGGAGAAGTCGCGGAAGGCGAACCACTTTCTGGGGCGAGTCTTGGCGAGGATGAGAAATCAGTAAGTACCATTATTAAAAAGGTAAAAAAAGCTGTTTCTATACCAGTTTTCGTTAAGTTAACCCCGGAGGGCGGTCGGATTGCTCAAGTGGCTAAGGCCTCTTTTGAAGCGGGTGCTGATGCCGTTGTTAGTGTAGCCAACAGGTTGGGAATTCCTCCCATTAATATCCGCAACCCGAAACAATCGGTTTATAATCTTCAGAAAGAACCAAGTATGTCTTGTTTTTCAGGTCCCTGGATAAAACCATTAGCATTAAGGGATGTCTATGAGATCAGAAAACTGGTTGGATTGGAGCCTGTAATTGCGGGATCAGGCGGTATAAGTATGTTTCAAGATGCAGTGGAGATGGCTATGGCTGGCGCTGACCTTATCGCCATCTGTACAGGTATATTAGTTAATGGTTTTGGATTTTTAGAGGAACTTATGAAGGAGTTGAAAGAATACTTAAACGAGATGGGCTATAGCTCGCTCAGAGATGTTCGTGATATTTTAGTTGAGAGTATCACTCCTTCCTCTAAGCTTACCATATACAAAGGTTATGCTCAAATAAAGGATGGAAATCTTTTTGCTCCTTGTACATATAATTGCCCAGCGCATGTGCCTATTCAGGCTTGTATAAAAATGGTTAGTGAGGGTAACTTTGAGGAGGCCTTTAAACAAATAATATCTAAAAGTCCACTTCAGTGTGTATGTAGTCTAATTTGTCCGCATCCCTGTGAAACTAAGTGTACTCGGGGTGAGGTAGATGAGTCAATTTTAAACAGGGAAATTGAAAGGTTTATTCTTGAATATGGTAGGAGAAAAGGATGGAAGCCTGAAATTACCTTGGTCTCGAAAAAAAGAGAAAAAGTCGCTGTTATTGGCTCTGGTCCAGCTGGTCTCTCTGCTGCCTATGATCTTGCCAGGGCTGGCTATCGCGTGACTATTTTTGAGAGAGAGAAGGTAATCGGCGGTATGCCAAGACTTGCTATACCTGAGTTCAGATTGCCTCGGGGTTTGCTCAAGGAAGCGATTGAAACAATCAAGGGCTTGAGGGTAAATATCAGGATAGGGGTCACCTTTGGCAAAGATATTACCATAGATGGATTGAAGGGGGATGGTTTCAAAGCCATCTTTATTGGCATTGGAGCCCAAAAAGGGTTAAAACTGAGTATCTCTGGGGAAGAGGCTAAAGGTAGCTTAACTGCTCTTGGTTTTCTTAAATGTGTCTCTATGAGGGAAAGTCCTGAAATTGGCAAAAGGGTTGCTGTCATTGGAGGCGGATTTACTGCTGTTGATTCGGCCAGAGCGGCCATTCGGTTGGGGGCGAAAGAGGTGTTTATTCTTTATAGAAGAACGAAGGATGAGATGCCAGCTATAGCAGAAGATGTCATAGAAGCGGAGGAAGAAGGGATAAAGGTTATGTATCTTGTCTCACCCAAGGAGGTTATCACCAAGGAGGGCAAGGTAACCGGCATTAGAATGGTTAACTATGTTTTGGGCCAGAAGGATGTCTCCAACAGAAGAAGGCCAGTCGAGGTTGAGGGAACGGAGTTTATCTTAAAGGTTGATACCGTCATCTCCGCCATTGGAGAAAGTGTTCAGCTTAATTGTCAGGATATGAATATTAAGACTACACCATTGGGAACAATTGAATTTAATGAGGATACAAGTGCTACAAATATTGAGGGTGTCTTTGTCGGAGGTGATGCAGCCATGGGTCCTAGTAATGTTATTAGTGCTATTGCCGGGGGTAAAAGAGCTGCTGTATCCATCGATAAATTTATTAGTGGAGAAAATGCTTTTCTGGAATATGATTCGACTCCGACAATGGTAGATAAGGAGAAAGTGCTTGAGAGACAAGGTAATTCTCCTCGAGGAAGAAGACCTGAAACTCAATTGATATCCCCAAGTGAGCGTAAAAAGAACTTTAATGAGTACACTAAAGCACTTACAGAGAAGGAAGCCCTCAGAGAGGTCAAAAGGTGTCTTAACTGTGGTTGTGGCATTGGCTGTAGTGTTTGCGAGAAAATTTGCCCGGCTTTTGCCATTAGCTTTGAGGATAACAGAGTTAAAATAGACAAAGATAAGTGTAGTGGTTGTAGTTTATGTGCACAGTGTTGTCCTAATTTCAATATTGAGATAGTTAGGACAACTTAATAGAGTTTTTTCCTTAAAGGGGAGCAAAAAAAAGAGAAGAGAGTGACCAACAAGAATTTTGTTTCAAAGGAGGTGATTTATAATAAGTAAAAAAAGAGTTGGTATTTTTCTAAATAAAAATAAGGAGAAAAAAAATGAATAAGTTAAAAGTAATAGTAATTCTAATGACAATGCTTTTTCTATCGTTTAGTTATTCGTGGGGAGCGGGTGAAGAAGAAATATTAGTGGGAAATATTCAGGATATGAGCGCAGGTACTGCTATTTGGGGTCAGAACGATACAAATGGTATTTTATTAGCAGCAGAAGAGATTAATGCTCGGGGAGGAATATTAGGTAAAAAGATTAGGGTAATTACTTATGATACAAAAGGTGATCCAACCGAGGCCATAAACGCATATAATAGATTAGTTGACTTAGATAAAGTTGTTGCTGTTCTAGGCCCACCAACTAGCAATGTCGGTATACCTTTAGCTCCGATTGCTGAAAGAAAAAAAGTTCCAGTGATTGGTGATTTTATGGATGAAAGGGCTACTACTCACAGTGAAGGGGTATGGAATTTTATGTTTCTGACTGAGCCCTCTTGTTCAGAACAGGCAGAAATTGCTGCCAGTTACGCCCTAAAAGAGCTAAAATTATCTAAATTTGCGGTGATCTATAATAAGGCAAATTCTTATTCAGTTAAAATGGCTATACCTTTTATGGCTTATGTAATAAAACATGGAGGGGAGATCCTGATTACGGAAACTTATCTATTTGGTGATACTGAATTTAGAGCGCAATGTACTAAGATTAAAAATGCGAGTCCTGAAGCGGTTTTTGTGCCTGGCTATGTTAAAGATAATGCGTTAATTGCTAAACAGCTGCGAGGTATAGGGGTTGATGTCCCTATAATCGGGAATAATAGCTGGTATGTACCTCTCATTGAGTTAGCCGGGCCAGCAGCAAACAATACTTATTTCCCCAATAATATGGCGACTGATATTCCAAGATTTCAGGAATTTATGAAGCTTTATGAAAAGAGGTTTGGTATGGAACCGCTAATCCACGCGTGCATGGGTTACGATAATATGAATATCTTAGCTGAGGCTATAAAGAAGGCTGGAAAGCTCGATCCAATAGCAATAAAAGACGCTATTGAACAAACAGATCATGTTGGAGTAACGGGAAGAATAAAGTTTAATCCACAAACCCATCGACCCGATAGGATGCCCTTAGTTATGTTAAAGATTGAGAATGAGGAATATGTGACACTGGAAGAATATTTACCACCTTTAGATTAGATGTGTAGAGAATCCTGTCTTTGCCCCTTTATCCTTAGGAGAGGGGTGAAGGCAGGATTATTATTAAGGAATGTAAAAAAGGAGCTAGAAGTGTTTTTACAACAATTATTAAATGGTCTTTCTTGCGGGGGCGTATATGCCTTAATGGCGGTAGGTTTTGGATTAATTTATAATGTACTTAAATTTAGTAATTTCTCGCATGGGGGGGTTATGCTTATTGGTTGCTATACCGCCTATTTCGCCTTCAAGATCTTTCATAGCTCACTGTTTTTAACTTTATTATTTGGGGCAATTAGTGGAGGTCTTTGTGCGGTTATCTTTGAAAAATTAGCCATCACTCCTTTAAGAAAGAGAAATGCCCCTAAGATATATTTTTTTGTAAATTCTATAAATGGAGGATTGTTATCGGAATATTTAATTGTAGCTACGGTAGGAGTTTTTTTTTATACTTTTCCTGATTTTTTAGGAACTACTAACATAAATATTGGGCAAATCAGTTTTTCTAAACTAAATTTGACTATGCTGATAATTTCTTTAATCACTTTGTTCGGGTTGATGTGGTATTTATATAAAACAAAATATGGTAGAGCTATTAGAGCAGTAGCTTGTGATATTAATACTACCAGTCTTATGGGAGTAGATGTTAATCGAGTAATTTCACTAACTTTTTTTGTTTCCGGTTTATTGGGAGGATTGTGTGGGGTTTTTTTAGGAATAAACTATACTATATATCCTCAATTAGGCAAGTTGATTGTAAAGGGTTGGATGGCCTCAGTTATTGGAGGTTTAGGTAGCCTATTGGGTCCCGTATTAGGAGGAATCTTATTGGGAGTATTAGAAACATTTTTAACTGCCTATATAGGCTCTTCATTTACCCCTATTTTAGAGTTTATAATCCTGCTAATGTTCTTACTAATTAGACCTCAAGGGATTGCCGGTGTTATAGTTGAAGAAAAAGCTTAAGAGAAAATATAAATATTGAGAGGAGCAAGTATTGTCTTTTTATCAAGGGCTAATAATATTAGTAGTTATTAATGTTATTGCTGTAATTGGAAATTTTTTATTGACTGGAATGACAGGTTTGCTCTCTTTTGGACAAGCTTCTTTTATGGCATTAGGAGCCTACATTTCAGGTATGTTGGCAGTGAAATTTAATATACCATTCCTACTTGCTATATTACTAGCAATAATAGCGTCAGTATTTGTCGGCTTTATAATTGCACTTCCAGTTGTAAAATTAAGGAGAGATTATTTTGCTTTGACAACGTTTGCTTTTGGCGAGTTCCTTAAAGCTGTATTAAATCTATCAGTGACAATAACAGGAGGGGCAACAGGATTAGCTGGGATTCCTTTTAAGGTTAATATTTGGATAGTTTTAATATCCTTAATTATAGTAATACTCTTAGTGAGAAATTTTAGAAATTCTAAGTTTGGTAAAGAATGCCTTGCTATAAGAGATGATGAAGTAGCAGCGAGAAGCTGTGGTATAGATAGCTCTAGTAAAAAAATGACAGTATTTTTATTTAGCATTGCTATTACTTCTTTTGCGGGATGTTTATACGGATTTTACACTTGCTATATAGATCCAAGTATGTTTGGTTGGACCAAATCTTCTGAACTGGTAATAATGGTATTTTTTGGAGGGTTAAATAGTTTAACTGGTGTAATAATTGGAACTACTTTTCTTACTTTATCCTTAGAGATACTAAGATTTGCTGGGGCGTGGAGGATGTTTGTATATGTTTTAATTATGATAATTCTTATTGACTTCAGACCACAAGGTGTTTTTGGTAATTGGGAATTGGACTGGAGAACTTTTGAAAAATTTTTACATATACCATCAAGTATTATTAAAAAAGGCAAATAATTTAGATTTATATGTTAAGGTGTATCATGAATCTATTAGAAGTTAGAAATGTATCGAAACATTTTGGAGGAATTATAGCTGTAGATAATTTTTCAATGAAAGTAAAAGAGAATCAATTAATTGGGATAATCGGTCCTAATGGAGCAGGAAAAACAACTATTTTTAATTTAATTTCAGGAATTAGTAAAACGACTTCAGGAAAAATTTTCTTCAAAGGGAAGGAAATAACATTTCTAAAGCCATCTCAAATTTCCAAACTTGGGATAGCGAGAACTTTCCAGAACTTAAGATTATTTAGAGGATTAGATGTGATTAGTAACGTAGAAATAGCTTATACTTATAGGATGAGATATAATTTTTTTCAGGCACTTTTTTGGCCACCGATTGTTTTAAGCGAGAATAAAAAATTTCGAAACCTTGCTAAAGAAAGTTTAAATTTGGTAAAAGTACCCACTAATTATTATTATGAAAAACCCACAAATTTACCTTATGGTTTGCAAAAAAGAGTTGACCTCGCTCGTGCACTTTCTCTTTTACCTCAGGTTTTATTATTAGATGAACCAGCTGCTGGGCTTAATCCTTATGAAGTAATAGAGTTAATTGATATTATTAGATTGATTCAGAAAGAATATCAAAAACAAAATTTATCTATAATTTTAGTAGAACATCGTATGGAAATGATTATGGAATTATGCGAAGAAATATATGTACTTGATTTTGGGGAAACTATTGCGAAGGGGAGTCCAGAATATATTCAAAGTAATGAAAATGTACTTTCTGCATACTTAGGGGAGGAATATTAAATATGCTGCAAGTTCTTGATTTAGAGGTAAAATATGGGAAAGTTCCAGTAATAAAGGGTATTTCCCTTAAATGTAGAAGAGGAACTATAGTTAGCATAATAGGGGCAAATGGAGCAGGTAAAACCACCATTTTAAATGCTATTTCTGGTATCGTGAAGTATACAAAAGGTAAAATTTTATTTGAGAATGAAAGTTTGCCCAAATTACCCCATAAAGTAGCTGAATTGGGAGTAGTACAAGTTCCTGAGGGAAGAAAAATTTTTTCTAATCTGACTGTAGAAGAAAATTTAATGATGGGGGGTTTTTTAATTAAAGATAGTAAGATTCTTTACGATAATATAAAGAAAATATATACTTTATTCCCAGTACTTAAAGAAAGAAAAAAACAATTTGGCGCTACTTTAAGTGGTGGAGAACAACAAATGTTAGCTATTGGAAGAGCTTTAATGAGTAATGTTAAGATGATTTTATTAGATGAACCATCTCTTGGTCTTGCTCCATTATTAGTAAAACAATTGTTTGAAATAATTATAGAGATAAATAAACAAGGAATTACAGTACTTTTAGTAGAGCAAAATGCTAAAAAGGCATTAGCCATTAGTGATTATGCTTATGTTCTTGAAACAGGAAAAATAATTATTGAGGGGAAAGGGAAAGATTTACTAAACAATTCAGATGTAAAGAGGGCGCTTTTGGGGACTGGGAGTAGAGATAAAAGATATATATCGAAATAGGAGGTGAGAATATGAGAGCTACTTTAAATGTATTGAGTAAGGAAGAAAAAAATAAAATTGATAGTACTAGTATAGAAATTTTGGAATCAGTAGGAGTTAAAGTAGATCATAAGGGAATTTCAAAATTATTACATGATGCTGGAGTTCAGGTGGAGAAAGATAAAGGAATAGTGAAATTTCCAGAAAAATTAGTACGGCAATATTTAAGTTATTGCCCCTCTTCGGTAAAGTTTAGTGATATTGAAGGCAATGTAATAAATTTAGCCCCCAGAGGTAATACTATTTTTTGGACAGGAAATGCCTTAAATATTGTTAAAAATAAAACAGTAAAAGAAATAGATACCACTGAATTTATTAAATTAGTTAAAGTTGTCGATCAATTAGAAAATGTGCAAGGCATAGTAGGCACTAGCTTAAGTAATATTCCTCCTCAAGCTCGAGATTTTGTTGGTTTTCGTTTAATGGCGGAAAATACAAATAAGCATCTGCGCCCCTGCATATATACACCTCTGGGAGCAAAGATAATGTTAGAAATGGCTGATGTAATTTTAAATGGTCGAAACCTCAAAGATTATCCAATATTTAGTATTGGATATACTAATGTTAGCCCTCTTCATTGGGAGCAAACAGCCTTAGAGTCTTTTTTAAAGACTTCAGGATATGGTGTTCCGGTTATGTTAAATTCTGAACCATTGGCTGGGGCTACTTCTCCTGTGACATTAGCTGGTGCTTTAGCTTTGGCTAATGCAGAGGTGTTAAGTGGAATTATTATTGTTCAGATTTTAGAGAAAAGCCGTCCTTGTATCCACAATATTGGTTTTGCTCATATGTTTGATATGCGAACAACCTTAGCTTTGACTGGAGTAGCTGAAAATGGTTTATTAGCGGCTGCTGGAGCTGAAATGGCTTCTTTTTACAATCTCCCTTCTGCTTCTTGGATGAGTACAGAATCAGTCGTAACGGATTCCCAAAATGCATACGAAAAAATGAATACCGGCTTATTACATGCCTTAGGTAATGTAAATATAATATGGGGAATAGGAAACTTGGAATCTACAAAGTCTATTTCAGCAGAACAAGCTGTGATAGATAATGAAATAGCAGGATCTATACTTAGAGCTAAAAGAGGAATAAGAGTAAATAAAGATACATTAGCTTTAAGTTTAATAAAAGAGATGAAGTTTAGTTGCGGATATTTAGCTTCGGAACATACTATGAGATATTATAAACAAGCACTAAATTATCCCAAAATGCCTAACAGAGATAGAAGAGTAAATTGGGTAGAAAGAGGATCAAAATCTCTTGAAGAAAAAGCAAAGGAGAAAGTTAAGGAAATATTAAAGAGAAGTAAGTCAAAAACATACTTAACTGGCAGTCAACGAGAAAAGCTAAAGAAAATAGAAAAAAAATGGTTAGAAAAAATAGAGTAAAAGAATTTGTTGGTAAAGCTTTTTTAAAATTTCTATCTTACTACTACTTTGATCAATACTTTCTAGTAAGTATATTTAATGCTTAATTCATTATAGATATTTTAAAGAATATATTTTTTATCTGTGAATCTTTATAAAATGTTAATATTCAATTAATTGTTTCCAAATATAAATATGATTAAAAACTTTAATGAATTTAGATGAAGTTATAATTTTTGTATGTTTGGGTATATCTAATTATGTTTTTCGAGAAACTATTTTATAAATTAAGGAATTTATAATTATTTAGGAGGATAAATTGAGGAAAATTTTAAATATGTTTAGCCTTGAGGGAAAGAAAGCGGTAATTACTGGAGGCTCAGGCATTTTGGACTCTGCCATTGCCAGAGTATTTGGGAAGGCGGGAGATGAGGTTTCCACGGGTTTGACAAATTTACAATTTCTTATATAATATAAATGAAGATATAAATAGAATTAGATTCTACAATATAGAAATAAATTAAAGGGGGAAAAGGTGAAAAAAACAAAATCCAACTACCCTATAAAAGTTCTAAATAAATCCCTTTCCATTCTCGAGACCATACTTCAACAGGGTTCCGAAAAATATTTGGTTCGTTTATCTATCTAATAGTCATAGTAGAAACTTAATTAAATTAATATTAAAACAAAAAGGAGGTCATTTAG
>Ga0209991_10001064_pt1 | contig 12369 bp, 12 predicted proteins | sample ChitaG_FD_183167 | JGI IMG/M metagenome (GOLD analysis project Ga0209991, IMG submission 183167) | Deep subsurface microbial communities from South Pacific Ocean to uncover new lineages of life (NeLLi) - Chile_00310 metaG (SPAdes)... | ecosystem: Environmental > Aquatic > Marine > Oceanic >...
TTGATAATGGGAGCACTGATAAGACCAGGGAGATCGCTGAAGCAAAGGGGGCACGGGTAATCACGGAACCAAACAGAGGGAAGGGCAGAGCGATGAGGACAGCCTTCGAAGCGGTCAGTGGTGATTTCGTATTCATGATAGATGCCGACTTCACCTATCCTGCCACTTATGTCCCTCGGATGCTAGAGCTCCTGGAGGGGGGATACGATGTGGTGCTGGGATCCCGGCTCAAGGGGCAGAGGGAAGAGGGGGCGATGAGCCGTTTGAATATGGTAGGCAACCATCTGCTTGCTTTACTGGCTAATCTACTATATGGAACAAGGGTAAGCGACCCCTGCACCGGTTACTGGGGTTTCAGGGGCGAAGTGCCCAAGAGCTTGAAGCTAGATGCTGTCGGATTCGAGCTCGAGGCAAACATGCTAGCAGAGATCGCCAGGAAAGGTTACCGCATAGCGGAGTTACCCATTCTCTACCGAAGAAGGCCGAATCAGGCCAAGCTGGGCTCGCTGAAAGACGGATTCAAGATAGGTCGAACGCTTATCAGGAAGCGGTTTCGATGAGACTGGCATTCCTCGCCCCTGAGTTCTTCCCACCTATAGGAGGGGTAGGCATTTATTCCATCCACCTAATAAAAGAACTCTCGAAGCACGAAGACATGGATATCCATGTCTTTACCCCCGCTAGAGGAAAGGATTACGACCAGGAAAAGGTTCTCAACTACTTCGGGCATCGGATCAAGCTTCACAACATCTCAAACGCCCACGATGACTTTGTCTATAATTTCACCTTTCAGTATAAGCTTTTTCGAGAGCTGCCCAGATATCATCGCCAATATAATTATGACCTTATCCACTCCGCCAACCTGGTAAACATGCCGGATATCTACTTGAAGTTCAAACCGCTGGGCATCCCCTCAGTGGCGACGCTTCACACTACCATTAAAGGTCAGGTTAGGGGGTTCCTGGATGTGAGCAAGAATTTCCTCTCCTTAGCTCCCTCCGAGAGGTGGTCCCTGGCTGCCTATCCCTATATTAGCCTCATGGAGAGGATCTATCTGAGGCGAACCAAGCACATGATCACTGTGTCCCGCAGATTCGCCGAGATCCTGCGGGAGCAGTACCGCTATCGGGGGGTGATCGAGCCGATACACAATGGGATTGACCTGGAGGTGTTCAATTACCAACGAGTCAATGATCCTTATGAGAGATTCCCCCAGCTAAAGGGAAAGGGGCCGGTGGTGCTCTATGCCGGGCGATTGGTTGCACGCAAAGGGCTCAACCTATTTGTAGAGGCCATGAGCGAGCTCAGCGATACCGGCGCTCATTTCGTGTTTGCCGGTCGGGGTTCGGAGAGGCTGATATTCGATCTGCTCCAGCACCATGAGATCCCTAATGAAAGATATACCTACCTTGGCTTTGTTCAGAATGACCAGCTTCCCTGGCTTTACAGGCTATCCTCGATTTTTGTCCTGCCCTCCTTCTATGAAAACCTGCCCTTTAGCTTGCTGGAGGCCATGGCGATGAAGGTGCCCTGCATCGCCGCTAACGTGGGGGCGGTGAACGAGGTCATCGAGACAGGGGAGAGCGGGCTATTATTCGAAGCAGGAGATGTTAAAGCTTTGGTGAGGCATATAAAACAGCTACTGGAAAACGATGAGTATAGGGTGAGGCTTGCTGAGGCAGGCTTCCGCCGGGTGAGGGCCGAGTTTACCGCAGCGACGATGGCTGAAAAACATCGCCAGTTCTACGAAAGGGTGCTAAACGCAGCGTAACACAAGCCATAAACTGCTAGGACACGAGATGGGCCTAGGATACAAAGCATTTTATGAAAAGCAGAAAGGATATTTTTGGCAGCATTATCTGCTCAAGAAGATGCCTGCTCGCGCCAAGTATTATACGAACTCGATGCCCAACCTGCCCCTAAGCGGCCTGGGCTTAGATATTGGTTGTGGCGATGGAGTGATAACATCCGGGATCTCTACCCGCTACCATATTAACATGATTGGACTGGATATAGCAGTGCATCCAAGCTTAACTGGAGAATTTGTGAGGGCTGATGCCACTAGCCTCCCCTTCAAACCAGAGACCTTTGCCCTGGTCACCTGCCTCAGCTCCATTGAACACATTCCAGAACGCCTAAGGACCAAGTTATATCACGAGATCTATAGAGTATTGGAGAGTGGCGGTTACCTAACGGTACAACTTCCCAACCGCTTCTTTCCTATAGAACAGCACTCGTACCTTCCCTTCATAGGGTATCTCCCAGGCAGGTTTCACGGTCTATTCTTCCATGACTATGTCGCAGTGCCATCCCGCAGAAAGCTAATAGGTGACATGCAAGCTAGTGGATTCCATCTGGAGATGACAATGCCGCTGGAAGCCCCTTACATCCCATTATCAAAGCCCCTCTCCAAAGTGGGTGTTTTCAAGCTACTGCCTTTTGGCTATTTTATCGTTATGAGAAAGCCTGCTATTGTTGAGGGTGTTTCACCGGATGGAGCATGGACACTAAACGAGTACGCAGACTGAACGTCCCTGTGACGGGGTGGGTAGACTTTCTACTGTATTTCCATCACCGGAGGATTGCTCAGGAGCTTCAAGAAATTAGTTTGCAGCTAGATAAGGGTGATAAGAGAATTTTGGAGCTAGGAGCAGGGAGAAAACCATGTAAGAAGTTTTTCCCAAAAGCACGCTATACGTGCACAGATGTCGTTTGGCATGACGGGATTGACCAGCTTACAGATGTAAGCAATATGCCATACAGGGATAACAGTTTGGACCTAGTGATATGTAATAATGTGCTGGAACACATCCCAACCCCCGAAAGGGCTGTGGACGAGATTCGTCGCTGCTTGAGACCGGAGGGGAATCTCTTTCTGGTTGTGCCTTTTTTGTTTCCGTTGCACGATATCCCCCATGACTACTTCAGATTTACCGAGTATTCCCTAGCGAATCTGTTCCATGAGTGGCGTGTAATAGATATCAAAAAGGTCTATTGGCTTGGCTGTATTAGCAAGTTGTCATATGCCAGAAGATTTGTTCTCTATTATATAGTTATTGCTGCGAAGTGATGCATTAGCCGCGAACTTGAGGTGAAGGAAGTGACCAAGCTGAAGTTTCTGATGACCACCACCTTCTACCCGCCCTACCACGTAGGCGGTGCATGCATTCACGTCAAATGGCTCGCCGAGGAGCTGGCAAAGCAGGGTCATGAGGTACATGTCATGTTCAGCCTCGATGCCTACGAGATAAAGCGAGGCAGGGTGCCGGAGGTTGACATCGAACCCGGTATGGTTCATCTTCATCCCTTGCGTTCCCCAAGGGGGAGGCTGGAGATCCTCTTGACCTATCTTCGGGGCCGGTCTGCCTACTTCGCAAGGGAGTTCGAGAAGCTGCTTGGAGAGATCTCACCTGATGTTGTGCACCACCACAACATATCCCTGCTGGGCTATGACCTGCTACGAAAGCGAGGCCAGTATCTCAACATCTACACTGCCCACGATTACTGGCTCGTCTGCCAGCGAAACGACCTACTCAGAAACGGCCAGCTTTGTGCCACCGAGCGCTCGTGCACCATCTGTGCTCTGCGCTCCCGTCGCCCGCCGCAATTCTGGAGGCGATGGGATGCTCTCGCTCGTGCAATAAGGGATGTGGATCTAGCCATCGCCCCCAGCAGCTACGTCGGCCGCACCCTATCGGAGAAGACTGGGCTGCCCTTCGTGACCATCCCTAACTTCGTTCCTCCTCCCCCGCGGGACATCTTACCCTCAGGATTCTCGGACTATTTCCTCTATGCTGGCCGTCTGGAGAGGGACAAAGGGGTTATGGAGCTGGTAGAGCTTTTCAAGGATCACTGGGGGGAGATATGTGCCCGCCTGCTCGTGGCTGGCACTGGCTCGTTGGATGGACGACTACGGGCTTATGTGAAGAGGAACGACCTGGAGGACGTGGTTCGGCTTTTGGGCTGGTGCGACCAGAGTAGCCTTTACCCCCTTTACCGTGATGCTCACGCTTTGGTCATGCCCTCAATCTGGCCAGAGAACGCCCCGCTAGTGGCCCTGGAGGCCCTGTCTGTGGGCACACCGGTGTTGGCCTCAAATATGGGTGGCCTGCCCGAGATCGCTGGGCTTCAAGGCGAGGGCTTCGTCTGCGACCTGATGCATTTGAAGGATACCCTGATCAGGGTCAGGAATGCCAGTCCCGACCGTCAGCGGTTGCGGGACATCTACCGGAGCCACTTCTCCCCGGAGAGATTTCTCTCTCGCTACCTGGAGCTGGTGATAGAAAGGCGGTGTGAGTAGTTCTCACCGTTTAGGGGGCTCAGCCCCGAGGCATAAGATGACCCTGACGCTCTCTTTAATCGGGCAATCCATCTCCATGGCATACCGCGCTTGATATTCCATCAACTACATCACACCTGCATATTAATTCGGCTCCTCTAGTTCTATGCCTATGTTGATGAGCTTGACCATGCCCTCCATAAGAGCTATTCTAATTGCGAATATGACATCGATTAGTTTGAGGGCTGTGAGGAATGAAAGTCGCAATTTCAGTCTTGAGTAATATCTTCGAGGATGACGGAACTACAGTTAGGTCTATAAGGGTGTGCGATGCTTTGAGGCAGCACGGCGACGTGACCTTGATAGCAGCAAAATCAGGAAAGGGGCATCGCGGCCACGCCCAAATAATATATATTTCCGTTCCGCGAGCCAGGCAATGCCTGCAAATACCAATTTGGTCGCTGGGCTTGCTTAGAGCTATGCTGACGAATAAGTTTGATGTGGTCTTCTGTTCGAATGACTGGTTTGGCTTCAGCGTATTACACTGGCTATCTTTTATTCATAAGCACCGGGTCATCTTTGAGGCTCACGGAATTCTCTCAGTCGAGTACCGTGACGTCGGTAGGTCCAAGGTAGTCGTGAAATTCGCTCAACTTTTAGAGAGGTACGTCGTCAAGCACGCGGACGCAGTTGTCGCTTTGTCACAAGATATCTTCAACTTCTACAAGAACTACAACCACGTCATCGAGTTGGTGCCTGCTTTTCTCGATACAGAACGTTACAAGCCGGACGTTCAAAGGCAGCAAGAGTTGCGCGAAAAATACCGCGTCTCAGGTAAGCTAATAGGGTTGATTGGCCCCTTCAACCTGAAATTTAATGAGCATTTCTTGACCTTTTTATACGAGAATATAAATAGATTTGATAACCGAATCAAGTTTATGATCATAGGACATTGTGACTATAGAATAGAAAACGAGAGAATTATTTATACCGGTTACGTTGAGGACTATATTGACCACGTGTCTTGCCTGGACTGTGTGCTGGTTCCATCCGAAATTGCAACAACAGGGCCACTAAACAAAGTCCTTGAACCAATGTCCTTAGGTCTTCCTGTATTTACCACACCCGCCGGATTGGTCGGTCTGGACTATGTTACTCCCGGAAAGGATATCCTTGTATTTGAGGAAAAAGACGTGGTCGACAAAATCCATGAATTAATATTCAATGAGGAATTCATTAAGGAGATCGGAAGGAATGCTCGTCACACCGTTGAAGCATATTATAGTAAAGAAGTAAACGGGAAAAAGCTTACAGCAGTTTTTGAGCGTTGATCAGCAGGTAGCGGCAGCATATAAATGAACAGGGAATATTACAAGCATACTGAATACACAAGATATGCAGATTTAAAAAAACTCGCTTTTATTGTTAGTTTCTTAAGTATGACACAAAATAGTCTCAAGGGCTTAGATGTAGGATGTGGCAAAGGTGACGTTACGATTCCACTGGCTATTTATATTATCAAATAGTAGATATAGCAAAAATCAAAACTATGAGAAAACCAAAATCAGAAGAATTCATTGAAGCAGTCCTTCGACATAGATTGATATTTGACGTGGGTGGAGGAAAACCATGTAGTACCGGTTGGGTTCACCAAAAATACAGAGCCGTACTTGAACAGAAGGCGTATTGTGTGGATTTCAAGAAGGAGAATAAACCACATATCATTGCCGATGTAAAGAGCCTACCACTTAAGAACAATTCGGTAGATGGAATCATTTGCAATGCCCTTTTAGAACATGTTGATAAGCCGTTTCAAGCAATAAACGAAATGTACAGGGTCTTATCGAAGGGTGGTGAATTAGCTCTTTATGTCCCATGGATTTATCCATATCATTCGGCGCCACATGACTACTTTCGCTATACTCAAGACGGAATTAGGTCTCTAACTGATAGATTTTCTGAAGTTCAGATAACACCAGTCGATTTCTATGGCCTCCAACCCAACCGGGTATACTGTGCTCTGCATTATCTGCTCCCCCCAGTAGCCTGGTTTCAATCATTACTCTACCCATTAATCTACAGACTAATGGGGTTCCCAATTTATCTATTATATCACTTGTATTATACCTCGGTTTATATGCCCTGGGAAATCACAATCTGAAAAGCCTCAAGGGGAAGATAGCTGAAATTCTTGTCAACAATTGGACACATGGTTATTGGTGCCTTTGTTATAAGTAGGTCTTTAGATGCCGGATCTGGAGAGATAATATTATGAAAGAGCCAAGAGGCCAAGAACTTATTGATCGCTACAAAAAAAACTACAATATTCCTATGGATGCCGAAATGACAGAGGAAATGATTTTGAGACATTGGGAACTGGAAAAGCGTCTAACAAAAGACCTTCTTGAGTCTAATCCAGAAAACCGCTGGGAAGTATTCGAGCGATGCTATAACACATTGTATGGTGAGCTAGAATGGCTTAATCAGCTTATAGGTGCGGATAGTGTATCACCACCTTCTCAACGTTACAAAAACTGGGCATATCTTATCGGACCACTTCCGAAAAAGATCTACGAAGTTGGCTCTGGTAAAGGAGAGATGATCACATATCTAGCTAATTGCGGCTTTGAATGTAGAGCTACCGAGATCGCACACCACCGCGGTCAAAAATATGTTGCAGAACATTCCAATCTATCCTGGGGTATTTCTGATGGGGTGCATCTAGAGCAATTTGAAGCCCCCAATTCCTATGATGTGGTAATTTCCGATCAGGTAATTGAACACCTGCATCCAGATGACTTGTACGAGCATTTCAAAGGCGCTATGTCTATTCTCTCAACCGGAGGACGGTACATCTTCGCTACCCCACACAAGTATGTAGGTCCATCCGACATATCGAGAGTATTTAAGTGTGACAAACCAATGGGAATGCATCTAAAAGAATATACTTATGAAGAAATTAAAGGTCTGTTAGTGCAAGCTGGATTTAAAGCCGTTTACGCTGTCTTAAGAATTCCAACCATTTTGATGATTCCGACCAGGATTAGCAATTTGCTTGGATTAGTAATTAAACCAAGGGTAAGTCGCACCTACCTGGCTTACTTATGCGTTGTAGAAAAATTGATTTCCCTGCTACCCTGTCAAACATTTAGGCGAAAGGCGGCATGGATTACGAGGGCTATCTTATTTTATCCTAATATATTTATCATCGCGCAGAAAAAATGAGCAGGAAATCAAACGGTGTAACCATACATAAAATCCAGCAGATTTAATATTCGGGGGCTTCGCATTGAATAAGGTCAAGAAATTGGTAGCGGATGCAGGATTTGATCTCACAGATGTAAAGCATTCTGACATCATATCCTTCTTACCTATTCTTGTAAGATCCAATACATTCTGCTATTACGATTGTAAGTTGGCGGATAGAGTGCCCCTCTCTTGTGAGCGGATACTATCTTGGGATAAGATTGCGGAAAACACAATAGAGGTTTATGGCAGGGACCCGGAGCACCATGAGAGGATCTAGCAGTGAATCTGAGAGGTTATATTGGCCATTTAATAAGGAAATCGATGGGCACAACAAGTTTCATAAGAATGATTGATTGGCGAAGTATTTTAGACTGGCTCGATCTGGAAGAGGGTGAAAAGGTGTTAGACGTTGCTTGTGGAGATGGGATTTTGAGCCTTAAAATTGCGAAGAGGGGTTGCAGTGTCTATGGAATCGATATCTCAGAAAATGCCATAAGTCGCGCGAGTCAATTTGCAGAAAGAGATAACGTAGTATATGAATTCCAAGTTGGAGATGCAGGATGTCTGCCATATCCAGACGGCTGCTTTAACAAGATTGTTTCTAGTTCTTCCTTAGAGCACTTTCATGACGATATTAAAGCTTTAAAGGAGATGAATAGGGTTTTGAGACCAAGTGGGACTCTTGTTCTGACTACTGATAGCCTATCCTATCCAATTGATTATAGAACCAAGCGCCGCCACAGACGAATTGGTAATGTTGTGAATTATTATAACTCTGGAAAATTGCAGAAAAGGCTAGAAGTCTGCGGCTTCACTATGGTTAGGAGCAAGTACCTTCTCAACTCGCGCGTAACAAGCTTTTTCTATAAGATAGGGATTAAATTAGAATTGTCAGGGCTTTTATGGATGGCAATATGTCCTATAGCATATCTGTTGTCTTCCATTTCCGATAGGTTGTTCGGAATGAAAAGTGCAGGATACACGCTTATTGCCGAAGCAAAAAAGAGATAGAGGAGCGCCCCTTCAATACTTAACGAAATCCGGAATACAAAATTCATACTTGTTAGCGACGGGGCGATGAAGAAAAAATAGTTTAATTGGTTGCGGATCTTCACGTTACGGAGGTTTTTATTTCTTGGTGCTGAGGGTCCATACGCCGACGTTCCAAAATACATAAATGCCATGGATATCGGCATCTCCTGCAGAAAAGGAACACCAGCATCACAGTTGAAGTTATACGAGTACGCGGTTTGCGGGAAGCCAGTTGTTTCTACGTATGGCCAGGACTTTGGACCGCGCTTGAATTCTGGCGGATTCGGGATCGCATATGCGGAAACACATGCTGAAGATGGCATGTTTGAAGTGACCACGCCTCGGCCTACCGCATGTTAGCTATCGTAGGGGAACTGACATCGGTGAATTCAGAGGCAGAGTTATCGCGGGTCATTGGGATATACTAGATGTAGAATTCAGCGAATTTGAAATCTATAGATCCTGCGGAGATATCTTCAAAGGCAACCAGCTGAGAGTAGTCACCTTGTCAGGAATTTCTTCCACACCCTTCGCGCACTTGGCCTGAACCGTCGAAGAAAAGGAAATCGGGATATCCGATCAAGTTTCCTCATTAATCCCGCATACTCGTTTATCCACTGACTAACATCTTGAATAGAAAAACGTTCATAGCCATGGCGAACCTGAACCAAGAAAATCTCAGCATACATCCACCCCGCTTCTCTCTGCGTCTTCGCATCCTTGTGAACATGATCGGCTGCAATCACATCTTTTACCCTCTCTATAGAGAACGCCATTGCAATATTAAGCCATAGGTCAAAGTCCATTGCATAGTGCAAGTCTTCATCTAAAGGCCCACATTCCTGCCACGCCTTCCTTGAGAAAAAGCACGCTGACTGTGAAAATTGATTCTCAGACCACTGAGCAAGTCCGTCCAAGTCCAAGCGCTTGGGCCAGTCAACCAACAGCAGCTTACCATCTGCGTTAACGCGCCTATATCCACCGCACCACGCCCCAGCTTCCGGTGAGACATAATATGCCGTGGCTACGTTTCGTAGAGCATTCTTCAACAAATAGTCATCGGAATTCAACCATGCATAGATTTCTCCACTTGCTTTGCTTAAGCCTTTGTTTATTGCATGACTCTGGCCTCGATCTGGTTCCGAGACCCAGTATGTTAGCCATTTTTCATACTTCTTGATGATTTCAACAGAGTCATCGGTTGAACCGCCGTCAATAATGATATATTCCAGGTTGGGATAGCCCTGAAGCAACACGGAGCGAATAGTCTCTTCAATAAAGCGCGCTTGGTTATAACTAGGGGTGACTATGCTAATCTTTGGCCACGGATGGCCCTCAGGCATAGCGTCCGGAAGCTGTGGGCTTTCCTCTGTCCAGGGCCAGCCGCTCTTGCCTGGCGGAGGTGCCGGGAGTTGTGCTAAGATTGGGCAGCGCATATTGACATATACCAATAGTTACTGAATTACGAGCTGTCCTAAGTTCTTTATAGATTCCAACTTTCTGGACCCACGTGTTTTAATTGTCCAGCTATCTAACGTTGCCTAAGTCATTTTTTAATAACAAACATTGGGTATTGTCCAAGCCGACCAATCACCGAAGGAAATCTGTCCTCCAACCAGTAAATCAATGCAAGGGAGTGTTTGCCAAGTAGGTAGCTGTGAATGTATTTCTTCATAAAGGGCACACTGACGCTTCTCCAAACCAGAACATCGAAATCAACCCCCCTGAGTTGACTGGTGAAATACCTGTATCCATGCGCATGGAAATATAGCTTAGGTTCGGAAGCCTTGGAGAATTCTCTAAAATGTCGGTCTTTCCCTTTGCCTAATCTTCGTGTAATAGACGCTTTCAACATCCGCATTATCATAAGAGTAGTTCGGAACGATAAGAGGGGCAAGGACGGCAACTTCATAAAAAAAGAATCGGAACCCCGACAATATACCACTACAGCTGAGGATCCTGGTTTCAAAACTCGATAGATTTCATGAAATGCTGTAGCCTGTTCATCTTCTGGAACATGATAAATGGTATGAAGAGAAACTACCGCATCGACTGAACCATCTTTCAAAGGCAGGTTAGTGATATCCGCCAGAAGGTAGATCCCTCTATCGCGAAGTTTCCCCATTGCCTCCTTGAGTGCCAAGAATGATATGTCAACACAGATTCTGATATCAAAACAACTTGAATAGCTGAGATATTCAGGATATTGAATTGGCCCGGATGCCACGTCGAGAATATACTTTCCGGTAGTCTTTAGGTATCTGTTCACCCGTAGGTGGCATTTGTGAATATAATCTTTTGAAACTGGCCGTAGATCCTCAAATCTCAAGGCATCGGTAAACAGTTCTTCTCCCACTTTCTGCCATCCAACTTGTTCATAGAAATCCTGAACCTCTTTCTTCTCTTTCCTAAGACAACCTTTGGAACTTCTGTCTACTCTGCCCCCATCAAGGACAATTGCAAGATTCTGAAGTAGCATGAAGATACCTTGTTCCACAGGATATGCCATCTGACCAGCTGATGAAACGAATCCTGAACTCACTTCGCTCCTTACGGGGGTTCCGTCAAAATGCAGTAGTTCACCTCTGCGGATACGGCTGTTGACTTCTTTGACTTCATTCGTAGTCATTTCTCTGAGTGCCCCTTTTGTTATGGGACATCTCAAGATGTGCCGTATGTCTTCATTCATTTGCAATTCCTACTTACCCTTTGCGCTGTTTCTGGATCTCTCCCTAAGGCGATTCCCCACTTAGCGAGTATCCCTTCTACTGCAATACAACTCTCCATGTCTCATCACTTGAGACCAGAGGTTAATTCCTTAACCGTTCGACCTCCATTTTTGTAACCTCCAATTTTACGCGTCCCTTCCTTCCTTATCGTACCACTCAATAGTTCTCTTAAGGCCCTCCCTGAAGTCTGTCCTGGCTTCAAATCCGAACTCCTCTTTCGCCTTACTGGTATCTAAGCACCTCCTGGGCTGCCCATCCGGCTTAGAGACATCCCACTCTATTTCCCCATCGAAGCCAGCCAGTTCGCATATTAAACCCGCAAGATCCCTGATCGATATCTCGAAGCCAGCACCTAAATTGATCGGATCGGCTTTACCATACTTCTCCGTTGCCAGTACAATGCCCTCGGCGGCATCCTCCACATAAAGGAACTCCCTGGTGGGATTGCCGCTTCCCCATACCACAATGCTCCTCTCCCCTTTATCCATGGCATCAAAGACCTTCTTAATCAGAGCGGGAATAACGTGCGAGAAATCGGGGTCGAAGTTGTCCCCAGGTCCATAGAGGTTAACTGGCAAAAGATAGATAGAATTAAAACCATACTGGCGGCGATAAGCCTGAGATTGAACTAAAAACATCTTCTTGGCTAATCCATAGGGAGCATTGGTTTCCTCGGGGTAGCCGCTCCAAAGGTCTTCCTCTTGGAAAGGAACGGGGGTGAACTTCGGATAAGCGCAAATCGTTCCTATAGCTACAAACTTCTCCACGCCGAAGAGCCTCCCCTGCTCCATCATCTGGACACCCATCATAAGGTTCTGGTAAAAAAAGCTTCCTGGCTGTTTCATATTCGCGCCTATGCCGCCTACCCTGGCAGCAAGGTGTATGACGATATCGGGCTTCGCCTCTTGATATAGCCTCTTCACCGCTTCCATTGTCACCAGGTTGTAATCTTTGCTTCGGGGGACAAAAATCTCCTTACAACCCTTTTCCTCTAATTTCTTGACCACGTGTTTGCCAAGAAAACCAGCACCTCCAGTTACAAGAATCCTTTTAGCAGCAAGCCAGCTCATCCCGCCATTC
>Ga0209991_10001065_pt1 | contig 12369 bp, 12 predicted proteins | sample ChitaG_FD_183167 | JGI IMG/M metagenome (GOLD analysis project Ga0209991, IMG submission 183167) | Deep subsurface microbial communities from South Pacific Ocean to uncover new lineages of life (NeLLi) - Chile_00310 metaG (SPAdes)... | ecosystem: Environmental > Aquatic > Marine > Oceanic >...
AAGGGCATCCTCCCGGGGATCATTGTAATAATTCTCTTTTATCCCGAAAACCTCAAACCCTAACTTATTGTATAATGAGCGAGCCGCTAAATTGGACAGCCTGACCTCCAGGGTAATTAATTTTGCCCCTGCTTTCCGGATTTGATCCAAAACTTGAAACATAACAGACTCTGCAATACCCATTCGTCTAAAATCAGGGTGGATAGCGATATTGTTTATTTGAGCCCTCTCCTTTATGCACCAGAAGATGACATATCCTATGATTTTTCTTTGAAATTTATGGACAATAACAAAAGGGAAGGATACGGGCTGGTTGTAAATTTCTCCTCTGAAAGTCATTTCACGCCAAGGATTAGGAAAAGAGAGACTTTCAATTTCTAAGACATGAGCCACGTCTTTTTCCTCCATCCTTCTTAAGGAAAAGAAATTTGGGAGAAGTGTAGCTTTCTTAATGTTTTTCCTCCGCCTGAGATTTTCTGAAATACAAAGGTTCGAGCTCTTGAGCGCTCACGCCTTTCTTCCTCCTCAGCAGCTCATAGCCCAGCATCCCTATTTCATAGGCAATAAATGGAGACCGCTGGGAAAACCTGGCTTTATCCTTGAAATACTGGAAAATTCTTTGTCTGTAAGCATCCACGCCGTTCCCGATAAAAAAAATAATCCTGTGGGAAGGGAGGAGGGAAAAGAAGCGGTCAGGCAAGTAAGCCCCCTGGGGAACGATTTCTTTAAGCCTTCCTCCTTTTGACTCAAATAGAGCAGCATAGATCTCTCCTTTTTTTGCATCCAGGAGGGGACACAGGAGGTGACTTTGAGGGTGACGCAGCTTTAAAGCAAGAGCCTTCAAGGTTGAAATCGCTGCCACCGGTTTGCCAGAAGCATACGAAAAAGATTTGACCGTACTCAGCCCAATCCTGATTCCAGTGAAAGAACCGGGGCCCACAGCCAGGGCAAAACCATCCATATCTTTAATTTTCAGTCCGTTGGTCTGCAGTAAAAAATCCACAGCAGGGAGAAGCCGTTCGGAATACGTCGATGAAGAATCGATGTTGACTTCTGCAAGGAGCCTTGTCTTCTTCAGAAGGGCAACTGACCCAGCAAAGGAGGTAGTATCTACTGCAAGAATATTCATCTTCTCAATTTCCCCGGCTTAGCTTTTTCCCGTAATTGAACAGTCCTCCTGCCTTTAAGATATCATGCTGGACAACACTCATCAGTTCAAGTTTAAACGGGATATTTTTGGTGATATCCCTTCCTTCGCCAGATTGAAAATTCACATTAATCTCGTCTCCTGTTTCAAGTATCCTTTTAGCCACCAGCTCATCAAGGTGCGCACATCTCAGCACGGGAAAACCAGAATTTATTGCATTCCTGAAGTAAATAGCACCAAAAGAAGGAGCAATAATCAATCCAACATTCAAGGAAATAAAGCAATCAATAGCCTGCTGCCTGGATGAGCCAGCTCCAAAGTTTCTTCCCGCAGCAAGAATATCTCCTGCACGGACTTTCTCCGGGAAATCCTTCCAGCCCTCCAGGTTGCCCAGGGCATACTGTCCCATTTGAGAAAGTTCGGTGATATGAAGAAAAGCATTATGGTAAATCTGGTCTGTATCAATATCCTCTATCAATCTTCCCTTTTGGTCCAGAAGAACCCACATTCTTCCTGAAAGCATAGATCTTTCCATCTTATAAATCCTCCGGGCTTGTTATATGCCCGGAAAGACAGGAAGCAGCCACGACTGCAGGACTTGCAAGATAAGTCTTTCCTCTTCCCTGCTTTCCAGCGAAGTTTCTGTTCCCTGTGCTGATTTGAACCTCACCTTCTCCTGTAAGACCAATATGGCCCTCAGCACAGCCACTGCAGCCTGGATTTCTGATGATCGCGCCGCTCCGGAAGAGGTCTTCAAGTATCCCCTTCTCGAGGATTTCCTCATATACCCGCCTCGTAGCCGGAACGACTTTAAGCGTGACTCCTTCCTTAATTTTCTTCCCATTCAAGATTTGAGCGGCAAGAGCGAGATCTTCTGTGCGGCCATTCGTGCACGAGCCGATAAACCCCGAGTCGATTTTTACTCTCTTTAGTTCAGAGACATCGTGAACATTGCCGGGCGAAAAAGGCACTGCTACTTGGGGTGGAAGACCACTAACATCAATCTCCACTTCCTCTGTATAATAGGAATCCTCATCAGCTTCGTAAGGAGCAAATTTTACACCCGAAAGACTTTCAACTTCTGACTCAAGGGAATCGCCAAACTCGGGCACAAACCCGATGATTCCAGCCATTTCTGTCACCATGCTGCAGAGAGTGATGCGGCCCGTAAGCTTTAGACTTCTCGCAGCCTGGCCGTAGAATTCCACGGCTTTCAAGGCTGCTTTTTTTGTCCCCAGCTTCTTAAGGATGTAGAGAGTCAAGTCTTTTGCTGTCGCCGGTGAAGCAAAGCTTCCTCTGAGAATAACTTTGACTGTTTCGGGAACCTCGAACCAGGTCTTTCCTGTCTTGAAGGCAAAGGTGATGTCCACATCCCCCATCCCCTGGCCGAAACAGCCTATTGCACCCAGGATATTCAAATGGCTGTCCGTGCCTACAACAGTCGTGCCTGCCTGAGCCAGGCCTTCCTCGATAAGAACATGGGACCCGATTCCGCTATCAACATCAAAGACCTTAATACTTTGCTTTCGTGCAAATCCACGGCAGATTTGCTGGTTATCAGCGTATTTAAGAGAAGAGGCCGGAACACAAAGGTCAAAAGTAAAATAGGTTCTCTTTTTATCGGCCACCGGTGCATCTCCGTATTCCCTCTTGTAGTTCTTGACCACGTTCGGTCCGCCAAAGTCGCGGGCCGATCGGATATCGAGGTCCATCCATACGATCTTCCCCGGTTTGACTTCTTCCTCGGTGTGATCCCGGATTATCTTCTCTATGATCGTGCTTCCCATCTTTTCCCTTCTCACTCAGAGTTTTGCCGCAACTTCATTTGCAATATCCAGGGTGGAAGAATCTCCGCGCAGGTCATAGGTCCTCACTTTACCCTCTTTTATGACATGGGAAATAGCCTCTTCGACCCTGCGGGCTTTCTCCTCTTCTCCTATCCACTCAAGCATCATTTTTGTGGCGAGGAGCATCGCTGTGGGATTTACCTTATACATGCCGGTATACTTTGGTGCAGAACCATGGGTAGGCTCAAATACAGCATAATGTTCTCCGATGTTCCCGCTGCAGGCAAAACCCAATCCACCCACAAGCTGAGCGGACAAGTCAGAGATGATATCACCGAATAAATTCTCTGCTACTAAAACATCATAATCCTGCGGATTTTTCACGAGCCACATGGCCATCGCATCAATATTCGCTTCCCTGAACTCTATCTCTGTATATCCCTTTGCCATCTCTCTGGCTATATCCAGGATAAGCCCTCCTGTCTCTCTCAATACATTCGGCTTCTCAACGATTGTCACAGAACGGCGCTTATTATTCCTGGCATACTCAAAGGCTCTTTTCAGAATTCTCGTGCATGCTTTTTTTGTCATGATTCTTGTTGATAGAGCTATCTCATCGAGGGGAATGTCCTTAAATTTTTTCATTTTTGGATGAATAAGAAGAGCTCGCCTCACTTCCTCGGGAAGAGGATGGAACTCAACCCCTGCATACATCCCCTCTGTATTTTCTCTGAAAATGACCAGATCAATATCATCGCGGTAATTAAGAGGATTACCCGGATAGGCCTTGCAGGGTCTTAAATTCGTGTAGAGGTCGAATTCCTGGCGGAGGCGGACTATAGGGCTGAAATAAGAATATCCTTTGTCCCGAAAGGCAGGGTCAAGCTCTTTGAGGGCATCTTTTTTAGGCTTTGAGGTAATTGCTCCGAAAAGACAGACATCAGTCTCCTTTAGCATCTGAATCGTCCGGTCAGGAAGAGGATTCCCTTCCTTGCACCAGAATTCCCAGCCTATGTCTCCTTCGACGTATTCAGCATCGAGTTTTATCTTTTCAAGCACTATCATGGCGGCTTCCATGACGTCCTTGCCGACTCCATCCCCAGGGAGCAAGGCAATCTTGTACTTAGACATCAGCACCTCCTCTCTTTATTCTTCTCCAATTTCTTTTTTGTATAAGGAATAAGGCCTCCTTCCTCCAGAATTCCTGAAACTGATTCAGGAAAGGGAGAAAATGAAAAAACTCCTTTTTTTGTTTCTATCTTTCCAAGAGCTAAATTGATCTCAATCTCCTCTCCGTCTTCGATGCTGTCCACGGCTTCCCCGGATTGAAGGACAGGAAGCCCCTGGTTTATGGCATTCCGGAAAAAAATCCGGGCAAAAGATCTGGCTATCACGGCCTGGACTCCGGCATATTTCAAACACGCGGCTGCCTGCTCTCTTGAACTCCCGCAGCCGAAGTTTCTGCCAGCAGCAATTACATCTCCAGGCTTTACCTTCTGAGCAAAATCAGGGTCTAAATCTTCAAGCGCATGACGAGCCATTTCTTCAGGGTCCAGAACAGAATAAGTGTATTTTCCCGGAAAGATAACATCCGTGTTGACGTTATCTCCGTATTTCCATACCCTTCCCTTTTTCATATAAACTTCCTCGGATCAGTTATTCTCCCCTCCAGGGAAGAAGCTGCAACTGTCGCAGGGGAAGCCAGAAAAATCTGAGCATCCCGGCTTCCCATCCTTCCACGGAAATTCCTGTTGGCTGTACTCAGGGCAACCTCTCCGGGAGCAAGAATACCCTGGTGCGCCCCCAGGCAGGGACCGCAACCCGGGTTTAATATCAAACAGCCCGCTCCTACCAGGATTTCAAGGACGCCTTTTTTTAAAGCAAGCAAGTATTCCTGCCTTGAGGCGGGAATGACAAGCACCCTCACATCTGGGTGAACCTTTTTTCCTTTTAAAATCCTTGCCGCAACCTCCAAATCCTCTAACCTGCCGTTTGTACATGTCCCGATGAGAGCCTGATGAAATTCTTCTCCCTCCACCTCGGAAACAGGTTTGACATTATCGACCGTGTGGGGACAGGCTACCTGAGGTTCCAAAGAGGAAACATCATAGTGGAGAACTGCTTCATAACTGGCATCAGGATCTGAGGCAGTAACTTCAAATTCATCCTTCGCTCTTTCCTTGAGCCACTGAAGAATCTCTTCATCAGGCTTAAAATAGCCATTTTTGGCTCCCATCTCGGCTGTCATGTTGGCCAGAACCAGGCGGGATGACAGACTGAATTTTTCTGCGGCCTCTCCCGTAAATTCCACAGCCTTGTAATTTGCCCTTTCTGCCCCTTCCTCGCCTATGATCTTTAATATAATATCTTTTGCATAAACTCCGGGAGGGAGCACTCCATCTATCTCAATTTTTATCGTCTCAGGCACCCTGAGCCAGATCTCATCTGTAGCCCAGAGAGAAGCCACTTCAGAGCGGCCGATACCAGCCGCGAAAGCTCCTAAAGCGCCGTAACTTGTTGTGTGGGAATCAGCTCCCAGAATCAACTTTCCCGGAAGAGCAAACCCGTTCTCAGAAAAAACCTGGTGGCAGATTCCATTGTGTATATCAAAAAAGTTTTTGATTTTCTGCTCGGAAACGAATTCCCTTATAGTTTTATGGTTCAAGGCATATTCTTCAGAGGAAGCAGGAACGACATGGTCCAGAATAATCACAAGCTTTTGAGGGCGGCTCACATTTTTAATTCCAAGCTTTTTGAACTCCTTGATTATAGCAGCGGTATTATCATGTGAGAGAATAAAATCGGGAGAAACCGTGACAACTTCCCCGGCTTGAACCTCTTTCCCCGCTTTTAACCCCAGAATCTTCTCCGAGAATGTCTTTCCCAAAATTCTTTCCTTTTGCCTGCCTTAAATTGTTAAAGCCTCAAAATTAACAAAGTCAGCGTGGTTGACGATTATTGCTTCCACAGTCTTTCTGGCTCCATCACCTTCCTTTGAATGGGCAGCGATGATGTGGATTACTTCCTTGGGGAGCTCATGCTGGGAAGCAAACACAGCTCCGGAAATGGGGTGCCGAAGGAGCTTGCCTTCTTCACTTTTTACAAATTTTCCCTTATCTCTTTTGTATTCAAACAACTTTCCCACATCGTGGAGCAGAGCCCCTGCCAGAAGATAGTCCCGGTTAATCGAAATCCTTTCCTTATACTCCTCAACCATAACCTCAGCAATCTCCACAGAGCAGAGGGTAACAGCTCTTGTATGTTCGATGATGTTAACCGAAGTCCCTTCGATCAAAAGGGTAAAGGGCATCTGGTGAAGGGCATCAATTGTCCATCCGCCCTTTTTTATGGCCCCGATCCAGACCGTAATCGTTTTTTCCTGAAGTTCAGGGTCTTCGATAAGTCGAAATTCAGGCATCAAGGATAGAAGTTCTTCCCTCATTCCATCTCCCTTTCCTGAGGTCCATCATACTCGAAATCCTGGGGATCGATCTTTCTCATGGGCCTCATGCGCGTCCTCTCCTCATGAATGTGAGCCACGAGCCCTGGCACCCGAGCGATAATGAAAAAGGCATTCCCAATCTCAGGAGAAATTCCCAGCTCACACAGCAGAGCAGCTATCGCTCCATCGACATTGATAGGCAGGGGCTTGCCCAGCAGACTTTCTAAACTTTTCTCTATTGTGCGGGCTATCCGGACATATTTTCCTGCAAACCCCAGTTCTTCAGCCAGAGCAAATAGCTTTTTCGTCCTCGGATCCTGAGTATGGATTCGATGACCAAAGCCTGAAGCACGCCCCTTCTTTTCTTTCATCTTTTTTAAAACCTCAGGAACAATGTCTTCCTCCGAAGCCCCTTTTTCTTCCATTCTTCCGGCAATCTCCAGAAAAAGCTTCATCCCCTCTTCAATGGCCCCTCCGTGGTACCTGGAGATCGCCAAAACACCGGCCGCGATGGCCGAATTCAATTCAGCACCTGTGGAAGCCACTGTCCTTGCAGCAAGGGCTGAGGGAGGGCTGGCTCCGTGATCCACCGAGGAGACAAATATCGCATCGATGAGTTTTCCGGCTTCAGGTGTCGAGAACTCCCCTTTTAAAACCAGGTAGATGGCCTGGGCAAACGAAATTTTTCCCATGAGCTTATCGACAGGATAACCTCTCAGGCATATTTTATTCGGGCTGACATCGGTTATTGATGTTTTCCAGTGAAGCTCGCTCATTGTTATCCTCGCTTTTCACCTATAAGTTTACTGGCGATTTTGGGAATATCAGAAATGAAGTCGGCCACATGAACCCCAACCTCTTTTAATCTCCTGACCTTGCTTTCATAAGAACCTCTTGATCCCTCGACAATGGCGCCGGCATGAGAAAATCTGGTCCCTGATTTGGCTGCTTTTCCACCAATAAAGGCAATAAGCGGTTTCGTAAACCTCCCTGTCTTTATGAGGTCTGCAACCCTCTCTTCCTGCGTGGTTCCGATCTCTCCAAACATAACAGCCATCCGTGTCCCGCCGTCTTTCTCAAATAGCTCCATAACTTCAGGGTGAGAGAGGCCAACGACAACGTCTCCTCCTACGTGAATGATCGTGCTCTGCCCAAGGCCTGCCTTTGTTAAATAATAGGAGATGGCCGATGTCATCCCACCACTCCTTGAACTTACTCCTATATCCCCGGGGCAAAACCATTCCTTTGCTCTCTCTGCATGTCCGCCAATCATGCCCAGAACAGCTTTTCCGGGACTCACAAGACCCAGCGTGTTGGGGCCGACAAAACGAGTTCCCTTTTCCTGAGCAAAACGGTTGATTTCAAGAACATCAAAGATGGGCACACGATCAGGAACAATGACCAGAAGTTTCACCCCCGCATCTATGGACTCCAAAGCCGCGTTTTTCACCAGGAAGGCAGGGACAAAAATGACGCTTATATCAATCGGCCCTGCTTTTTCCCACGCTTCTTCCACAGAATCATATACAGGAACTCCGAAAACTTCGCTTCCTCCTTTGCCGGGAGTCACCCCGGCCACGAGATTCGTTCCGTAATCCTTCATCAATCGAGTTCTGACCATTCCCTCTCTTCCCGTGATTCCCTGAACAACAACCTTGGATTTCTCATTCACCAAAATAGCCATCTTAAACTCTCATCTTTTCTGGCGTTATCAAACGCAAAGTTTCCTCAAAGTTTCCTTTATATTTTATTCCTGGCAATTATTTTTTCCCTGTATTCCTTTAATTCTGGAATAGGAAGATGTATAAAAATAGCATTCTGCTCATGAAAGGTGCAATAAATTTCACAGGCCAGGCATTCTGTACATTTGCCCTTCTTTGCTTCCACAGGGGAAATCGAAAGCACGGGCTTCCCATCTTTAAGCTTGAGAATCCCAGCCGAACAGGCTTTGATGCAGCCTTTTGTTTTACACTCCAGGCATTTCGGATGGTCGATCGAAAGCTTCCCCGTAATGGTCTCAAAAAAATAGCAGTTTGGAGGAGGATTGGGACCTACAATGGATTTTACCTCATGGCAGACAGATTTGTTTTCTTCTATCAGCTCCTCCAATCTCTTGGCACAAAACTCGGGCGAGTCATCCCGCCCGTATCCCTCAACTTTGCCCGGGATGTCCTTGAGATAAGCCCCGAGAATCTCAATAGCTTTTTCTTCGTAATTTCCGCCAAGGCGTATTACACCGGGAATATCAAGATTCTCCTCATGGAAAGCCTTTACCATGCCTCGGGCTGAATGGAATTGTTCCTGGCTGGCAACGCCTGAACCCGAGGCAAAATAGCCTTTGATGTTCGGCTGGGAGAGAATGATTTTTGCCGCCCGGTAGACCTTGCTCGCAGAGGGGTTTCCGCTCGTATCACAGTAATTAGCCAGCTTGAAACCCTTGTCGAGCACCGCATCCATGGACATCATGGAACCTCCGCCACCAGCCCCATGAAAGCCGATATATTTTTCTTCCTTGGAAATTTCTTCTGCCATCTGGAAAAAATAAAATGTCCCCCGGTAATCCTTTTCCTCCACGTGATAAGCTATCTTTTCCAACCTGGTTGGCGGGCGGTCAAATTCCCTTGCAACCTCAATGTCCAACTCAGGATGCCGAAAAACCGCATAATCATCGATAGCAAAGTGGCAGTCAGCGGCATAAACAAAGTCGTCTTTTGTTATCACAAGGGGATTCACTTCCGCTGAACGGGCATCATACCTGCGCGCAATCCTATAGAGTTTTGTCAGGACATTAGAAAGCTGGAGCAGAAGCCTGCCAGATAGTCCCACTTTCCGAATGAAGTTGCGGGCTTCGTAGTCCCTCAGGCCATTTAAAACATCGATAGGTATTTGATACACCGCATCCGGATGATCACGGGCAATTTCTTCGATTCCAGTGCCTCCAATTGAACTAAAGATAAGCATAGGAGACTTTTTTGAGTCGTCAATAACAAACCCCGCAAAACATTCCGATTTTATCTTCAGCTTTTCCTCCACTAAAATCTTATCAACGACAAAATTTTTGACCTTCATTCCGAACATCTGTCTTGCCACTTCTTCGGCTTCAGAAGGGGTCTCAGCAAACTTAATCCCACCTAAATCGGCTCTTCCCGTGAGCCAGACTTGTATTTTTAAAACCACAGGTTTCCCGATTCTCCAGGCAATCTTGCGCACTTCCTCAGGAGAGAAAGCCACGTCTCCTTCAGGGACACGAATCCCCCATCGCTTCAGGAGCTTTTTGCTCTGATATTCATAGAGTCTTGCCACTCTCTCTTTCCTTTCGTTTCCTTATTATTCAAGCAGCAATAAATTTTGTCAATGAATTAAGACGATTTTGGGGCTGGCATATCAGAGAGTGTGAACATCTTTTTTTGCGTGACGGCAAGTAAACGATCAGGCTGGGTGTTTGAGAAAACCGTGAGGGAGCTCAGGCCAGTGAGTGAAAAAACACGCAACTTTTTACCCCAGCGAGGCAAATAGCCTTATTTAGCGAAGGCCAGTGGGTTAAAAAACCGCTTGAAGGCTTAACAGGCACGGTTCTTCTTTAACACCCAGCTTGATCCATGTTTGTTTCATGGGAAAAAAGATGCTTACACAGCGAATTTTTGCATTGACATAAAATTATTAAATAAGATAAAATTCTTTTACTCGCGAAAGATGGAAGATAAATTATTTCATATTATTTTTATTCTACTTCCAGTTTCTTTCTTCCTTGCATTTCTAGTACTCCTCATTTCTAGAGTAGAGAGGAAAAGAACGGCTTTCCTGGTAATTATTATAGTCATATTTGGAATTCTGACTTTTTTTTATCTTTTATTTACAATTTAGGTAAATTCATAAAGTAAATACATCTCAAAATAAATTTTTCCTTTTCCGATGAGCAACTTAGACCAGAGGAAACCAATGGTTATAGAGCACTAGCCTCCCGAAGACAGAAAAGAAACATATGCGGACGACTGCCTCATATGACAGATATGGGTAGTGAAATTAGCTCAGAGATTGTAAGAATTGGAGGACTTTTTAAAAGGAAAAAAATGACAATGAGAATAAAAAAAAGAAAACCAATCATAGCAGCGCTTTTATCCTCTACTGTCCCGGGTCTTGGGCAGGCCTATAATGGTCAAATCATAAAGGGGGGCATCTTTTTCCTTGCGACTTTCCTATTGCTATTCTTTCTATCCCTGACAGGATTGCAGTTTCAATTTTACGGAATGATTGCTCTTATTTTACTCGTACTTTTTTTTTGGATGTTTATCACCGGGGAGGCCTTTTTCGCTGCCGTCAAAATCAAAGAAACCACCCTGAAACAATATAACAAGTGGTATATCTATCTGCTCCTTGCCCTTTTAGCCTTTGGCATTGACATAATAACAACAGATTTTTTTGTGAATAAGGTACTGAGTATTCAATCGTATAAATTCGTCACAAAATCAATGCAGCCAACTCTTTTAAAGGGTGATTATATAATGGTAAACCTCAAGTATTTTAAAACTAAGGACCTGCAAAGAGGAGATTTAGTCATATTCAAATACCCAAAAGAGCCGTCAAAGGATTTTCTCAAGAGGGTGATTGCCATGGAAGGTGATAAACTGGAAATAAAAAATAAGCAGGTCTATATAAATGACAAACCTATAACAGAGGATTATAAAATCCATCTGGACAGCATGGTTATCTCTAAAAAGGACGATTCTCCTTATTATGATTCTATGAGGGATAATTTTGGTCCGGAGCATGTCCCTTCTGACCACTGCTTTGTTTTGGGAGATAACCGGGACCGCAGCCTGGACAGCCGATACTGGGGTTATTTGCCTCTTCACAACATAAAAGGGAAAGCTGCCTATGTTTACTGGTCCAAGGATATTCTCCGAATCGGTATGAAATTAAAATAACCGGGAACGCTGGTAGACTTTTTGATAGAAAGCGAGAAGAGAGGATGAGGGATTTTTTCTAATTTTGATGGCTTCTTATTTTTTAAATATCAACAGATAAACTTTTTTTCCATTTCCGCTGGGAACAAATCTCTCGTCTTGAATAATCCTATCGAGCTGAAATCCTTCATCGGCAAATGCATTAAGATTTGCAGTGAGTTCCCTGTCAATCATTTCAATATCTTCAAATTTCTGTTTTAAGCGCACAGTTTTTACTTGATATTCCATTTAATACTCCATTTATATTAAATCTATTTTTTGTTCATTAAATAATAAAAAATTCTGGAAAGTTGAATATCCATTCCTAGCCCCGTAACTAGTGTCCGTTTATTTTAGTCGAACTAAAAGCAAAGAAGTGGAAAAAATGCTGGCTGTTAAGGGGAAATAAGCAAAAGGGGGTAATGGTGGGTAAGATCCTGCCCAGCCAGCGCAACAGGACTTTTTTATATCATAGCATAATTTATATAAAGTTAATAGGATTAATAATAAAATTTTTAAAAATAAATTATTGGCCCCGTTCACAGGCAAGTGTCAAGGCAATTTCTGACAAACCGGATGAAGTAAAACCTCAATAAAACGGGAATCTCGGTTCCGCAAAGATTGACTTTACCAGTCCTTTTTAACAAATTTTTTACAAACTTTTAACAACTTTTGTTTGTGGGGACTTAAATTAGTAATGATAAATAATTTTGAAGGAGGTGATAATTGAATATCGATTTACCAAATATTCAGGAGAAACTGATTGGGATGACCGCACAGATAATAATATTTTTGTAGGGGTGTCAATTTTCTTTTGAAACAGAGTAAATAACATACTTTTGAGGATTATATCATCAGTGAAAATAAAAATTAGCAGAAGAGGCCCGTAATTAAAAAAGGTAAAAATTCGCGTCATTACAAAAAATGAATATAGAAATGCTGGCTGTTTGAGGGGAAAAGAAGCAAAAGGGGTTGACTGTAGGTAACCCTGCCCAGCCAGCTTAGCAGGGTCATCAATATTAGTCGATAAAGAAATAAAAAGATTGAAAA
>Ga0209991_10001066_pt1 | contig 12362 bp, 11 predicted proteins | sample ChitaG_FD_183167 | JGI IMG/M metagenome (GOLD analysis project Ga0209991, IMG submission 183167) | Deep subsurface microbial communities from South Pacific Ocean to uncover new lineages of life (NeLLi) - Chile_00310 metaG (SPAdes)... | ecosystem: Environmental > Aquatic > Marine > Oceanic >...
TATGGGTTCGGGGCTATGGGTGATGGACCTCACAGTTCCTGTGTTGTGGCTGTTCACGGGCCTATCGTGATGGGGTATTACGTAGTTTGTGCGTACACGATGGCCAAGCCCACGACGGCCGAAGTCTTCGCTGCTGACGGCCCGTTTGGGGGTGCTGGCCTGCAGGTGCTGTTCCTCGCTGAGCTCGATGCCGCGCTTAACCGAGGTGTGGCAAGTACGCCCGCGCTATGGAACACCGTCGCCGCCTACTACCCGGAGGGGCGGCGGTGGAACAACTACGCCAAACTTTTCCACGACATCGGTGTGGAGCACCTCGCGTACGGCTTTCCCTACGACGACATCAACGACCAAAGTTCGGTACTAATCCTCCTCAACGCCCAGCCGGCTGACGAGCTCCGAATTTCCATCGGGTACTGATTTAGGCAGAAATCCCCGCGTGCGCCGGGCGCCCTCTGTGGTCTCGGCGCCACCGAGAATTGCCCGTTGGGGCCGACCGTTCTGGAATCGCCTGCAACGGGGTGGACTGTGACGAGTACCTAATGCCATGTCGGTGAGGGCACCGTGCGACCATTTGAGTCGTGTGCTTCTCGATGACTGCTGATCTGGTGGTAGGTACCGCGCTGGTGCCGGTGGCGGTGCTTGCGCTGCGGGAGGTCCGACACCCGCGGGAGTTGCCGTTCGCGCTGTTGCCGGCGGTGTTCGCGGTGCACCAGCTCCTCGAGGTCGCCGTATGGGCGGGCCTGGACGGCGACGTATCGGCCGGGACAGCGAACCTTGCGATGCGTCTATATCTTTTCATCGCCTGGCCGCTGCTGCCGACCTACATGCCACTGGCTGTGATGATGCTGGAACCCAGGGGCTCTCGCATTCGGGCGGCGCCCTTCCTTGCGCTCGGCTCTGTCGTGTCGGTATACCTCGCGTTCGTGGTGCTGGCGAACCCTGTGGAGGTGATCCGCCACCCGTACGGGCTCGAATACGCCACCGTGGTGCAGCACCCTGTCGTGTGGGCGGTGCTCTATATCGTTGCGGTTATCGGGGCGCCGCTGATGTCTGGCTACCGTTCGATTGTCGCGTTCGGCGCACTGAATCTGGTGGGTCTGTTGCTGGTTGCTGTCTTCTACGCCCAGGAATTCGCGTCGCTGTGGTGCATCTTCGCCGCTGTCTCCTCGATACTTATGCTCGTGCACATGATTCGGCGGCGACGGCTGTCCGATGCGGAGCGCCTGCATGGGGAACTTCTGCCCGCGAAATAATTGCTTGCTTCGGGAGCAAGGATGAAAGGCGCGATGCCTGACGAGGGGCTGGACCTGCCGGGCTGGGACGATGTAGTGGAGGCCCATGGCCGCATTGCTCCTCATATCCACCGCACGCCAATCCTGACTTCAAGCTTCATCAACGCCCTTACGGGCGCGGAGCTCTTCTTCAAGTGCGAGAACTTCCAGAAGGCGGGCGCCTTCAAGGTGCGCGGCGCTACGAACGCGGTCTTCGGCCTGTCGGAGGCGATGGCCCGAAAGGGCGTTGCCACCCATTCCAGCGGTAACCACGCGTTGTCACTGAGCTATGCCGCCGGTCAGAGGGGCATTCCCTGCCACGTAGTGATGCCCCGCACGGCGTCTGAGGCCAAGAAGGCCGCGGTGGGGGGCTACGGCGGCACGATCATCGATTGCGAGCCCTCCATCAGGAGCCGTGAGGCGGTCTTTGCCGAGGTGCGCAAACGCACCGGTGCGGATTTCGTCCATCCCTACAACGACTCGCGTGTGATCGCTGGGCAGGCGACCTGTTCGCGCGAACTCATGGAGCAGGTCGAGGGTCTGGATGTCGTGATCGCGCCGATCGGGGGCGGGGGCATGGCATCGGGCTGTTGCCTGACGCTGTCCACCCTCGCCCCGAGGGTGGAGATATATGCTGCCGAGCCCGAACAGGCCGACGACGCATTGCGCAGCGTCAAGGCCGGCCGCATCATCGCCGATGATGCGCCGGTGACGGTGGCCGACGGGTTGAAAGTCCCTCTGAAGGAACGGACGTGGCATTTCGTCTCGAAGTACGTTGCCGATATTTTCACCGCGAGCGAGCAAGAGATCATCGACGCGATGCAACTGACCTGGCAGCGGATGAAAATCGTGATAGAGCCTTCCTCCGCCGTGCCTCTCGCCGCGATCATCAAGAACCCGAACGTGTTTCGCGGCAAGCGCGTGGGCGTCATCGTCACCGGGGGCAACGTGGACCTGGACAAGCTGCCCTGGATTGCCGGTTAAGACCACGCATCGTGGATCTTGTTTCCCGGCGGACTTTCGAAGCGAAACTCGGTGACGATATGAGAAGCCACAAACAGGAAAGACCGAGCCGGCGCGAGAACGCTCAGCGGCTTTCGCTGCCAGAAGGTTTCCGAGGCTGAGGTTTGACTGTCACCGTATCTGCATCCTCGCTCAGCATCAGCGAGCGAACCAGCCGCCGCGGCCCGTATGGCCGGAGCATGGAGCTGGCCGGACGCGGGCGCACCTTCAGCGGCCACCAGAACCATCGCCCCAGTAGCCCGGCGATTGAAGGCGTCATGAATGAACGCACGATCAGGGTGTCGAACAGAAGACCGAGGCCAATCGTGGTGCCTGCCTGGCCGATGGAGTGCAGGTCGCTGGCGATCATGGACATCATTGTGAAAGCGAACACCAAGCCCGCCACGGTGACGACCGCACCGGTCTGGCCCATTGAACGAAAAATGCCGGTTTTCAGTCCGGCGCCGATCTCCTCTTGGAACCGCGACACCAGCAGCAGGTTGTAGTCGGAGCCGACGGCGAGCAGGATGATCAACCCGAACACCGGCGCGATCCAGTTCAAATCCACGCCCAAGATGTGTTGCCAGACCAGCACCGAGAGCCCGAACGCGGCACCCAGCGACAGCAGCACCGTGCCGACGATCACTACGGAGGCAACCAAAGCCCGGGTGATGAGCACCATCACGGCAAAGATCAGTGTCACCGCCGCTAGTCCCACGATCATCAGGTCGTATTGCATGCCCGACTGGATATCGCGGTATATTGCCGCCGTCCCGGTGAGGTAGAACTTGGCGCCGGTCAGGGTTGTTCCCTTCACCGCTTGATGCGCGGCCTCCAGTTCCGGCTTGACCGCAGAAATGCCTGCCGGGGTTGCCGGGTCGGTGTCGTGGGTGATGATGAAGCGCGCAGCTTTGCCGTCTGGCGACAGGAACTGTTTCAGACCGGCCTGGAAAGCGGGATTGTCAAACGCTTCCGGCGGCAGGTAGAAGTAGTCGCCACTCCGGGAGGCGTCGAAGGCCTGACCCATCGCGCTGGCCGTGTCGGTCATCCGGGACATTTGCGTGACCAGACCCGAGAAGCTGCTATGCATCGTGAGCAGGGTTCCCTGCATGGACTGGGCGACGGCGATGATCGGCGGAAACTGGGCGAGCATCTGGGGCATGATCGCGTCGATGCTGTTCAGATCTTTGATCAGCGTGCGCATGTTCTGGCTGAACTTGTCCAGACCGTCGATCGACTCGAACACCGACCTGGTCGCCCAGCAGGCGGGGATATTGAAACAGTTTTGTTCCCAATACAAGTAGTTGCGGAGCGGTCTCGCGAAATCGTCGAAGTCGGCTAGATGGTCACGCATCTCATCCAGCGTGGTCTGTATCTCGTGCATAGAGCCGACCATGTGATGGGTCGTGTTGCTCATCGCTTCTAGCAGACCCTGCATCCGCTGCATCGAGCGGATCATGGCGCCGAGGTCGTCGCTCATGGTGAGCATGTCGGCTGTTCGGTCCTTCATGAATTGAAGGTTCTGCTGGATCGGAATTGATTGGGCACTGATCTGGAAAGGTATTGAGGTGTGCTGGATCGGACCGCCCAATGGACGGGTGATGCTCTGCACCATGGCGATTCCCGGTACGCGGAAGACGTCTTTGGCGATCTTGTCGAGAATGATCATGTCGCCGGGGTTCCGCATGTCGTGATCGCTCTCGATCATCAGGATATCGGGATTCATTGTGGCGGCGCTGAAATGACGCTCTGCGGCCGCATATCCGACATTCGACGGGAGATCTGAGGGGATGTAGTGGCGGTCGTTGTAGCTGATCTTCATGGTCGGCATGATGAGGATGCCGAGCAGGGCGATGACCAGCGAGGCCGCAAATATCGGACCGGGCCAGCGCACTGTGGCGGTGCCGATGCGCCGCCACCCATGTGTCTTGGCCATCCGTCGCGGCTCGAGCAGGCCGAACCGGGTGGCGACGGCGACCACAGCCGGGGCGGCGGTCAGCGCTCCGGCGACGACGACGAGCAGACCCAGAGCGGACGGAATACCCAGCGCTTTGAAATAAGAGAGTCGCGCCAAGTGCAGGCAGAGGGTCGCGCCGGCGATTGTCAGCCCTGAGCCCAAGATGATGTGGAAAGTGCCGCGGAACATCGTGTAATAGGCTGTTTCTGGATCCTGACCGGCCCTACGCGCCTCTTGATAGCGGCCGATGAGAAATATCGCGTAATCGGTTCCCGCCGCGATCGCCAACGAGGACAGCATGGCGACGACGAACGTCGAGAATCCCAGCAGGTCGTAGTGCCCGAGAAGCGCGACGAGCCCTCTGGCGGTACACATCTCGAAACCAACCATGACGAGGACCAGAAGCATCGTGCTGATGGAGCGGTAGGCGATGTAGAGCATGATCATGATGACGACGCCCGTCACGCCCATCATTGTGAGCATGCTCTTGTCGGCGGCTTCGGTCATGTCTGTCGTCAGCGCGGCCGGGCCGGTGACGTACACCTGGAGCCCTTTGGGCGGCGTTGAATGGTCGACGATCTCCCAGACCGCGTCGACCGACTGGTTTCCGAAGGTGCTGCCTTGGTCGCCGGCCAAATTGAGTTGGACGTAAGCGGCTTTGCCGTCCCGGCTCTGGACGCCGGCGGCAGTGAGTGGATCTCCCCACACGTTCTGAACATGCTGTACGTGTGTGGGGTCGGCCTGTAACCGTTTCACCAAGCCGTCGTAATAGTGGCGCGCCTACTCACCGAGTTCTTTATCGCTTTCCAGGACGATCATCGCGATGCTGTCGGAGTCTGACTCTTGAAACTTTGCGCCGATGTGCTTGGCAGCGATCATGGCCGGCGCCTCTTGCGGCGACATCGTGACTGCGTGGTCTCGAGCGACCGATTCGACTTGCGGCACAAGCACGTTCACGGCGACGGTCAGCAGCAGCCATCCGATGATGATCGGCACCGCGAACCTGCGGACGAACCGCATGATTTTCGGACGGCCGCCGTTATCGGTGCTCATGCCGCCTTCACCAGGCAAAAGGTTTGGGCGTGGTGCCCGGCCGCGGATTGCTCGTCTTTGACCTCACCGTTGACCGTGATGCGGCAACCGATAGTGTCGCTATTGCCCTGTGCCACAACGTTGGCGATCACCGACGGTATCGTCGTGGTGATCGTATAGGTCCAGGGCAGGCCGGTGAAGTTCGCCTCTTCCGGCTGGGCAGTGCTGTTCAAATAGCTGACGGTCCCCTTTGTGTCGCCGGGGCCGAAAACTTCATACGTCACTCGCTTGACATGGAACTGCACGAGAGGTTCGGCGCTGCTGCCGGTTGCGGAAAAGATCGCGTCGGAGCCGAAGGCGCCGCGAAGCCGCTCAATGCCGACACCGCCGAGGGCAACTGCCACCACGACAACGAGCGGTACCCAAGCTCGCTTGAGAATGTTGAGAATACGAGCCCCCCCACGGTAGCTGTTGCGCGCTGATCACCAGCACCACCTGCCAGGTGGCTGTCACCTCGTCAGCTGAGACGGATAACAGAGGCCGGCCGGCGCCACGCGTCGATGTCACTCAACTGCAATGATCGTCAACGCCTCGACCATCTGCACACCTACCCTCGATGATATGAGCCAGCCCGTACCCCTCGATACCCCGCTGCTACAGCGGATCCGTGAGTCTGTGATCGGTGAGGATCAGGTGATGCCCGGTCCCTATGGGCCACGTCGGGTGACTTACGCGGATTACACCGCGTCGGGTCGGGCGCTGACTTTCCTGGAGGATTTTATCCGCGACGAGGTACAGCCCCGCTACGCCAATACACACACCGAGGCCAGCGGAACCGGTCTGCAGACCACCAGACTGCGCGAAGACGCCCGTTCCATCATCCTCGACGCTGTCGGCGGCGACGATGAAACCGTCGTGATCTTCGCCGGATCGGGCTGCACCGGTGCCATCGACAAACTGATCGGCATCCTCGGGCTGCGTATCCCGGCCGCATTGGAAGACGAATACCATCTCAGCGATGCCATCCCCGGCAGCCGGCGCCCGGTGGTCTTCATCGGGCCGTTCGAACATCACTCCAACGAGCTGCCGTGGCGGGAGTCGATCGCTGATGTCGTCGTGATTCCCCAGAACTCCGACGGCCACATCGACACCGCGACCCTGGCGAAAGAGCTTGTGCGCCACGATGCGCGCCCGTTGAAGATCGGCTCGTTCTCCGCGGCCAGCAACGTGACCGGGATCGTCAGCGACACCCACCGCATCTCAGCGCTCCTGCACGCGCACGGCGCATTGTCGTTCTGGGATTTCGCTGCGGCGGGACCCTATGTCGAGATCGAGATGTACGGCGACCAAAATCAGGATCGCCTCGACTACAAGGACGCGATCTTTCTCAGCCCGCACAAGTTCATCGGGGGGCCGAGCACCCCAGGGGTTCTGGTGACCCGTCGGGAGTTGCTGCGCAATCGGGTGCCAGATGTGCCCGGCGGCGGCACCGTCGCCTACGTCAATCCGACTGAGCACCGCTACCTCAAGGATCCTACCCAGCGTGAGGAGGGCGGCACACCGGCCATCATCGAATCGATCCGGGCCGGCCTGGTGTTCCAACTCAAACATGCGGTCGGTGTCGACGTGATCCGCGCCCACGAGGAGCATTACCTGCGCCGCGCGGTCACCGCCTGGCAGCACGAGCCGAACATCGAAATCCTCGGTAACCTCGACGCCGAACGACTGTCCATCGTGTCTTTCGTGGTGCGCGCCCCCAGCGGCCGCTATCTGCACCACAACTTCGTCGTAGCCGTCCTCAACGACCTCTTCGGAATTCAGTCCCGTGGCGGCTGCTCGTGCGCGGGCCCTTACGGACATCGTCTGCTGGGCATCGACCTGGACCGTTCACATGAGTTCGAACGCGAGATCACCCACGGTTGCGAGGGCATCAAACCGGGTTGGGTGCGCATCAACTTCAACTACTTCATCTCCGACGCGGTCTTCACCTACCTCGTCGAGGCGGTCCAGCTCGTCGCAAGATACGGCTGGCGGCTACTTGAGGACTACCGCTTCGACCCGGCGAGTGGAGTGTGGCGACACCACAGCGGCCCCATCGAGCCCCCGCTTCGGCTGCACCAAATCTCTTACGATGAGCACGGGGCAATGCAATACCCGCACCACCAGGACCGGGCCCCCGACACCGAACTCGAACGCTACCTAGAGGCAGCCACGACAATCCTGGCTGGTTCACGGCCACCGCCTGACGAGCCGGTCGCCCAGCATCCGCCGACCGTGTCGGAGGACTTCGAACACCTCCGATGGTTCGACCTACCCGCAGCCTGCCTATCCCCTCGCTAACGGCCGGGCAGCCGTGACCTTAAGGGCGTGCCCGACCGGGCACCAGCTCAGCTGAAGCGGACGTCCAACGTCGCCAGGCCGAAGATCTTCCGGCCACCTGACTTAGCGGCGACGATGACGACGCCGGTGCGGGTTTCCGGGTTCAGAGATTTGATCCGGCCGCTGAATTCGATGTCTGTGCCCTCAGTGGCTGACACGATCGCAGGCTGGGACAGCCGCACGGCGTAGCGGGTTACCGCGCCGGGGTCGCCTGACCACGTGGAGGCGAAGCCGGCACCCAGACCCATGGTGAGCATTCCGTGGGCGATCACATCGGGCAACCCGGCCAGCTTGGCGATGTCCTCGTCCCAGTGAATCGGGTTGGCGTCACCGGCCACGCCCGCGTAGTTCACCAGGTCGCCCCGCGACAGTCGGGTGTGGTGCGCCGGTAGCTCGTCACCGACCTTTACCGCGTCGAAAGAGGGCGTCCCGGGAATGCGGTTCGTGCCGCCCTGGGCGAGTCGAACCTCCTGCTCGGGGCGCACGGTCTTCTGGTAGGTGTCATCGGACTCGCTGACTGCGAGGATGTCAAAGTCGTGCATCATCGCGTTGTGCACAGCTGTCTTGATCGTCGGATCGAGGTCCTCGGCGGTGACGCCGACAACGGTGGTGTGCAGGGTGTGCACCCGCTCGCCTGAGGTGTCGGTGAAAGTGTTGGTGACGGTGATCAGATCTCTGCCGGCGATCCTGCGAACAGAGGTCAGTTCGACGTCGATATGTAGTTCGTCGCCGGCAACGATTGGGCGGTGCTGCTCGAAGACTTCTTCGGTCTGCAGGTAGGTGTCGTAGCCGATGACCACGGATTCGAACATGCGGCGATTGCAGGTCATGCCGGGGACCGACGTGAACGTCAGGGGCGCCACTAGCCCGGTATATCCCAGCTCAGCAGCGGTGGCGATGTCCCAGTGCGCGGGGTGATAGTCCTGGACTGCGCGGGCGTACTCGCGTACCTTCTCGCGGCCGACCACGTAACTGCCGTCCATCTGGTAGTAGTGGCCGACTCGCGATTCGAGCGCCGACGCTTCTGCTGCTGAAGTCATGTATGTGCCCAACTTTTCTATCGGCTGTTCGCGGAGGCCGGCCGAAGCACACTAACGCGAGGACATCGTGGCGATGGGCCCTATTGGCCAGCGTTGCGGGCCAGTTCGATCGCGTACTGATTCACGAAGCGTCCCGCTGCGGGTTCCCCGGGATCGCATGACCCGTCGGATTCACCGGGACGTTTCACCCACAGGTAGGCATCGACGTTCGGGCTAGCGGTAGCCGTGGTGGGCGGGACGCCCAGTGCTCGGCCGGCCGGATTGCACCAGTACAGCGGATCGCCTTCGACCGGACCTACGCCGTTGCGTCCGGTGTCGATGACGTAGTTGGCGCCATTGGTCAGACCCGATATCGCGTCGCCGTAGCCGATTTCCTCTTCAGTGGTGAAGAAGTTCGCCGTGTTGAGACTGAAACCTCGCGCCCGGTCTATCCCGGATTGATTGAGGCGGGCCGCCATTTCTTCGACGCTGACCCACCGTGAGTGCCCAGCATCGATGTAGACGGTTGTGGCTGGGTTTTGGGTCAGCGTGTCGACGGCGTAGCGAATCAGGTCGAAGCGTTCTTGGCGCTGGTCGGGTGACAGGCAGTCGGCCATGGCGAGCGCATCGGGTTCGAGGATGATCGCCGCCGGAGCGCCACCCACGGCGCCCGCGATACCGTCGATCCACTGGCGGTAGGCACCAGCCGATCCGAATCCACCCGCGGCGTAGCTGTAGCAGTCGCGATGCGGGACTGCATAGAGCGCCAGAATAGGCAGGGCGCCGGCAGCCTGCGCTCCGGCGACGTAACTGGCGACCGAGGAGGTAGGTAGGGCCTCGTCGGCCCAGTAGGCCGTCGGCGTGCCGGCGATGTAGTCCAGCCCAGGATTCGGCGGGGCGGCCCGATCGGCGGCGCCCCGGGCCTGCGATATGGGATCGACGTAGAAGGGCTGTCCGGCCAGCGGGTTGTTTTCACTGACCAGGCGTACCGAGGGCGCGGGTCCAGAAACCACCGGTTGGCCTGAAAAGCCCAAACCAAGAACGGTCGCAACAGCTATGCAGGGGGAGATCCAGCGCGCGAATGCGCCGGCAGCTGAAGATATCACTCCAGGAACATATGGTGATGCGGCGCCAAACGCCAAGTCGGTCACGCTGCGCGAAGGCCGTTCGGGGCGAGCACCTGGACGCCCCACCCTGCTCAGGGTTCGAGGATCAGTTTGCCCGTCATGCGGCTTGTTTGGCTGAGCTGGTGGGCCTCTTCGGCGCTGGTGAGCGGTAGCTTTTGAGCTATGGCGACATGCAGCTGGCCGGCCGCCACGGCAGCCACCAGCGGTTCCAGCCGCGCGCCGGTGGGCCTGCCCAGGATGGTCTTGGATTTGAACGGGGGCACCAGCATTTGCACGGCGGCGCTGGGCTCATCGCCGGCCACCATGATGTGGCGACCGCGGGAAGACAGGAGAGCTCGACAGCCGGCGCCGGCGTAGCTGCCCACACAGTCGACGATGACATGAAAAGGGGAGTGCGGCTTGGCCTGCTCGAGCGCATCGCCCTGGTTGTAATCGATGACAAGGTCGGCCCCCAGACCCCGCACCATCTCCACGTTTTTCGTCGAGCAAACACCTGCCACGAAGGCGCCTTCCAGCTTGGCGATCTGGACCGCAAGCTGGCCCACGCCGCCGGAGGCGCCAAGCACCAGTACCCGCCGGTCGGCGGGCGGTATCTGGCTGATACCGCCCAGGTCGACCACCGCCATCCAGGCGGTGACGCCGCTGACAGGCAAGGCGGCCGCCACGGCGATGTCTACCGTATCCGGGACCCAGCAGAGCTGGTCCTCGCGCACCAGAACGGTATCGGCGTAAGAACCCCGTTGGCCACGCGAGAAATTGGTTCCGCCCACCACCCGGTCGCCCGGGACGGCGCGTGTCACTCCCGGGCCGACCGCCTCGACGACTCCGGCGAAGTCCACCCCAACCACGACCGGCGGCTTTGGCCCGAGCACCCGCGCCGCCAGACGCAGGGGCCCGGAGCTGCGCATTTTCCAGTCGACCGGGTTGACCCCGATCGCCTGGACTTTCACCCGCACCTCACCTTTTTTCGGCTGGGGCGTCGGTAGCTCTAGGAGCTCTAGAGCCTCCCGCGGTTTCCAGGTTCGCTGCGCCATGACTTTCATCACCCGAGGCTAAGAGTTGACCCGCGGAGGTTGTTGGGTTTTGAGGTTCTACAGCCCGGCGCGTGACTGGGCGTTCGCCGGATACGGCGACCCCGCTAACCACTACGCCGGTCTGGCGTGGTGCGGGAACGGCAACTATCAGCACATGACGTGGTCTGTGGACCCGTCGGACTACATCCCGGTGTGCCGGTCACACCATATGAGGAAGATCGACACCTAGAGGGCATGTCCGATCGCGTAGACGAATATGTACAGATTCACGAGCGACATGACGAAGGCGGGCAGAGCGTCCGCCAATGAATCTCCAGCTCGATAGCGGACGGCGACTCCGAGGACCATGAGCAGGGTCAAGCCACCCGAAGCGGCGACGACGAGTTGCGGAATGAAGTAGCCGAGTATGAGCCCTACTGAACCGAGCACCTCAAGGCCCCCGGTGAGTTTCCGGAACCGAATCAGCCCAAAGCGCTCGAACTCCTTCACCATCGCGTTGGAGGCGAGGACACTCAATCCGTAGTATAGGAACAACAGAATCGACAGAGCTTTGAGTGCTTGGTAGAGCGCGTCCATGATGTCGTGAATCCGATCAACTAGCATTCATAGGCGCAGCGCAACTCGGCAGTAAGGGCACCAGATGTCATCTTTCGCGGTCTCAGCCATTCTCCAAGTGATCGTTGCACTCGGGCTCCTCAACGTTTGGCTGGTGCGGGCGCGGACGTCGACCGCATTTCGTGGAGGTTCGGCGCAGTCGCTCCGCGAAGAGTTTGCCGCGTACGGTCTCCCCAATTGGTCCTTTTATGCGGTCGGCGTCTTGAAGATCGGGTCGGCGGTATTGCTTATCGTCGGCATCTGGGCTCCGGAGCTCATCTGGCCGGCGGCAGTCACCGTTGCAGTATTGATGATCGGGGCTCTGGCGATGCATGCCAAGGCCAAGGACAAGTTGACCAAGTTCTTGCCTGCGTTTCTGATGCTGGTGATGGCCGTCGCGATTGTTCTGCTGCAGTGAACATCGGCCCAGCGAAGCATACACTGCGGCTCACCAATGGCTGGTCAACATCCGGCCGAGATCGGCATAGAGGGACATGCCTGGCAGGTGCCCTTCGGGGCACCTGTCGGACAGGCTCGTGCATAAACATGCACAAGATGTCTACCGTTTCGACATTTATCAAACCCCAAACCCGTACAGAGCCTCGCTGGCGGTATACCGGTCGGTCGAAGGAGGGGGGCAGGGGGTAACCCCCCGTGCCCTTACTAGGTAACTCGACCCTGCTTTGCATACTGATGCGTGTACGTGTGCAGCGCTGTTGCGCTGCAAGCAAGCGAGTGCGAGGCGAAGCGAGTGCGTCTGCCCCTGCTCTGCTGCACTACCCGCTAGGTACTGGGGTCCTGCCTGCTCTGCCTGCTCTGCCTGTGCAGCAGGGTGTACCTGCTGCTCTGCTGTCCTGCTGTCTACTCAGCACTGGTGTGCTGTCGGTGTGTCCACGCTGGTGCGTGCTGCTGCCTGCTGTGCCCCGTGGACCACGCATCGGTGTGCT
>Ga0209991_10001067_pt1 | contig 12362 bp, 14 predicted proteins | sample ChitaG_FD_183167 | JGI IMG/M metagenome (GOLD analysis project Ga0209991, IMG submission 183167) | Deep subsurface microbial communities from South Pacific Ocean to uncover new lineages of life (NeLLi) - Chile_00310 metaG (SPAdes)... | ecosystem: Environmental > Aquatic > Marine > Oceanic >...
AATTTTAAAGATTAATTTTCTAATATTTAATCAACTGAGCACAAAATGAGCCATCGAATTACGGGACCAAGTAATTACTACAATCGAAAGCTGATTCGCGAATTGTGGAAGACTAAAAGAAGAATTTGGAGAAAGGTTTCAAAAAAGCTTTCAGGAGCTAGAAGGGATCGAGTAGAAGCGAATCTCTATAGAATAAATAAAAAAACCAAAGAGAACGATGTAATAGTTGTCCCAGGTAAAGTCTTAGGTGTTGGTGATATTGACCATAAAATAACTATCGCTTGTTTAGATTGCTCTAAAGCTGCTCGAAAAAAAATCGAAACTTCAGGCAGCAAATTATTGTCGATAGAAGATTTGCTTGAGCAAAACCCCGAAGGGAAAAATGTAAAAGTATTTTATTAATAGTTGGAAGCGAGAGAGATTTAAATGCAAGAATACCTTTTAATGGACGCGAAGAACCAGATTTTAGGTAGGTTCTGTAGCCAAGTAGCTAAAAAAGCATTGTTAGGTGAAAAAATCGTCATTATTAATGCTAAGGATGCCATAATTAGTGGCACTAAGCGGAATATTCACGAAAAATATTTAGAGAAATTAAATATTAGTACGGCAACAAATCCAAGGCGCGGACCTTTCTGGCCCAGACGACCTGATACATTTATGAGAAATATAATAAAGAAGATGCTCCCTACAAAAAAGATTAGAGGTAAAGATGCTCTTAAAAGGGTACATGTTTACATCGGAGCAATTCCAGAACGCTTTCAGAAGAGATATCAAACGTTAGTACCAACAGAAATACCTAATTCAGACAAAAAAAGACTTTCATATTATAACAAATATATTACTCTAGAAAATCTTTGTTTAAGAATTGGCTGGAACAAATTAGAAATTGAGGTTTAATAAGTATGTCAGAAAGAACCAAAATAATTCAATCTTCAGGTAAAAGAAAAACCGCAATCGCTCGAGCTGTTTTAAAATATCCTGCTAAAGGACAAATTATAATTAATAATGTCCCATTGGAAAAGTACGAACCTGATATAGCCAGAATGCGCATTCAAGAAGTGTTAGAAGTGATCGATCATCCTAAGATAGAGAAGTGCAACATTAAGGTTACCGTAAAAGGTGGTGGAAGAATGGGGCAAACTGACGCTGTACGAATAGCTATTGCTAAATCTTTAAATAAGTTTATTGGCACAAAAACTATAGAAAAAACTTTCAGAGAATACGACGAATCGTTGCTTTCGGGGGATTCAAGGAGAACGGAGCCCAAACACTTTGGTGGAAAAAAAGCTAGAGCAAGAAGACAAAAATCGTTTAGATGATTTAATAGAATCATAATTTACTTTATCAAATCTACTTTTGCCCCTAATTGTTTCATATCTTCTATAAAATTTGGATAAGAATCCTTGACAACTTCAATATCTGATATTTGTGAAGGTGTTTTAGCAAATAAAGACGCTACTGTAAACGCCATAGCAACTCTATGATCGTGTTCATGATTTATATCAACTCCTTCTAATTCATCGCAGTGATAAATTGTAAGTTTATCTTCTTCTTCTTTTACTTTAACACCCATTTTACTTAATTCTTGAGCAACAACAGAAATTCTATCACTTTCTTTTCCTCTAATATTTGAAGCGTTATACAATTCTGTCTTGCCATTAGCAAAAGCTCCAACAACGGACAAGATTGGGAATAAATCTGGAGTATCTTCGATATTAATCGCTAAACCAGTTAATGGGTATTTGTTTATATTCCCATTAATTGAAATGCTGTTCTTATCTCTATATACTTCAATTTTTGCACCCATTTTTTGCAAAATCTCGATTATTTTTTGGTCACCTTGAGGTTTGTCAAAATTGAGATTGTTTATAACGATATTAGAGTCTTCTGGAGAGATTATTGCTGCGACAATAAAAAAAGAAGCGGAAGAAAAATCACCGGGTATTTCGTAAGTTTGAGCTCTGTAATTTTGCCCGGTTATGATGACATATCTGCCAACTTTATTATCGTCTAGACTCTCTTGAATGTTAACTCCAAATGAACTCAAGACATCTAAAGTAATTTTTACATATGGGTATGATGTAATAGGAGAAGTAATTTTTACCGCGATAGAATTCTTTTTCTTACAATTTAACAAAGGACACATCATAAGTAGGGCTGAAACAAACTGCGAACTTATATTACCTGGTAATTCAATTGAGTTACATTTTTTACCTTTCCTCTTGATACTTAGAGTATTTTCAGTTAAATTATAGATACCACCAATAGATTCTAAGGCGTTTAATAATGGAACAATTGGTCGCTTTCTTTTTAGGAATTCTCCCGAAAAAGAGAGCCCCCCATTAACCAACATTGCTAAAGCACTAAAGATCCTAATTGATGTACCAGAATTCTTACAATCAAGAATTTTTTTACTTGATTTTAACGTTCCTAAGTAGCTCTTCACCATATAGGTGTCATCTGATACTCGTGAAATTCTATGACCTAAAGACTTCATAATATCAACTGTAACTTTAACATCACCAGAAATTAAAGGGTTTTTAATTATTGAGACTCCTTTAGCAAGGCTAGAAGCTATAAAAGCACGATGAGAATAACTCTTAGAGGGTGGCGCAGTTATCTCTCCTTGAAGTTTTTTTGTTGGAGTAATTTGTAGTTTCATTGAGTTATTTTCAACAATTATTATGTTAAGTTCTTAAGTAAATATAAAAGAAGGGTTCGATTATATTTTTACTCTATTTTTTAGCGTTTTTAATATCTTAGATTTTAATAACGAGATAATTTAGATTCATAAAAAATAATAAGTGAAAACTACTCATAATATATTAAATATAAAGAATAGTAGAATGGAGCTAAATTTTTTAGATAGGAGAATGGAATAATGGGAGACAATACATTTGGAACCAAATTTAAAATCACTTCTTTTGGAGAAAGTCATGGTAAAGTAGTTGGAATTGTTATTGATGGAACTCCTGCGGGATTAGAATTTGATTTAGCGTATATCCAAAATGAATTGGATAAAAGGAAACCTGGACAGTCAAATTTTACTACATCTCGTAAAGAGCAAGATAAAGTCAAAGTATTATCGGGAATTTTTAATAACAAAACGACGGGTGCTCCCATTTGCCTAATTATTGAGAATCAAGATGTAGATTCATCAAACTACAAAAAAACTAAAGATTTATTAAGGCCATCACATGTTGACTATGTTATTTTGCAAAAATTCGGTGGTTTCGCCGATTATCGAGGCTCTGGAAGGTTCTCAGGTAGAATTACTGCGGGATTTGTGATGGCAGGAGCTGTTGCTAAACAAATTTTGGATAAAAATAACATTTCAACATTTGCTTATACTAGAGGTATTGGAAATGTTGAAGATAATAAAGATTATTCTATGGAGGATCTCGAACCTATTAAACAGAAGAGAGAAATGTCACCAGTAAGAGCAGTGGATCTCGAACTTTCGGAAAAAATGGAAAAAGCGATTGAAATTGCTAAAAAAGCTAACGATTCTCTTGGTGGGACTATTAGATGCATAATTAAGAATGTACCTCCTGGAATCGGTGGACCGCTTTTTAATAACCTAGAATCCAATCTTAGCAAAGGGATTTTCTCCATACCCGCAATAAAGGGAATTGAGTTTGGTGCTGGATTTAAAGCTTCAAAAATGATGGGATCAGAACATAATGATCCGTGGGCTATCAAAGAAGGTAAAATTATATCAACTAAAAATGATTCTGGCGGAATCATAGGAGGTATTTCTACTGGTATGCCAATAATATTTACGGTAGCAGTAAAACCAACGCCTTCCATAGGAATAATCCAAAAAACTGTTAATATTAAAAGAATGATAGAAGAAGAAATTAAAATCGAAGGACGGCATGATCCTTGCATAGTTCCTCGAGCTGTTGTAGTTATTGAATCTATAGCCGCTATAGTTATTTTAGATTACTTACTAATTGAAGGAAAAATATCAAGTGTTTTAGAAGATTAAAGGATTGGATTAAAAGTGGAAAATATAATTACCGCGATATTAATAGGTGCAGGAAATAGAGGGATGTATCTTTATGGTAATTATGCACTTAAATTTCCGGATAAATTAAAATTTGTAGCAGTTGCAGAACCTATTCAATATAGGAAAGAAAAATTCGCACGACTTCACGATATTCCATTAAAACGAACGTATAACAGTTGGGAAGAGGTTCTGGGTGAAGAAAAATTCGCCGATGTTGCTTTCGTTTGCACCCAAGACCAAATGCATGTTGATCCTACTTTAGAAGCCCTTGATAAAGGTTATAATGTTTTATTGGAAAAACCTATGGCACACACTCTTGAAGGTTGTTTTAAGATCGTCAAAAAAGTTGAAGATACTAATAGGATATTAGGAATTGGTCATGTTTTAAGGTACACCGACTTTTTTTTAGAAGTTAAAAACACTATTCTAAAAGGATTATTAGGAAACATCATAAATATTTCTCATCGAGAAAATGTGAGCTGGTATCACATGGCGCACAGTTTTGTCAGGGGGAACTGGAGGAATGTAAATTTATCATCTCCTATGATTCTTGCAAAATGCTGCCATGATTTAGATTTACTTTTTTGGATGGTTGGAGCTAAACCAAAAAAAATAAATTCTTTCGGAGGTTTAAAACATTTTACATCTATTAATGCGCCTAAAGATTCCCCAGATTACTGCGTAGAAGGATGTCCTATAGAAAATACATGTTTATACTACGCTCCAAGAATATATATTGATATAGTTCCTATAATACAAATATTAGAAAAAAGTAATCTATTTAGATTTAAAATTCTGGCTAACTTAAGGAAAAAACACATAAAATTATTAACCATATTAAGTAAGCCAATTAAAATTTTACAAGGTTTGCGATATTGGAGAGAATGGCCAGTGGAACCTCTATATTTTGGACTTCCCGAAGAGGTTATCGAAGATTATTCCGATGAAACGAAAATGGAAATTCTAAAAACAAGCCCTTATGGTAGATGCGTTTATAAATGCGATAACGATGTAGTAGATCATCAAGTCGTTAATATCGAATTTGAAAATAATGTGACCGCTAATTTAATTATGCATGGATTTAGTGAACGAGAGGGGCGAACGTTAAGAATTGATGGAACTAAAGCGACATTATTTGGCCAATTCTCTGATTCAGGTCAGGAAATTCTATTATTCGATCATTTTTCTGGCACTGAGAAAGTAATTTTTACTCAAAAATTATCAATTGGTAGTTCTGGCCATGGTGGAGGTGATTTTGCTTTAATCGATGCTTTTTTAGAAACTCTTCTTAATAAAAGTAAATCTCAACCCTTAACAAACGCTTACGAAACTTTAGAGAGCCATCTTATGGCTTTTGCAGCTAATGAATCACGTTTACAAGCAAAAGTCATTGATATGCAAAATTTTAGAATTACAAGGAAAATTTAAGCAATCCAAATTTTTAATTAGTTTACCTTTATTAGATAAATATACCAAAAAAATTGCTTTTTATTTAATATGAGTAGAAAAATAGATACTTCTGCGCAGTTCATTGAATTTTACATTAAAAAAGGGCATTATCTAGTTGAACTTTCAGAAAATCACTTCAAGAACAAGGAGTATAAAAAATGTCTTGAATTGCTCTCTCAGGCACATGGGATGTTTGAAAAGGGAGGAGCAAAAGAGGACGCAGAGAAAATTAAAATAAAATTTAATGATATTAAAAAAAACTTCTTTAATGTTAATAAAACTCAATAATTCAATTCGTTCCTTAACTTTTTAATGATATCAGCTATATGTGGTCCATTCCAGAATACTTTCTGGCATTTTCGATTAGTGCATTGAAAAAATTCATTATAGTTTTTATAAGTTTCACATTTAACGAACTCTTTGATTGAATTCTTTTTATCAACCTTCTTTAACATTGTATTACAAACAGAACATCTTGCTTTTTCCATGCTAAAATCATAATCTAAATTTAACTTACATTTAAGTTGATTTAAGTAATTATAAACGCCTTCCCCTTCTAATAATATTGAGGTTTCTTTAATTTCTTTATAGAATGGTACATCTTTAGTTATTACAATTCTGTTGTCCCATGCAGCATATTCATTTATTTTTTTATCCGGAACGGGATTGGTGTGATAATGATCTATTAAATCGCTAGCATAAATTGTATCGTAACCAAAAATTCTTAAGAATCGCGCGAGTTTTCCTAACATTGCATCTGCAAGAAATTTCATACCTATTACAATTATATTTAAGTCATAAAATAAATTAATATATTTGATATTTTTATTAAATCTAAAATAATATGCTGATTTAAAGTGGAAATTAGAGAGTTAATGAAAAAAGCAACAATGTTTCATGGGCATATATGTCCCGGAATTGCTATTGGCGTGTTGGTTGCTAAATATGCTCTAGAGCATGGTTTTGAGCACTCCCTTGATGAAGAACTAGTAGCTGTTGTCGAAACTGACAATTGTAGTGTTGATGCACTCCAAACTTTATTAGGTACCACATATGGTAAGGGTAATTTAATTCATAAAGATTATGGCAAGAGCAACTATAATATCTACAGTAGAAAACACCAAAATGGGGTTAGATTATCTTTAAAAAGGTCTATTTTTAACGATAAAAAATTGTCAAGAGATGAGAAAATTCAGAAGTTTCTTGGTTTGAAACCTGAAGATGTTTTTGAAATTAGAAATATTGAATATGATCCTCCTATAATGGCTCAAATAGAAGAATCGGTGCCATGCGAGATATGTAGTGAACTTACAATGGACAGCCGTATAATAAATTATCAAGGCAAAATTATGTGCATCCCTTGTTATAAAGAATTTAAGAAGTAAAAATCTATAGTCTTTTCGAAAATGGGATATTTATACAAATAAAAAATTTCAGTAGGGAAAGAAAAAGTATATTTCTTTTAGTTAATAAGTATAAAATGTAAGAAATGAAATAGTTATTATTTATTATAAAGGAAGATTTGAGGAATATATGATACAAGAAGTGCAAAAGGAACACACTCTCTTAATAAAAGGCTCTTCGAGGGTTCAATTATTAGAGGGAAAGATAGAAGTTTTTGGTAAAATATTCGAACCTAAAAAAAATGAACAGGAAAACACAATAATTGTTCCAAGCGCTAATATTTATCCAATATATGCATTGGAACCATCGAAATTAGAGATATTCACTAATAATAAAAATAACCTACAAATTATCGAAGAAAACACTATCAATAAAGAATGGATTAAAATTAAGGATGCTGTTATCAGTACCTTAAGAAAAAACAACGATAAAAAACCGATCAAATTAATGGTTTTAGGTTTAAGTAACGGTAAAACGTCTCTTATAAAATATTTAGCTAATAATATTCTTAAAGAAGGTTTTAAAGCATCGTTTTTAGATTCTGATTTAGGCCAGCAATTATTATATCTTCCAACAACGCTCAATATAGGAGAAATTAAAAAAAACATAGTTTCAAGCGCTGATATTGAAACTGAAGAAACAGTTTTTATTGGAAGTACTTTTCCAAAAGCAAATTTTAAATTTATAGTATCGCATTCATGTAACGAATTAATTAATATTTTTCATTCGAAGCATAAAGATACAGATATAGTTCTTATTGATAGTGATGGATGGATAAAAACTGAAGCAGGAATTATTTATAAAAATTTTTTTATAGATACTGTCAATCCTGATATACTGATCGTATTTCATGACGATGATATCGAAGAATTAGAAGTAATTGAAAAGAACGCATCAAAATCGAAGAAAAGAAAAATTTATTTTATAAAGGAGCAAAATAAATATTTTTACGAAAAAGATAAGGAAGAAAGAAGATTTTTGCGACAAAGTCAGTTTGCTAAGGTTTTAGAAAAGTATAGAAAGATATCAATACCTCTAAATGAAATTAAGTTCATAAAAGCGGGTTATGACGCTGATGAAGATAAAATTATAGAGGTGGAAATTGATTTAAACAATCTAATTACTCTCCCTTATCATTATGTCATTATTGCGTTACTAACAGAAGATTCTAAGCTTATAAGAATTGGTCTTCTATTCGTAATAAATATTGAAAAGAAATACATTCTATTATTTTCCGATTTAAATTTCAAAGAACAAAGTAAAATAAAGAAAATATTGCTAGGAAGCCTAAGATTGAGCATAAAAGGGAATCACCAAGGATATCTTTATTTATAATTATTAGCTTTTAATAGATAATAATATATTTTTGAAAATGGACGATTCAATTTTTAAAATCACATTTGAGTGATATTTTTGGGACAGAATTTATTAACTAAATTCCTAAAATTAATGTCAAAAGAGATATCTGAATCTGATTTAGAATTAGTTCCGTTGGGAATATCTTTAGGTTTAGATCTGATCTCATTTTCAGAACTCCGTGCTTCCCAAGAAGATAATTTTGTAGATAAAATAAGGACCGAGGCTTTGAGGAGACTATCTAAGCGGAAAGATAACCTACTAGTGAATAATTACTCTTTTTATGCGGGAAGTATTGATTTCATGGTGAGCAACGAACCTAAAAGCAAAAAATTCTTTCTTCTTGAAACGAATGGGGGTTCAAATCGGGGATTATCAATACTTACCAAAAAACAACAATCACTATTATATGATGGCTATTATAAATCAATTTCTCAAGCCATAGAAAGGTCTAAAGGAGAAAATGGAAAAATACTCGTGTTAGTAGGCGTTCCTATTAATGATGATTTAATTCACGAAAAAGTAATTATGATTGAATATCTAAGGAAAAAAATTAAATCAAAGGGATATTCATTAAAAATTTTTAATTCAGATAATTATAACGAGGAACATAAAGCGAAAGTCGTATTTGTAATATCTGATTATAAGCAATTAAGTCAAACATTGTCTTTTTCTAATGGTTGGATTAGGTATCTAAACGAAAAGGTCAGCGTTTTGATAGGAGATGGTATCGCAAGGCGATTTCATGATAAGAAATTTAAAGACCTAATTCGTAAAGATTTCCGTCGAATTAACACAATTATTGTCAATCCAATTTTTAGAATTACCGATGATAAATCTCTCACATATGTTGCTAGCTTTTTAAGCAAAAAAATTCTTAAAAAGTATAAACTGAAGCATTTACTTTTCACAAAGGCTTATAATGAGAAAGATTTAATCTTTAAAGTAGAATATTTAATAAAACATTACAAAAAATCTTTTATAATAAAACCTAGTGGGGGATCTGGTGGTGCAGGGGTGGTGCCGATCTTTAAAGACGCACAATCTGAAAAAATTAAAGAAATCATTAAGAAAAGTAAAGAAGAGTTTTATACTAAATTTTCAAGGGACCGAAATCCATTTCCATACACAATCCAAGAAAAAGCAGATTTTTCACTAATTAAATGGGAAGGTGAGAAGCATACATTCGATTTACGGATATATATGGCTCAATCTAATAATCAAATTTTCCCTATTGGAGGTTTAGCTCGGATTGCCAGAGGGAACTTTTTAGATGGATTAAATAAACAGGAGTTTGTTGTCAATTTATCTGGATATGACGGTAAGATTGAAGTAAATCGTGGTGTAGGTTTTTCGGAAAAAAACAGCAGACTGTTAGGTCTTCAATTTGAGGATTTTGTTAATGTGTTTTGTATATCTTGTGTAATCTTCAAAAGTATTGTTGAAAATTACAAAAAAATCATGGAATTTTCAGAATGGGATAAGGTTATTAGTTAGAAGAGCAAAAAACCCGGAAAATCCCTTAAATTTATTCTGTTATAGGTGCTATAACTCTCTTTTCATAAAGATTTTTGTCATTCAAACATTCTTTATGGTAATAAAATGTATCCTTACCCCGAAATTTACCGTTGACAATATCACCTAATGTAATCTTGTAGTGTTTATTTAAATCTTGTAGTTTGATTTCATTATTACAAACAGGGCATTTTAGCATTAAAAATTACTCTACACTATTTAGAGTATTTTAAAAATAATGTATATAAAGTAAACAATAAACAAATATAGTTAAGGGATACAATTACGAGTTTAAAAACTTTAGAGATGCTGCGACTAATAGTAATTCATTTTTCTTTTGGGTGTGACCGCCTTTAGATAATACCAATGTGTTTTGTTCGGGTAAGTTAAGCATCTTAACATTTTCTTGAAAATTTTTATAGCTTATGATCTTGTCGTTTCTGGCGTGAATAAGAAAGATCCTCTCAGAAAAATTATCCCATAAATCATCTGAAATTAAGTGTTTAGTTTTTTTTATCACTGAATACGGAGATAATTTGTCGTTTTCTGTATTATTTGGAAATAACTTTACTCCTTTTAGGAGATAACTAAGCATTATTACAGGATTGTATTTCGGTAAGTTTTGCTTATATTTTGAAATTGATGAAATAGCAATTATTTTATCAATACTTTCATTTGAAAAACCGCCACATAGAACTGTTATAGCCCCGATACTGAATCCAACAGAATTTATTTTATATTTTTTAAATTGGTCATGATTTTTAACCCATTCAATAATTTTTTCAAAATCTTCTATTCTTTTCAAAAATTGACTCCTTCTTCCTACTTTTTTCGATTCTCCAGTACCACGTGCATCATAAACTAAAATTGTGTATCCTTGATAGGCTAGCGGAAGATAATAATATTGAAGAGTTTCTTTTGTATCTGAAAACCCATGACAGATAACAACAATAGAGCTTTTGGATTTTACAATTTCACTATCATTTAAAGAGATTAAAAAACCCACGATGTGTTTACTTCTTCCCTTTCTGCTTTTACTAACCTCGATATTTATTTTAGAAGTTATTATGTTTTTGAATTTAATTGGTGCCCATCTATCAAAATAAATATCCCTAAAACTCCAATATATTTCAAACGGAGAGTAAATAATTAAAAACGTTGTAGTTGATAAAATCAAGCAAGTGTCAAAAGCGTTTCCCCATGAAGCATTCACATCCCATATATACGCACTAAAAATGAGATCAAAAATGATTAGGATAATACGTTTGTGATTTTTAGTAAGCATTGATTATCCCTAAATGTTATTTCTTAAGGTGGAATATTTTAAAATTTTAATAAAAAAACAAAAGGAAATAAATTTGTTTATTTATGGCTTCTTAGGTTTCGGACAGCCATGATCATGAGCAATCTGGCAACCAGGTTTACTCTTTAAACCGGGACATGGTTCACATTTGACGCCTCTTAACATTTTAACGACATCATCAATTTCTAACCCTAATTCCTCGTCTTCTGTTTCGTCCGCTAACATGTCATCCTCAACTTCGCTCAAATCATAATCTATATCTTCTTCCAAATCATCTTCTTCATCATATAAATCAAGAATCTCGTCACCATCATCATCAACTTTTCCAATGGGAACATCTTCCACTTTAGTTTCTTCTGGTACTTTCTTTTTTTTAGCCATTGATTTCACGAATAATATTAGTTATTTTTTAATATTAATATAAAATAAAATTAATTCAATAAAATTTAGATTTTATTATTTTATTTTATTAAAAAAAAAAATTAATTTTTGGCTAAATATTCGAATTATTGTTGATTTCTATCTGGCTTTTGTTGTTTTTCCAATTCCATCAGTTTATCATGTTTTTCGTTGTGCAAAGCAAGAACTTCTTTTTGAACTTTTACCAAATAATCTCCCTTTAATGGATAAAATTGCAGAATTAAAACCTCAAGAAACAATGCAATGGCTGGAATTAACCCCATAAAAGCTCTAATTGCGAATTCTACTTCGGTCGGATGTGTTTGGGGTTTAATCTCCCCCGATATACCTCTGGGAACGAAATTAGCAATAGTCAGCATAATAGCTGGAAGAACAAGGGCAACGCTCTGTGCCGGTTTAGTAATAAAAGCATTCATGCCAAAATAAGCTGCTTCTCTTCTGACTCCAGTTTTTAACTCATCTTCGTCGATCACTTGAGCGTACAATACATTAGTCAGAACTAATGGCCCTACAAGCCCAATACCTGCAAGAATAAAGCTAAGATATATTAATGTAACCGGAAGAAATATTAAAAGCAGTAAACCCGTAGCTCCTATTGTCAACAATATTTGATCGGCCCTTACAACTCCAAATTTGGCAGTCAATTTTGGGGTTATCCATACTCCTAATATAAGCGGAACGAATACAGCTACAAGCAATAGTATAGTAGATGATTTCGTTACATAATCAGCCAAGTAAAACATCGAACCAATAATCAACGATTGCATAAATACGCTCATAAAATTGGCTAAAACAAGAACAATAAACGATTTGCTTTTAAAAGTATATTTTATAGCATCTTTAATTTTGAGAGGCTCATCTACTTTTGTAAATTCTGGGCGTTCTTTAAACTTAAATGTAGTA
>Ga0209991_10001068_pt1 | contig 12360 bp, 6 predicted proteins | sample ChitaG_FD_183167 | JGI IMG/M metagenome (GOLD analysis project Ga0209991, IMG submission 183167) | Deep subsurface microbial communities from South Pacific Ocean to uncover new lineages of life (NeLLi) - Chile_00310 metaG (SPAdes)... | ecosystem: Environmental > Aquatic > Marine > Oceanic >...
ATCGCAGAGGTTAATGTCGTCTTCCCATGATCCACATGCCCTATCGTCCCTATGTTTAAATGCGGCTTCGTCCGCTCAAACTTTGCCTTCGCCATTGCCTTTACCTCCTATTCCTTGACTTAATTAGCCAAATATTTTATTCAAACAACTTATCATCTATTAACGGAAATTCTTCCCTCAATCCTGGCAATTATCTCTTCCATGATTGGAGAAGGTGTCGGTTTATATTGAAAAAACTCCATAGAAAAAACCCCTCTTCCCTGAGTTAAAGTCCGAAGAGTTGTTATGTACTCAAACATCTCTTCGAGGGGGATAAAAGCCTTTATCACTCTTGACCCACTCCTCATTTCCATTCCATCTATTTTTCCTCTCCGGGCGTTGATATCTCCTACTATATCTCCCAGGTATTCATCTGGAGAAATAACTTCCAGACTCATTATGGGTTCAAGGAGAATAGAATTTGCTTTAGAGGCAGCATCTTTAAAAGCTAGAGAACCTGCAATCTTAAATGCAATAGATGAGGAATCAACTTTGTGATAAGAACCATCGATAAGCGTTACCTTCACATCAGTAACAGGAAATCCAGCTAAAACCCCTGTTTCCATAGCTTCTTCGACGCCCTTCCTTACAGAAAGAATGAACTCCTTAGGGATAACGCCTTCCTTCGTGTTATCGACAAATTCGAATCCTACTCCTCTTTTCAATGGCTCAACAACAACTTTACAGTGTCCATACTGCCCCCTTCCACCTGTCTGTCGGATGTATTTTTTCTCACCTTCAGCAACATTGGTGATTGTCTCTTTATAGGCAACTTGAGGTTTCCCTAAGTTCGCTCTCACGCCAAACTCTCTCTCCATGCGGTCCACTAGAATTTCCAAATGGAGCTCCCCCATTGCACAAACAAGGGTTTGTCCCGTCATAGGATCCTGTTTGACCTTGAAGGTTGGGTCCTCTTTGGTCAGCTTTGCAAGAGCATCGGCTAATTTAGAATGCTCTCTTTTTGATTTTGGTTCGATATGAGCAGATATAACTGGCTCAGGAAATTTTATCGGCTCCAGAATAATGGGATGACTCCTCAAGCACAGTGTGTCTCCGGTCGAAAGATTTTTCATAGAACCCAGGGCAGCTATATCTCCTGCATTAATTTCTTTTATATTCTTCCTTTTATTCGAGTGCATTTCTAAAAGACGAGTGATTCGCTCGTCTTCGTTCTTTGTCGCATTATAGGCCAAAGAGCCCATCTTTGCTTTCCCTGAATAAACTCGAAAAAAGGAAAGAGAGCCGACATAAGGGTCATTTGCTATTTTAAAGACCAGTCCCGAAAAAGGTTCATCATCAGAAGCTCTTCTTGTTTCGATATCAAAAGTGCGGGGATGGTGCCCTTTAACTGGAGGAATATCTTTGGGTGAAGGCAAGTAATTCACAACAGCATCCAATAAGGGGTGAACGCCCTTGTTTTTGAAAGAAGCCCCAAAAAGGACAGGAACAAACTTAAGAGAAATTACTCCTTTTCTAATGACTTTCTTTATTTCTTCGGAAGAAATCTCAGTGCCATCCAAATACTTTTCCATCAGAAGATCATCCGCATCACTGAGTTGTTCTAACATTTTATTCCTTTTTTCCTGGGCTTCACTTTGATATTCATCTGAAATATTTCTTGTTTCAAACTTTTTTCCTAATAAATCATCCCCCCAGTCTATCTCTTTCATCTCTACAAGGTCAATCACTCCCCTGAAACTCTCTTCTCTTCCCAAAGGAATCTGAATAACCAGAGGGTTAGCAGAAATCCTCGTCTTCATCTGCCGTATAACTCTTTCCGGATCAACACCAATTCTGTCCATTTTATTAATGTAGGCAAGTCGAGGCACCTGGTATCTGTCAGCTTGCCGCCAGACTGTCTCGGATTGAGGTTCTACTCCACCAACTCCGCAAAAGATGATAATTGCACCGTCGAGAACCCTCAAAGAACGCTCAACTTCAGCTGTAAAGTCTACGTGTCCTGGGGTATCAATGATATTGATTCTGTGATCTTTCCAGGAACAGGTCGTGGCAGCTGAAGTGATAGTTATTCCGCGCTCTTGTTCCTGATCCATCCAATCCATAACAGCTGTGCCTTCATCGACCTCTCCCATCTTGTATGTAATACCTGTGTAAAAAAGGATACGCTCTGTAGTGGTAGTCTTCCCCGCATCGATATGGGCCATGATTCCGATGTTTCTGACTTTTTCGATTGTGTAACTCCGTGTCAACTTTGCGCTCCATTTTAATTATAGTTAAATTCTCTCTTTCTATTTCTATGAAGGGATACTACCATCTATAATGAGCAAAAGCCCTATTGGATTCAGCCATTCTATGGGTATCTTCTTTCTTCTTAAAGGCTCCGCCCCGATTGTTCGCAGCATCAAGGACTTCAGCTGAAAGCTTTTCTTCCATGCTCTTCCCCGCTCTCTCTCGAGCATACCTGGTCAACCATCTTACCGCTAAAGAAGAAGACCGGTTTAAAGGGACTTCAATTGGAACCTGATAAGTTGCTCCTCCGACCCTTCTCGATTTTGTCTCAAGCAAGGGCCTCACATTTTCCACAGCTTTCTCGAACATCTTAAGGGGATCTTCTTTAGCCTTCTGTTTAACCTGCTCCATAGCTCCGTAAACTATTTTTTCGGCTAAACTCTTTTTACCTTTCTTTAAAACAGTATTTACGAATTTGGATATAAGGGTACTGCCATAAAAGTGGTCTGGCTGCAGTTTCCTCTTTTTTACAGCACCTCTTCGTGGCATATGTTACTCCTTTATTTAGCGATCTTCTTTTCCTTTGGTTTTGTGCTTCCGTACTTGGATCTGCTTTTCATCCGATCCTCTACTCCCCCGCAGTCCAGAGTTCCACGGATCACATGGTAGCGGACTCCAGGCAAATCTTTAACCCGTCCTCCTCGTATGATAACGATAGAATGTTCCTGGAGATTATGTCCTACTCCTGGAATATAACCTGTTACCTCTATATTGTTCGTCAATCTAATTCTAGCCACTTTTCTCATGGCAGAATTAGGCTTTTTCGGTGTTGCTGTAAAAACTCGAGTACAAACACCTCTTTTTTGGGGACATCTCTCTAAAGCTGGAGATTTACTTTTATATTTTTTTGGCGATCGACTTCTTCTTACCAATTGATTAACAGTTGGCAACGTAACTACTCCTCTATAAAAAAAAATTTTTAATCATCCCGAGCAAAAAAATCTCTCGGAACGAATGTGTGGATAATAGCAAAATCAATTTGCTATGTCAAGAATTTTGAGGGAGTTAGAGTGAAATCTTACTCTGAAGCTGAAGGTCTATTTTCTTCTCAGCTTCCTCCTCTTTTCCTGCTCTCAATTCCACATTTCGATAGTATTTATGACCGGTTCCTGCAGGAATAAGTCTTCCCATAATGATATTCTCTTTCAGCCGTCTTAGATGGTCCACTTTCCCATAAAGGCTTGCCTCTGTCAGAACCCGAGTCGTCTCCTGGAAGGAGGCTGCGGATATGAAGCTTTCCGTGCTCAACGCACTTTTAGTAATTCCCAACAGGAGAGGCCTGGCTTTTGCTGGCTTTCCGCCCTTTTTAATGACTTTCTCATTCTCTTCTTGGAAAACAAATTTATCAACCTGTTCATCGACCAAAAACTCTGTATCTCCGACTTCCTCGACTTTTACCCACCTCAGCATCTGACGGATGATGATTTCAATATGCTTATCATTGATGGCCACTCCCTGCAGCCTATAGACGGACTGGATTTCTCGTAATAGATATTCTGCTAACTCTTTTTCTCCAAGAACTTTTAAGATGTCATGAGGATTTACAGGACCGTCCATCAAAGGAGTTCCTGCTTTAACCCTTTCGCCCTCACCCCCACTCAAATGGGCTCCCTTTGGAATAAAGTATTCCTTCTCTCCAACTCGCTCATTCTTAACCGTCAATTTCCTGTGGCCTCTCACAAGTCCACCATACTCCACAACACCATCGATTTCGGAAATTACAGCAGGTTGTTTAGGCCTGCGGGCTTCAAAAAGCTCCTCTGCCCGGGGGAGGCCTCCTGTTATATCTTTAGTCCGAGCAACTTCTCGAGGTATCTTAGCCAGAACATCTCCCGCGTAAATTTTATCTTGGTCTTTAACTTCCAGATTTGCACCAGAAGGAAGAAAGTATTTTCTGAACACTATGGGTTTATTTTTCTCATCTCTCTTTCTCTCGCTTATTATTTCAATCCTAGGCTGCTTTTTCTCATCTTTGGACTCGATGATAGCTCGAGTAACTAACCCTGTGAATTCATCTTGTATCTCTTCCATGGTCACGCCGAGAGCAACATCATTGAAGCGCACAACTCCAGGTTCTTCACTCAAAATGTATGTGTTGAATGGGTCCCACTCAGCAAACTCCTGCCGAGCCTTCACTCCTTCTCCATCTTTAACTAATACCTTGGCGGCATAGGGAACTTGATAATGCTCAATTTCTCTTTCCCTGTGGTCAAGAATGGCAATATTTGCGCTCCGGTTCACAACGATTAAAGACCCTTCCTTATCGATAACGGATTTTAGATTGTTGAATCTGACAATTCCATCTTTTTTTGCCTCAAGTTTGGATCTTTCAGCTCCTCTCATCGCAATTCCACCCACATGGAACGTTCTCATGGTTAGCTGTGTGCCTGGTTCTCCGATGGATTGAGCAGCAATAACCCCAGCAGCTTCTCCGAGTTCAACAAGGGAACTAGTCGACAGATTGCGACCGTAGCAAAGCTTGCACACTCCTTTTTTTGACTCACAAGTCAGAAGAGAGCGAATTTTCACCTTTTCTATACCTAATTCCTGAAATTTTTGGGCAATCTCCTCGGTTATCTCTTCATTCATATCCACGATAGTCTTACTTGTATCAGGATGCAGAACTTTCTCTAAAGAAATTCTGCCAACGATTCTATCCACAAAAGGTTCAATAAGTTCCCCATTCTCGACAATGGCTGTAACATTTACCCCCTTCAAAGTCCCACAGTCATCCTCATCTATGATGACTTCCTGGGAAACATCCACTAATTTCCTGGTTAAATAACCAGAATTCGCGGTCTTTAATGCTGTATCAGCCAAGCCCTTACGGGCTCCATGAGTTGAGATAAAATATTGCAAAACGTTTAAACCTTCTCGTAAATTAGAAATAATGGGGGTCTCAATAATCTCACCTGAAGGTTTACTCATAAGGCCTCTCATCCCGGCCAATTGGCGAATTTGCTGTTTATTTCCTCTTGACCCGGAATCAGCCATAACAAACAGAGAATTCAACTCCTTCCCTTCAAAGCTTATCTTTCGCATCCTCTCAATCATGGCATTGGAAACTTTATCTGTTACAGAACCCCATATCTCAACAACTCGATTGAACCGTTCTCCTGCTGAAATTGTGCCGTCTCTATAAAGATTCTCGACTTTTTGGACCTCTTTCTGTGCTTTTTCCACCAACTCAGGCTTCTCTTTTGGAATGATAAAATCATCTATCCCCAGAGAAAAACCTGCAAGGGTCGCATAATTGAAACCCAATTCCTTCATTTTGTCCAGAATCTCAACAGTAGGTTCAAGACCCACTTTCAAATAAGTATAAAAGACTAAACTCTCAAGTCCTTTTTTTCTAAACATCCCGTTAATAAAAGGGATTTCCTCAGGAAGAATACTGTTGAATATGATCCGTCCTGGAGTAGTTTCTATCAGTTCATTGTGTACTTCAGCGACAGGGCAAATCAAAACTGCCTGATCATCATAATAAGTAGATAGATTCATAATGGAACCGGAAAAGCGTAACTTTACTTGCGCATGAAGGCTAATCTTTTTATTTTCTAAGGCTAATAATACTTCATCTTCAGATCCAAAAATCCTCCCTTCTCCCTTTTTTCCCTCTTTTTCTAAAGTCAAATAATAGCAGCCTAAAACCATGTCCTGATTAGGGATGGCAAGAGGTCTACCATGGGCAGGAGAAAGAATGTTTTGAGTAGAAAGCATCAATGTTTGGGCTTCAACCTGGGCTTCAACAGAAAGTGGTATGTGAACAGCCATCTGGTCTCCATCAAAATCCGCATTAAATGCAGCACAAACCAAAGGGTGGATCTGAATCGCTTTTCCCTCGATTAAAATCGGGTCAAATGCCTGGATTCCTAAACGATGAAGTGTGGGAGCCCTATTCAACAGAATGGGATGCTCTTTGACCACCTCTTCCAGATAATCCCAAACCTCAGGCCTTTCCTGCTCATGCCATTCTCTGGCAACCTTCACACTCGGAACCAATCCCTCTTTTTCTAATTTATGAAAAATGAAAGGTTTAAATAATTCTAAGGCCATCTTTTTTGGCAGCCCACACTGATTCAATTTGAGTTCTGGCCCGACAACGATAACTGACCTTCCCGAATAGTCAACTCGTTTACCAAGGAGATTCTGGCGAAATCTTCCTTGCTTTCCTCTCAGGGCTTCGCTTAAAGATTTCAGCGGCCTTCGATTAGCACCAAGATGCACTCGACCCCTTCTTCCGTTATCAAATAGAGCATCCACAGCTTCTTGAAGCATTCTTTTTTCATTGCGAATAATAAGCTCTGGAGCTTTTAATTCGATCAGCTTCTTCAATCGATTGTTTCGATTAATAACCCTTCTGTAAAGATCATTCAAATCAGAAGTAGCAAAGCGTCCTCCATCTAACCGGACTAAAGGCCTTAAATCTGGGGGAATAACGGGGATGATATCCAGAACCATCCATTCAGGGCGGTTACCTGACTTCTTGAGAGCCTTAAAAACTCTTAATCTTTTCGCGTGACGAAGCTTTCGTTGTTGGGAAGCATCTGTTTTCATCAGTTCTCTCAAGTGCTCCGCTTCTTTGTTGATGTTTATCTGATCAAGAAGTTGTTTAATAGCTTCAGCGCCTATTGAAGCCTTAAAATTCTCTCCATGCTTTTCTTTTGCGTCTTTATATTCCTCTTCTGTAAGAAGTTGCTTTTCTCGCAAAGGGGTTTCCCCCGGATCTATAACAATATAGGATTCAAAGTAAAGAACCTTCTCTAAATCTTTAATGGAGAGGTCTACTACAAGGCCAATTCGACTTGGGGTTCCCTTAAAAAACCAGATGTGAGCAACAGGAGAAGCCAGTTGGATATGGCTCATACGTTCTCGACGAACTTTAGACTTTGTAACCTCAACTCCGCATCGTTCACAAATAATACCTCTGTATTTCATCCTCTTGTATTTCCCGCAGAGGCATTCGTAATCATTTATTGGACCGAATATCTTTGCGCAGAAGAGGCCATCTTTCTCTGGTTTGAATGTCCTGTAATTGATGGTTTCAGGCTTGGTCACCTCTCCCCAAGACCAGCTTCTTATTTTTTCTGGGGAAGCGATGCTGATCCTGACCTGGTCAAAATCCACTTTTGGTTTTCCTCCTACAGAGTACCTAGCATCCATTATTATTCTCCTTTAAGGATTTGAGGGACATCAATTCCCCATGGCAAGATTTCTTCTACACCTTTTATCTTTTCCAACTCCACATTCAGACAAAGACTCTGAAGTTCCCGAATAAGAACGTTCACTGATTCAGGAAGCCCTGGCGTGAAGTCCAGATCTCCTTTCACTATAGACTCGTATATCTTGGCTCTTCCTTCTACATCATCCGATTTAGCTGTTAAAAGTTCCTGCAGTGTATATGCTGCTCCATAAGCTTCCAAAGCCCACACCTCCATCTCTCCAAAACGCTGCCCGCCGAATTGTGCTTTCCCGCCTAAAGGCTGCTGTGTGATTAGAGAATAAGGACCGGTGGAGCGGGCATGGATTTTATCGTCAACAAGATGGTAGAGCTTCATGATGTAAATATTTCCAACTGTTATCTCCTGGTCAAACAATTCTCCTGTTATTCCATCATAAAGGGGAAGCTTTCCTGATTGAGGTAGACCTGCTTTTTCAAGAAGACCTTTTATTTCCCCTTCGGAAATTCCATCAAAAACAGGGGTTGAAATCCAAAGGTCAAGTTTTTTAGCGGCCCAGCCAAGATGAGCTTCAAATATCTGCCCTACATTCATTCTCGATGGCACTCCCAGAGGATTCAAAACAATCTCTACAGGCACACCATCAGGTAACCGAGGCATATCTTCTTCAGGAACTATTTTTGCAATGATTCCTTTGTTCCCATGGCGACCTGAAACTTTATCTCCGACAGAAAGCTTTCTTTTCATGGCGATGTAGACTTTTATAGCCTGAATCACTCCCGGAGATAACTCGTCACCTTTTTTAAGGCTGTCGACTTTTTCTTTAAAGATGGACCTGAGGGCTTCAATCTGGCGCTTAACTTTTTTTTCAATATCCTTTATCTTTCTGTCCCGTTCTTGGTTCACCTTAAGTTTCAATTTGGAGATCACTTCGGGTTCCATTTTATTCAAAGCTTTATCATCTAATGTCTTTCCCTTTTTTAAGGCGAGATCCCCGAATTTTTGATCCCTCTCAATTGTTCCTCCCTTGAGGACACTCTTTGTTTTCCTCCATTTCTCCCCTTCGAGTATACTTATCTCATCATCTAAGTTCCTCTTCATTCTGGCTATTTCTTCTTTTTCAATCGTTTTAGCTCCAGGGTCCTTTTCAGTTCCTCGTCGGGAGAAAATCCTTACATTGATAACAGTACCCTCTACGCCTGGAGAGCAATACAGAGAAGCATCCTTAACATCCAGAGCTTTTTCACCAAATATTGCCTTAAGAAGCTTTTCCTCAGGAGATAACTGGGTTTCACCTTTAGGGGCAACTTTGCCGACTAATATATCTCCAGACTTTACAATGGCTCCTATCCTTACTATTCCATTCTCATTCAAATTATGAAGAAGCTCTTCAGGAACATTGGGAATATCTCTTGTGATTTCCTCTGGACCTAATTTCGTATCCCGGGCCTCTATGGTCTCTTCAACAATATGAACAGATGTGAAGATATCTTCTTTAATCAATTTCTCGCTGACAATGATGGCATCTTCAAAGTTATATCCTCTCCACGGCATAAATGCACATATAACATTTCGGCCAAGGGATAATTCTCCTTTATCTGTACAGGAACTATCTGCCAGGCATTGACCTTTTATGACCCTGTCTCCTTTCCTAACAATAGGCCTATGATTCATGCAGGTGTTCTGGTTTGTTCTTAAAAATTTTATCAGGAGATATAGGTCTGTTCCTACTTCGTATTCCTTGGCATTATCATCTTCATCCACACGAATCAGGATTCTCTCGGCATCAACAAACTCAACAACTCCTGACCGTTTACAAGTGACGACATCTTTTGATCCCTGGGCAACAACATATTCCATTCCTGTTCCAACTAATGGTGCTTCTGGCTTAAGGAGGGGAACAGCCTGTCTCTGCATGTTTGACCCCATGAGAGCACGGTTGGCATCATCATGTTCTAAAAAAGGAATCAAAGAAGTAGAAAGGGATACAAGCTGTTTGGGAGAAACATCGATATAGTCTATTTGATCTCGAGGAATAAGCTTAAAATTACCGCCTTGCCTTGCACTTATGATATCATTGATAAAACTTCCTTTCTTATCAAGCTGTTCATTGGCCTGGGCAATATTATATTTTTCCTCTTCCCATGCTGTCATATAAAAACAGTAGGGCTCCACAACCGGTAATTGCCTTGAAGTTCCTTTCTTTACTTTTTCAGTTTCCCTTTGAAGCTTGTCTTTTTCGACAATTTCTCCTACTTTATAAGAACTCTTTCCAGGATGAAGAATTTTTACATAGTCAACAGCCCTTCCACTTTTAACTTTTCGGTATGGAGTCTCGACAAAGCCAAAGTTATTTACACGGGCAAAACAACTCAGAGAAGAAATCAGCCCAATATTGGGACCTTCTGGCGTTTCAATGGGACAGATCCTACCATAGTGAGAGGCTTGAATATCTCTCACTTCAAAACCTGCTCTTTCTCGGCTCAATCCTCCTGGCCCCAGAGCGCTCAGGCGTCTCTTATGCGTGATTTCTGCCAGAGTGTTTATCTGGTCCATGAATTGAGAAAGCTGAGAGCTTCCAAAAAATTCCTTCAAAGCAGCAATAACAGGTTTGGAATTAATCAGATCTTGAGGCATCGCTGAGGCCAAATCTGTGGTCACAGTCATTTTCTCTTTTATGGTCCTTTCCATGCGAGTCAATCCGATCCGAAAGGCATTCTCTACGAGCTCTCCCACAGAACGAACACGGCGATTTCCCAAATGGTCAATATCATCTATGGTCCCTTCTCCGCTACGCAGACGAAGCAAATACTTGATCACATCAACAAAATCTAAAGGAGATAAAGTTTTCTCTTCTAAAGGATGATCAAGATCTAATTTGATGTTCATTTTCAGCCGGCCGATCCGGGAGAAATTATACTTCTGTGGATTAAAGAACAGACTACGGAACATATTGTGAGCACTTTCCATCGTATGAGGTTCTCCTGGTCTCAGCTTTCTGTAAATTTCAGCCAAGGCTTGATTAGTATCTTCGCATGAATCTTTATTCAATGTGCTAACGATGATATCGCTGACTTCATCTTCTTCTGGAAAAAATATCTCAAAAGACTCTTTAAGACCTTCGAGCTTCTCCAGTTGAGCTTCATCGATTTCTTCTCTAACTTTAACCAATTCACCTATGGATGAAAGCGAATAGGCTCCTTTAAATTCCTTTTTGGCTAAAGTAATTTTCTTGATTTTGCGTTCTTTTAGCTTCTGGTATAATTCTTTGCTGACCTTCTCTTTGGCCCTGACGAGCACTTTCTTTGTGGCTGGATCAATAACATCTTCTTCTACTGTCCTACCAATTAGATTTTCATTAAGTTCCCAATAGAGCTTGCCATTTTTGGGCATGATTTTATAAGTGGAATAAAAAAGGCGAAGAATTACGTCATCTGATCCGAATCCCAAAGCTCTTAAAAATACTGTAGCCAGGAATTTCTTTTTTCGATCCAAGCGGACAAACAAGATATTTTTGCTGTCATACTCAAACTCAACCCAAGCTCCTCTGTAAGGAATAATCTTTCCAACATAAAAACCCTTTCCTTCTCCCTGCCTGAAAAAGACTCCAGGGGACCTTTGAAGCTGACTAACGACAACTCTTTCAATACCGTTAAAAATAAATGTCCCTTTTTCTGTCATCAAGGGAATCTCGCCAAAATAGACTTCCTGTTCTTTGATATGCTTTAACCTTTTTGCTTTAGTTGTCGGGTCTTTTTCCCAGGAGATCAACCTGATTTTTATCCTGAGTGGAACTGCATATGTATATCCCTTCTGGATACACTCAGTGGGGATGTATTTCATCTTCAGCCCAACCTTATCTCCACAATGATCACATAGAGGAATTTCTATTTTTTTCATTGCACCACAATAAGGGCAAATCTCTTTCTCGGTGAGTTCAATGTCTGAAGGCAAAAGCGTACCACAGCCATTGCATCGACACCGCGAATTTTCGACACCTTTTAGACGGCCGCATTTGCACTCCCAGTCGCCGATAGAATAACTTATAAAATCCAATTGAGTGGTTTCTTTAAAATCAGAAACAGGAAAGGCATCTTTAAATGCTGCCTGCAATCCAAAGTCTCTTCTCTCTTCAGGTAATAATTCCATCTGAAGGAACTCCGTATAGGACTGTCTCTGGATGGCAAGGAGTTCGGGCATAGGAAAGGCTGTTTTTATTTTCGAGAAATCGACCCTTTTTCGATAAATGTTTTCTATTTTTTCTTGCATATTCCTTCTCTCAAAAGAGTTTTTGAATGATACATCCAATGTTTTTAATTAAATTCATAATTTTAGCTTATTGTAATTCTATCTCTGCCCCCACTGCTTCAAATTTTGCTTTTATCTCTTCAGCCTCTTCTTTGGAAACACCCTCTTTCACAGGCTTAGGAGCACTGTCCACCAAATCCTTAGCTTCTTTCAAACCAAGATCCGTCACCTCTCTAACTGTTTTGATGACGTTAATTTTTTTGTCACCAATGCTTTTTAATAGAACAGTAAATTCTGTTTTTGCTTCTTCAGCTTTAGCCTCCGCTTGAGGAGCTGCAGTTCCGGGGGCCGCCATGAACATAGGAGCAGCGGCTGCGCTCACACCATACCTTTCTTCGAATTCTTTGATATAATCAGCAAGCTCCAAAACCGTTAGGTTATCCAAGTGATTAAAAAATTGCTCCTTTGTTAACTTCTTTTTCTCCTTTTTTTCCTTTGCGACCTCGCTAACTTCTTTTGTTTGTGCCTTGGGCATTTTTACCTCCAACCCTATTTTTTTGTTTTTAATTGACTTAACAAACTGCTTAAATTACTTAAGGGGGCCTGCCAAGTCCTTAATAACTTCATTAACGGAAGTACCATT
>Ga0209991_10001070_pt1 | contig 12350 bp, 10 predicted proteins | sample ChitaG_FD_183167 | JGI IMG/M metagenome (GOLD analysis project Ga0209991, IMG submission 183167) | Deep subsurface microbial communities from South Pacific Ocean to uncover new lineages of life (NeLLi) - Chile_00310 metaG (SPAdes)... | ecosystem: Environmental > Aquatic > Marine > Oceanic >...
CGATATCCTTTTGAAGCTGCTCCAATGCCACGATATCCCTGGCCAGACCACTGAGCAACGGGAGTTCGCCCGACAGGTTCATCAGGTGGCTTTTTAACCGCCGACCAGCACCCAGCGTCCTTTCAATTTCCAACAGAGACGTAGGCTCCAGGACTTTGCCCCGTGCTGCCATCTTCACCACTTCCCGTATATCAACAACGTCGCCGATATGAAAGTCTGGGCTGAGTGAAAGCAGGTGGCGCGCCTCAGCCGACTCCCTGAGCCGCAGGCAGACCTCTTCTTCATCCAAGAGAGGTCTGAGGTCGAGGGCAAGCTGCCGGCTGGCGGAAAACGAAGTAAAGCCGGCCAATATCCCCCTTATTTTGTGAAATTCCAGCAGTTCTAAATCCCTGTCGCCCAAGGTAACCATCCTGCACCGCTTATACAATCATTGCGATATTAACCTCAAATAGTATAAAGCAATCGCCCCAGTTTTCAAAAACTCGGCTTCTCCCTGTAACGGCGGATGAATTGGCTTACGTTATTTTCAATAGGGTCCCATCCAGTCGGATTGTATAAATCTTAGAAAAGCGCCCCGGCCTCGAGGATCGGATTCCTTCCGACCATAAAACAAACGTAGGCGAAGGATCTTGTACCCTCCCAATTAGGGTATCCTGAGAACATAATATCTGATTTGTAGTAGGCCTGATTGGTATGGTATCCCTGGTATTTGGAATAATGCAACTTTTTACCACTTTTTGCATTACAGTAACACGGGAGGCAATAAAAATGAGAAGGAAATTACTTATTGCGGTGGCGCTGGTGCTAGCAGTTGGCTTGGTTATCTACGCGGTCCTTGCAGCAACATCCGCTCCGATTCAACTTGAATTCGATTTTTGTCACGGTGCGCAGAGCTGGGAAGCCGGCTTCGCTGAATATGCTCCAGAGATGGAGGATATGATGCAGCTTGAGGCAGGGATAAGACCACTGCCATCTGAACTTGAAAGCGAATGCACCGGCTACTACTTGCAGGGAATGAACCTCCCGGATGACCTCTTCATGTTCCTCAAGCGTCGCTTAGGAACCGATGATGGCATAGTGCCTGGTCAGAAGTACCGCATAACATACACCATGGTCTTTGCTTCAAACGCACCCAGCGGGGCCGCAGGCATCGGTGGCGCTCCCGGCGAGTCTGTGTTCCTTAAAGCAGGTGCCGCCCCGGTGGAACCTGAGGTATACCTTGATTCTGCTACCGATTATTACCTCATGAATGTGGACAAGGGACCAGGTAACAGTGGTGGCGGGAAAGCGGCATCGCTAACCGGGCACATCGCCAATGGCCTTTCTGCCGGTGAATTTGGTACGGAAAATTCGCCCTATGTTTCCCTGGTGCGACAGCACAGACATAAGCATACAGTCACCGCCAGCCCCGATGGCGAACTCTGGTTGCTGGTAGGTACAGACTCCGGGTTTGAGGGGCTTACCGGCATTTACTATCAGAGCATAGAGGTTACCCTGAAACCGGTGATATTGTAGTCTTCACCATTAATCGTATCAGGTGCTATTCTGGGGAAATAATACCTGATTTGTAGAAGGCTGACTGGTACGATGTCTCTGGAATTCCGAGCGGGCAATCTGCTACAGTACCTCCGATGGTTATCAAGAATCGTGACGAGCTCGGTTATACGCCACTTCGACGCTTCGCCCTCGATATTTGTGAGGCTGGCATCAGGGCGACTTTGCCAGCAGCCGTTTTACCCACCGTGGTCAATTACGACACGAACAGCCAGACTCTTTCAATCACAGGGCAGGCCCATCACATAAGGGGCCGTGTCTTTGTGGTCGGTGGAGGGAAAGCAAGTGTTGCAATGGCGGAAACCCTGGAAAACCTGCTGCCGGAATCCAGGATTATGGATGGTGTGGTGATATGCAAGGGCGGTACTTACAGAACCCGGAAAATCAGGATAGTTACCGCCGGTCACCCCATCCCGGATGCCCGTGGTGTGCACGCGACGGCGGACATACTGGCACTCAAGGACAGGTATCAGGTGGGAACCGGCGATACAGTAATTTGCCTGCTTTCCGGCGGTGGCTCTGCCCTCCTACCTGCTCCGGCCGAAGGAATCAGCCTTGCCGACAAACAACTGTTAACGGAGTTACTACTGGCATCCGGTGCTGAAATAAAGGAAATCAATTTGATACGCAAACACCTTTCACAGGTGAAGGGTGGGAAGCTGGGACAGCACTTTGCTCCTGCGCAGGTCATCACTTTGATTATCTCCGATGTTATCGGTAATGACCTTTCAGCGATTGCCTCCGGGCCGACATACCCCGATCAGACAACATTCGCTGATGCCCTGGTGGTGCTTGAGAAATACCATCTCACAGATAAAATCCCTTCGAATGTTATTGCACATCTCCGCAGTGGCGCTGCGGGCAAAATGCCCGAGACCCCGAAACGACTCGACAACTGCCATAACTACATTATTGCCGATGGTCGTTTAGCGCTGGAAGCGATGCGGCAAAAAGCGGGCGAGCTTGGTTTTGCGCCGCGTATTATAACAGCAACGCAAAAGGGAGAAACCGCCACGGTTGCCAGGCAAAGAGCCAGCGAGATTATTGAAGGTAAATACGGCAGGGATGACGTACTCCTCCTCGGCGGTGAAACGACACCAGTCCTGCCAGAGGAACACGGCACAGGTGGCCGTAATCAGCACTTCGTTGGAGTGTCAATGTGTGAGTTAAAGGACTTCAAGGGGCAGTGGGTAGTAGCAAGTCTGGGCAGCGATGGCTCCGACTATCTACCTGATGTAGCAGGCGCAATAGCAGATAGCACATCATGGCAGACCGCTAACGAGTCGAAACTCGATACCGAGTCATATCTGAAGCGGTACGACAGTCACACATTACTGAAATCAATTGGCAGATGCCTGGTTATTACCGGAGAGACTGGCACCAACGTCGGTGATGTCGCACTCTATATTCTCAAACGGCAGGCTTAGGATATCCTTTATGTGCTCAGTATTCGGAGACATAATACCTGATTTGTGGCAGGTCTAATTAGCAGGGCGTCCCCGGAATTCTGAAGTCGTTTAGCGATTTGTTGGCTAGATCACTGGCGTGTTAATCACCACGTTATGGTTTTAACCCCATAGTACCGGTCGGAAATTATGATAGGAAGTTAAATCAGCTCTCCATTCAGTAGCTTCTGTTGTCTGGCTAGCAGCGCATCATCAACCTGGATTTCTCTCACTTTCTCATAGACCTTGCGAAGGTGAAATCCCTGAACAGCCAGGGCTATAGCCAACCCAACAAACCGAGGATATTTCAGGAGGGACGAGAAGATCAGCTTCCAATAGTACCATCCGGCTTTATCTCTAATACCTAACATAAATGTGACTTTAATCAATGCTTTTAGTTGCCCAGTCCCCAACTCGCCAGTGTAGGCTACCCTTTTATTGGGCCTGAATTCCTTGAGGAACGTATGAATCCGTTCATAGTATTGTTTAGGCGAGTAGATTGCTTGCAGGATTCGCTTGTAACCGTTAACGAGAGCAGTAAAGTCCATTTCGGGGATGAAATTGGTGGTCCCGTCCGTATTATCACCAGTGCCGGCGGCGAAAAGGCGGTTTTCTTTTTTCAGGCGATGCCATAGCTTCGTTCCGGGAGGGGCCACCAACATACCTACCATAGCTGTGACAATGCCGCTCTGTTGAATAAAGTCAATTTGGCTCTGGAAGATGGAGATTGGGTCACTGTCAAAACCGACAATAAAGCCTCCCATTACCTGAAAACCATGGTTTTGGAGTTTCCTAACCGAAGCCACCAGGTCGCGATTCTTATTAGTGAACTTTTTGCATTCGTTTAGACTTTCTTCATTCGGGCTTTCAATACCAACAAACACATTGTTGAATCCGGCATCAGACATGAGTTGCATTAGTTCTTCGTCATCAGCTAGGTCTATCGAGGCTTCGGTGACAAAGTTAAACGGATACTGCCGCTCTTTCATCCACTGGATTACGGCCGGCAGGACATCTTCTTTGAGCTTCCTCCTGTTACCGATGAAATTGTCATCAACAATAAACACCCGGCTTCTATAGCCCAAATCGTAGATTGCCTCTAGCTCGGCGAGGATTTGGTCACTGGTTTTGGTCCGGGGTTTATGTCCATCCAGTACAGTGATGCCGCAAAACTCACAGTCAAAAGGGCAGCCCCGTGAATATTGGACCGTGACCATCGAGTATTTTCCCAGATCAAGAAGCGGAAATAAGGGGGCAGGGGTTTCAGTTACATCTGCCTTCAGGTCAGTCTGGTAAATATGCTTGGCGCATCCCTTCTTCAAGTCCTCCAAGAAAAGAGGCAGGGTAATTTCCGCTTCGTTTAGAATAATATGATCTACATCCTCGAACCCCAACTCTTTATATGCCATCGTGAACAGCGGACCGCCGCCAACCACTCTCCTGTCAAGTTTCTTACATCGGTCGACAACTTCACGCGTTGACCTCTGCTGGACAATCATGGCACTAACAAAAACGTAGTCAGCCCATTCAATGTCTTTGTCGTTCAATCTAGTTGTATTCATGTCCACAGCTTTCTTTTCCCAATCGGTTGGTAGCATGGCGGCAACAGTCAGTATTCCTAAAGGGGTATTCAATGCCTTCTTTTGGATGAATTTCAAAGCATGTTTAAAGCTCCAGAAAGTATCTGGATACTGTGGATAAACTAAAAGTATTTTCAATTTAATTCCTCCTTTCAAAAACACTTAAAGTCGGCCTAACTCCACATCGCTGTGTGACCAGGTTAAGCTCAAAACTATGCGTATAAGGGTGCTCTTTGGTCTAGTCTGGGAGATATATAGGCTGGAATTTCCCGCTTCTATATCTCCTCAACTTCGAACTAGCTATCTACCAGTTCTGACATTGCTGTAGCATTCGCTACAATACACTGGCCTACCTTGTCGGGGCTCAAATGGCACTTCGCTATCTTTGCCACATTGGGCGCATGTTGCCGGAAACATTTGGCGGCCGGTACTGCGGCTGTAGCTACGATTTCCGTATCGCTCTGACTTCCTGGCTTCACGGCACGAGGGACAGCGTTTGGGATCGTTTGTATAGTCCTTAGATTGGAAAAACTCCTGCTCCTCAGCACTGAAAGCGAAGATAGCCCCACAATCGGAACATTGGATCGACTTATCCTGAAAACTCATTGGATGACCTCCTTTCTTCTATTAGTTGGTAGGAGTTCCGGCCATCCAATACCCGAAGAAATCTAGAGGACCTACATTGCAGTAAGTTTGCGGTAATTTTCAATAGTACGCAATAACCTAAACTAGAACCGATAATATGCTAATATTATAGAGCACCTTTTGTCAAGTTTGTATGCTGGTTGGCTTTCTCATTCCGGTAACTCCTCACGGTAAGTAATTACTACTAAACATACCATGAGTGTTACCTATGTATTTCGGCCTCCGCACCGGATAATCTGGGGAAATAATACCTGATTTGTAGTAAGCCTGGTCCTTCACAAGGTGAAGGATGGTGTCCCTGGAATTTCCGAATGTCATTTCAAAGGGGTACAATGATATTGGCGATTGCCCTTGAAGTCTATTCGAGGAGGAGCAGGAAAGATGAAAAACGCGAACAAGCACATAGTCGTATGCCTTGGTGCTGGTATGGTGCGTGGACAGGTCAGCTACAATTTCGTGAACCTTCTAGATCAACGCATGGCCGAGGACGGCTTCCAATTCATTAATGCAGGCGTCGCAGGCGACCAGGCCTACAATGTATTGATGCGTTTAGATTCCGTTATTGATTACCAGCCTGATTTCGTCATCATCCTGGTTGGCACGAATGATGTTACCGCTACACTCGGTTCAACGCTGGCGCGCATTTCTCGCTTAACCAGGAGGTTTCCTCAACCACCATCGGCAGAATTCTATAAATATAATATGCTCAGGATTATCAATACGCTTAAAGAGAGAACTTCAGCGAAGATTGCCCTGGTCTCGCTCCCAGTTCTTGGCGAAGACCTGGAATCAATGCCCAATCATCTCATCAAGGACTACAATGCTATGCTCAAGGACATTGCAGACGAAGAGCAAGTCAGCTATCTAGCTGTTTATGAACTCCAGGAGGAGTATTTGAGGGAGGTCCAGCACGACAGCGGCCGGCCGTATGAGAGCGGAGGCATGCTTTCAATTAAGGCACTTGCCCGTCATTATTTGCTCAGACAGAGCTTTGACGAAATTTCCAGGAAGCACCACTTCGTACTGTTAACTGACGGGATACATATGAATAGTCGCGGCGCAACCTTCATTGCCGATGAGATTGAGGCTTTTCTGCGCTCCCATATATGATGGTTATATGCATGTGCACGGTATTATGGGGAAATAATGCCTGATTTGTGGCAGGCTTGATTGGTGTGCTGTCGCCGTAATTTGTTTCCGGCTACTTTTACATCCCCTGTTTGCCCGACACCGAGAAAGGTGCAAACTGCTTACAGCGGGAATTCCAACTAACTTCCGGATTCCTTCTCCGGCGCCAGAAATGCATGTACTTTCTCGAGCCACTCGGGGATGTCTATTCCTTGGGGACAGGCATCCGTACACTCCGCGCATTTGGTGCACTGGTCGGCACGCTGCTCCTCCTTAAGTTGGCTGTAGAGCCACCGGGCCTCCTCGGGGTCTTCGTATATCATTGTATCGTTATAAATCTCGAAGATGCCTGAGATATCCACACCGCTGGAACAGGGCATGCAATATTTACAGTTGGTGCAGGGAATAGGGGACAGTCCCTTATAGGCTTCCCGGGCCCGGTCGACCACTGCCAGTTCCTCCGGGCTAAGGATACCCGGCCTGGCGCTATCAGCGAGGGCAACGTTTTCCATGACCTGCTCCATGGTACTCATACCGCTCAGAACCACCGAGACCTCCGGCTGGTTCCAGACCCACAGTAGTGCCCATGCGGCGGGGCTGCGCTTCTGGGCTGCGCTTTCCCACACCTTGGTCACCGGCCCCCGTGGCTTAGTAAGTTGTCCCCCGCGTATCGGCTCCATGACCACGACCGCCAGTCCCTTGCTGGCGGCATATTCCACTCCGCGGCGGCCGGCCTGATAGCCTACGTCCATATAGTTGTACTGGACCTGGGCTGAAGTCCAGTTGTCGTAATCGTCCACAATCTGCTTGAAGGTCTCGAAGTTATCATGGAAAGAGAATGACAGATGGTCGAAGCGCCCATCAGCCATCGCTCCCTCGGCCCAGCGTATCACTCCCAGGTCCCGCACCTTGGGCCATCTCTGACTGTTCAGTCCGTGAAGAAAGTAGAAATCGATCTTCTCCATCTGCAGGCGCTCCAGTTGCTCATTGAGGTAGCGGTCAAAAGCCTCTGTATCTTCCACCAACCATACGGGGAGTTTCGTTGCCACCTTCACTCTCTCACGATATCCATCCTTGAGTGCCTTGCCCACTATCCCTTCACTTTGCCCTTCATGGTAGGGGTACGCAGTGTCGATATAGTTGACACCGTGGTCTATGGCGTAACGCATCATCCTTACCGACTCGGGTTCATCCACCTTTTCTGTTTCTTTGTCGGCAAGTGGCAATCGCATCACCCCGAAACCCAGCACCGATACCTCCCAGTCTAACTTGCCAAGCCTTCGATATTGCATCTGTGCTTTCCTCCTCTCTCGCTAATTTGACTGCGGAACGGGAATGCGGGCCATACCGCCATTTATGCATTCAGCCTTCCCCCCATAAGTCGGTTCAGTCCTTCTCGGACAGACCGACTATTCCAAGATGATATGGCCTCGCCAGCTTCCTGTCAACCCGTTTGTCCCCGGCGTGAGCTTGGTATTCCGGGGAAATAAGGCGTAATTGGTATGGCGTCGCTGGGATGATTAAGGGTAATAAGCTTTTCTTGATATACTAACTTAGCCAGAATAGAATACACGGCACAAGACAGAGATTGTGCGTAGGATAACTACGACAGGAGCAAGGAAGTGTTAGCTCTTACGAACCTTAGATTAATTGACGGTACCGGACGTGGTCCTATCGAAAATATGGCCATAATCATTGATGGTAAGCGCATCAAAAACGTGGGGCTGGTGACCAGTTATCCTGATAATACCAACGTGGTCGACCTGCGGGGACTTACAGTTATGCCGGGGCTTATCGATTGTCACCTTCATCTCGGTGGGCTTACCATCGACCAACCGGGCAAAGCAATTGGCAAAGTCTCGCTTAAGGATATGGCTTCATTCTTCTTTGATTATTCACGCAACTACGCTTACCGAAGACGTTTAGCTATTGAAAACGGAGTAACTACAATAAGAAGTGCCGGCGACCATTATCCTCACATCATCAGGCTTCGTGATAAGATTGCCGTTGGCAAGCTTTCCGGACCACGAATATTTGCCCCAGGCCCAACTATTACTGCGCCAGGAGGACATCCGGCCGGCACCATTTATAAGGGTAACCGATATATTGTTGAGAACGCTGTAAGACAGATTGCAGATGTAAATACTGCTAGAGAAGAAGTCAGGAAACTTGTCGAAGGCGGAGTCGATTGTATCAAGGCCATTTACTCAGATATTAACCCTGTGGATACTACTCAAAAAGTCCCCAAGCTATCCCTTGATGTGCTGGAAGCATTAGCGGATGAAACACATCGGCACAATCTCAGATTGATGGTCCATACGGGAACCCCGCAGGAAAGTATGGATGCCGTGAAGGCTGGGGCTGATAGCATCGAGCATGGAATACTACCAGGGGCGAACTCCTTCGACTTCAACGATGATTTGATCAAAATGATGCTGGATAAAGGTACCTATTTTGTTCCGACATTAGCTATAGCCTGGGCTAACAAAGATACATATCCTGACGTCTTCACAGGCTTGAAGAGGACTTTAAAAAGATTGCATGCTGCAGGGGTTAATATTGCTGCTGGTACTGATTCTGGAACACCGGGAGTGGTTATTGGTAAAGGTCTCCATAAAGAATTGGAACTCATGGTAGAGGCAGGTATAAGTCCTATGGAAGCGCTAATAGCCGGAACAACAAATGCTGCTGACAACATAGCAAAAGCAAGTGAACTAGGGACCATTGAGTCTGATAAGTTAGCAGACGTTATTGCCGTTTTTGGCGATCCCCTGAAAGATATCAGAAATACGAGAGAAATTAAGCTGGTCATTGGAGATGGAGAGATTCTGGTCAATAAAATAAATACCTGATGCTGTATTGTTGTTTCACTGAAAGAGACGAGTCGAGATGTTAGAAGTGTATTTTTTTGTCCTCGGATTAGTGAACAGCGTCCTTCTGATTTTGCTCTTTCTTGTCCGAAAGAACAGACTAGACCTTCTTCATCGATTCGGTTGGATTTATTTGCTGTTGGCTATTCCTGCAGCCTATGGAATTTTCCTGGTGCAACAGGAAAATGAAACAGTACGATACAGCATCTTTCTCGGGATCTTCCTAGCCTTCTTAGTTGTAGAATGGCTATTTGATTATGCATTGAAAATCAATTTTCGTGAGAATTGGAAGAAAAACTGGAAGTGGATAGTACCCTACTTAGCTCTCTATTACGCGATGAACTATGGATTTGTGGTGATGCCGTGGCAGACTTCTTTGGTGTGGGGGCTCATCATGCTCGGATTATTTATTGTTCAAATAATCGCAAACCTAAAGAGTCACCCCAAAATGAGTGAATGAAGCATTACTTCGGATATGGTTCTGGTAATCTGGGGAAATAATGCCTGATTTATAGTAGGCCTGATTGGCATGGTGCCCCTGGACTTCGGACAAGTCTTCAATCTGAGTTAATGTGTAGTTGAAATGGGGAGAGGCCTTACAAAATTACTGTTTGCTCTCTAAAATCCCTTTAGCCCAGGCTGCAGCCCGCTCCAGTTCTCCTTCTTTCAGCGGCCCTTGGCCGCCTGTAACGAAGAAACCCTCCGGAGACGCTATGAGATTGCCGTCCTTTTTTTTCAGGTTGTTGGCGATGCGTCCAGCGGCATATCCAAACACCCTGACGAGTTTCGTCGGGATTCTGGTATCGAACGCAGCTACTTTGATACCTTGAAGCTTAGGGGCTTTGTTAAGGAGGTTTTGAACTGCCGGCGTCGGCCTGCCCCCATGGGTCGGAGAACCTACAATGAGAAGGTCAATAGATGCCAGTTCCGAGGGATTCGCCTCGCCCGCCCGCAGTACCTTGACCTCATTGGATGGGGTAATAGCCTCAGCAATAGCCCTGGCGATTTTCTCCGTATTTCCATAAACTGAGTCATATACTATTAAAGCCTTCATTAGAGACACCTCCACTCTATACTCGATTATCCAGTGTACACCCGTACTAACTAATCTTCAAGCATTTCTAGCAGGCCTGATGGGTATTTTGTCCCTGGAATTATGTGGTCAGTAATCACGGTCGAGGGGCTGCACTTCTTCCTCAAAATAACGGTGAAAGCAACGAGGTAGGTCATGGTAATCAAGATCAGATATAGCATCTGAGAAATCCTTTGAGTTTAGAGTGTTCCATAATAGAACCGCTTTACCTCGCAAGCTGCCGCTTTTTGCGTCATGTTTAAGCGCTGCTAAGGCCTTGCCTGTATAGGTGCCATCTAGTTTGATTCCTTCACACTCTCTCATCAGGGATACTGCCTCCATCCCCTCATCTGTAAAGAGCGCGTACCGTTTGCCAAAATAATCGTGCCTAATATCAACATCTGTTTCAGAGAACTCGAATCTGGGGAAAGAGGAGTCCAGAGAACAAAGTAAAGAGTTAATCTCGTCGGTGAGTTTAATCATTGCTCTGGCATTGATAAATTTTTCACTGTATACCGCTATCGAGACTACCCGGCTGCCGAGCTTTGCTGCCCTGAGTCCGAGAATCAATCCGGCGGCTGTGCCCATCGTACCGCAAGCAACATAAATATACTCCGGCTCCGGCATTTCCCCACTAGTGATTTGTTTCCTTAATTCAAGCGCTGCGTTAACAATACCAGTATCGCCGAGGGGGGAAGAACCGCCGGGGGGGACAAAGTAGGGAGTACGGCCTTTTTTCAGCCTGTGCCGTAAACGTTGATAGGTGGTTGCGGCGTAAACCAAGGGCTTATTTCTTACAGATTCCAACCCAACCCCACACAAGTGTAGTTCCGCACCACAGTAGTAGCTCATAAGTAAATTGCGGCGAACATACCGGGCATTGGGCTGGTGCATTAACATCGAGATGCTCTTCAGGCCCACCTGTCGCGCATATATGGCAGTGGCCAAAGCATGGTTCGACCCGGCACAACCAAAGGTCATAACCTCCTGCGCCTTAGACCTCAGAGCGTCGCCCAGAATGAACTCTAACTTTCGAGGCTTGTTACCGCCGTAGACTTTGCCGCTCAAGTCATCGCGTTTTATATAGAGTTGGCTCACGCCTAACTCAGCTCCTAATCGTTCGAGTTTTTGCACCGGGGTAGGAAATTCACATAACGGTACATAGGCAAGTTTCTCCCCCAATAGCGGGTACTGTTCAAATAGCGGAATCACTCCTATTCTTTCTTTATATTAATAGTTACGCAACTCGACTCTCTGGAGTCCTGCTTTTCTAACGGCCGTGATGCTATTTTATCATCGGTGGCTCTTGTTATCAACTTGGTGGTAATGGGGATATCAAGTCCTTGACAACAGGCCGGTATTCTGGGGGCATAATCCCCGATTTGTAGTAGGCCTGATTGATATGGTGTCCCTGGAATTCACACTAGAGACAAGAAAATGCTACACTAATGATAAGGCTGTAAGTAGGTGGTACTCGGAACTATGAGGTGTCCCGTAATTCCGCGAAAAATACACTAGTTTTGTGGACTGTACATAAACCAATGGCTGCTGTTGGAATCCGTGTTAGGCCATTACCATTAATCGAATATGGACAATAAGGAGGCACTAATATGCCAGAGTTAGGTTTAGGCGTCCCTTTCTGGGTAATTGTTTTGATATGGTTAGCTAAAGTTGTGTTGCTGGTTTTCGTCTCTGCTCTTCTGGCGTGGCTCGGAGTCAGAGCACTAGATGCTCTTATCCCTCATATCCCTTATCGCGAGCGGATAGGCGAGAGCCCGGTGGCTACGGGCTTGTTCATGGCCGGCTTCTTCATCCTGATTGGTCTTGTTATCCACGGCGCTCTTACCGCACTCACTGCGGTCACAGCTCCAATAGTGTGGTACATCTTCGATTTTAGGACGTGGGGGTTGCTAGCTATGAGCTTTGCGATAAGCTTACTTCTTGGGGTAGCCCTATTCTATATTGTGGACAAGCTAACGCCTAAAATACCGTTTGGCAGTATTAAGGAAAGCCCGGTGGCTGCAGGGATACATATCTTTGGATATCTCGTCTTCTT
>Ga0209991_10001071_pt1 | contig 12347 bp, 10 predicted proteins | sample ChitaG_FD_183167 | JGI IMG/M metagenome (GOLD analysis project Ga0209991, IMG submission 183167) | Deep subsurface microbial communities from South Pacific Ocean to uncover new lineages of life (NeLLi) - Chile_00310 metaG (SPAdes)... | ecosystem: Environmental > Aquatic > Marine > Oceanic >...
ATAGCTTATGGGCAAAATATTCAGACCTAAAGACCTCCCCAATCTCCTTGACCTGACGGGACCATAGATGATCTCGGAGTGTAGTGGAATAGTATTGGGAAACTTCTTAAACATGAAACCTCCTCTTTCTAGCCTTGGGGCGGCCGATATTACTATCTCTGTTCCGGTCATCCTTTTCCGTTGCTACTGGCGGTAGCATTGGTAGCAAACTCAAAGTAAGGAAAGCGGGTGCAGACGCACCCGTTTCCCACATTCTGTCAATCTGACACTAGAGATGACCAAATTCATACCAATCCTTCTGCTTTAACCATTGTTAGAGATCGGTCAAAAGCTTCTAGGGTCTTCTGTATATCTTGCTCAGTTATTGCCGCGGTTACAAACAGCTCAACCTTTCCCAACGCAAACTTAACACCGTTGTTGTGCAGAGCCAAAATAACCTTAGATCTCAAGGAAGCCTCCATACCAGCATCAAGCATTTCGTAGTCAGGATTAGAACAATGTTCAAAATCGCATTTACCAAGTTGAGAGCAATTATGATTAAGGAAAATGCGCACTATCGAATAGTCGCCGTAAGCACAACCACGAATGTTGTGCTTTTTTATCAGTTCATTCAGACCCTTCCTAAGTATGTCAGTCATCCTGTTCATCTGAGCCTGTGGCTCTCCCGTCTTAAGGAGCTTTAGGCCAGCAAGAGCAGCGGCGAGTGCAATGGGAGTACCACTATGAGTGCCCTGACTCCTGACACGCTGGTAGCGGTCATGCTTTCCATCTCCAGTGAAAGCTAGTAGCTGCATAATCTCTTTTTTCCCAATGACAGCTGCCAAAGGCAGGCCAAAACCCAGAGCCTTACCTAAGGCGCTTAGATCAGGACAAACTCCAAGAACTTCTTGGCCACCGCCTGGAGCGAGCCTGAAGTTATCTAGAACCTCATCAAAGATAAGGACAATTCCCTTTTCCTTAGTAAGTTGGTGTACCTCTTTAACGAAGTCAGGGTTACCTGGCAGTTGCCCATGGCGTGCTCCTGTGGGTTCCATGATAACACAGCCAATGTCGTCATTACTCTCAATCAACCGCTTAACATCCTCAATGTCATTATGCTTAGCTACCAGGACAAGAGCATCCTTCGGAACACCTGCTGAGTATGGCACATCATAGGGCCTCACTACTCCAGCGAGTCCTCCGTCAAAACCGCCGTGCCAGTGCCCCCCAAACTTAATAAATTTGCTTTTGCCTGTGTAGGCTCGCGCTAATCTGATAGCCAGCATATTTGCTTCTGCACCAGACCCAATGAATCTTACCTGCTCAGCGCAGGGAAAGATCTCGAGTAGCAATTCCGCTACCTTTATTTCCAGCTCATGACAACTAGCAAATTCCATGCCTTTATTAGTTAACTGATCTGTTATTGCTGCTACTATGGCCGGGTGCCGATATCCAAGGATGTAAGTGCCATGTCCAGGGTGGTAATCGATGTATTCGTTACCATCAACATCCCATGCTTTTGAACCCTCGCCCCTGTCTATGAAGACAGGAAATGGTGTCATATAACGTCCATCATGCGAAACACCACTAGGTATTAACTCCTTTGCCTGATTATAAAGCTCCTGTGACTTTGGATGCTTAGCGATGTATTCCTCTAAAATAGTCATTGGACAACCTCCTAAAATTATTTTCTTTTACCTTTAGTTCCATATTTTACTTACATATCTCTCCTTTCACTTGCCGTTATCACGCTCGATAATCCTTATCACCTCCTGGCAGTGCGTCACCCTTCTGCAAAACCCTGACACCGTGCGACACTATTTGCCCAAGCAAGGTCACTATAGCCTGATGGCCATCAGAGCTGAGGCGGTCAGCACCAGGCAAGCAATAGCCAGTCCCACCGTCAATAAGAGCGGCATTGGCTGCAGCTTCGAGTATTCTTTCTTCCATCATAGCATCATGAAAAACCTCTGGTCTCTGAAGCAGGAAAGCCAGGCAAGCCGCGATACCGTAGGCACCCCAATTGGAAACAGTTGCCGTAATCAAGACATCTGTAGGTGTTACGGGAGCAGCTCCACCCCCGCAGCCACATTGACATTTCGCCATATACGGTATAGACGACTTCTTAAGTCCTTCTTGTATTACTCCCATACCCAGCTCATTACCACCATCACCAATACCAATAGTAGCAATTTTCCCCCTTGCTGCCTCAAGCACTAGGTAGTCAATCTTGGCCATAACGATGTTGCGATCTCCACGACCACCATGGATTACCCCCTTCTCATTCATACCTGCCTTTTCTATGACAACTATACCTACAGGCCTGTATTTCGAGATGAGTTCTTTTGCTCTTTCTTTTGCCTCTGCATCGTCAGCTGGAAAGCCTATTACAGAAGCTCCCCGAATAATGGCGAAATGTCCAACAGTGTCAATAGCTTCTTCGGGCGCCAGAATCCTAAATCCAGTTGCTTGAATTACCCGACTCACACTTTCCACAGCTCCGTCTTCCGTTAGAATTATAGGAGTGGCACCGAAACCAATGTGTAGTGCTCTAGCCAATGCTGCCGCTCCAGGAGGCCCGTCACTCTCGAAAATAGCATGTGATATATGAGGTCTATTAGGAAAACCAGTGGCTATAAAGACCACGTCACGGTAATGGACTCTTTCTTGAAGAAGACTCGCTGCGGATAAGCATAAAGGCCTCTTACTCTTCTCTCGCGCCAGCGTATATAGAATCCTAATTGCATTCCGCGACTGCACATCCAAGCTGACTAAGCTGTCTATCCTCTCACCTACGATTTCGATAAACTCTTCTTTTTCCACAGTAACCTCCTTTGATTTATTTTTAGTTGATATTAATAATTCTGCTTCGACTTACCTTACCGCCAAATCAAATCCGTTCATCCTTTTTAAGAATTTGAGTCCCATTTATATCTCCACTTAACTAATATCCTACGCTTGCCCAACCATGGTCGGCTTGTTCTCGACCTGGCCCCATAATGAGATAACGTCGTACCGGTGGCAGAGCATACTTCACCCATAATTCATGCCAGCCGTAGAGAGTTCGCACATAAAATTCAAGTGGTGCTGGCTTATTATCAGCTAAGGCTGAACCAGGCTCAACCACGGACCTAAAACCTCGTCTAACGTTAAGACCATTTTACACCAAGTGTGGTAGAAATGTAACCCTTTCAGCAAGGCAAAAGGAGAGTGGTCACACGATATGGCTACTTGTTGGTGTTGGAAGGAATTACACCACAATCTAGTTGAATAGAATCATGTCGTGTTCACACCCTGGACACAATAGACATAAAGTAGTAGCTAGGTGGACGATTCAGTCATAAATACCAAAAAGACCGTTGTTGTCAATTCAAGGTTAGACTTGAGGTTTCAAATACTTCTGCATAACTGATATTTTAGTCACCAAGTGCAAAAGGTGGATAACGGTCAGTGGTTAATAAGAGAGCATATGCAGCTACTCTTAAAGACCATCGGTACACGCCAACCACAAAATCAAACAAGCCTCTTGGGTAACGACCAGTAAACAATATGGCAAACCAGGCAATCACTACACACACTATCGCAGCAATCCAGAGGAACCATAGAATAATGTAGTGTGGTATAGCCAGTAACCATTTCACTAATGGCAGTCAACGATTTAACCCATTCTTAACGTCAGGATATGGAATCTCAATGTGCACTACCTGGTCTTCGTCAGTAGATGGATATTCATCCGTAAGCAAATCGATATAAGCCGCAACACGAGCACTGAACTTGGTCAGTGCCACATTCCAGTCAAACCACCATTTCGGATATTTCTGCCTAAACAGTATCATTAAGACTAGTGGCAGAAACACAAGTCCAGCAGCAGCACATCGGTACGTCCATTGACCTCCTCCACCCCATCCGAATTCAGCACTGGACAGCAAACCTATGATGATAATGATGGGAATGGCTGTGAAAACCCTGAAAAAGGTTGTTAATCTATTAAGATTTCTATCAGGGTAGTCGATAGACAAGCTAGCTGGATACGCAGTTGTAGTTTCTGACGTGACAATCTCTCCTTTAGAAGGTAATTTTTACCCGACAAACCCCTTGGTTGCTATAGCGGCAATTTTTGTTCCTCTATGGTAGCTTCAACTCTTCCCTATTCTGAACATCTTAGTACCGCATGTCGGGCATACACCCTGAGTTGCCGGCTTTCCATTCTTCATGGTTATGGCCCTGGCATCCTTCATTTCCCTTTTAGTGCGGCATTTCATACAGTATGCTTGCATCAATTTACCTCCTTTTTACTTACGAACGATAGACCATTTTCCCCATAATGTCAATGTCCTTTGCTGATTGCACTTTTTGACGAATCGTGCAACCTCAGGGTATTGACAAACTTTATGGAAGGTCTATAATAAGGCTCCAACATGTAGAGCGACCTGAACAAAAGAATAATTAGGTTGTGGGGCAGTAAAATGGGGACTGAAGAAGGGCACTCGAACCGCTATTTAACATGGCGTTGGCTGGTGCCCTTCTTGGTTTAACATAGTCCCTATATTTCCGATACGGTTCTTAAATCTCCGCCACCCCAATCTACCTTAGCCTTCGCCAGTGCAAAACTCTAGAAAGCTTAATCTTCCAGTATGGCCTCCACAGTCCACCCGGTTACGTCCGCTTCTAGTGTATAGCAACTCACAAGTGATATTGAAGTGATTCTGAAAATTCCCGGTGTTTCTCTGGCGGCAAGAGATTTAGTGTCTTCCCAAATATGTTAAATTGAATCTCGTCACAATTAATGCCGCCATACTTTTCGTACATCTTTTTCGCAACCTTAGCGATTTTGTGAATATTTCTGCAAAAAGGGTTGACAAGCATAATATTCAGTGGTAGGTTAGAAACAAGTAGAGAAAGTAACAGAAGAAGGGGGGTGAGAAATGCTATTAGGTTAAATACCCGGCTGACCAAATTTTTATGAGGCAAATGTTGTACAAAAAGAGACAAAAAATCGATGTTGACATTTTCGCAAAAAAGTCATAAGAAATGAGAAAAACAAATAGTGGGTTATTAAAGGAAATACTGAGAGAAGAAGCCACGCTTCTCGTTCCTGGTTGTTATGATGCTGTAAGTGCTAAGATACTTAAGCAAGCAGGATTCCGAGTGCTATATATGAGTGGCTCCGCTGTGACTGCGAGCATTATAGGCAAACCGGATGTGGGCTTACTTACTATGACAGAAATGGTTAATCAGGCTAGAAATATAGTAAATGCTACAGACCTACCTTTAATTTGCGATGCTGATACAGGTTATGGTAACCCCATTAATACTATCCGAACAGTAAAAGAATATGAACGTGTTGGCGTAGCAGGCATTCATATTGAGGATCAGGTAACCCCCAAACGTTGTGGGCATTTCGAAGGAAAGGCAGTAATAAGTGCAGAAGAGATGGTTGGAAAGATTAAAGCAGCAATATATGCACGGGAGGATGAAGATTTTTTAATCATCGCCAGGACTGATGCCCGCGCGGTACTTGGTTTCGAGGAGGCATTGCGACGTGCTCGCATCTATGCTGATAGCGGCGCTGATATGCTTTTTATAGAGGCACCTCAGTCAACAGAGGAGATAGAAATAATTGCATCTAGACTTAATGATATTCCCTTACTAATTAATATGGTTGAGGGGGGAAAGACACCCATCTTTGAGTTTAACTATCTTAAGGAAAAAGGGTTTAAAATTGTCCTTTATCCTACCACCGGTATTCGAGTTGTTATGAAAGCACTTCAGGAATTTGCCCTCCACCTGAGGAAGAAAGGAAATACTGAAGGACTTGAACCTCGAATGGTAAGTTTTGAGATGCGAAACAAAGTTTTGGGATTAAGCGAGATAATTCAATTAGAAGAACAATTCAGATAAACAGAAACTGCATTTAAGGAGGTAATTATGAGTACTTGATAGTTAAGAATTTCAGTATGAGATGCCTTACCACTATTGATAGGAATTGCCGACTAGATTTCTGAGGTTGGTTAAACTCTTAAAAATATTTCAGGAGGAAATAATGAAAGAACAAACTATGCCTCTAACAAGGGAAGTAGCGGCGTGGATAGCACAAGCTAGTTTTGAAAAGATACCGAGCGAAGTGATTAAACCAATAAAAGATTCGGTCATTGACACAATAGGTTGTGCAATTCTTGGTTCTACGTCATCGTTTGCTAAGCTGCTTAGAGACTACATAGTGGAATGGAAAACCACGGGCGAATCTGTTATTTGGGGAACTGATAAGAAAGCAAGTATCCCCTTTGCCGCCATGGCTAATTCTGCAGCATCACACGCGTGGGATTTTGATGATAGTACTCTTCCTGGGATAATGCATCCCGGGGGAGTAACGATTTCGACTGGCTTAGCAATTGCCGAGAACAAGAAGGTTAATGGAAGGGATTTTCTAGCGGCATTAGTCGCAGGCTACGAAGTATCAAATTTGATCGGAGTCGCTCTAGGTTCCAAGAAATTTGTATCTACCGGTTTTTATAACTCTGTTCCTGTAATATTTGCCTCAGTTACAGTAGCAGGGAAGCTCCTAGACCTCGATGAGGAAAAACTTAAAGATGCGTTGGGTCTCGCTGCTACTCAAGCTGCAGGGCTATATAGCGCTACCCTACAAAAGCGCATAAATTCTCCTAAAGCAGTTTTGGGTGGTATATTTGCCGTGGAACTAGCAAGGAGAGGACTTGAAGGCCCGCCAGACCCTTTAGAGGCGGATTATTCTGGTTTTCTCACGACTTTCAGTGACGAACCACAGATGGATGTAATTTCGCGAGATATTGGAAATTTTAGTTTTGAAGTTTTCCATAAGTATTATCCGTGCATTAGAAGCAATCAACCTGCTGTTGAAGCTGTAAAACTGATGAGGCATGAATATCCGGATGTGAAAGCCGATAAGATAGATAAAATAATTGTTCACACTGATAAAACCACCATAGAGTATACAGTCAACACCACAGGGGGAGGTACAATTGTACAGACCTTGGGAAATGCGTTGATTAGTTTACCTTATTGTGTTGCCGCTATGCTCGTGGACGGAGAACTGACTCTGGAGCAGTTTACAGAAGAGAAAATTAAGAACCCTATTATACAGGAGCTTTTAAAGAAGGTAGAGCTCGTGCATGACCCCGAGATTGATAAGCTTCCGGCGACTCAACGTTATAGATGTACCGTTGAAATCAAGTTGAAAGACGGTAAGACATATAGCAAATTTTTGGCTGGACCTAAAGGCGATCCCACGAATCGTTTGACTAGAGAGGACATGTATAACAAGTTTATGAAGAATGTAACAACAGTATTTGCAAAGGATAGAGGTGAAGAACTCTTTAAAACTCTGGAAGGTATTGAAGAGCTGGACGATGTAGGGAAAATCGCAAATCTCCTTTTAGTTGGAGGATAAAAAATGGCACAACAAGAATTCAAATGGGAAAGGGAAGAGCCTTCGTTTTACGGAGGAGACGAACTTCATAAAGCCAAGCTAGGGAAGGTACAAAGGAGTATGGAGAAGTACGGCTTGGACGGCCTACTCCTATTCCAGTCTTGTGCTGTAAGATATGTAACTGACTTCTTTGTCAAGGGTTATAGAGCCTATTCTCAGGATTTAGAGTATCTCGCTGTGGTACCTCGAGGAAAAGAGCCGATTCTTGGCTTTCAATCTGGAAGTGATGAATATAGGGTAAAGACTAGATGTTTAACTGAGGATGCCAGAAGGCTTGGCTCATACAGTAAATGGCCAGAGAGTATTGCCGAGATTTTAGTGGACTATGGGCTAACCAAGGGTAGAATAGGAGTGGATATGCTTCTCTTCGATTGGTATCTAGCCTTACAGAAAAAATTTCCTGAGATTGAGTTCGTGAATGCCAGCAAAGTCTGGGCGGAGATAACAGCGATAAAGCACCCTATCGAAATAGAATATATAAGGAAAGCCTTAGAAATAGCTGGGAGTGGAGTAGTGGCGGCGATGGAAGCAGTTAAGGATGGTGTTCGTGAGTGCGAGGTAGAAGCAGCCGAGGAATACGCTATGAGGATGGCAGGTTGTGAAGTACAATTTGGAATACTTCAAGTGGCTTCTGGTAGGAATTCAGCTACTTTCGAGAGGATAGCTACTGATAAGGTAATAAGGGATGGAGAGCTGGTAATCCTTGACACTTGTGCAAGCTATAGAGGTTATACAGGGGATACAGGAAGAACTACAATTTGTGGTAGCCCCAGTAAGCGTCAGAAGGAGATTTTCCGCATTCAGATGGGTTCCCTCCAGAAAGCCATAGAAGCGGTTAAGCCAGGTGTGAAGTGCTCAGAGGTCGATAGAGTAGCAAAGCAGTTTATTATCGATTCAGGTTATGGGGAGTATATGCACAAGTTTGCTACAGGACATCAGTTAGGCTATGGCCTTCATAGTGAGCCTATGATTGCTGAAGGGGTAGAGGAAACTTTGAAACCAAACATGGTAGTTTGCTTAGAACCAAGGGTGCACCTTTATGACCAATGGGAAATCGGAGGAGTACATAATGAAGATGCTGTCTTAGTAACAGAGACAGGAGCGCAGAAGTTAGCAGACCTCAAATATTGTGAGAAACTCTTAGATTCGTAGTTATTATAAAAATGAGTAGATTGAGGTAGTTTACTTTTGTCATTTTGATTCAACTTAATGTCTCAAAATTTGTAAGGAGAAGGAAGAGGAAGGATGAAAACGGATGTCGCATGCGATGTTGTTGCTAATGCAGCTAAAATGACATTCTTTGATTTGCCCGAAAGCACGGTGAGGATTGCAAAGAAATTTATTCTGGATAGTATAGGTGTTACTATTGCAGGGTCAGCGGCTCCTGGTTGCAGAGAAGTAGCTTCCTATATTAAAGAACTTGGAGGGAAGCAGGAGTCTATTATTATTATGTTTGAGAAAAAAGTTCCGAATTTTCATGCAGCCTTCATTAATAGCATAATGTGCCATGCTCTGGATTTTGATGACACGCATCAGGATGCTATTGTGCATGCGAACGCTAGTATTCTGCCTGCTACTTTGGCCACGGCTGAATCGGTGACAGGAATCTCTGGGAAAAGCTTTATAGTTGCATATGTTCTTGGCATAGATTTTGCATGCCGGGTAGGATTAGCCACGGGCCTTAAACAGGGATGGCATTACTCCTCTGTATGTGGTTACTTTGGAAGCGCTCTTGCCGCTTCCAAAGTCTTAGGTCTTAATGAAAAAGAAATGCTAAATGCCGTTGGCATTGCTTATAGCCAAGTAGGAGGAACTCATCAATGTATCGTGGATACTGCACTTGTTAAAAGAATGCAACCTGCTTTTGCAGCAAAGGCGGGAGTCTTGTCAGCAATGTTGGCTAAACACGGAATTACCGGAGCTAAGGGGATTTTTGAGGGAGAATTTGGTTTTTTTAAGAAGTATGAGACGGGAAACGCGGATATCCTCAGACAGGACCTCGGAAAGATTTTTGAGATAAATCATCTAAGCACGAAACCTTATCCTTCCTGCCATTGTACCCATGGAGCGATTATGGCAACTTTGTACCTTACTAAGAAGCATAACATTCGGCCGGATGATGTACAAGAAGTCAAGGTAATTACTTCTCGCTATGTAAATGGTCTTGTTGGACGACCTTTTGAAATAAGAGAGATTCCTCAGGTGGATGCCCAGTTTAGTATCCCCTACACAGTAGCATCAGCTATAATTCAAAGGAAGTTTACTATTGCAGAAATTCAAGAGCATAGAATTAGGGATCAACAAGTCCTTTCTCTTGCTAAGAAGGTCAAATGTATTGTGGATGACAGTATAAATACCTTTGTGGTGCCTGTGGTAGTAGAGATTAATTTGAGAAATGCCATTTCGTTTTCAAAAAAAATTGAAATTCTTAAAGGAAGCCCTGCTAACCCAACGACAGAGGAAGAGGATATTCAAAAGTTTAATGAGTGCATCAATTTTGGAATAAGAAGAATTAGTGACGAAAGACGAGACAAGTTAGTAAAATTGATCCTTAATTTAGAAGAGCTTAGTAACATCCAGGAGATGATACAATATCTCACATAGAATAAGGGTGTTCTGACTCCACCATTTTTGAAAATTTATGCTATTGGGAATGTACTATGCAACTAAGGATACCGTTTGTATTTATGCGTGGAGGAACTAGCAAAGCTGCCTTTTTCATGGAAGAGGACCTACCTTTGGAGCCAGAGATTCGTGATAAGGTAATTTTAGCAGCTTTTGGAAGTCCTGATCCTTATGGGCGACAAATTGATGGTGTAGGTGGCGCCGTATCGTCAACCAGCAAAGTAGCAATAATCAATAAATCAAAAGTAGCGGGCACAGAAATTAATTATAAGTTTGGTCAAGTTTCAGTTACAGCACCATCAATAGGTTATACAGGTAATTGTGGCAATATATCAGCTGCAGTAGGACCTTTTGCTATCGATGAGGGTTTAGTACCTGCAAAGGAGCCGCTGACTACCGTACGTATTTGGCAGGAGAACACGAGAAAAGTAATTATAGCAGAGGTTCCAGTTAAAGATGGTAAGCATTCAATAGAGGGTGATTATAGCATTGATGGTGTACCAGGCACAGGAGCAAGAGTGACGTTAAGATTTTTGGAGCCAGGTGGTGCAGTGACAGGTAAACTTTTACCTACAGGTAATGTTAAAGATGCAATTAAGACGCGAGAATATGGCACATTTATAGTTTCAATTGTAGATGCAGCTAATCCGGTAGTTTTTCTTAAGGCAAATGAGCTTGGACTCCAAGGTACTGAGACTGAGCTTGACTCTAATCCGGAAATACTGCGTAAACTTGAGGTTATAAGGAGTCATGCTGCAGCAATGATTGGGGTAGCTAGTTCTCCTGAAGAAGCAACTCCTAATCTACCTTTTATAGCCTTTGTCTGCAAAGCAAAGGAGTACAAAACTCTTAGCAAACAGTTGGTTGAACCTCAAGATATCGATCTTGTAGCTGGGATGCTTTCCATGGGTAAATTGCATGGTGCCTATCCAGTCACTGGTGCTATTTGTACAGCGGGTGCAGCAAAGATTGATGGAACAATAGTAAATCAGGCAATGAGTGACGCGAGCCTATCTAAAGATAAAGTAAGAATTGGTCATCCAGCTGGAATTATTACTGTCAAGACAGTAATTGAAAAAAGTAAAAACGGTTTTCATTATGTTGAAGCATCCATAGGAAGAACAGCACGTCGCTTAATGGAAGGTTATGTATTAGTACCTAACAAATATTTTTCTAAGTGAAGTGAAACACAAATAATAATTGGGTTTCTGTGAGTAAGACATTAGCTGAGAAGATATTGAGCCAAAAGTCGGGAACCGATGCTCGGCCAGGTGATATTGTTATTGCCTGCGTAGACTTGGCTTTTATGCAAGATATTTCGGGACCGCTAGCGATAAGGCAATTTCAGATTACAGGTTTTAAGCATTTAGCCGATTCATTAAAAACTATCTTGTTTCTTGACCATGCTGCTCCCAGCCCTAATTCTATGTTATCTAATGATCATATGCTTCTTCGCCACTTTGCTCAAGAAACTGGCTGCCCTATTTGCGATATTGGTGACGGTGTGTGTCATCAAATAGTTGCTGAATCTTTAGCTAAGCCAGGAGATATAATCGTTGGCTCTGATTCCCATACAGTAACTGCTGGTGGATTAGGTGCTTTTGGTACCGGAATGGGGGCGTCTGATATAGCTATTGCCCTTGGTTTGGGTAAGACCTGGTTCCGAGTTCCAGAGAGTATTAAGGTAGTAGTCTCAGGTAATTTACCTGATGGAGTGTATGCTAAAGACTTTATCCTTCACCTCATTGGGCAGATTGGGGCTAATGGCGCTACATATAAAGCATTGGAGTTCAGCGGTGATACTGTGGACAACATGACCATATCCGAGCGTCTTACTATAGCTAACATGGTGGTGGAAGCTGGGGCCAAGGTAGGTCTTTTTGCCACTGATAAGATTACTCAGGATTATCTTATTTCGCAGGGGCGGGTTAGTGACTACCAGCCTGTCTGTGCTGATGCTGATGCTATCTATGAACAAACCATAAATATTAATGTGGCTAAGCTTGAGCCTACTGTATCCAGACCTCATGCTGTGGACAATACGGCTCTGGCGAGGGAGCTTAAGGGAACTAAGATACAGCAGGTATTTATCGGTAGCTGTACTAACGGCAGAGTTGAAGATATAGCAGTAGTGGCTAATATTATGCAAGGAAAGAGACGACACCCTGGAACTAGGCTGATAATAGCTCCAGCGTCACGGCAAATTCTGCTAGCCGCTATTAAGGCAGGCTATATCCAGACTTTGGTTGAAGCTGGAGCTGTCATAACACCACCTGGC